>Ga0302279_10002578_pt1 | contig 23710 bp, 19 predicted proteins | sample III_Bog_N3_3_FD_194541 | JGI IMG/M metagenome (GOLD analysis project Ga0302279, IMG submission 194541) | Peat permafrost microbial communities from Stordalen Mire near Abisko, Sweden - III_Bog_N3_3 | ecosystem: Environmental > Terrestrial > Soil > Wetlands > Peat | place: Sweden: Abisko...
TTGCGGCGGTCGGCGACCGCCTCGGCCTCGACCCCGTGGCCGCCGCCGCCGGCATCCATCGCGTGGTCAACGCCCGCATGGCCGATGGCTTGCGGCTGGCGACGGTGCGGCGCGGCATCGACCCGCGCAACTTTGCGCTGCTCGCGTTCGGCGGCGCCGCCGGCCTGCACGTCGCCGCTGTCGCCGCCGAACTCGGCATCGCGCAGGTGATCGTGCCGCTGGAAGCCGCCGTGCTGTCGGCCTGGGGCATGCTGACCACCGATCTGCGCGCCGAATTTTCCCGCAGTCTGCCGCAGGCGGCAGGGATCGACGCCGCCGCGCTGGCGGCGGCGTTCGCGGCGATGTCGGCGGAAGGCCGCGAGCGGCTTGGCTGGTTCGGTGGCCTACGCGCCGAACAACGCCGCGCCGACATGCGCTACGGCGAGCAGGTGTTTGCCATCGATGTGCCGCTCGAAGGTCTCGATTGGGCCGCGCCCGACATCGGAGAAAAAATCGCCGCGCGCTTCCACGACCGGCACGAGGCGCTGTTCACCTACGCGCTGCGCGACCGCGACCCGGTGCTGGTGAACGCGCGGCTCTCGGTTGCCGGCCGGTTGCCGGACTTGCCGCCGCGCGACCAGCCGCCGCGCCCGCCGGCGGTGCCGAGCCTGCGGCGCGCCTACCTCGGCGGCTGGCGCGACGTAAAACTGTTCCGTTTCGAGGCACTGGCGCCCGGCCAGGCCATCGCCGGCCCGACTCTGGTGGAATCGGACAGCACCACGGTGCTGCTGCGCGACGGCGATGCTGGGGTGTTCGATGCGCGCGGCTGGCTGCGGATCGCGGTCGGCGCCGGCTGAGGCGACTGAATGGCCAAGCGCAGCGCCGCGCCGGAGGCGGCACCCAAACGGCGCGTCGGCGCGCTTGTCGGCGTGGCGCTGGTCGGACTGGTGGTGGCGCTGGCGCTGGCCGGCGCGTTGCTGCCGTGGCTGGCGCCGAAGTCGCTGGCCGGCCGAGACGCCACGACGTTTGCCGCCGCCGCCGTGTTCGCCGCGAGTTATCTGGCGCTCGCGGTTGGAAAAATCCCGGGCCTAGCCATCGACCGCGCCGGCGTGGCGCTGGTCGGCGCCTGCCTGATGGTGGTCAGCGGCGCGCTGCCGCTGGCGGATGCCTACAAGGCGGTCGACCTCGACACGCTGACGCTGCTGCTCGGCATGATGATCGTGGTCGCCAATCTGCGGTTGTCCGGGTTTTTCGCGCTCGCCAACGCCTGGGTGGTGCGGCGGGCGCATCGGCCGCTGCTGCTGCTGGCGGCGATCACGCTGGTGTCCGGCGCGTTCTCGGCGTTCCTGGTCAACGACGCGATCTGCCTGGTACTGGCGCCGCTGGTGCTCGACCTGACGGTCGCATTGCGGCGCAATCCGGTGCCGTATTTGCTGGCCGTGGCGCTGGCGTCCAATGTCGGCTCGACCGCGACGATCACCGGCAATCCGCAGAACATCATGATCGGCAGCCTGTCGCAGATCCCGTACGGCAAATTCGCGGCCGCGCTGACGCCGGTGGCGCTGGCCGGGCTGGTGCTGACCGTGCTGCTGGTCGCGGTGCTGCATCGCGGCGAGTTCTTCACCGGTGCCAAATTGCAGGCGCGGCTGCCGCGCTATCGCGCCAACAAGGCGCTGATGCTGCGCGCGCTGGTCGGCACGGCGGCGATGGTGGGGCTGTTCTTCGCCGGCCAGCCGCCGGCGAAAGCGGCGATCATCGTCGGCGCCCTGCTGTTGCTGACCCGCCGCGTGCGCAGCGAACGCGTCTACGCCGAGATCGACTGGTCGCTGCTGCTGATGTTCGCCGGGCTGTTCATCATCGTCGCCGGCGCGCAGCGCGCCTTGCTGTCGCAGGACGCCATCGACGCGGTCGCCCGCCTGCATCTGGACCGCGTGCCGGTGCTGGCCGGCGTCACCGCCGTGCTGTCCAACCTCGTCAGCAACGTACCGGCCGTGCTGATGATAAAACCGTTCGTGGCGGCGTTGCCGGACCAGACGCTGGCGTGGCTGACGGTGGCGATGGCATCGACGCTGGCAGGCAATTTCACCGTTCTCGGCTCGATCGCCAATCTGATCGTGGTGCAGCGTGCCGCCGGTCGCGGCGTGACGATTTCCTTCTGGGCGTATTTTCGCGTCGGCGCCCCGCTGACCGTGCTGACCATCCTCCTCGGCGTCGCGTGGCTTTCCCGCTGACGTCCTAGAACAACGACATCTGCGCCTCGGCAAACCCCCGCCGCGCCGCCATCGGTGCGACGAACGCCGAGCAATCCAGTTCCGGGCGCTCCTGCAAGCCGAATTGCCGTGCCGCGCGGTCGAAGCGGCGCGCCAGCAGATCGGCATAGGCGCCGGTGCCGCTCATGCGCTGGCCGTATTTCGCATCGTACAGCGCGCCGGCGCGGGTTTCCCGCACCAGTTCCAGCACGTGCCGCGCCCGCTCCGGAAAATGCCGGTGCAACCAGTCCTCGAAAATCTGCTTGATCTCGTGCGGCAGGCGGAGCAGCACGTAGCCGGCGGTTTTTGCCCCCGCTTTCGCCGACGCCTCCAGGATTTTTTCCAGCTCGGCGTCGTTCAAACCGGGGATCATCGGCGCCGCCAGCACGCCGACCGGGATACCGGCGCGCGCCAGGGCCTCAACCGCTTGCAGGCGCCGCATCGGCGTCGCCGCGCGCGGCTCCATCCGCCGTGCCAGCGTCGCGTCGAGCGTGGTGACGGAGATCCATACCCGCACCAGATTGCGCCCGGCCAGATCGCGCAGGAGGTCGAGGTCGCGCAGCACACCGGCGGATTTGGTGACGATGCTGACCGGGTGGCTGAAGCGGTCGAGCACGCCGAGCACGGCGCGCGTCAGTTTCAGCGTGCGCTCGACCGGCTGGTACGGGTCGGTGTTGGAGCCGAGCGTCATCGGCCGCGCCACGTAGCCGGGCTTGCGCAGCTCCTTTTCCAGCAACTCCGCCACGTCAGGCTTGAACAGCAGCTTGGTCTCGAAATCGAGGCCGGGCGAGTAGCCGAGATAGGCGTGCGTCGGCCGCGCGAAGCAATACACGCAACCGTGCTCGCAGCCGCGATACGGGTTGACCGCGCGGTCGAAGCCGATGTCAGGGCTCTGGTTGTAGCTGATGACGCTGCGCGAGGCGTCGCGCGTCAGCGTCGTCGGCAGCGGCGGCAGGTCGGTGAAATCGGCGTCCAGCGTCGCCCAGCCGTCGTCGAACGGCGCCTGTTCCTGCCGCTCGAAGCGGTTGGGTGGATTGATCGCGGCACCACGGCCTTTGCGGGTCGGCGGCAGCGGTTCGTCCAGCACCACGGGTGCGATGACCGGGGCGGCCGCCGGCTTGCCCGGCCGTGGCATCGGCGGCGCGATGCGGACGCGACGGCTGCGGGCGGATTGCGCCGGCGGTTCCGGCGTGTCGGCGCGCGCCAGCGCGTCCAGTGCCTCCGGGTCGATTTCCCGTACATAATCGCCCTGAAGATCGCTTGCGTCGCCGCCGCGCATGCCGTGGAACTGCACCCCGTCCATGCCGATGTTCCCTGTCCGTTCGTGACGGAGAGTGCCAGCGGGCGGCGCAACGGTCAAGAACATAGAGGGAACTTTTAGCTTTGCACGGTTTGGCATCGCTTTCGGTGGTGATCCCGGTGCTGAACGCGGCGGCGCCGCTGCCGGCGACACTGGCCGCCATCAGCGGGGCGGCGGATGAAGTCGTGGTCTGCGACGGCGGCAGTGCGGACGGCACGGCAGCACTCGCGCGGTCGCTGGGCGCGCGCGTGGTGGCGGCGCCGCGCGGGCGTGGCGCGCAACTGGCCGCCGGCATTGCCGCCGCACAAGGTGATTGGCTGCTGCTGCTGCATGCCGACACCAGGCTCGCCGCCGGCTGGGTGCAGGAGGCGCGGCGCTTCATGGCAACCAATGCCGCGCAGGCGGGCTATTTCCGCTTCGTCCTGGAATCGGAGGATGCCCGTGCCCGCCGGCTGGAACGGCTGGTGGCATGGCGCTGCCGCTGGCTGGCGTTGCCGTACGGCGACCAGGGGCTGCTGCTGTCGCGCCGCCTGCTCGACGAGGTCGGCGGTGTGCGGCCATTGCCGCTGATGGAGGATGTCGATCTGGTCCGCCGCCTCGGCCGCCGCCGACTGGCGCCGCTGCCGACCGCCGCGATCACATCGGCGCGACGCTGGGAGAGCGACGGCTGGTACTGGCGCTCGGCCCGCAACCTGCTGTGCCTGACGCTGTATCTGTCCGGCGTGCCGCCCGGGATCGTCGCAAGGCTGTATGCGTGACCGATACCGTCTACGTGTTCGCCCGCGCGCCGCGCCTGGGCACGGTGAAGCGGCGGCTGGCGGCCGGCATCGGCGCGGTCGCGGCGCTGCGCTTCTATCGCGCCACGCTTGCCGCCACGCTGCGCCGCCTCGCGCCCGACCGGCGCTTCCGCACCGTGCTCGCGATCACGCCGGACATCGCGCGCGGGCCGTGGCGGCAGGGGCTGCCGGCGGTGGGGCAGGGGCGCGGCGACCTCGGCGCGCGCATGGCCCGCGCCATCGCCCGCCACAGGCGTGGCGGCGTCGCCGTCGTCGGCGCCGACATCCCGGAGCTGCGCGCCAACGACATCGCCGCCGCGTTCCGCCTGCTGCGCGGCAAGCGCGCCGCGTTCGGCCCGGCTGAGGACGGCGGCTACTGGCTGGTCGCCTGCGGCCCGCGCCGCCCGCCGCACCCGTTCGCCCGCGTGCGCTGGTCCGGCCCGCACGCGCTCGCCGATACGCTGGCAAATTTTTCCGGCCGCTCGGTCGGCTTCGTGCGCACGCTGCGCGACGTGGATACGGCGGCGGATTTGCGCGCTTTGCCCCGTTGGCCCTGACCGCCCGCCTGCCCGGACAACTGCGCCGGGCGGCCGCGTGCTGTCGGCGCTCGTTGGTGCTGGCGGCGGCGAAGCCACCGTCATTGTGATGGAGATGACCGACAACCAGCGGATGACGATTTCGCTACTGGCGACCGCGATGCTGGCGTTCCGCGGATCGCGGCTGATCTGTCGGCGGCCGCTGTGTGGGGCCCTGGCGCGGCGGTGCTTGGCCGCGATGGCCCGTCGCGGCGGCTGAATCGAGCCAAACTACCCGAAATTTCACGGAATGATACCTAGCACTAAAAATAGCGCGGACTTTCCAAATTTTGCAACGCAGCCATGAGCGATCCGTTCCCTCTTGCAATCCGTCGCGCCGCTCCCCATTGTGCAGTGCAGCAAGGTGGTTCGCCGCCCTGCTTCTTGGACGTTTCCTCCCTAAACTTGGCGGCGCTTCGTGCGCCGCCATTTTTTTTTGCGTTGCAGCGTTCGGCCGCGCACGCGGTTGACCACAGGCGCACGTCTCTCTAGGTCGTAATGACCGCGCGCCCGCGCCACGCCGCCATCGGGATGCCAGGAATGTCGCGACTGCCGTTCGTGCTCGTGCTCGCCGGCCTGGCCCTGCCCGGCATTGCCGCCGCCGCCACCGTCCAGTCCGACGGCGCCACCAGCACGATCGCGTGCAACGGCGATGCCGCCGTGGTCGAGGGCAGCCGCAACGACCTGACCTTCACCGGCAGTTGCCGCGGCCTGTCGCTGCGCGGCGACGGCAACATCGTCGCGATTGAACTCGCACCCGGCGCGGCACTCGACATCCAGGGCAATTCCAACCGCATCCGCTACAGCATCGGCGCGGCGCCTTCGGTGCAGGTGACCGGCAGCAGCACCGAGGTGCAGCGTGTCGAGGGGGTGCCGCCACCGCCGCCGCCGCTGGCTTTGACCGGCGACGGCCAGGTGCTCGACCTCGACTGCGCCGGCCGCGACGTGGCGATCCGGGGCAACCGTTCCGACTACACTCTGCGCGGCGGTTGCCGCTCGGTGGTGGCGCACGGCGACAACGACCATATCCGCGCCGAATTGCTGGCCGGCGCCCATGCCGTGGTCGAGGGCAACGACGCGCGATTGATCTATACAATCATCGGCGCCGGCGAGGCCGAGATCGCGGTGCGCGGCGCGCGCAGCCGGGTGGAGCGGGAGGGCGCGCGCGCCCAGGCCGTCGCCGCCGTGGCGCCGCCGCCTGGGTTGCCGGCCGCGCCGCCGTCGCCTGGGCCTGTCGCCGCGCCGCCGCCGGAGGCCGGTGTACCGATGCCGCCAGCCGGGGCGGTGCCGCCGAAGCCGCAGCCATTGCCGATGCTGCCGGCGCCGCCTGCCGACGCGGCGGTGCCGTTGCCGAGCGCCCCGCCACCACCGCCAGCGGCGCAACCGGCACCGGCAGCGGCGGCCGCCCCGGCCCCGGGGCAACCGGAGCCGCTGCCGCCGATCGCGCCCGGCACGCCGCTGCTGCCGTCGCTGCTGCGCGAACTCGATGCGCACGTCGTCGCCAACGGCACCCGCCTCACAATTACCGCCGACAGCGTGTTCAAGCCGGGGTCGGACGCGCTGCAACGCGGCGGCGATGCCAAGCTGCGGCAGATCGTACAACTCGCCGCGCTGATCCACCCGAGCGCCGCCCGCCTGATCGTGGCCGAGCCGGCCGATGCGGCGCTGGCGACGCGGCGGGCGCAGGCGCTCGGCGCATGGTTCGCGTCCAAGGGCCTGGCGGTGCGGCAGGCCGAGGTCGCGACCGGCGCGGCCTCGGCCCGCGTGGACGTGTTGCTCGCCCGCTGAGCGATCCTTGCCCGATTGCCAAGCCCGCCCGCTTCGCGCCATGGTCGCCACAGCGGTCGGCAGAACCGCGCCAGAACAAACCGGCCAGGGAGTGCTGTGCCAATGACGCAAGCTCGCCAACCGCAGGCCGGTGCCGCCGCACCGCTGCTGCTGCCGCGCCGGCAGGCCCTGGCGACCGCCGGCGCCGCCGGGCTGCTGCTCGCCGCCGGAAGCCGCGCGCGCGCTGCCGGCGCCTCGCTGAAGCTCGGCTTCGTCAGCCCGCGCACCGGCGCACTCGCCGGCTTCGGCGAGACCGACGGCTACGTGCTGGAGGTGGCGCGCAAGGCGCTGGCCGCCGGGCTCGATATCGGCGGCACGACCTACGCCGTCGAGGTGCTCGACCGCGACACGCAATCCGACCCGGCGCGCGCCGGGCAACTGGCGAAGGCGCTGATCAACGACGACGGCATCGACCTGATGCTGACCGTCTCGACGCCGGAAGTGGTCAACCCGGTGTCCGATGCCTGCGAGGCGGCGGGCGTGCCGTGTCTGGCGACGGTGATGCCGTGGCAGGCCTGGTATTTCGGGCGCGGCGCCAAGCCGGGGCAGCCTTCGCCGTTCAAGTGGAGTTTTTTGTTCTCGTTCGGCACCGAGCAGTTCGCCGAGGCCTATATTTCGCAATGGTCGCTGGTGCCGACCAACAAGCGCGTCGCCGCGATGTATCCCAACGATGCCGACGGCAACGCCATCCGCGCGCATCTCAAGCCGCTGCTGGAGAAAGCCGGCTACACCGTGATCGACCCCGGCCCGTACGAGGACGGCACCAACGATTATTCGGCGCAGATCGCCGCCTTCAAGAAGAACCGCTGCGAAATCTTCAACACCTTCCCGATCCCGCCCGACTTCGTGACGTTCTGGCGGCAGGCGGCGCAGCAGGGCTACACGAAAATGGTCAAGATCGCGCAGATCGCCAAGACCGGGCTGTTCCCCTCGCAGGTCGAGGCGGTGGGCGGCCTCGGCAACAACCTCGCGACCGCCGTGTACTGGCATCCCGACTGGCCATACGCCTCGCCGCTGACCGGCGTCAGCGGAAGGCAACTGGGCGACGGCTACGAGGCTGCGACCGGCCGGCAATGGACGCAGCAACTCGGCGCCTCGATGTCGCTGCTCGACGTCGGCGTCGCGGCACTGCGCGCCAGCGGCAACCCGAAGGACAAGGCGGCGGTGGCGACGGCGCTGGGCACGCTCTCGACACCGTCGATGGTGGGCACAGTGGATTTCACCAAGGGGCCGGTCGGCAACGTGTTCGCCACCCCGATCATCGGCGCGCAATGGGTCAAGGCGGCGCCGGGCAGCAAGTTCAAGCTCGATTGCGTCATCACCGAGAACGCGACCGACCGCAACGTGCCGGTCTCGGCCAAGCTGCTGCCGTATTCTTGAACGTCACGCGTCAAGCCGCGCCGCTGCTCGTGGCATCCGGCATCGGCAAACGCTTCGGGGCACTCGTGGTGCTGAGCGGCGTCGATTTCGCGGTGCATGACGGCGAAGCGGTCGGCATCGTCGGGCCGAACGGTGCCGGCAAAACCACGCTGCTCAACGTGCTGACCGGCGCCTATCCACCGACCGCCGGGCGCATCGCGTTCGCCGGCCACGACGTCTCGGCACGCGATGCCGCCGCGCGCTGCCGCCTCGGCATCGCGCGCTCGCACCAGATCCCGCGCCCGTTCGCGGCGATGACGGTGTTCGAGAATCTGCTGGTGGCGGCACGTGCCGGCGGCGCGTTGCATGGGCGCGCGGCGGAAATTCGCTGCCTGGAGGCGCTCGACCAGTGCGCAATGCTGCCGCTCGCCAACCGGCGCGGCGAAACGCTCGGGCTGCTCGACCGCAAGCGGCTGGAACTGGCGCGGGCGCTGGCGACCGGGCCGCGCGTGCTGCTGCTCGACGAGATCGGCGGCGGCCTGACCGACGGCGAGGCGGCGGAACTGGTGACGATCATCCGCGCCATCCGCGCGCGCGGCATTGCGGTGGTGTGGATCGAGCACATCGTCCACATCCTCGTGCAGGTCATCGACCGGCTGGTCTGCATGGATGCCGGCCGCGTGATCGCCGACGGTGTTCCGGCCGACGTGCTGCGCGATGCGGCGGTGATCGACGCCTATCTCGGACCGTCGGCGCATGCCATTCCTGTCGGTTGAAAACCTTGAGGCGCGGCATGGGCTGTTGCAGGCGGTGCGCGGCGTCGGCCTGAGTCTGGAACAGGGCGAGGTGTTGGCGCTGGTCGGCGCCAATGGTGCCGGCAAGACCACGTTGCTGCGCTGCATCGCCGGCGCGCATCGCGCCAGTGCCGGCCGCGTGGTGTTCGACGGCGCCGACATTTCCGCCCTGCCCGATCACGCACGCGTCAAGCGCGGCATTGCACTGGTGCCGGAGGGTCGAAAGCTGTTCGCCGGCATGACGACGGAAGAAAATCTTCGCGTCGCGGAACGGCGCGGCCGCAAGGGCCCGTGGACCGTCGAGAGGGTATTGGACGTGTTCCCGCAGTTGCGGAAAAAATTGCAGGCGCGCGCGGGGGATTTGTCGGGCGGCCAGCAGCAGGCGACCGCCATCGGCCGCGCGCTGATGGCAAATCCAAGCCTGCTGATGCTGGATGAGGTTTCGCTCGGACTGGCGCCGGTCGCCGTCGAGCAACTGTACGCCTCGCTGCGCGGCCTGCTGCATGACGGCACCACGATCATCCTGGTCGAGCAGGATCTGGCGCGGGCACTGGCGGCGGCGGACCGCGTGGTGTGCCTGCTGGAAGGCCGCGCCGTGTTTGCCGCGCGGGCCGCCGAGACGACGCGCGCGGCGGTGCTGGCGGCGTATTTCGGCGTGGACAGCGCGGCGGCATGATTTTCTTCAACCAGTTGCTGCAAGGCGTGTTCCTCGGCGGCTATTACGCGCTGCTCGCGTGCAGCCTGTCGTTCCTGTTCGGCGTCATGCGCATCGTCAACCTTGCCCATGGCAGCATCGTCATCGTCAGCGCATTCCTGCTGTTCGTGCTGGCCGACCGGTTCGCCATCTCGCCGTTTCTGGCGCTGCTGGCGGTGGTGCCGGCCATGGCCGCACTGGGCTGGCTGCTGCAACGCGCTGTATTCGACCGCAGCCTGCGCGCGGGTCCGCTGGTGCCGCTGCTGGCGACTTTTGGCCTCGCCATCGTGCTGGACAACGGTCTGTTCGAGACGTTCGGCGCCGATACGCGGTCGCTCTCGCCCTATATCGGCGACCTGTCGTACGACAGTTGGACGCTGAGCGACGACATCAGCGTCGGCCAACTCGACGTGCTGATCCTCGCTGCGGCGGTGGCGATGTTGGGCGCGCTGCATCTGTTGCTGACGCGCACCCGCCTCGGCCGCGCCATCCGCGCGACGGCGGAAGATCCTGATACGGTCGGGCTGATCGGCATCGACGCGCGCGCCGTCTATGCGCTGGCGACCGCGATTGCGCTGGCATTGGCGGCGGTGGCCGGCGCGTTCCTGGCGATGCGCGCCAGCTTCGACCCGTACAGCGGCGGCGCGCAGTTGATCTTTGCCTTCGAGGCGGTGGTAATCGGCGGCTTCGGCTCGCTGTGGGGCACGTTGTGGGGCGGGATCGTGCTCGGCGTCGCGCAGAACATCGGCGCGGCCATCGACCCGTCCGGGTTCTTCATCGCCGGACACGTGACGTTTCTCGCCGTGCTGGTCGGCCGCGTCGGGGCCGGCAATGCCTGGGCGCGGTTGCGCCGGCGTGTGGCGTGAACCCCGCCATGCTGCCGGTACAGCGCTGGACGCGGCACTCGGCCCTGTTCATCGCGGCCCTCTGCCTCGCCGTGTTGCTTCTTGCGGCCGGACCCGCGGTGTTCTCCGCCGGCGTGACCGACCGGCTGGCAGCGCTGTTCGTCTACGTGATACTCGGCGCGATGTGGAACGCGCTGGCCGGCTATGGCGGCCTCGTCTCGGTCGGGCAGCAGGCGTTTTTCGGCCTCGGCGCCTATGCCGCGATCCGGCTGTCGCATGCGGAGGTGCCGGTCTATCTCGCCATCGTGCTTGCCGGCGTCGTGGTCGGCGTCGTCTCGCTCGCGGTCGGGGAAATCATGCTGCGGCTGCGCGGCGGCGAGTTTGCCGTCGGCATGTGGGTGGTTGCCGAACTTTTGCATCTTCTGGTCAATCTCGATCCGCTGATCCAGGGCGAGACCGGCACGTCGCTGATCGCGCTCGACGCGGTCGCGGCGGCGTCGCGGCGGGCGTACAACTACTGGCTGGCACTCGGCGCCATGGTGGCGCTGCTCGGCGTGCTGTTCTGGCTGCTGCGCGGGCGCCTCGGCGGCGCCATCCAGGCGATCCGCGACGACGAGCAGGCGGCGGCCTCGGTCGGCGTCGACGTGTTTGCCGCCAAGCGCGTCGTGTTCGTGCTGGCGGCGACCGGGTGCGCGATGGCGGGCGCGTTGTGGCTCGCCTCGGCGATCACGTTCCAGCCGAAGGCGTATTTCTCGGTGCAGTGGACGGCGTACATGATCTTCATGACGCTGGTCGGCGGCATCGGCACGTTCGAGGGGCCGGTGCTCGGCGCCGTGCTGTTCTTTGTCGTCGAGACGTGGTTCGGCGACCACGGCGTCTGGTATCTGATCGGCCTCGGCGCGGCGGCGCTGGCGTTTGCCCTGTTCCTGCCACGCGGGTTGTTCGGCACGCTGCAACACCGCTTCGCGCTGCGCCTGTTGCCGCTCGGTTTTCGCGTGGTGTTGCCGGACACGGTGGCGCGCCGCCGTTGAGCGCCGCGCTAGGGTGGCGCTGCTGCCTCGGGCTGCACCAGTTCGCGAAGTTCCTTGGCCAGCAGCGCCGAATCGGCGGGCTTGCGCACCAGCCGCACGCCGCAGTCCACCAGCAGATCGTGCGGCAGTTCGCCGCCGACGAAGCCACTGACCAGCAGCACCGGCAGGCCGTGCTGGCGGGCCCAGCGCGCGAGGTCGAGGCCGTCGAGATCGCCCGGCATCAGCACGTCCGACAGCAACGCATCGAAGCGCTGCTCGCGCAGGCGCTGCATCGCCGCCAACGCGTTCGACGCCGTGTCGACCAGGAAGCCGCGCAGTTCCAGCATGCGCGCGAGCATCCGCCGCACGGCGTCGTCGTCGTCCACCACGAGAACGCGCGGCGTCAGGCTGCGGCGCAGCGGAAGCGACGGCGCGGGTGCCGGCTCCTCGGTGGCGGCGACCGAGGTGGCGAGCGGGAAGAACAGCCGCACGCGGGTGCCGATGCCCGGCGTGGTGAGCAGCCGCAACGTGCCGCCCGACTGATGCACGAAGCCATGCACCATCGACAGGCCGAGCCCGGTGCCCTCGCCGCGCGGCTTGGTGGTGAAGAACGGATCGAACGCGCGCGAGGCGACTTCCGAGGTCATGCCGCTGCCGGCATCCGCCACTTCCACCAGCACGGTCGGCGCCGGGCCGCCAGCGGCGTTGTCGTCCGGCCGCGTGGCGATGGCGATGCGCACGGTGATGCGCGGATCGCGGCCGCTGGCGTCGCGCGCGTTGGCGATCAGGTTGATCAGCGCGGTCAGGAACTGCGTCTGGTCGGCCCACACCGGTGCCGGCAGCGCCGTCAGGTCGAGCGTCAGCGTGGCCGCACTGCCGGCGGCGTGGATCAGCATCAGCCGGTTGCGCTCGATCTCGCGCGCGGCGTCGAACACGGACGGCCGCAGCGCCTGCCGGCGGCTGTAGGCGAGCACCTGCCGCGTCAGCGAGGCACCGCGATCCACCGCCTCCAGGATCGCCTGGGTTTCCTCGGCGACCGCGTCCTCGTTCGGATACAGGCCGGCAAGCGCCTCGGCGCCGCCCGAGATCACCGTGAGCAGATTGTTGAAGTCGTGCGCCATGCCGCTGGCCAGCGCCGCGATGCCCTCGAAATGCTCGGCCGCGCGCAACTGTTCGTTGAGCCGCTGGTGTTCCAACTGGGTGACGGCGAGCGTCGCCGTCGCCTCGCGCACTTCGCCGGCGAGCAGCAGCGCCTGCCGTTTCATCTCGGCCTGCGCCGCGCCGAGGCGCGACAGCGCGCGGGCGCGCGCCAGCAGTTCGGTCGGGTCGATCGGGCGCAGCGCGAAATCGGTGACGCCGACATCGAACGCGGCGACGCGGACGGCGAGTTCGTCGGCACCGGTCAGCATCAGCACCGGCGTGTCGGCAACGGTGGGGGTCGCGCGCAGCCGCGCCACCAGTTCGACGCCGTCAATGCCGGGCATCAACTGGTCGGTGATCACCAGCACCGGGCGCAGCCCTGCGATGGCTTGCAGCGCCTCCAGCGGATCCTCGAAGCGGGCGATGGTCTCGCCGAGCGGTTCCAGCACCGCTTCCATCAGGTCCAGATTGAAGCGGTCGTCGTCCACCACCACGATGGTCATGGCGGCGCCTGGGCAGCCGTCGCCGCGACCGGTTGCGCGCCGGAGCCCACCGCAAACCGCGCGACGGCGGCGGGCGGGGCGGCCAGGGCGGCGGCGATGCGGGCGCCGAGCGCGTCGGGCACCAGCGCCGCGTCGGCGACCAGTGCCGCGGCGAGGGCGGCGTGCAGCGCGGCGATGGCGTCGGGCAGGTCGGCTGGCTTAGCGAAGCAGGCCCTGGCGTGGCGCGCGGCGACCGCCAGGGCGGCATAGCCGAGGCTGCCGGAGGAGCCGGCCAGCGAGTGCAGGCGACGGTCGGCCGAATGGTCGCCGAGACCGCCGGGCTGTTCCAGTGACCGCGCCAGTTCCTCCCAGAACGTCCGCACCAGCGCCGCGAACCGGTCGGGCGCCAAGCGGGTGGCCAGCATCGTGCGTGCGTCCAGGTCGATCGTCGCCGCTTCGCCGGGCGCCGGCGGCGCCATCGCCGGCGGCGCCGGCACGGCGGCACCGCGCGCGGGCAGCGCCGCCGCCAGCCGCTCCAGCGTCACCGGTTTGGTAACGATGGCGTCGAATCCGGCCTCGCTCACGGCCGCGCGGGTGGCCGCATCGACATCCGCCGTCACCGCGACCAGCCGCGTGGCGGCGACCGGGCCGGGCAGGCGGCGCAACGCGCGCGCCAGTTCCACCCCGTCCAGCCCCGGCATGTGCAGGTCCAGCAGGATGCAGTCGAACGCCCGTGCCCGGGCGGTGGTCAACGCTTCGGCGCCGTCGCTGGCGACGGTCACGATATGGCCGAGATGGCGCAGCAGGCTGGCGGCGATTTCGCGGTTGATCGGGTCGTCGTCGGCGATCAGCAGTTGCAGCGGCGCCAGCGCCGCGGTTTGCCAAAGCCCCGGCGGCGGATCGGGCGAGGCGAGCAGCGTGCCGGTCAGCACCGCGTGCAGCGCGGCCGCGGTGAGGGTGCCGTCGAGCGCGCTGCCCGGTCCGAACCGTACCACGCGCGCGGCCGCCGGCGCGGCGGCGGGGTCGGCGGCGGCAGTATGAACAAGGCGCAGCGCGGCGGCTGCCGGGTCGCCGAGGCTAAAACCCTCGGCGCGCAGCAGGTGTTGCAACGCCCGCTGCACCGGCCACGCGCCGCCGATGGTGGCGGCGCTGCCGGCCGAGGGCGGCGCCGGCGGCGTGCTGGCGTCCGCCGGTATCTCGACCGGCACGCGCAGCAGGAACACGCTGCCGCCGCCACGCGCGTCGGCCACGCGCAGGCTGCCGTCGAGCGCCGTGGCGATGCGCCGGCTGATCGCGAGCCCCAGGCCGGTGCCCCGCGCGTCGCGCTCGGCAGCGCGTTGCAGCCGGGTGAATTCCTCGAAGATGCGCAGGCGGTCGGCGCGCGGCACGCCGGGGCCGGTGTCGATCACCGCCGCGCGCAGCCAGACCCGGCCATCACGCCGGCGCAGCGAGACGCGCACGGCAACGCCACCGGCGGCGGTGAACTTCACCGCGTTGGTCATCAGGTTCAGCAGCACCTGCGCCAGCCGCCGCCGGTCGGTCACCACCGCGTCCGGCACCGCCGGGTCCACCGCGACCGCAAGGTCGAGCCCTTTCTGGCCGGCGCTGCCCTCGACCACCCGCGCGGTCGCCGCGACCAGGGCGCGAATATCGACCCGCTCCGGCTGCAACGGCACCGCCTCGGCCTCCAGCGCGGAAAAATCGAGCACGTCGTCGAGCTGCGCGAGCAGCGTCTCGCCGCAAGCCGTGACGATGTCCACCCAGCGGCGCTGGTGCTCGCTCAGCCGCGTGTGCGACAGCAGCGACGCGGCGCCGAGCACGCCGTTCATCGGTGTGCGGATCTCGTGGCTCATGCTGGCGAGGAAGGTGCTCTTTGCGCGCGCGCCGGCTTCCGCCTGGGCCAGCGCCACGGTCAGTTCGTCGCTCAGCGCCTCCGAGCGGCGGCGTGCCGTCTCCAGCCCGCCGGCCTGCCGGATCACCGAGCGCAGCGTCAGCAGCAGAGTCGTGAGCAGCAGCACGCAATCGAGGCCGAATGCCAGGTTGGCCCGTTCCACCGCATCGCGCACGTCTTCGCGATGGGCGGCGTCCTCCTGCGCGCCGAGCGTGGTCATGTGCCCGGCATCGGCTTCGAGCTCGCGCATCCTGGCGAGCAGCGGCCGGGCGGCGGCGGCGCTGCCCGGCTGTAATGCCGCCACGTGCGGCTCCAGCGCCAGCACGTCGCCGCGCACGGCGCGAAACGCCGCGCGGAACGGCGGGTCCGGCTTGGGCTCCAATTCCGAATTCTCCATCGTGCCGAGTCGGCTGTAGACGATGTCGAAACTGTCGTGAACGTCGTCGAGCGTGGCCTGCGTGCCGTCGAACGCGGCGAGGCTGACATGCAGCGCCTGGATCTCGGCGAGCGACTTCGACGCCATCCACCACGAGGAATCGCTGAACCGGTCGACCAGGTCGTTCTCGCGCGTGACCAGGATGACGAACTCGGTGCTGGCCGCGATCATCGACAGGAACGCGATTGCCGCGAGCACACGCAGATGCCGCCCCGGCAGGGCTGCCGCCAGACGTTGCAGCGGCGGGGCCACGGCGGCCATTGCGCGGGCCGGTCTACTGCACGTCGATGGACTTCACCTGCCAGACCGACCGGGTGTAGGTGGTCTCGGTGCGCAGGGAAGCATCCTTGTCCATCGGGTAGATCACCCAGAGCGGCCCTTTGTCGCGGATCGACATGACGGCGCCGTCGTGCCGGGTCGCCAGGATCACCGCGTAGGTGCGGAAGTCGGAGGCCGGAACGTCGGCATTGTAGTCGTTCAGCGCGTTGACCCGCAGATTGCCGCCGGCGACGCCGGCCGCGTCGAGCACGGCCGAGCCGAGCGGGCCGGTAAACACGTTGCGCCCCTTGGTCCACGGCGTTTCGCCGTCGAACCGGCCCTGCGGCAGCGTATCCAGCATCGCCAGATCGAACGCCATGCCGCTGTCGCTGTTGCGATGGCCGATCTTGCCGGTCACGGTGAGGATCACCTTGCCGGTCGGCGCGGCGATTGTCTCGGCGGCGGCCGCGCGGCCGGTCGCGACGGCGGCGAGCAGGCCGAGGACGGCACGTCGCAGCATGATACGAGTCTCCAGGACCAGAAGTATCTCAGCTTATACGACGTTCGCCGCCACAGAAACCCGCCGTTGCGGCAGCGCACATGCCCTGCCTTGGCGGCTTCACAGCGGCGCGGGGCAGGGGCATAAGACGGTCAGAGGGCGCCTTGCCTGCTTGAATCGGGCGGCCCGCGTTCAGGGAGGCTCCAGCCATGACCCGTCTCGACAGCAAGCTTGCCCGCATCGTCGCGGGCCAGTACCGGCCGAGCGACTTCATCATCGCCGACGCCAAGGACGGCGACATGGGGCCGAGCATCAGCCTCGCCTCGCTCGGCCCGCACCGCGCCGCCGACGGCAGTTACACGCGCACCCGCACCCGCGCCGAATTCCTCGACCAGATCCGCGCCATCGTGCGCCAGGACATCGTCGACGTGATGCTGGTCTCGGCCTCCAACGTCGAAAAGCTGACGCAGGAGGGGCTGTTCCGCGACAGCGCCGTCAAGGCCGCGATCCGCGCCAACGACACCACCGACATCTGGGTCGGCCGCGGCGGCCGTTACAACCAGAAGCCCTCGCAGCCGTTCCGCAGCGCCGATCTGGCGCGGGTGAAGCCGTATACCGACCTCGGCCTGTATTCGGTGACCTTCAACCACGACATCGACGCCGACGTCGCCTCGCTCAACGAGTTCACGGCCTTCCGCAAGGATGCGGCGGCCAACGGCTTCTCCTACTTCCTCGAAGTGTTCAACCCGAACGTCGAGACCGGCATCGCGGCGGACGTGCTGCCGCACTACATCAACGACTGCATCGCCCGCTGCCTTGCCGGTCTGGTGGCGGCCGACCGGCCGCGCTTCCTGAAAATGCCATACAACGGGCCGAAGGCGCTGGAGGAACTGGCCGGCTACGATCCGTCCGGCCTGATCGTCGGCGTGCTCGGCGGCGGCGCCGGCACCACGCGTGACTGCTTCGAGTTGTTGTCGCAGGCGGAGAAGTACGGCGCCCGCGTCGCGCTGTTCGGCCGCAAGATCAACCAGGCCGAGTCGCCGCTGGCCATTATCACGCTGATGCGCGAGGTTGCCAGCCGGAACCTGACGCCCGATGCCGCCGTGCGCGCCTACCACGCCGAACTGGCCCGCGCCGGTATCCGCTCGACCCGCACGCTGGAAGACGACAACCGCATCACCGAAGCGGTGCTGACCACCGCCGCCGCCTGATCCCTCGGCGGCGGAGGAGGGGGAGGCATGCCGCAACAGCGGGCGGGCTTCGTCACCGGCGGCACCTGGTGTGTCGACCGCAACAAGATGCTCGCCTACTGGCCGGGCGAGGACGGCCTTGTCGAGATCGAGGCCGTCGAACAGGCCGGCGGCGGCTCGGCCTGCAATTTTGCCGTCGACATGAAACGGCTCGACCCGGCCATGCCGGTGGAGACCATCGCGTTGGTCGGCGACGACGAGGACGGCCGATTCCTGGCGGCGGAAGCCGACGCTCACGGCATTGTGCGCGCGCAATGGACGGTGACGCGGGACACCGCGACGCAATACACCGACGCATTCGGCTCGCGCCGTTCCGGCAGGCGGACGCATCTGTATTTCCCGGGCACGGCGTCGCTGCTGACGCCGGACCACTTCGACTTCACCGCAACACGCGCTCGCATCCTGCATCTTGGCCTGCCCGGCGTGCATCGGCGCATGGACTCGGCGTGGGGCGAGGATGCCAACGGCTGGGTGGCGGTGCTGCGCCGCGCCCGCGCCGCCGGGCTGCGCACCAATCTGGAACTCGCCAGCATCCCGGCCGCGCGCCTCGCCGATCTGGTGCGACCGTGCCTGCCGCATCTGGACACGCTGATCGTCAACGACCACGAGATCGGTGCGCTGGCCGGCGAGACCACGGTGCGCGACGGCGTCACCGACGTCGCGGCCTGCGCCCGCGCGGCCCAGGCGGTGCTGGCGCTCGGCCCGCTCGATCTGGTGGTGGCGCATTTCCCGCTGGGCGCGGTGGCGGCGGTGCGCGGCGGCGCGGTGCTGCGGCAGCCCTCGCTGAACGTGCCGGCCACGGCCGTCGCGGCCGCCAACGGTGCCGGCGACGCGTTCGCCGCCGGCACCATGTATGGCGTCCACGAAGGCTTCGCCGTCGCCGACGCCCTGGCGCTTGGCCGCGCGACCGCCGCCGCCTCGCTGCGCGCGCTCTCGACCAGCGGCGCGGTGGAGTCGTGGCGCGGCTGTCTGGCGCTGGCCGAAACCTGGGGCGTGCGACCGGCGCTCTGAGCGCTCAGGCGAAGCCGCGCACCGGCATGTTGTCCCCCCGCTGCAGCCAGTTGCGCGGCGAATAGGCGGCGCGGCCGTCCGTCACGTGCAGCGTATAGGCGTGCCGCGAGTGGGCGGACCGATTGGGCGCGCTGTAATGCGGCAGCTTGCCGTGGAACAGCACCAGCGCCCCGGCCGCCACCTCTACCGGCACGGCGGTCGCGGCACCCGGCCAGGGCGTTTGGTCCAGCGTTTCCATGTGGGTGGCATCGCCGGTGCGGACGAACCGTTCGCGCAACGGCCCGCGCTGGCCGCCCGGCTCGACCCACAGGCAGCCGTTGGAGCGGTCGGCATCCTCCAGCGCGAACCAGAACGTCGTCACCGTGATCGGCTCGGTCGCGAAGAACGTCGCGTCCTGGTGCCAGCGCACCTCGCCGCCGATGCCGGGCTGCTTGAAGATATACATGGACTGCCAGATTTTTGGCTGTGCCAGCCCGATCGCCGCGGCAATGCCCGCCAGTTTCGGATCGCGCGAGAACTGGCAAAAAACCGGGTCGAGATCGTGCAGCGCGTGGCCGATCTTGTTGATCGACAGCGATTTCGGCTGTTTCAGCGCGCCGGCGGCGTCGAACGCCTCCTCCTCGAAAAAGCAGCGAATCTTGTCGCCGCTGGTCAGAAAATAATCGTCGGTGTGGCGGCCCTGATCGGTGGTGGAAAAGATCGATTTTCCCGCCGATGGGTCGAAATCCGCGACGATCTGCTCGGCGCGGGCACGCACCGCCGCGATCTCCGTGCCACTCTTGAAGCCGGGCAGCACCAGATAGCCGTCCTCGGCAAACGCATGTTTCTGGCCGTCGCTCAGCATCGCTTGCCCTCCATCGCGTGCCGACGGTGGCGCGCTGGTGCGGGGGTGGTCAAGCCGCGCCGGACGGATAAAACTCCGCCGGCACGGAGGAGCGGACAACAATGGCAAAACATCGGATCGGCGTGATCGGCCTGGGCAAAATCGCGCAGGACCAGCATCTGCCGGTGATCGCGGCGAGCGACGATTTTTCGCTCGTTGCCGTCTCCAGCCAGCGCGGGCTGACCGCTCCGGGGGCGCTGGCGTTCACCGACGCGGCTTCGCTGCTGCGCGACACGCCGGACCTGGATGCGGTCGCCATCTGCACGCCGCCGCAGGCGCGCCACGCCATCGCCCGCGCCGCACTGTTGGCGGGCAAGCATGTCATGCTGGAAAAGCCGCCGACCGCGACGCTCAGCGAACTGGCCGACCTGACGGCGCTGGCGGCAGCGCGCGGCCTTGTGCTGATGACGACGTGGCACTCGCAGTACAACGCCGCGGTCGATCGCGCCCGCGACCTGCTTGCTGGCGAGACGGTGACAAAACTGTTCGTCAACTGGAAGGAGGATGTCCGCAAATGGCATCCCGGCCAGGCCTGGATCTGGCAGGCCGGCGGCTTCGGCGTGTTCGATCCGGGCATCAACGCGCTGTCGATCGTGACGAAAATCATGCCGCAACCGGTGTTCGTCGCCGCCGCCGAGTTGCTGGTGCCGGCGAACGCGCAGTCGCCGATCGCGGCCACGCTGCGCTTCGCCGGGCCGGGCGACCTGTCGGCGGAATTCGACTGGCGGCAGACCGGCGGCGAGGTCTGGGAGATCACCGTGGCAACGCAATCCGGCCGCACCCTGGTGCTGTCCGGCGGCGGCTCGCGGCTGGCGGTGGACGGGGTCGAAGTGGTCGCCGAGACACCGCACGAATACCAGGGGATCTACCGGCATTTCGCCGCCTTGCTGGAAGCCGGCCGCTCGCATATCGACGCAAAACCGTTCGAACTGGTGGCGGATGCGTTCCTGCTCGGCAGCCGCCTGGTCGGCGAGGCGTTCCACGACTGAGGCTCAGACCAGCAGCAACGCGCCCGCGAGCCCCAGCAGCGCGACGAACAACCACGATGCGAGGCCGAGCAGCAGTGGCCGCAGGCCCTGCGCGTGCAGCACCCGGATGTCGGTGTTCAGGCCGAGGGCTGCGACCGAGGCGGCCAGCAGCAGCGGCACCAGAACGCGCGAGCCGCCGGTGACGGCCGGCGGCACCAGGCCGGTGCTGGCCACCGCCACCATCGCCAGGAAGCCGAAGGCGAACCACGGCATCGGCGCTTTCACCTCGCCGCCGCCGGCCTTGCCGCGCCGCACCCACGCGCCGAGCGCCAGCACCGCCGGTGCCAACATGACGACGCGGGCGAGCTTGGTGATGGTGCCGATCTCCACCGCGACCGGTCCGCCGGCCGCCGCCGCGCCGACCGCCTGCACCACTTCATGGATGCTCGCACCGGCCCACAGCCCGTAGGCGCGCGGCGACAGGCCGAGCAGCGGCGCCAGCGCCGGGTAGATCACCAGTGCGGCGGTGCCGCACAGCGTGATGATCGCCAGCGCATAGGCGACGTCCTCCTGCCGGCCGCGCGCGACCTGATTGGCGGCGACGATGGCGCTGGCGCCACAGATGCCGGTGCCGGTGCCGATCAGTTGCGCGAGCGGCGTCGAGACGCGCAGCACGCCGCCGAGCCAGATGGTGAATGGCACCGTCAGTGCCACCGAGGCGAACGCCAGTCCGAGCGCGCCGGCGCCGACCGACAGCAACTGCGCGGCGGTCACTTGCAGCCCGAGCAGCACGATGGCCGCGCGCAGCACCGGCCGCACCGCGAACGCGGTGCCCGGCCGCAGCCATGCCGGCAACCCCCAGGCCGAGCGCAGCGCGATGCCGCCGACCAGCGCCACCACCACCGGGTTGAGTGCCGCCAGCCCGCTCGCGTCGCGCAGCCGGATGGCGAGCAACGCCAGCAGCACGCTCAGGGCAAGGCCGGGCGCGATGGCGACAGCGCGCGCCGCGAGGGGCGCGGCGGAGGCGGGTGAAACGGGGACGGCCATGAGCTCCGCGGCGCGCTGCGACGGCTTCGACCGTGGCCCGCGTTCCACCCGCCGTCAACACGCCGTGCGCGGTGCGGCGCGGTTCAGCGGCCGTAATAGCCGCCGCCCGGATAGACGATGCAACCGGACAGCATCAGCAGACAGACGGTGGCGACGGCACAGCGCAGCAGCCGGCGTGTCGGGCGTGTGCGCCCGGAAAGGTCGGTGGACATGGCAAACCTCCAGATCGGTCTCGGTCGGCAATCATATGAGGAAGGTTTGCGGCGATGGCGTGGACGCCGCGTGGCAACCGTGTGACCTGACGACCGGTCGCACCCGGCAATTGCCCGCCGTTGTCACAGTTTGCCAACTCCAGGCCCGCGATTGTCCGATGATGGACGCGGTTTCGCCATGATCGCGGGCGACAACGCCCGATCGACGCGGCTAGGGTGCGCCGCAAATGAGACCGACCAGGAGGGTTTAGTGCGTTCGTACCAGTCGCTGTTCCGATTGAGTGCCGCCATGGCCATTACCGGCCTCGTCTGCGGTCCCGGCCTCGCGCCGCTGGCGCATGCGCAGGATAGCCAGCCGCCGGCGGCCCCGGCCCCCGCCCCCGCCCCCGCCGATGGGTCCGCCCCGGCCGCCGATGCGACCGCGGCCCCGGTCGACCCGCCGTCGCGCGTCGGCCGCGTCTCGGCGCTGACCGGCACTGTCTCGTTCCACACGGCGGACCAGACCGATTGGACGGCGGCGTCGCTGAACTTCCCGGTGACCTCGGGCAACTATTTCTGGACCGAGCCCAAGGCCAACGCCGCCCTCGGCCTCGGCGACGTCAAGCTGGTGCTCGACCAGCAGACCGAAGCCGACGTCGACACGCTCGGCGATACCAGCCTCGAAGTCACCGAACCGCAGGGCGCGATCTACCTGCATGTGCGCGACCTGCCGTCGGGCACCACGACGACGGTGACGACGCCGCGCGGCGTGGTCAGCGTGACCGCCGCCGGCCGCTACGAAATCGTCGCCGGCGACGCCGACCAGCCGACCAGGCTGCTGGTGATCGACGGCGCCGCCAGCATCCAGGTGGGCGACGTCGCGATCAGTGTCGGCCCGCAGCAGGCGGCCTCCGTCACCGGGTCGGACGCGGCCAGCTTCCAGGGCAGCGTCGGCATCGGCGCCAACGATCCGTTCATCGCCGCCGAACTGGCCAAGGAACTGCCGCCGCCGCCGCCGGTGGCGACCACCACCGCGACCGCCGCCGTCGCCACGGTTGCCTACACGCCGCCGCCGCTGGTGCAGCACATGACCGGCTACGAGTCGCTGCAGACGGTCGGCCAGTGGCAGCCGTCGCCGCAATACGGCCATGTCTGGTATCCGCCGGTGCAGTCCAACTACGTGCCGTATCGCGACGGCCATTGGGCCTTCGTGGCGCCGTGGGGCTGGACCTGGGTCGACAACCAGCCGTGGGGTTTCGCGCCGTTCCATTACGGCCGCTGGGCGCATATCGACAATCGCTGGGGCTGGGTGCCGAGCGAGCCGGGCGTGCAGGTCGATCTCGCGGTCGCCCGCCCGGTCTACGCGCCGGCGCTGGTCAGCTTCGTCGGCATCGGCGCGGGCGTGGGCGTTGGCATCGGTGTGGGCATCGGCGCCGGCCTCGCGATCGGCGCCTCGATCGGCTGGGTGCCGCTGGCACCGAGCGAGCCGTACTACCCGCCGTTCCACGCAAGCCAAGCCTACGTGCAGAACGTCAACGTCACGCACGTCGCCAATGTCAGCAACATCACCAACATCACCAACAACACGACCACCATCAACAACTACGCCAACGCTTCGGCGGCGACGGTGGTGCCGGCCAACACGCTGACCAATTCGGCGCCGGTCGCGGCGTCGGTCCAGCATGTGACCCCGCAGCAACTGGCGGCCGCCAAGCCGGTGACCGGCGTGCCGGTGCAGCCGACGGCGGCAACCGCCGGCGTCACGCCGACGGTGGCCCGGCAGTTGCACCTCGCACCGGCACCGGCGGCCAAGCCGGGGACTCCGGCCGCCGCTGCCGCCGCCGCGCACAAGCCGACGCCGGGGCCGAAGTTCGAACCGACGGCGGCCGCCAAGGCCGCCGCCGCGCCGGCCGCCGCCAAGCCGGGCGAGGCCAAGCCGGGCGAGGCCAAGCCGGCAACCCCGGCTGCCGCCGCCGCCAAGCCGGAAACTCCGGCGAAAGCGGCGACGGGCGCGGAGAAGCCGGCAGCCGCACCGGCAACGGAAGCCAAGCCGGCCACGCCGGCGGCGACCGAAGCCAAGCCTGCGACTGCGGCGGCCGCCAAGCCGCTGCCGCAACTGCCCAAGCCGACCGGCGCTGCGGCACCCAAGAGCCACGCGGCGCCTGCCCCGGCCAAACCGGAGGCGACGCCGGCCAAACCGGCCGCCGCTGCGGCCAAGCCGGCCGTAGAGCCCGCCAAACCGGCCG
>Ga0302279_10002581_pt1 | contig 23702 bp, 21 predicted proteins | sample III_Bog_N3_3_FD_194541 | JGI IMG/M metagenome (GOLD analysis project Ga0302279, IMG submission 194541) | Peat permafrost microbial communities from Stordalen Mire near Abisko, Sweden - III_Bog_N3_3 | ecosystem: Environmental > Terrestrial > Soil > Wetlands > Peat | place: Sweden: Abisko...
GTTCGCGCCCCTCGCCGGAACTTACCTCGTGAGCTTCCAGAGCGTGACGCCGACGATGCTGAGACGCCCGCGTACGTTCTGACCTGTCTGGCAGTAGCCGAGCGCTGCAGCGACATCGAGACAGGCCCGCGTCTCCCGCGCCGAACCGAGCGCCGTCCGGTAGCGGGCATTCCGGATCCCGCCACGTGACCCGCTCCCCTCCGCCATATTCAACGCGACGCTGCTCGAAGCGCGCCTCAATTGCCGAGCGAGATCGACATCTCGTTTCTCGATCTGCCCGATCACCGGCGCCATCTCCGTCAACATCTCGAGTGCCACGTAGTAGACCTTGAGCATCACGAACCTCCTTCGCCTCGCTTCGAGGCCCCGCCCCGACGCCGGGGAGCGGAGGCTCGGTCAAGGGTGCGAAGCACCGCCGCAGGCGGCCGCAGGCGGCCGCAGGCCCTTGACCGAGCCGAGCACCCCGGCACGATCGAAAAGCCGAGCGAGCCCCCTGGTCTCCCACGCTCCCACGCTCCCACGCCCCAACGCTTCCCCGCTCCCACGCTTCCCCGCTCCCCAACGCTTCCCCGCTCCCACGCTTCCTCGCCCCCACGCTTTCCCGTGCTACACCCCGCCCGCCGTGCACGTCGCCCTCCTCTACCCCCCCGCCACCGACCCGACCGCCCCCTACCTGGCGCTCCCCACCCTCACGGCCTTCCTCCGCACCAACGGCGTCCGCGTCACCCAGATCGACGCAAACCTCGAAGCCTTCGACGCCCTCCTCTCCCCCGCTCCCCTCCTCGCCGCCCGCGACCGCATCGAGGCCCACCTCGCCTCGCTCGACGCCCGCCCGTCGCTCGACCACGAGGCCCAGCTCGCCTACACCGCCCTCTGGCGCGCGCGCGGTGACGCGCAGGCGGCGCCGCTCGGGGTCGAGCGCGCCAAGGCCACGCTGCGCGACGAGGACGCCTTCTACGACCCGGACGCGTACGCCGACGCGGTCGCCACGATAGAGGCGGCGCTGCGCGTCATCAGCGCGTCCTACTTCCCGCTGCGGGTGGACTTCACCGCGTACCGCACGCCCTTCGCCCTGACGACGCCGGCCGAGATCGCCCGCGACGCCGCCCCCGAGCGGGACCCGTTCGACGACTACATCCGCGACGACCTCGCGCCCCGCCTCCGCGCGGCGAAGGTCGCGCTCGTCGGGCTGTCCGTCGCGTTCCCGGGCCAGCTCGCTCCGGCGTACTCCTTCGCGCACAAGCTGAAGGAGCTCGTTCCCGGCGTTCACCTCACGGTCGGCGGCCCCGCCATCACCCAGATGCTCATCCGCCTGAAGGGCCGCGCGCTCGCCCGGGCGCTTGGCCCGTTCGACTCGGCGGTCGTCTTCGAGGGCGAGCACGCACTTCTTGCCCTGGTCCGCGCGCTCGAGACCGGCACCTCGCTCCGCGAGCTCACGAACGTCGTCGTCCGCGACCCCCTCCTCGGCGCACGCTACCTCGCGGCGCACGGAATGGAGGACCTGAAGGTCCTCCCTGCGCCCGACTTCGACGGGCTTCCGCTGGACCGCTACCTCTCCCCGAGCCTCATCCTTCCCTACGACCCGACGCGCGGCTGCTACTGGGGCAAGTGCACCTTCTGCCACTACGGCCTCGCAGAGGTGGGCACGGCGAGCTACCGCGAACGCGCCGTGCCGGACATGGTGGAGCACCTCGAGGCCCTCCAGAACAAGCACGGGACCCACCGCTTCTACTTCTCGCAGGACTCGGTCGCCCCCAAGACGCTCGTGAAGCTCGCCGAAGGCCTGCTTGGCGCGGGCCTCGACCTGCGCTGGGCGACCGATCTGAAGCCCGAGAAGTACCTGACGCAGGAGCGCGCCGACCTCCTCAAGCGGGCGGGCGCCGTCGCGTGCGCGCTCGGCGTGGAGACGGCGTCGCCGCGCGTGCTCGCGCTCATCGACAAGGGCGCCCCCGTCGAGACGGTGCGCGACGTGATCGTGCGCCTGGGGGAGGCCGGCGTGGCCGCGGAGGCCATGTGCTTCACCGACTTCCCGACCGAGACGGCGGACGAGGCGGTGGAGACGCTCCGCTTCCTCGGCGATCTCCAGGAGGACGTCGCGCTCTTCATCGTGGGCGAGTTCGACCTGACGCACGGCGCGCTCGTGGCGCAGGAGCCCGGCAAGTTCGGTCTGGCCGACGTCTGGCAGCTCGAAGGTGACGAGCTCGGCCTGGGTCTCTTCTACGAGGAGGCGGAGCCCGCGAAGAGCGACGAGGACCGCGCGCGGGTCGACGCCGCCCTCGGGCGCCTCTCGTCGCACTGGCTCCTCCGCCATTACCCGTGGGCCGGAGCCATCTCCACGGCGCACACGGTCCTCTATTACGAGCGCTACGGGCAGGACGCCTTCCGGGCCCTCGCCTCCACTCGGGGCCCCAGGGTCCTCGGGAGCCGCTCCCGGACGGCCCCCGCCCGGTTCGACATCGCCGAGGCCGCCAGGGCCGAGGCGCGCGAGAAGGACATCTGGCACACCCTCGTCTTCGAGCAGCGCCGGGTCTCCCGCGCCGCCCACGCCGAGCTCGCCGGGCAGGCCACCGCGCTGCTCCCGGCGGCACGCCCGCGCACGTACCGGTTCGCGGCTGGCAAGGAGCTGGCGCCCGAGAAGGTGGTCGGACGCCGCCCGCACACCTCCCCCAACGCCTCCAAGGCCCCCGCCGCACGCAAGGGCAAGGGCCCTGCCCCCGTGCCCGCCCGGGTGAGCGAGCGGCGAGCCCGCCGGGTGTAAGCGCGCCGGTCCGAAAAAAAGCGCGCGGGCTTCGCTTGGGCTCGTGTTATCTACGCGCCACCCAATGCCCGGCACCGACCCGCGCATCTCGATCGTCATCCCGATCTACAACGAACAGGCCATCCTCCACGCCGCAGTGGTCGACGTCCGCGAGCGGCTGAAGCCGCTCGGGTGGACGTACGAGATCATCCTGGCGGAGAACGGCAGCAAGGATCAGACGATCGAGATCGCCCAGCAGCTCGCCTCCAAGTACAACGACCCCAAGGACGGCCAGGTCCGGGTGATGAGCCTCGGCGAGCCGAACTACGGCAAGGCGATGAAGCAGGGCATCCTGCTCGCGCGCGGCGAGCTCGTCATCTGCGACGAGATCGACCTGTGCGACACCGACTTCCACCGGCGGGCCATCGAGATCCTGGAGACGGGCGAGGCCGACCTCGTCATCGGCTCGAAGCTCCTCACGGGCGCGAACGACGACCGTCCGCTGCTCCGCCACGCCGCGAGCATCGCCTACACCGGCATGCTGCGCCTCGTCCTCGGCTTCCGCGGCACCGATACGCACGGCCTCAAGGCGTTCCGCCGCGTCGCCCTCATCGACACGGCGCGCGCGTGCCTCGTCGAGAAGGACGTGTTCGCGAGCGAGTTCGTCATCCGCGCCGACCGTGGCGGCATCAAGATCAAGGAGATCCCCATCCGGGTCCTCGAGAAGCGGCCGCCGTCGATCAACCTCTTCAAGCGCGTTCCCAACGTCCTGAAGAGCGTCGCAAAGCTCACCTGGGCCATCCGCGTCCGGGGCTAGAAGCGGGTGCGAGCTGATTAGTTTGGTCGTGGTGTAACGGGCCCGTAGGTGGTGCCTGGGGCACCTCCGCATCAGTTGATCGGCGTCGGCAGCCATGTCACTCCATGGGCCGCCATGGCAGCCACAACGGATTCCAGAGGGTCGGGACTGGCGCTCGTTCCGTCGTTCCAGCGCCCGCGGACGCTCCCTCCGCCCTTGCGGGCGAAGACGAAGACGATCCCGCCGCCGATACCCAGCATGCGCCCGAAGCTGCGCACCGTCCCCCCTCCGCTGCCGGCCGCACGACCGCCGCTGCGGACCGTGCCGCCGCCCCTGCCAAGCATGCGCCCGAGCCTTCGCACGGCGCCGCCGCCCCTGCCGACCATGCGGCCCAAGGCGCGGACGGTGCCGCCGCCGCTGCCGACCATGCGGCCCAGGGCGAAGACGACGCCGCCGGTGCAGAAGGAAGCGCGTCCGAGCCGGGCGCGGAAGATGGATCCCGTCGCGGCCGCCCCCGCACGAGCGAGAGCCAGGACGCTGCCTCCCCCGGCCGCCCTGGCGCCGCGCGCGACGCTGGCTCCGCAGCGCCTGCTCGCACCCCGCTCGGCGACGAACGCCGCCGCCGGCGGGCTGCTCGTGTTCGCCGTCCTGACGGGGCTCGCGCTCGCGGCGTGGTTCAAGAGCGTGCCGCTCCCGTGGACGGTGGGCAGCGTCATCGCGATGTCGACGGCGGCGGGCGCCTTCATGATGTCGCTGGTCGTCTGGCGAGCGCCGTCGCAGAGCGCCGTCATCACCGGCGCGTGCGTCATCGCGGCGTCCTTGCTGCGGCTCGGCATGCCCTCGAGCTGGACGGTGATGAGCGCGGTGGTGTTCGACCTGACGGTGCTCGTCTCGATCCCGGTCGTACGGGCGGCGCTCTGCTTCACGTCGGAGTAGTCTTCGCTCTCCAGTGACCCTCCCGTCGCTCGACACGCTCCGCTGTTTCGTGACGGCCGCGCGCATCCTCAACTTCACGAAGGCGGCGCGAAGGGTCGCGCTCACGCCCGCAGCCTTTGGTCAGCGGATCAAGCTCCTCGAGGACCAGCTAGGCGTCGCACTCTTCCAGCGCACGACCCGCTCGGTGATGCTCACGGAGGCTGGAATTGCCTTCGAGCCGTTCGCGCGAAGCTGCCTGGCCACCGCCGAGGAGGGGGTGCGAGCAGCCCGCGGTGATGTCGGACCGGGCCCGATGGACCTCGTCCTCGGCACGCGTCACGAGCTCGGGCTCAGCTGGATCCTGCCCCAGCTCGAGCCGCTCTCCGTGGAGAGACCCTGGCTACATCTGCACCTGTTCTTCGGATCGGGCCCGGATCTCATCCTGCATACACGGAGCCTCGCCATCGACTGTGCGGTCACGTCGGCCCACTTCACCGATGCCAAGCTGGACTCGGTGCGGCTTCACCGTGAGGACTACGTCTTCGTAGCCTCGAGCGCCCTCCTGCGCTCGACGCCCCTGAGCACGGCGCACCATGCGCCCGGCCACACGCTGCTCGACATCTCGCCCGACCTTCCCCTGTTCCGCTACTGGAGGGACAGCCCCGGCGGCGGGGAGCGCCTGCGGTTCGGGACACAGACGTCTCTCGGGACCATCGCCGCCATCCGGCAGCGCGCTCTGGATGGTGCCGGGGTCGCCGTGCTTCCCGAATATCTCGTCCGAGGCGACCTGGCGACGAGGCGCCTTTCCCGGATCTTCCGGAAGGTCGAGCCGCTCCACGACTACTTCAGGCTGGTGTTCCGGGCTGACGATCCCCGGCGCGCGATCTTCGAGTCACTCGCCGCGTCGTTCCGGGGCGTCCCGCTACGATAGGCCGGGTTGACGGCGGCGGCCCTCCACCGCCCGCGCGGGGGGCAGCCCATGGCGACGAGACCGGGGACGATGACCTCGGCCACGGTCGCGTAGAACAGCTCGCGCGCGTCCTGGCCATTGCACAAGCCGAGCGCCGCTCCCTCGGGAGGCGGCGCGACGCCCGGGTTCAGGTGGGCCAGCTCGTGCTCCTCGAGGTGGGCGAACGCCACGCGGAGGTAGTCACCGAGGCGGCTCCTGGCGCTCATGTCGAGCTCCCGCACGATGGCAGCCGCGAGCCGCCAGCCAAAGCGGGCGTGGCCCACCTCGTCGGCGTAGATCGTGGTGAGCAGGTCGCGAAGGGGACCTTCCGGCATCGACAGCCGCTCGGCTCCGATGAGAGCGACCGCGACCGTCTCGCTCAGGCACGAGATGCTGATGAGGTTTCGCGCGATCCCCTCGACCACCGGGACGTCTGCGTGCTCCGGAAAGGTCGACCCGGGCAGCTCCGCGAACCGCGCCTCGCCCCCGAGCGCCTCGACGACCGCACCGCAGAGCACACCGTGCCGCTGCTCCTCCCGCGAGAAGGCCGCGCACGCCTCTGCCTCCTCCAGCCGGCCAGCGCGGCCCAGCTGCCGCGCAAGTCCATCGAACACGTGGTGCGACGTGTACTCATTGATCATCCGCGCGCGCCAGGTGCCCAGCGCCGCACGGGCCAACGGCCCAGGCGGCGGCAAGGCTGGCATGTGTGCACGCGCGGCGCCTCGGAGATCTATTTCCATCGTCACGCCGCCAGCACGGCCGCGACCGCGCGCTCGGACCCCGCCACCCACTCGACGGGCGGCGGCATCGGAGGACCCCACGGCGTGCACGCGGCAACGCCGTCCCATCCCAACGCCTCGCAGCATGTGTTCGTCGTCGACGCCGAGACGTCCGGCGAGAAGGTCGTGCCGAGGAGGATCGTGCAGCAGCCTCGGGTCACCGCATCGAACCGCAGGTCCGGCTGGGCGCCGCGGCGCGCGTCTGCCGGCACATTGGCGCTGGCAATCTCCGCGGTGCAGCAGTCCGCCTGGGACTGGCCCGGGCTGGTGGAGGCGCAGAATGCCGCCGCTTCGGCCACGGGGGTGCACGCGGCATCGGCGTTGGTCACGGCGGTTGGCCCGGGGCCCCCACCGTCGTCGCCGGTGGCGGCGCTCTCGCTGCCCGCAGACGCACCCAGGGCGCCGGAGGCCGTCGTGGGCTCGGGAGCGCTGCTGCCGCAACCCGCCATGACGGCGGCGAGTGCGACGCGAGAGGCGGCTCGGAGAGCCGCACGGTGAGTTTCATCGAGCATCGTTGTCTCCTCCTCGCTGGTGTAGCGAGCCGTGCCCGAGGAGCCATCTGTTTGATCGAGACAATATTCTAAAGGCCTGCCTTATGATCGTCCGGCGGACGCTGACTGCCTTTGATTCACGACTTCGTGGGCACAGACCCACTGTTCAGCGGGCCCCGTCGGATCTACCAAGAGGAACGGGGAATGGACCACGCGGCAGCCAAGGAAGACGCCACGCACGGCTACGACGCCTCGTTCACGCTGCGCCGGGCGCGCTCCCTCTACTTCGAGGACAACGCCTTCGGCGACGACGGTGGGTACACGAAGAAGTGGGTGCCCGTGCAGATTGGCCCGGCGCGCATTGCCATCCCGAACACCGCCGGGCGCGTGCGCTCGGTGCGACTGCACGATCTGCATCACATCGTGACGGGCTACCCGACCACGCTCCGGGGCGAGGCGATGATGGGTGCGTGGGAGCTCGGCAGCGGCTGCGCCGACCACTACGCGGCGTGGTACCTGAACGCCAACGCCTTTGCCTACGGCATGGTGCTCGGCCCGCGCGCCCTCTGGCGGGCCTTCGCGCGCGGGCGCCGCAGCAAGAACCTCTACGGGCGCCCGTTCGACGAGGCGCTCCTCGAGCGGACCGTGGGCGAGCTGCGAGAGGAGCTGCTGCCGGACGGCGACGCCGCGCCGGGGGCGAGGGACGCCCTCGCCTTCGGCGCGTGGCTCTTGCCCGGCTTCTACTTCCTCGCGTGGAACCTCCTGTCGATCCCCCTGGCGCTCGTCGTCGGCTTCTTCACCCGGGGCCGCGTCGCCGCCCGGTAGCGGCGCCTACAGGCTCGTCTTCTTCCACGCGTCGAGCGCCTGCACCCGATCGAACCACGCGAGGAGGTTCGGGCGACCGGCGACGGGCAGCTTGGCCGGAACGATGGCCATCAGCGGGGCCGCGAGCGCGAGATCGGCGAGCGTGAGCATACCCTGCGCGACCCACGCTTTGCCCGCGAGGTGCGCGTCCAGGATCCCCACGAGCTCCGTGACGAGCCCTTCTCCGCGCTTCACCGTGGCCGGGTCCGGCGGCCCCTGGCCGATGAGCTGCTTGACGAAGTTCTCCCAGCCCAGGATCGAGATCGACGGGGTCCAGTGGTGCGCGGACCAGAAGAGCCAGCGGTTCACGTCGGCACGGGCCTGGAGCTCCTGGGGATACACCGTCTGCCCGGGGGTCTGGTCCGCCAGGTACTGCATGATGGCGTTCGACTCCCAGAGGACGAAGCCGCCGTCGTCGAGGACGGGAACGTGCCCGTTCGGGTTCAGACGGAGGAATTCGGGCGTTCGTTGCTCTCGCTTGGCGAGGTCGACGAGGACCTTCTCGACCTTCACCTCGAGGTGCAGCGCGGTCATGACGGCGCGGCGGGAGTTCGCGGACATCGGGTGGTGGTAGAGGCGCATGGTGCCGGGTGCCTTTCGATGGGCGTCGTGGAGTCGACGGAGGACAGGTTGAGCCTCCGGGCTGTCAGCGGTATGTCAGGTTTGTCCGATGCGACGAACCCAGCGTCTCTTCGCCATCGCCGAGTACCTGCGCGGCCGCCGCACCGGCGTCACGGCCGAGGTGCTGGCCGAGCGGTTCGAGGTCACCGTCCGCACGATCTACCGCGACCTCGACGCCCTGCGGGACGCCTCGATGCCGGTCGGCGCCGAGCGCGGACGCGGAGGAGGCTACGCGCTCGACCGTAGCTACAGCCTGCCGCCGGTGAACTTCACCGCGCGCGAAGCTGCGCTGCTCGTGGCCCTCGGCCGCCACGCCATCGCGACGCGCCTGCTCCCGTTCACGGACACGGTGGAGTCGGGGCTCGACAAGCTGCGCTCCGCCCTGTCGATGTCCGCGCAGCGGGAGCTCCTCGCGCGCCTGCAAGAGCTCCTCTTCCTCGGCGTACCGTCGCTGCCGTGCAAGCCTGCCGTCCGCAAGGCGGTCGAGCGCGCCTGGTTCGAGCAGCAGCCCTTGCGCATCACGTACGTCGACGGCGACCTCGTACAGACGACGCGCCGCGTCCGCATCGAGGCCGTGGTCATGGATCGCCACGAGACGCGCCTCGACGCGGTCGACCTGGCGACGAAGGAGCGACGCCACTTCCGGCTCGACCGCATCGCGCACGCCACGGTCCTCCGGGCCGGGGCGCCGGATTGTCCCTGAGGGCTCGGCCCTCCCGGTGTACTCTCCCTTGCCATGCGAATCCTCTATGGCGTCACCGGCGAAGGCATGGGGCACGCGACCCGTAGCAAGGTGGTCTGCGAGTACCTCGTTGCCCAGGGGCACAAGGTCAAGATCGTCGTCAGCGGGCGGGCGCACGCCTTTCTGTCCAAGAGCTTCCCGGACGTCGTCGAGATCAAGGGCCTGACGATCCGCTACGTCGACAACGCCATGGACAGGGACGGGAGCCTCGCGCGCAACGTCCTCGCCGCGCCAGGGATCGTGCGGGACAACGTCGGCGCGTACTACGACAGCGTCGTCCAGTTCCAGCCGGACGCGGTGATCACGGATTTCGACTCCTTCGCGCACCTCTTCGCGAAGCGCCACGGCTTGCCGCTCCTCTCGATCGACAACCAGGCGATCATCCACCGCTGCAAGCACGACAAGTCCATCAAGCAGGGCGTGGAGCTCGACTACAACCTCACGAAGGCGTTCGTGAAGGCGAAGCTCGCCGGCTGCGACCACTACATCATCACGAGCTTCTTCTTCCCGCCCATCCGCAAGAAGTTCGCGGAGACGACGACGCTCGTACCCCCGATGCTGCGGCAGGCCGTGCTCGACGCGAAGAAGAAGGCGAAGCTCGGAGACCACGTGCTCGTCTACCAGACGTCGATGAGCAACAAGCAGCTCGTCCCGAGCCTGAACAAGATCAAGGGCGAGCGCTTCATCGTCTATGGCCTCCGTCGCAACGAGACGATAGGCAACTGCACGCTCAAGGAGTTCAGCGAGGACGGCTTCGTGGCGGACCTCGCGAGCGCGAAGGCCGTCGTCGCCAACGGCGGGCTCTCGCTCATCGGGGAGGCGGTCTACCTCGGCAAGCCCATCTACTCGGTGCCCGTCCAGCACCAGTTCGAGCAGGTGATGAACGCGCGCTACCTCGAGGAGCTCGGCTACGGCCTCGCGGCCGACGCGATCGAAGGCGACGTCCTGCAGCTCTTCCTCGGCGAGAACGCGAAGTACGCGGCGCGCGTCGCGCTCCACAAGCAGGACGGCAACGCCGCCCTCTACGCGGCGCTCGACGGCGCCCTCCGCGCCTTCGCGCGCACGGCGAAGGCCAACCGAAGGAAGCCGACGCCGCCGCCGGCCAGCGTGGGCACGGCCGTCGTGACCGCGACCGCGACTGCGAAGGAGGGGACGACAAAGAGGCCAGCCCGTGAGCGCGGGTGAGAACGGCGCGCCGCACGTACGCGGCAGCGCCCCTCCCCCCTCCCTGCGCATCGCCACGCCACCCATGCGGGTGGATGACCTCGCCACCGACGCGACCTTCGACGTCGCGGTCGTCGGCGGCGGGGTGAACGGCACCGGGGTCGCGCGTGACCTTGCCCTGCGCGGCCTCGAGGTGGCGCTCTTCGAGCGGCACGACCTGGCGTTCGGCGCGAGCGGCAACTCGAGCGGCATGATCCACGGGGGCCCGCGCTACCTCGTCAACAACCCGAACGTCACCCGGACCTCCTGCCTCGACTCGGGCATCGTGCAGCACATCGCGCCGCACCTGCTCTTCCGCATCCCCTTCCTCGTGCCGCTCAAGTCCGGCCCGCTCGGCAAGGTGATGCTGGAGCTCTACGACGCGTTCTTCCGTGCCTACGACGACTTCCAGCCGCTGAAACGCGGCAAGCCGCACACGCGGCTGGACGTGAGCGACGTCGCGCGGCTCGAGCCCGGCATCGTCGGATCCATCGCGGGAGCGGTCACGTTCGACGAGTGGGGGGTCGACGGCGCGCGGCTCGCGGTCTTGAACACGGTGGACGCGCGCGAGCGCGGCGCGAGCGTTTACCTCCACACGGCCGTCGAGTCGATCGCGAAGGCGCCGCGGGAGGAAGGCGGCCCGCCCGCGTACGTCCTCGCGGCCCGGGACGTCCTCACCCAGCGCGCCATCCGGGTCCGCGCGCGGATCGTCGTCAACGCGACGGGGGCATGGTCGCCCATCACGGCAGCCCTCGGCTGCTTGCCCTCGTCCCGCATCCGGATCCGGCCCGCGAAGGGCATTCACGTCGTCTTCGATCGCAGGCTGTCGAACTACGCCGTCCTCACGGAGGCCATCGACGGGCGGCAGATCTTCCTCGAGCCGTGGCAGAACATGAGCGTCATAGGCACGACCGACGACGACTACTACGGCGACCTCGACGACGTGACCGCGACGAGCGAGGAGGTCCGCTACCTCGTGCAGGGCATCGCGCGCATCTTCCCCCAGATCCGCGAGGCGCGCGCGATCGGCACGTACGCCGCGGTGCGGCCGACGATGTACGCCTACGGTCCCTACGAGGACAGCCTCTCGCGCGAGCACGCGGTGGTCGACCACGCGCCCGACGGCGCACCCGGGGTCTACTCGATGATCGGTGGCAAGCTCGCGAGCTACCGGCTCTTCGCGCAGGAGATGAGCGACCGCATCGCCGAGGTCCTCGCGCCCGACACCGTCTGCACGACCCACGAGAAGCCCCTCCCGGGCGGTGACCGGGTGCCGGACGCGCTCCCGCTCGCCGCGCAGCACGAGCTCTTGCCGGTGCTCGCGCGACGGCTCGTCTACCGCCACGGCTCGCGCGTGAGCCGGATACTCGCGCGGATGACGAAGCGGCCGACCGAGCGCGCGATTGTGTGCGTGTGCGAGCCCGTCTGCGAGGCCGAGGTGCGCCACGCGATCGGCGAGGAGATGGCGCGAACGGTCGACGACGTCGCGAGGCGCACGCGGCTCGGGCTCGGCGCGTGCGGTGGGATGCGCTGCGCGGCGCGGTGCGGGCAGATCGTCGCGGAGGAGCTCGGGCTCCCGCCGCGCGAGGGCATGGCGCAGGCCCGCTCGTTCCTCACGCGCCAGGCGAAGACCCGGGTGGTGGCGATGGGCACGGCGCAGGCGCGACAGGAGGCGCTCGCGCTCGCGCAGATGCGCGCGATGCTCGGGACGAAGGGCGACACGTGAAGCGCGTCCTCGTCGTCGGCTCGGGGGTGGCGGGCGTGGCGGCCGCGCTCGCGGCCCGGGCTCGCGGCGCGCAGGTCACGCTCGTCGGGACGCGGCCGGGCGCGACCGTGCTCGCGCCCGGCGCGCTGGACGACGCACCCTGGGAGAGCTGCGCGGGCTCGCTGCCCGAGCGCCTCCCGCTCCCGGCGCCCGCCCTGGGAGTGCTCGACGCGCTCGGCGCCTACGCCGTGAAGGGGTCTGGTGTCTTGCTCGCCACGACGGCCGGCCTCGTGAGGCCCGCCCGGGGAGCTGACCGCGCGCTGCTCGATCTGGCCTCGCTCCCGCCCGGCCCCGTCCTCGTGCCTCGGTTCGATCACCCCGGCTACGACGCCCGGTGGCTCGCGCGCGCCTGGAGCGACTCTGGGATCGCAAAGGCCAGATCGCTCGGCTTCGTCGCCGAGCCTGCGCAGCTCACGCGGTACGTCGACGAGCACTCTCTACCGGACGCCGACCTCGCCGCACGCCACGACGATCCCGCGCGCCTGGCGTGGCTCGCCGGTCGTCTCGTCGAGGCTCTCCGCGTGACGCCGCGACCCTTGGCCATCGTGCTGCCGGCTTGGCTCGGCGTGGACCTTTCGCGCGCGCAGGATCTCTCGGAGCAGGTCGGCGTCCCGTGCGGCGAGGCGCTGACGGGCACGGGCGGCCCGAGCGGCCTTCGCTTCGAGCGAGCGCGGGACCGGGCCCTCGCGAAGGCTGGCGTCGAGGTCGTCGCGGGCCACGTCGTCCGCGCCGAGCACGGTGGACGGAGCGCGGAAGCGGTGGAGTGGCTGGTCTCGCTGGAGTCGGGTGAGCTCGTGGTTTCCGACGCCGTCGTTCTGGCCACGGGAGGCTTGCTGGGTGGCGGGCTCGAGTACACGCCGGCAGGCTCGGTCCTGTCGGCCGCGCTGCCGCCCGGTCCGCGATCCATCGCCCGGGCGACGATCGACGCGCCCCTGGCGCTCTTTGCATTCCGCAAGCCGCTCGAGACTCCGAGCTCGCTCCAGGGCTCGCCCGCCGAGTCGCACACCTGGCCGTTCGCGGAGGACCCGCTGCTCGATCGCGTGGGCGTGCGCGCAGACGAAGACGGCCGCGCGTTCGGCGCCCCCCCAGGCCTCCACGTCGCCGGCGAGCTCGTCGCCGACCTCCCGCGCACCTGGCTCGCCGCCCTCACCTCGGGCGCCCACGCGGGCGTCGCGGCGGCCGAGGACTGACAGAGCCTACTTCACGAGCGGGCCGTGGCCGAGAAGGGGCTTCAGTGTCTGGTAGCCCACCTTGAGGACGAAGTCCTTGCCCGTCGTGGGATCCCTGGGGACGCGAACTGCGTTCGACCCCTCCACGTCGTCCTCGTCGACGGGGCCAGCGTCCTCCGGCGCCTTGGGCACGGCAGGCGCCACCACGTGCGCGCGCGGCGGGTCGCTCGGCTTTCCTTCCGCCGCGAGGTGACCCTCGAGGTCGCGCTCGCGCATGGCCGGAATCACCTCGGCCGGGTCAGCCGCGTTCGGCTCGATGGCGACGTCGGGGTGGACGCCGTCCGCCTGGATCGAGTGGCCGCTGGGCGTGTAGTAGCGCGCCGTCGTGAGGCGGAGCCCGGCGCCACCGGGCAGCTCGATGATGGTCTGCACGCTCCCCTTGCCGAAGGTGTTGGTCCCCACGACGAGCGCGCGCTTCTGGTCTTGCAGCGCACCGGCCACGAGCTCGGACGCGCTCGCGCTCCACTCGTTCACGAGCACCACGATGGGAACGTCGCTGAACGCGCCGCCCGATCGCGCCTTCACCTCGTCCACCACCTCGCCGCGGTGCCGCGTCGTGTAGATGGTCCCGGACGAGAGAAACTCGTCCGCCACCTCGGCGGCCTCATCGACGAGGCCGCCCGGGTCGCTCCGGAGATCGAGAATCACTCCGAGGGCAGGCCCCTTCTGCTCCCGCCGGATCTTGGCAGCCGCGCGGAGGAGCTCCGCGTGGGTCTGCTCCTGGAACTGCTTGACGTGGATGTACGCGATGCCGCCGTCGAGGAGCTTCGAGGAGACGCTGGGCACGTGGATGATCTCCCGCACGAGATCGAAGGCGATCGGCGTCGGCACCGAGTCGCGCTTGACGGTCAGCTTGACGTGGGTGCCGGGAGCGCCGCGCATGCGGCGCACGATCTTCTCGAGGTTGTTCGAGCGAGCCTCCTCGCCGTCCACGATGATGATGTGGTCGCCGCTCTTCACGCCGGCGCGCTCGGCCGGCGACCCTTCGATCGGCGCGATGACGGTGAGCACTTCTGCGCGCGCGTCGACCTCGATACCTACGCCTCCGAAGCGCCCCTCCGTCTCGCTCTGGAAGAGGCCGAAGTCCTCGGCAGGCAGGTAGGACGAGTGGGGGTCGAGCTCCGCCACCATCCCCTTGATGGCCCCCTGGACGATCTTCGCGCGGTCCACCGGTTCGACGTAGTTGTTCTCCACCTGGACGAGCACCCGTCCGAGCTGCCCGACCGCCGCGTACGGGCTCTCGTCGTGCGATGTGGCCTGCGCGGACGACGAGCCCCACAGCGTGGTGACGGCTCCCCCCGCGAAGGCGGCCGTGGTCCACAAGGCGAGTCGGGCGAGCTTCTTCGAGGTGGTTCGCATGGCGTGGGGAAGCCTACCAGGCCAGGTCTCGCGCGCATGCATCGGGCGCCCATGCCGAGGCCGTGGGGCAGCTGAGCGGGGCCCCGAGGCAGATTGTCGTAGTCACGGGGAGATTCGCTGTTATCCTCAGCTCGGCTGAAAGCCCTGACACTTCCCACCCTACTTTACGTTGGCGGCATGCCGGCGTAACGGGTGGGAGCAGGTCCACAGGCGTTCCACAGGCGATTCCAACGACGGAGGTATCCCTTGGCGATTGGTGACAAGGACCCTGGTCCGATTTCGCGTAGTGAAGTTTCGAAGACAGACAAGCGCAAGCAGAGTCTGTATTTCCCCGAGTCGATGCTCCAGGAGATCAAGGAAGAGGCCGCACGCCTCGACCGGTCCCTCTCCTGGGTCGTCCAGCGGGCGTGGAAGATCTCGCGGCTCGAGATCAAGAAGCTGCCGAGCGTCAACGAGATCGACGGCGGCGACGACGACGAGGGCTGAGAACAGCGGAAAAGACGCCGCTTAAGTTACGTGAGCTTACGTGAGCCGTCGCGAGCTGTGGTAGGCCGAGCGGCGCGCCCAGTCGAGCTGGGGCGCCGGCGTATGCGCATGCCTGCTTCGAGCGTTACCTTGGCTGCTGCGCAGGCGCGCATCGGCTCACCATGAACGAACGCGACCGTTACGACTCGGCGTCACCCCCGTCCGTGCCTCCCCCCTCGGCGTTCCCGCCGGGAGAGGCGCAGGGCTTTTCCATCGCGTCCGATGGGACGCGGCTCTTCACCCAGTCAAAGGACGGGGAGCACCCGCCGGGCGCGACCCGCGTCTTCCTGTGTGACGGCGTCCTCTGTGACGGCTTCATCTGGAAGTACTTATGGAACGACCTGGCTGAGGTCGCTCCGCTCACGCACTGGCACTACCGCGGTCACGGGCGCAGCGCCCCGCCGGCGGACGAGAGCCGCATCGACATCGCCGCCCACGCGGACGACCTCTGGAGGGTCCGCCTCAGCGCAGGGGACCCGCCTTGCGTCCTCATGGGGCACTCGATGGGGTGTCAGGTTCTCCTCGAGAACTACCGTGCCCACCCCGACAAGGTCCGGGGGCTCGTGCTGGTCTGCGGGAGCTTTGGCAAGGTGACGAGCACATTTCACGGCATCCCCATCCTCGATGTCGTCCTCCCCAAGCTGCTCGAGATCGCCGACAAGCAGCCCGAGCTGGTACAGGCGCTATGGAGCCGGATACCGCCCGAGGTAGCGCTCAAGCTCGCCCTCCGGGCGGGCGAGCTCGATCCCGAGAAGATCCACAGCGAGGATATCCTGCCGTACATGCAGCACATGACGCACGTCTACTTTCCCATGTTCCTCCGGATGGTGCGCGCCGCCGGCGAGCACAGCGCCGAGGATCTGCTGCCCAACATCAAGGTGCCCACGCTCATCGTCGCTGGAGAACGGGACACGTTCACGCCGCCCTTTCTCGCCGAGGAGATGGCGAAGAAGATCCCGGGCGCGGAGCTCTTGATGCTGAAGAAGGGATCGCACGTCGCTCCCATCGAGCAACCGGAGGTCGCCGATCCACGTATCGTTGCGTTCGTGCGGGACTGCCATGCGTAGGACGGAAACGATGCAAGGCGCCCTGGCGCTCGGCCTGCTCGCGCTCGCCGCGTGCCACGGGTCGTCCTCGGACGCACCCGCGCCTTCCCCGGGGCCGAGCGCCCAGGCGAGCGCAGCGCCGCAAACGAGCGCCGCGACGAGCGCGGCGAAGGCCGTCGATGCGGCGCCCTCGTTCGACTACGCGACCGCGGCGCCCGTCCTGGGCAAGAGCGTCGGTCACACGTCGGTGGTGTTCAAGCTGAAGCTCCAGGGGGGCCTCGAGGCCGCGTTCAAGCCGCGATCGCACCGGGGCAACACGCGCTACCGCGGAGAGATCGCCGCCTACCGGCTCGCCATCTCGCTCGGCCTGCACAACGTGCCCACGGCGATCCCTCGAAGCTTCCCGCTGGCGAGCCTTCAGGGCGCCATGGGCGAGAAGAACGCAGACGGGAACGGCGCGCGGGAGCTCTTCGACAAGGAGGTCATCGCCGAGTCCGACGGGCAGGTGACGGGGGCGCTCATCCCCTGGATCCCGAAGCTCGAGATCCTGGCACTCGAGAGCGACGAGTGGCGCCATCGCTACGGCGCGTGGCTCGCGGCCGACGCCGCGACGCCCGAGGATGCGACCGACACGGACGGTGGCCTCGGCCCCGGGCTGCACGCGCGCACCCTGGCGCCGCAGATAAGCTCGATGATTGCGTTCGACTACCTGACCGGAAACTGGGACCGCTGGAGCGGGGCCCAGATCGGCATCGACCGCTCGACCGGCACGCTCCTCTACCTCGACAACGACGGCGCCTTCTACGACCCTCCGCCTCCCGGGCCGCTCGCGGCGCAGCTCGCCCGCCTCAACGGGGTCGGGCACTTTTCCCGATCGTTCGTCGGCGCCCTCCGCGCCTTCGAGCCGGCCACCGCGAAGGTGGCGCTCGGTGACGACGGGCGCGGCGTCCCCATCCTGACGGCGAACACGCTCAAGCAGCTCGACGACCGGCGCAAGAGGGTCCTCGAGATCATCGACGCCAAGATCGCCGCGAAGGGCGAGCCCGCGGTGCTGAGCTTCCCGTGAAGGACCCTCCCCGCGGAGCGGAGCGTGGGCCCGCGCTATCTGCAGCGGACCCCATGGCAGGGCAGCTCGCCCAGCTCCTCGCCGGGAGTGACCTGGACGAGCTGCGTGAGGTCGTGAAGCGATGGCGCGAGACGGCGCCGAGCGAGAACATGCGCAAGCACTACGACCAGCTCGGCGGTCGCCTCCTCGAGCTGAAGGCCGCGCTCATCGAGGCCCCCGTACAGCCGAGCCGCGAGGAGCTCGAGCTCGCCCTGACGATGATGCTGAAGCTCGCCGCCGAGCGCGGCGGCCCGACGTTCTAGGGGCGGATGGGCTCCGCCCTGACGAGCGCGGTGGCCTTTGCCTGCCTCGTCGGCGTGTCGTGGGCGGGAGAAGCGCGAGCCGAGCCCAGCGTGTCGGAGCGCGCGACGGCGCGTCAGCTCTTCTCCGAGGGCGTGGCGCTCGAGGACGCGAAGGACTTCGCCGCAGCGCTCGATCGTTTCCAGCGCGTCGCCGCCATCAAGCCGACGCCGCAGGTCCGCTACAACCTCGGCTACTGCCTCGCCCGCACGGGCCACCTCGTCGAGGCTGCCGACCTCCTCGGCCCCCTGGCCGACCTTTCGGGCGACACCGCGATCAACGCGCTCGCGTCGCTCGCGCGTGGAGAGCTCACGCGGCTCCGCCCGCGCATCCCGCGGCTCGTCGTGAACGCCCCTTCGCGTGGCGAAGCCGTCGTGACGCTCGACGGCTCCGAGGTCAGCCCGGCGCTTCTCGGGACGGCCATGCTCGTCAATCCCGGTCCACACACCGTGGCGCTCACGCGCAAGACGGGAGGGGGCCACGCGGAGCAGCGCGTGGTCGCGGTGGAGGGTGCGGCTGCGCCGCTGATGGTCCCGCCCCTGGAGCTCCCTCCCGAGGAGCCCGCGGCGAAACCGGCTGCGCCTACGGCGCGGCCCGGCGGCGCCCGCGCGTCGCGCCTCACGCTGGGGTACGTCATGGGCGGTATCGGCGTTGCCGCCATCGGAGTGGGGAGCGCCTTCGGTCTGCTCACCCTGTCCACCTGGTCCGCCGCCAAGACGAGCTGCGGCGCGGCGTGTCCGGCGGGCTCGCGCGGCCAGGACGAGCGGAGCACCGCGCAGACCGACTCCTGGGTCTCCAATGTCGGGTTCGTCGCAGGGGGCGCCGCGCTCGGTGCCGCCGCGATCCTTCTGCTGACGGCGCCCGCGCCCACGACGCCCACAACGACGACGCCGGCCGCGACCCGAGAGACGAAGGCCTTTCAACTGGCACCCTGGGTCACAGCCTCGGGGAGCGGCGTCGTCATTGCCGGCGCGTGGTAAGCTCCCGGAGCCGACGATGGCACGCTGCCTCGTAACGATCCTCCCCGTCGCCATCGGATGGGGACTCGTCTCCTGCGGACTCGTCGCGAACATCACGACGTTGCCAACGTCCGTCGACGGCGGGGCCGTCGACACCGGGGCCGTCTCGGCCTCACCGTACGTCGCGACCGTTCTCGCAGACTCTCCGGTCGCTTACTTCAGGCTCGGGGAATCCTCCGCGAGTGAAGCGGCGGCCAACGAGGTCCCAGGCGGAGTCAATGGATCGTACACGGGAGGCCTCTCTCTCGGCGCGATGGGCGCGATCGCCGGCGATCCTGACACCGCCGTCAGCCTTGTCGGAGGAAGCATTAGCCTGGGGACAAGCGCGTTCGAGTTTGCGGGAAGCTCGCCCTTCACGCTCGAAGCGTGGGTCGCCACGACGACCGCAGCACATGATCAGGAAATCCTGGTCAAGCGTGACTCCGATGCCGCTTCAGGGTCACTGAATGGCTGGGTGCTCTTCGTCGCCCAGGGTGACACGGTTTGCCTGGAGCGGTGGTACGGCAGCATGGCAGCCAACCAGGCCGACATGGTCTGCTCGACAGTCGCACTGACCGAGGGCCAGTACTCCCACGTCGCGGCGACGTACGATGGCGCCACCCTGGCCGTTTACGTTCGAGGTCAGCTCAGCGCGACTGCGACTTCCACGGCGATGATCTCGTCGACCGTAAGCCCTTGCCTGATCGGAAACGACTACTACTTCAAACCATCCAACGTGGAGGGGCGGGTCGACGAGGTCGCCTTGTACGACTATGCGCTCTCCGCGGGGCGCATCCTCGCTCACGAGGAGGCGGGGATCGGTGAGCTGAGCCCGGACGCGCACTGATCGCGTCGGCGGATCGTCCGCCTGGGGGACGACCCGCCGCGGGTGGGGGAAAACCTTCCAAACGGAAGCCGTCCGCCAATGGTATCGCCCACCTGGGACGCGCCGGAGGGTCGCGTCCCGCTGGAACGGATCTCGCTCTTACCGTCCGGCATGCGCAAGCAAACGCTCTTCTCTCTCGTCGGGACTTCCACCTCGATCGCATGCCTCGCTCTGAGCGCCACGGGGTGCAGCGGGGCCTCGGGGGCGAGCGTCGGCAACACGGCGAGCGAGCTCAGCGCAACGTCGATCGACATCGGCTTCGCCGGCGCCAAGAGCGCTCCCGCGAGCGACCCGTTCCAGTTCGGCGCGATGCAGCGGTTCTGGGGCGCGTCGAGCGGCTCTTCTAGCCCCCGCCTCTGCCACATCTACCTCTCGTGGGACATCGGTCTGAAATACGTCGCCCAGCAGAACGGCGATGCGAGCACCTACGGGACCCCCGCGTACTTCACGAGCTGGCTCCAGAACCCAAAGAACCCGTGCACCGACGTGCTCGTCACCTTCCAGGCCCAGAGCGTCGGCGGCGTCCCGGGCGTCTCGCCCACGGACTTCCGCTACGTCCCGGGCTGCGACACCTGCTACGGCACCGCCTTCAAGCAGTTCCTCGACTCGTTCACGCCGGTATGGGCAACAGGCGCGGGACGCGTCTTCTCCTTCACTGCCTGGAATGAGCCCAACAACGGCTCGCCCTCGGGCAACGGTACGAACCAGCCGCTCACCCCCGACAGCGCCGCCCAGTACTACCTCGTCGCGCGCTCGCTCTGCGGGTCCCACGCGTCGCGGTGCAAGGTCGCGGCCGGCGACATGGCGTCCGACGGCGGCATGGTCGGGGATTTCCCGCAGCGCTGCTCGTCGGACATCGACGCAACGCTCTGCGCGCAGGCGAGCTGGCTCGACAAGTACAAGCACTTCATCGCGTTTCACGCGACCGACCCCGCGTTCCAGCTCCCCGGCGGCTTCCGGCCTGAATACTGGGCCTACCACCCCTGGTACGACATCAACAGCTACGTCTACGACGGCAAGGACTGCACCGACGAGGCCACCTGTTCCACGATGGCCTTCGCCCACACGCTCGGCGGCTCGTGGGCTGGCGCGACGATCTGGGACACCGAGATCGGCTCCGGACAGGACAGCAGCAAGAGACCGAACGGGGGCGCTCTCGACGACAAGACCCAGGCCCGAGGCGCCGCCTACCTGCTCGACCTCTCGACGAAGCTCACGAGCCGCATCTCGCGCATCTACTACATGGGCGTCGAGACAGGCGCGTGGCAGGTGCTCTGCGCCAACGGCAACGAGCGGCCGTCGTTCGACGTCCTCGCGAAGCGCGAGACCACCTACGGTGGAGCGGAGACGGATGCGTGCTCGAGCGCGGGCTCCGGAGGGGGCGGAGCGCCGAGCGGCAGCCCCACGCCGTCGTCGAGTGGCGGCGGTGGCGCGTCGGGCCCGTCGTCATTCGCGTCGATCGCCGGCGCGGCGACGAACGCGGATGGCCGCGTGGAGCTCTTCGCGGTGGGGAGCGATGGCTTCATGTACCACCAGTGGCAGACGGTCCCGGGCAGCGCTCCCTGGTCCGGCTGGACGCAGCTCTCGGGCAACACGTTCGTCAGCGGCTCGGGGGTCGCGAGGAACGCCGACGGGCGGCTCGAGGTCTTCGGCGTCAGCAGCGCGGATCACGGCATGTGGCACACGTGGCAGGTGACCGCCGGGGGAGCGTGGAACCAGACGTCGTCGGGCGAGTCGTGGTGGTACCCGCTCGGCGGCACCTTCACGGCCGGCGTCGGCGCAGCGCGCAACCAGGACGGCCGGCTCGAGGTGTTCGGGATCGGCGGCGGGGGCGCCATGTACCACACGTGGCAGACGACGGCGGGCGGCGGCTGGGCTGGCTGGAGCTCGCTCGGCGGCTCGTTCGACGCCGGGGTCGGCGCCGTCACCAACGCCGACGGTCGCCTCGAGGTCCTTGGGCTCGGCGGCGGCGGGGCCGGCGGCGGTAGCGCCATGTACCGCCTCTGGCAGAGCTCGCCGGGCGGCGGCTGGGCAGGGAGCTGGGCGTCGCTGGGCGGCGGCTTCCTCATGGGTACCGGGGTTGCGGCCAACGCGGACGGTCGCCTCGAAGCCTTCGGCGTCGGGAACGACGACGCAACCTGGCACTACGCGGAGACCGCCGCCGGCCAGGGTTGGAACAGCGACGGCTGGTCCTCGCTGGGCGGAGCCAACCGGCCGACGCCCTCGGTCGCCGGCGCGACGACCAACGCGGACGGTCGCGTCGAGATCTTCACCATCGACGGGAGCGGGGGCGTTCAGCACAGCTGGCAGGTCACCGCGGGTGCGGGGGACTGGTCGGGCTGGAGCGCACTGTGAGAACGGCGCTGAGATAGGCGCGTAGCCACGTCGGCGTCAGGCGGCGCGCTCGTCGTCGCGCGCGAGCCCCATGCGCTGCGCCACGCCGTCGCGATAGCGGTGCCAGAGAGACAGAGCGGTCATGCACGTGTCCACGACCGAGCGCGCCACGGCATCGTCCCCCGAGTGACCGAGGACCATGCGCCACGCGTCACCGCGGTGGCCGCCCTCGACCGCGGCGTGCGCGCGCGTCAGCTCCATGGCGGCCGGCGGGCAACCGTAGTGGACGACGAGCGCGTGCTTCGCGACCGCGGCCTCGCCCTTGGGGCGAACGAACGTGCCTGCAAGCTCCGCGCGCTCATTCACGCTTCCCTCGACGAAGACCGTCATCAGCGCCACCGCGGCCTGCCACGGTCCCTTGGCGCTGTGCTCGCGCAGGAAGTCGCGGTAGGCGCGCGCCGCTGGATGTATCCAGGCGTCATCCTCGGCAAGGGTACCCAGAGACCCCGCGATGGCCTCGCGAGAATAGCCGAGGCCGGTCATCATGCGGAGGAAGAGCTCGGGATGCGGCGCGGTGCCCGAGAGCCCGCCCGTCTGCTCCTCGTAAATGTTCTCCGCGAGGGCTGCGCGAACCTCCGGCACGGGCGGCACCTGCCCGAGGACACGCGCGATGAGCGCCGGGAAGTCGCGCACGTAGACGAGGTACTCGTGACGGAAGTGCTGCAGAAGCTGGGCGCGGGTGAGGCCCGGGCGCGTCAGCGCGGGGTAGGCCCAGTGGTGCTTCTGGTCCATCAGCGCCAGGAGGCGCTCGGCGAGAGGGTTCGAGGCGAGGTTCGCGACGGTGCTCATGGTCTCCGCAAATGGTGACATCTGCGCCGCGGGAGGTCACATTTCGAGCATCCCGCCGCGAGCTACGCCATGAGCTACGGGAGACAAAAGAGAACGAGCCCGGCGAGTTCGTCGCTGGGCCCGTTCTAAAAAACGTTCCGTACCACCGTGGCCGTGTCGCGGGCGCATGAACCCCTAGCCAGCTCGGCTAGGTGGGGACCACTTAGAACCGCACTTCAGGCTTCCGAGTTATCCGACTTCAGAGAAGCCGGCCCGGCGTGCTCACCGAGCGGTCAGTGGTCTCCTGGTTCGTGCTTGTAAGGGATCCATGGACTCCACGAAAATCACGTACCGGGTAGAGGGAACACTGAGACGTTAACACCCTTGTCCCCTGGGTCAACGCTCCGGGACGAGACTATGCGAAGAGCGTCGTTCGTTTTCCTCCGGCACGCGTCGAACGCTGCCTCGAGCAGCCTTGCCGACCTCTTGCGTCCGCAAGGGAGACAGGAAAGTGGGCCTTTGTTGGTAGCCCATGCCTACATGCGAGGTCGTCATGACGCAGCTCCTCTCGTCGACCCTCTCGTCGGCTCTCTTGCCGGAAGCAGAACGCAGCGCGCCACCAGCAGCGCCACCGCCGGTCTCCGACGGCCCCACCCCATCCTCGTCCCCGTCGCGGGTGAGCGACGCGGACCTCGCCCACGAGGGTGTTCACTTCCTCGAGCAAGAGGAGCGGGCGCGGTGGTCGGCCGAGGGTATGCTCGTGGTGCGTGTCGAGCGGATCGGCGCAGCCGCGCGTGGCCGCCTGGGCGAGATCATCGACGAGGCCGTGGAGCGGGAGCTCGCCGCACGCGGAGCCCCCTCGCCCGGCATCGGCGCCGGCGATGCGCTGAGCGACCAGCTCTTCCGCGCACGTCAGGTCGGCAGCCACCGCATCGGCCTCGCCCTGGGTTCCCTGCGAGCCGCCATCTCCCCCACCGGGGCCCTCGAAGCCAGCGACGCCGCCGCCCTCATCTTCTGGTCGCGCGCCTCGCGCGAGCGCCCCGTCGCGCTCGCGCTCGACATGGCGGACGCATCCCTCCCCGCCCACGTCACCCCCATCCCGCTGTCGTTGGCGCTGCTCCCGCAGCCCACCACGCCCGCAGCGCCCCCCGCGGCACGCACCCGCCCCGTGGAACCCCTCACCGCGGCTCCCCCCACGACTCTCTCCCCCGCTCCCGCTCTCTCCCCCGC
>Ga0302279_10002582_pt1 | contig 23688 bp, 26 predicted proteins | sample III_Bog_N3_3_FD_194541 | JGI IMG/M metagenome (GOLD analysis project Ga0302279, IMG submission 194541) | Peat permafrost microbial communities from Stordalen Mire near Abisko, Sweden - III_Bog_N3_3 | ecosystem: Environmental > Terrestrial > Soil > Wetlands > Peat | place: Sweden: Abisko...
GCCCTATGACGCCATTATTTTCGACACGGCGCCTGCCGTCGATCCGCCGCTCGTCGCCGCGCTCGCCGCCGCCGATTTCGTGTTGACGCCAACGCAATTGACGCCGCTGGCCTGCGAGGGTGTGATGCGGTTCGCGCAGGTGTTCTTTTACGTGGTGACCCAGATCAATCCCGGTCTGCGGGCCTTCGCCATTGCATCGACCCAGGTCGATCTGCGCACCCGGGTGCAGCAGGCGGCGTGGGCGCGACTCGTCGCCGACTTTGGCCCCGAGCGGCTATTTCCCGCCATCCGCAGCGACGTGAACCTTGCGGAAGCCTTTGGCTGCGGCCTTCCAGTTCGGGATTTTCGGCCAGAGTCGCGCGGCGCGGCCGATTATGCGGCTCTTGCCGACGAAGTCGAGACCGCTTGGTTCGGGCGCGCCCGGCCCTCACGTCCTTTCGAAACTTCGATCCCACATTCGATCAGCAACACGCCGCCCTTTCCGGCGCTCGTAGCGCTGGCGTCGAGCCGGAAGGCGGAATCGTATCCGCGATCGGTTTAACAGCGGCGATTTCTCCTGGGGGGTCGGGAGGGCCGGCGCGAGGGATCCCTGTCCAAATCGACGGATTTCGTCTTGTCGCGCCTACTTCAGCGCCGCCGCCGCTCCTGTAAACCCCTTTGTCAACGCGTCCTGTTCGTCTTTCGACGGCGCGCCGAAAAACTCCGGCGTCTCGCCTCTGCCGCCGAGCGCGCCCAAGGCGTGCGCGCCGTCGGCGTCGAACATCACGACGAACTTGCGCGCCGCGCAGTCGGTAGGTTTGCAGACGAACGAGATCGCGTAGGGTTTTCCGGCGATCGTGACCGGGATCATGTTGCCGGAATCGCCGTCGAAATTGCGATTGAACTGAACGAGCCAATCCGGCGTCGGCTGGACGTCCTTCATCAGCTTGTCCCAGGAGGCGCGGTAGGCGGAGCCGCGCGCCTGCAAGGCGTCGAACAGGTACGCCGGTTCTTCCGCGAAAGCGGGGGCGGCGGCGAGGCAAGCGGCGAGGGTCATCAAGAAGCGCATAAGGGCCATGGCGGGGTCAGAAGGCGCGGAAAGTGATGATCGTGCGGGTGTCGACGATGCCGGGAATCACTTGCACCTTCTCGCCGACGAAGTGGCCGATGTCGACCCCGGTATCTACATAAAACTTGGCGAGGATGTCGAAATTGCCGGCCGTCGAATAGATTTCGGAGGCGATCTCGGCCTCGGCGAGCGCGCTCGCCACGTCGTAAGTGCGGCCGAGGCCGCACTTGATCTGTACGAAGAAGGTTTGCATGCCCTTGCCGCTCCTGATCATTCGGACTCTTTTGCAATGATTTCCACGTCGCGGTCCAGGCCGGATTTGACCGGGAACGTCGATTGGAATGTCTTGGCGTCGTGGCGCGCGATGACGTCGTAGTCGCCCTCGGCCAGCACCAGCGAGGGGAAGGCGCCGATCAATTCGCGGATCACGTCGCCGCCTGGCGTCAGCACTGTGAAGGTGGTGTTGGCGAGCGCCTCGCCGCCCGGCGCGTTGACGAGCTTGAGCGTCACCGTGGCGAAGCGATGCTTCAGGGTGACGTCGACGATCTTGCCCGGAGCGACGCGCACGTCGCCGGAGGCGACCGAATTGCTGGGGGTCGGCAGCGGGCCGCCGGCGGTTTTCGTCAGTCCCAGCGTGCCGATGCCGACGGTGTCGAGATAGGTGGAGACGATGTGATAGGAGCCCTCGGGCACGCCGAGGATGTCGCCCAAACGGGCGCGCGAATAGACGAGATGGGCCTGGGCGTTGTTGCGCTCTGGCACGTAGATCGCGACCGTGACATTGGCGGCGTCGATCAGCTTGTCGTTACGCGTCGCCGAAACGCGCAGGGCGCCCGCCGCGATCGGGATGGTTTCCATCCGGGTCTCGCCGGGGTTGAGGACATAGCTCTTCGTCGCGCTCGCCAGGCCGAAGCTCACGTGCACCACGTATTCGCCCGGCGTCAGCGTCGCAATAGGGGTGGGCAGCGACGATTCCACGAGCAACGGATGCGTCCCGTCTGCGTCGGCGCGCGAGGAAAAAATCCGCCATTTCACGCCCGCTTCGAGAGGCGCGTCCGCCGAGACGAGCGTCGCGGAGAGCTTCAGCGTGGCGACGGTCGATTCGTCGGCCGGAGCCGCGAAGGCGACCAGGGCGAAGACCAGCGCGAGGAGGAAGCGCGTCACGCGTCGGGCGCTCCGGTAAACGAAAAGGAAACGCGGGTCTGCAGCATAAAATTCGGCCCTCGTTGTCACCCGGAGCCCTTCACTTCGAGACCGGACCGTCTCGAAAGCGCCGGCCGTTCCAGCATTGAGCAAACGGCTTTCACCCATGGCGACCGTCTTTGGCCCGCCAATCGGGCGGATGCAAGGCATTTACAGGCCTCGAGAAAGCGGTCAGGAAGGCGCCCATGGCCCCAACTTTCGGTCACCAGATGAATGAAACGCTCGATCTGCTCGCCCGCCGCCGCTCGCTGCCGCCGCTCGGCCTGGCCGCGCCCGGGCCGGACGCGGCCGAACTCGCCACGCTGCTGAAACTCGCGGCGCGCGTTCCCGATCACGGCAAGCTCGCTCCCTGGCGCTTCGTCGTCATCGAAGGGCGGGCGCGCGAGCGGTTGGGTCACATGGCGCTGGAGATCAAGCTCGCAGCGTCGCCCGGCTTGGAGGAAGCGGCCCGGCAGACCGAATTGACGCGCTTTTCGCGTGCGCCGCTGGTGATCGCGGTCGTCTCGCGCGCCGCGCCGCACGTAAAAATTCCGGAATGGGAGCAAGTGCTTTCCGCGGGCGCGGTATGCATGAACCTGATCGTCGCCGCCAGGGCGATGGGCTTTGCCGCGACATGGCTCACCGAATGGTGCGCCTACGACGCCCAGTTCCGCGAAGGTCTCGGCTTGGCCGCGCACGAGAAAATCGCCGGCTTCCTCCATGTCGGCCGCGCGACTTTTGCTCCCGACGACCGGGTTCGGCCTGATATGGACGCGATCGTCAGTCGGTTCGAGTGAGGGAGAGGCCGTCGCATGTTTTATGAGTCAGGTCAGCGCGACAAGAGCCTGCTGCCGCACGATCCGTTCAAGGCGATCGTCGCGCCGCGCCCGATCGGCTGGATTTCCACTCGGGCCCTGGACGGGCGGGTCAATCTCGCGCCCTACAGCTTCTTCAACGCCTTCTCGACGTTCCCTTCGATCGTCGGCTTTTCCAGCGAGGGGATGAAGGATTCGGCGTCCTTCGCCGTTGAAAGCGGCGAGTTCGTCGCCAATCTCGCCAGCTTCGACCTGTTCCGTCCGATGAGCGAGACTTCCGCGCCGCTGCCGAGGGGGGTGAGCGAATTCGAACACGCGGGGTTGACGATGGCGCCCTGCCATCTCGTCCGTGCGTCGCGCGTCGCCGAGGCCCACGCCGCGTTCGAATGCAAGATCGTAGAGGTCGTGCATCTGCGCACCCACAAGGGCGTACGAATGGACAATTTTCTGGTGCTCGGCGAAGTCGTCGGTGTGCACATCGACGAGCGCTATATCAAGGACGGCCGTTTCGACACCGCGGGCGCCCAGCCGCTCGCGCGCTGCGGCTATCAGGATTACGCGGTCGTCGACCGGCTGATTTCGCTGGCGCGGCCGCAGGGCGGCGGGGATGCCGCAGCTAGCCTTTGAGTTTCGCAATCTCCGCGCGCGCCGCCGCGACGAGATCGGCGTTGGTATGCGCCTTGCCCCACAGGCCCCAGCCGCCTTCGGGCGCCTCGGTCAACAGCACCCAGGTGCGCAGTTTGAGGCCGGGGTCGCCCGCCGCCTCGGCGACCAGATCGGTCAGTCGGCGCACGACTTCGTTCTGCTTTTCAGAGTTGAGCGCCCCCGAATTGGTGAGCACCTGGACGCGCACGTAATCGCTGTCGCCATCGACGTTGGCGATGGCGCTGGCGGGCAGTTCGTGAACGAAAGCCGCGGTATTTTTGCGGAACATCGCGATGTCGGGAACCGCCTCGACCGCCTTCACGGTCGCCGCCGCGGACTTGGCGAGGCCGTGCGGATCGGCGAAGGTTCCTGCGGCGGCGTAGATGTCGATCATCGGCATGAGATGAGCCTTTCGTTGGAATATGATGACTATCATAGTTTGAAGTATGACAGTCGTCATAGTCAAGGGGGATGTTGTGGCCGGCGACGTGAAACGTCGAATGATTCAGGAAGCCGTCGGCGCGCTGGCGCGGAAAGGTCTGCAGGGCGCCTCGTTCAGCGAAGTGCTCGCGGCTTCCGGCGCGCCGCGCGGGTCGCTCTATCACCACTTTCCCGGCGGCAAGGACGAACTCGTGGCCAGCGCGATGGACGCGGCGGGGGCTTGGCCGTTCGCGGCGCTCGGCGAACGCCGGGGTCAGCCGGCCGAGGAGATCGCCGCTGCGTTCATCGGCCTTTGGCGCTTCGTGCTGACCCGCTCCGACTTCGCCGCCGGCTGCGCAATAGCCGCGGTGACGGTCGCGACGCGCGAGCCCGACCAGTTGGACCGGGCGGCGGCGCTGTTCCGCACATGGCGGGTCGAACTTGCCGCCTTGCTCGCTGCGGGCGGCGTCGAACCCGTCCGCGCGGAATACCTCGCCGCGTTGCTGATCGCGAGTTGCGAAGGCGCCGTCGTGCTCGCCCGTGCCGAGCGATCCTTCGACAGTTTCGATCGCGTGATGGCCGAGGTTTTGGCGGCGGTGCGCGGGGCAGACAAGGGAAGCTCGCCTATAGATTCATATTATACTGTGCCCCTGTAAAGATGTCCCGGTAATGCGAGGCGCATGTTCGGGTCTGGGGCATTGCCGCCCTGGCCCGAAGTTCGAAGATTCGGGAGAATTCGGAACATATTGGATGGCTTCGGAAGCCTTTATTTCGGCGCGAGCGTTGGTTGCGATAGCCTCTGCGTATCGCGAGCCTGACGACACCGATGCCAAAAGTCCGCCCAGTGCAGGCGATCCAAAATGGGAGATGATTGCCATGAAGATTAGCTCAATGTTATTCGCCCTCATGAGTTTGATGTTCTGCGACCCCAGTTGGGCGGTCTCGCCCGCTCCTTCCTGGGGTCCTGTCGCTCCGGGGCTCTACGGCACGCGGCCGGTCACCGCGGTTGGGAAGCAATTCCAGTACTCGCTCAACGCCAGTTATTATGAAGTGTTTCATCGCAACGCCGACGGCTCGCCTGGCCTCCTGGCGCAAACGACGAAAAGCCTGTGGTCGATCTTCCAGCCTGAGATCACGAGCCTGAACCTGAACACCGAGTATCCCGCTTCGACCGGTATCATGCCCTGTCCGGCGGCGAATTCAAACAATCCGGTGGACCCGGACGGTTCGGGCCATGTGCCGTTCGCCGAGGTCGCTTGCATCGCAAGCGCTTATGATTCCGACGTCTATTACGATCCGCAGACCCAGCGCATCTGGATTCTCGCCCATTTGCGCCCGAACGTCAGCCTTTGCTACACGCCCCCACCCGCCAACCAACTCGGCTACCATACCAACGACCAAGCGAAGGGTACGTGCACCGTCGAGTCGGCCGCCGTGCTGAATAAGATAGGACACCGCTATATCGCGGTCGCCGTGAGTCGCCCCGGCGCGGCGAGCGTGGATGTGGAGGATCCCGCGAACGGCTTCAATTCGTATATCCTCGGCGACGTCTATGGCGACTGGACACAATTGATGGTCCACAACGGGCTGGTGCTGGTCAACACGCGAAATACCAGCCCCTTGACCCACAACAAACTGATCGTGTTCGGCGCCAACGATCTGATCACCAACGCCGTCATCCCCAATCATGCGATCCTGCCCAAGCCGTCGGCGACTTTCGACAACACGAACTTCGACCGCACCGCCGCCGACTGGGACAACAACGCCATCGTCAACGTCCAACTCGTGACCGGCATGTCGTTCGTGCGCCAGCAGTCGGACAACAAAATGACATATCTGCTCGCCGGCTCGTCGGACGGGAAGTTGGTCGTCTACGGGCTCGCGACCAATCTCGGCTCAAACGGCCAAATGCCGGCCCCGACCTTGATCATGCCCGCCGTCGTCGCGCTGCCGAAGCCGATGCCGGACTTGCAAAAGGCCTCGGGCGCCTACAACAACGGCTATCTCTACTGGGGTTGGGACGAGGCCGACGCGAACAATGCGAACAAGCACATCATCCGCACATTTCGCTGGGAGTTGCATCAGGCGGGGCACAGCTTCGACGGCGTGTTTCCGATCTACGTCACGAAAAACGCCGCCTCCGGTTATCTCGAAGAGGACATCGGCGTAACCGATCCCAACAATAGCTATAGCTTGCCGACCATGAACACGGCCGCCAATGGCGACATCCTCACGATGTATTTCACCTACCCGCTGAGCGAGGCGCCTCATGGCCCCTACAAGCCGTGCTGAACAAGGGCACGACGTTCTACCAGAATTCGCAATTGCTCGACGCCGGGTTGGGTTTCGCTTCCCTTCCGCCAAGCTTTGGTGGCGTGCTCGACATCGTCAGCGTCGCCGCCGATCCGCTCGTGGCCGGTGAATATGTGCTGGACAGCGCCGCTACGGATAGCAGCGGAAGCTATAAGCATGTGATCGCCGGTGTGAAGCCTTAAAGCTTCGCCAAGAACAGCCGCGTCGCCGTCCTCGCTCGGGAACGGCGGCGCGATCTTTTCCGGATTCCGTTCCGGCGTTCGTCATCAGGCACGCCGACGAGTTCGCGGAGCGGGCAAGCGCCGGCCGCAGCGGCGGCGACCGGGATCGCGCCGATCCAACCGACCCAGCGCTCGGGGCTTACGGCGCCGAATTGGCTGACCGCGAAGGCGAGGAGCGTTCGCCCCGAGAGGACGCGGCCAAAGGGGCGAAGCGCCTTCCCGGGCGCTCCCCGGTTCCCAGGGGATCGCCTGACGTGCGATTTCGACGCGCCCTTCGGCGGCGCGGGAAAGAAACAGCTGTGCGAGCCGCCCGCGCAGGCCGTGGAGTAGCCCTTCCCCCCACCACCAGCATGAGGGCTGCCATCCGCACGGCAAAGATGGGCAGCACGGCGCGCCGGAAGTCGGCGCCCTCCGCGATCAGCCGCAGATCCGAAGATCCTGGATTCGGGAGTTTTTGTAAGGTTTTGGATGGTTTCGGAAGCCTTTGCTTCGGCAAGGGCGGCGATTGCCGTAGTCTCTTCGTATCGCGACTTTGACGACCGCGACGCCAGGAGATGTCGATTGTGGTCGAGACGCATGAAGGTCACGAAGGACGCCTTCAATCCTCGAGGAGATTCGAATATGAATATCAGGATACGCGATATCGCCATCTCAACGGCCTGCATGTCGGCGCTCCTGGTGGGAAGCGCGTCGCTGCCTGCCTTGGCGGCCATTACCAACAATGCCGTCACCCAAAATGCGGTCACCCAAAATGGCCTCTCGATGAACGCCGTGAGTCCGAACGCTACCGCGCCCGTGGAGGCGGCGATCCGGGACCTGAATGGCGTTTCGATCGATGCGGTCGTGCTGCCGCCGAACGCGGGGCAGTGATGTCAAGGCGGCAAATATCGATCTTGATGGTTGCCGCCGCTTTGGGCCTCGCTTCCGCGGATGCGGAGGCCCAGACAGTGCTGCGCGTCGATGTCGAGATGACGCAGTTCCGCGTCTTCCTTTCCGACGGGTCCGTGCTGCCGCAATCGCGTTTGCCAGGCGCCGTCCTGAGCCTCGGCGACGGCTCGGGGTCGACCCGCAGTTTGAGGATCGATGCTGTCGAACCCGACACTCGCGACCCAACCGGCGAGATCATGCTCTACACTTTCTCCGAACGCGACGCCGCGACCGGCGAATGGCGCAACGCCTGCCAGCCGGATCCTGACGGCAGACGCCTCGGCTTTCCGATTCCCGGCGCCTTCACCGCCGACATGCGCTATGTCCCGGCCCCTGGCCGGTTATCGATCACTTGCACCGGCGGCGCCGAGGGGAAATGCATCCGTTTCGGCTACAAGCCCTGGGGTCATGCGCCCGATGGCGCCTCGCTGGCGCCCTATTATCAAGCCTGTCTCAGACTGGTGCGCGCCGATTATCGCGGCGACGGAGTCGGCCATACCCGCAATGGCATGCCGATCGACATTTTCGATCGGATAGGGATTCAAACCGACGAACCGGCGCGCGGCATGACGCTCGAGGCGGCATGGGGGCCTGACGGCGCGTTATGCGTGGCCCACGTCCGACTGCCACAGGACCCGAAGCTCGTTTCGACGAGCGATTCGGTGCAAAACCTTCAAGGCCGGCTGAGCCCGCTCTGCGACGAAACGACGCCGGCGCTGCTTTACGACCGATCCTTCGAGCGGCGTTGACGCCGCTTTCTGGCGCCCGCCGAATGTCCAGGTCTTTTCTTGAACCAAGTCGCCAGACCGCGCTTGCAAATCCGACGCCGCTGCTATCATTTCGATGCCGTGATCGAAATTTCCCCTGGACGACTTCAGGGGAACGGTCGGTTTGAGCTCTCAAGAAATGTTGGCATGGCCATTTTGTCGCCAAGTGTCAGATTCGGCCCATTCGAACTGCGGCCGTCGCATCGTGAACTTGCGGCCAGCGGCGGGAACGTCGCGCTCGGCGGTCGAGCATTCGATCTGCTCGTGGCGCTCGTCGACAACCGAAATCGCGTGCTGTCCAAGGACGAGTTGATGCGCCTCGTCTGGCCCAACATTGCGGTCGAAGAGAGCAACCTGTCGGTCGCGGTCGCCTCGATTCGCAGGGCTCTCGGCGACGATGCGCAGAACGCCAAGATCATCCGAACGGTCGCCGGGCGCGGCTATCAGTTCGTCGCCTCGGTCGAGACGAGCGCCGATGACGAAGCGCCGAACGAGCCCCCGTCGCTGGCCTCGCCGTTAATTGCCCCGATTGCCGTCGCCACGTCGACCGCCACGCAACCGCGCATCGCCGTCGTGCCCTTCACCAATATGAGCGGCGACCAGGATCAGGCCTTTTTTGCCGCCGGGATCACCGAGGACATCATTACCAATCTGGCGCGCAATCGTTGGCTTTCGGTGGTCTCGTTGAACACTTCGACGGCCGTTTGGTCAAAGTCCGGCGATCTCTGGAGTTACGCGGCGGAGCTTGGCGCCGGGTACGTGCTTGAAGGCAGCGTCCGGCAACTCGGCGACCGGGTCCGCGTCTCGGCGCACTTGATCGACTGCTCGAACGGCGATCATATCTGGGCCGACCGGTATGACCGAAATTTGACCGACGTTTTCGCCGTACAGGATGACGTGACGAGCCATGTTGCTTCAGCGATCAAACCGGCCGTGATCGGCGCCGAACAGGCGGCGTCTTTCCGCAAGCCGCCGGAAAGCCTGGACGCCTGGGCCGCCTTTCAACGCGGCAATTGGCACCATGCCAAGATGGAATCGGCCGAAAACTTACGCGCGCAAGAGTACTTCAGGCGCGCGGTCGCGCTCGATCCGCGTTTTGCGCCGGCTTACGCCGCACTTGCCTTGTCCCTGCTCGACGAAGGCTGGGTATACGGAACCCGCCCGATTGCCGAAACCGTCGCGCTGGCGCTGCCGTTCGCCCGTTGGGCGATCGCGCTCGATCCGCTGGAGGCCAGCGCGCACGACATGTTCGCCATCGCCCTGATCAATGGCGGCGATCTGCGGAGTGGCGAGGAGGCCGCCCGCCGTGCGATCGAACTCAATCCGCACGACGCCCGTCCCTATTCGACGCTGGCGACCGCACTGAGTTTTTCGGGACGATATGAGGAGGGGATGGCGGCCTATGAGGCCGGCATGCAGCGCGATTCCCGCGACACCCGTCGATGGCTTTGGCTCGGCGAATACGGTTTGACGAAGTTTTTTCTCGGTCGACACGAGGAAGCGCTGGAAGCGGCGCGTCAGGTGATCAAATTTGCGCCAAACAACTCGCTCGGCTACCGCGTGCGTACAGTGGCGCTTGCCGAACTTGGACGACTGGCCGAGGCGGCCCTCGCCCTTCGTGCGGCCGACGCCTGTACGGATCCTGGCTTCCCGGCCTATGGCGAGGTCCGGGCGATGTGGGTGCGTCCGGTCGAACATCAGCGAATTCTGGAAGCATTCAAGAAGGCGCGTAAGGAGAGGCCGGTCCCATCTGACGCCGTTGGCGACGAGTCCGCCCTGGGACGTTAAAGCCCTTTCGGCTCAATCCTTATCGTATCCGCTAGCGGCGAAAAATTTTGCGCTTTGGTTCGGCGTGAAGAGCCGAGCGAGGCGCATGAGGATTTGAGGAAGGGCATCGACGTTTCGTTCGATTTACGGGATTTACGGGAGTTACGGGGACATGATTTGACTCTAGCAGCGCGGCCTCGATTTCGCCGACGCGTCGGAGATCTTCGCCGGGGGCGCCGCGACGGTGGAGGAGCGCCGCAAGGTCTATGCCGAACGCGTTTTGTCACGGCCGGCATTCTCGCTGCCATGGTCGTAACGATCTCGACGCCGACTCCTCTCGGTCGTCGCGTCATCTCTATGAGGCCTCGCCATGGAGACGAAGCCCGCCTCTGGCGCCAAAGCCTGATGTGACCCGGACATGCGCCGAAACTGACCAAGGCATTCTTCGCGCGAGCGGAAATCCGGGAAGGCGACGAGGTGCCGCGACCCGCGCATGGCGCCCTGCCGCCGAAAGAACGCAAAGTGACCCTGCCGCTCGATCCCGACTTCGAGGAGACTCTTCGCGCGACAGGAAGCGATGGGGAGGCGCGCGCCAACGCCGCGCTACGGGCAGCGTTCGCAAAGACGTGATGCGCAGGATAGGCTTCGTGCGAGCGATAAAGAGCAAGTCTCTGTCAGTCGCCGGGCGGATTGGGTCTACGATGCGCGCGCCGGCCTCGTCGTCTTCCGCGCCGACAGCAGCGCCCACTTCGGCGTCAGCTCTAAAGCGGCTTACCGCGGCTCGTTTGCTGGGATGGCTTCGCGGACGCGGGCCATGACGGCGCTTCGCCTCGCTTCCGCCCCCTTCGACGGCCAAATCTGTCTTTCTATTTTAGAGAAAATATGATACGGTACGTATCCTGCTAATGCTCATCGGATGATGGTCTCGCCTGCGTTCGCCCGGTCCCTCGCTCCCGCCCGCCCCGATCCGAATGGGGTCAAAAATTTGGAGAAAATCGAATTTCGATCGCCAGACTTGCAAGCCCTTGAAATCCCTGAAAACCGCCGAAGGAATCTTTGGAAAGCCTTGCACGAAAGCCCGCAAAATTTGCGATTCTTTGGCAAAAGGGCCAACAATTCTTGCGGCCGAGACCCGACGAATGGCGCCCAGGCGGCCGTGTGAAGCCGAGTTTTCTACCCGGATAATAATTGCAAAATATTTTTATCCTGGTATAAAAGCGCTTCTTTCCCTTCCGGAGCGCCCCATGCCTGTCGCCTGTCACGCCTTCGTCGGGCGCCGTCTGCTCTGCGCCGGCCCGTTGGTCGAAGTCGCCGTCGCCGTCCACGCCGCGATTCCCAACGAGCCGATCCTGGTCTTCGAGGATGCGACGGGGCGCGTGATCGATCTCGACCTCGGCGGCACAGAAGAGGAGGTTTCCGCTCGCTATTTCGACGATCTGGAAACCGCGGAGTCGCGCGGGCGCGGCCGGCCGAAGCTCGGCGTCGTCGGGCGCGAAGTCACCTTGCTGCCGCGCCATTGGGATTGGCTGGCGACGCAGCCCGGCGGCGCGTCGGTGGCGCTGCGCAAGCTGGTCGACGCGGCGCGCAAGCAGAGCGAGCAGGCCGACCGCGAACGCGCCGCTCGGGACCGCGCCTACAAGTTCATGCATGCGATCGGCGGCGACCTCCCCGACTTCGAGGCGGCCTCCCGCGCCCTGTTCGCCGGCGACTTCGAGGGTCTGGAGGCCTGCCTCGCCCATTGGCCGGAGGACGTCGCCGATTACGTAAATGCGCTGTTGATCGAGACATGACGCCGGTCAGTTTTGCCCGAAGACGGCGTTGACGATCGCGACCTGTTCCACATTCGTCGCGATCTTGCCGGAAAAGCCTTGGTCGCGTGCGCTTTCCGCCTCTTGGCGAAATAAATCCGCCTCCGACGGGCCGTCGATCGCGGCGATGTCGGCGTCGGCGGCGGCCAGGGCGACGAGGGCGCGCGCCAGCGGAGGCCAGGGCGCGTTCGCGCATAAAACCAGGGCGGCGAGGCGTGGGCTGGCGCCGGCGAAGCTCGGGAGGTTCATGAGGCTCTTGGCGTCGCCGACGCAGGCCACGATCCGCGTCGCGCCGTCGACCAGGCCGAGGCGGGCCTCGCGGACCGCCAGTTTCCCCCCCAATCGCTGGACGTCGGCGCCGCTGCGGCACGACGCGAGGATCGCCCAGGGCGTCAAGGGCATAACGGCGTCGAGGTCGTCTTCGATGGCGTCGCCGACCTTCGCCACGAGGCGAGGCTTCGCCCCAAGTCGTTCCCGAACCGGCGCCCGCGTGAGATCGAGGACGACGACATCGGCGCCGCTCCCGCGCGCGGCGGCGAATTCAGCCTCGGTGGGGCAGGGGGTCAGCAACCATGAGCGCATTTCAGGCTCGCGATGTTTCATTTCGACGCATCAAAGCGCCCGCCGGATTCGGCCATTTAAGCGCGTATTTACCGTAACTGAGAGAAGTTGGGGCGTGTTAACAACCGAAATCGAGCGACTAGGTGAACGCAATCGCCCTCGACACGCTGCCGCAGCCCGCTGCCGATCCCCAGGTCGTCCGCCGCGTTCTGGTGTGGATGCGTGAACAACCGACCCAAGCGCGCGTGCGCGCGATCAGCGCGCTGGCGCGCGCCTATTTGGCCTCGCAATTGCCCGAGGGCCTGCGCGCCGACGCGCTGCTGGCGATGACCTCGGCGCTCGACGATCCGTCCCCGCCGGTGCGACGGGCTTTGGCCGAGGCGCTGGCCGGCGCCGCGGACGCGCCCAGGCACATCGTCATGGCGCTGGCCGCCGACCGCGCGGAAGTTGCGCGTCCGGTGCTCGCCCATTCGCCGCTGCTCGACGATTCGACGCTCGCCGAGGCCGCCGCGATGGGCGAAACTTCGCTGAAGATCGTCATCGCCCAGCGCCACGGCCTTTCCGGCCGGGCCCTTTGGACGCTCGCTGATTGCGGCGAGCGCTCTGCGGTCCTGGCGCTGATCGGCAACGTCAGCGCGGCGCTCGACGCCCGCGCGCTGCGCCGGATATTTGAACGTTTTGCTCAGGACGCCGGGGTCCGTCAGCGGCTGCTCGGCCGCGGCGCGCTGCCGCCGTCGTTGCGCGTCGATCTGGCTCTGGCCAGCGTCAGCGCGATCACCGAATTCGGCCTGACACGCGAATGGCTGGACACCGGTCGCGCCGAGCGCCTCGGCCGCGATGCGCGCGAACAGGCGGTGGTCAGGATCGCGAGAGCGTGCGCGGCGGACGAACTCTGCGAACTCGTCGAATATTTACGCGAACGCGAGTTTCTGAACGTGGCGCTGTTGATGCGGTCGGTGCTCAGTGGCGATCTGTCGCTGTTCGAAACCGCACTGGCGAGCATGTCCGGCGCGCAGCCGGGACGCGTCGCGGGTTTCCTGGCGCAATGGCGCGGACGCGGCTTCGCGGCGCTCTACCTGAAGTCGGGCCTGCCTGAAGCGTTCCTCCCGGCGTTCCGGGCGGCGCTCGGCGCGCTCGCCAAGGGCGTGGCGTCGGAGGGCCAAGGGGTTTCCAAGACCTTGGCGCTACGCGCTATCGAGGAATGCGAAAACCTTCGCGATCCTTCGCTGGCGCCCGTCGTTTCGCTGATGTGGCGGCTGGCCGGCGAGGGGGCGCGCGAGGAAGCGCGCGGCGTCGTCGAGGAAGCGATCTCACCGACCCAAGAGAGGGCGCTACTGCCCGAAGAGGTCGAGTTTGCGATCGTCACGGCGCTGAGGCTGGAACTATTGCCCTTCGATTCGACGTCCGAAGCGCCGCGCCTGGATTTTGCCGCGCGGGACGACGAAGACGGCCAGGACTTCGCGCCGCGCTTGCCGACCTTGCTGGCTTTCGAGGGCGCCAACGAGAATTTCGCGCCGGCGATTGAGCTGGAACTCGAGCTCAATTTCGAGGAACGAACGGTCGTGGCGGCTTAGCGCCTTTCTCCCAGGCGTCGCGGCCTTCCCGGCAATTGGCTTCAAATGGCGCTCTATGGCTACGGACTGCTCTTCCTTGCCGCCTTGCTCGAGGTCGGCGGCGACGCGTTGATCCGCCTCGGGCTCCACTCCCATCTGGCCTTGGCCCGCCTGGCGCTGTTCCTGGTCGGCGGCCTCGTGCTGCTCGCCTATGGCCTAGTCGTAAACGCGCCCGCGTGGGATTTTGGCCGGCTGTTGGGCGTCTACGTCACGCTGTTCTTCGTCGTGGCGCAGGCGGTGAATTGGTCCGTGTTCGGCTTGAAGCCGGGGCCGCCCATCCTCGTGGGCGGCTCTCTGATCCAGGCCGGCGGTGTCGTCGTCACCCTCTGGCGAGCGTGACTTCAGGCCTCGGGTCGGTTTTGCGCTTCCACCATCGCCGAGGCCAGCACATCGACGCTCTGGGCGCCGGATACCGCGAGTTTGCCGTCGAAGATGAAAAACGGCACGCCAGAGACGCCGGCGCGGCGCCAGCCATACATTTCTTCGCGCGCCGCTTCCTGGTCGGCGTTGGAGGCCAGCGCCGCCCTCACGGCTTCGCCGTCCATGCCGCAATCTTGCGCGATCAGGACCAGCACGTCGGCGTCGCCGATGTCCTTGCCCTGCTCGAAATAGGCGCGGAACAGCGCGTCGACGACCGCGTCCTGAGCGTTCAACTCGGCCGCCCAGCGAATAAGCCGATGCGCGTCGAGCGTATTGGGCGCCCGCCCGATTGCTTCGAAATCATATGCAGCGCCGACTTCGGCGCCGAACGTCAGCAATCGGTCGTGAACGTCGCGTAGACGGGAGAGGTCGCCGAATTTGCGGCGCATGTAGTCGTTGCGATCCATGCCCTGTTTCGGGATCGTTTCGTCGAGTTGGAACGGGCGCCAACGCACCACGGCGTCGTCGACTCGGATCTTTTCCAGCGCGCTCTCGAGGCGGCGCTTGCCGAGGTAGCACCAGGGGCAGACGACGTCGCTCACGATGTCGATGGTCAGGGGCGCCATAGGAAACTCCTTGTTTCAACCCCTCGAGCTTAACTCAGGTCTTCGTCCTCTGCATAGGACATCGGTTCACCCGACAGGCGGGACAGCGGAGTGGGGCCGGTAAGGCCGGAGTCGAGCAGAAATACCCGGTCCGCGTCCAGATCGGTATCGAAATAGGGCGTCGGGTCCCCCTCGGCGACGATCAGAGTCAGCGAGGCCAAGCGACCCTGCGAGAGCAGCCCTGCGCGGCCGAGTTGGGCGGCGACAGCGCCGGGCGCGACGAGATGAGCGCGAGCGTAGTCGGTGAGCGCCGCGTCGAGCTGCTTCGCGGAAAACGGCGTCAGCCAGACGAGTTTCGCGCCGGCGATGAGCGGCGTGTGGGTTCCCGCGACGAGCCCGGCGGCGGTGGCGGGCGAAACGAGCGAAAGGATCGTCGAGCCCGCCTGAAGTTCCATGGCGTCCGCCAGATCCCCGGCGACCGCGCTCAAGCTGGGTCCGTCGAGGGCCATCAGCCGCGAGCCGGATATCATCGCGAGGCCGGCTTCCCCTTCTTCCGGCGCGGGCGCCGATTCTGTGGGTTGGCCATTGTCGAGCCGAAAAAGCCTGGGACGCTCTCTCTCCCAAAGCATCAGCCAGGTCATCGCCGCCGCCGCGCGCGCCTCGGAAAGCCGCTTCGCCAAGTCGAGGCCGGCGAACTCCGCCGGTCCGGCGAGCGCGAGCGCCTTGGCGAGGCCAGCGGTCGCTGCGATCTCGGGCGCCCCGAGCGAAGTCGGAAACAGCACGACTTCGAGCCCGGCGCGCACGGCGCCGACGATCGCGGCGACAATTTCCGGTTCCGGAACCGCCACTATGCCGACCCTGTCGCCCTCCCCCAAGCCCGAGGCGAGCCACAGCTTGGTGTGGCTTTCGGCGCGCCGTTCGAGTTCGGCGGCGTCATATTCCGGCCCGACGAGAATGTCGTCGGCGCGCCGCGAGAACGCGACCCATGGCCGCTTCTCGGCCGTGTGAAGCAGCAGCTTTCCCAGCGATAGGGCCTTCGCAGTGGACTTCAAGGTTCGCGACTCCACCAAGTCTCAAGGGCGACGCCAAACAAGGGATCTCGCGCGGGTTTGGCGATTCGAGACCTATACGCTACCCATTGGTCAGGAGCGTAGAACAACGGAACGATATCAACTGCCGAAATCAGCGCCCGGTCCAGCGCGCGCGCGGCGGCGACAAAATCGTCTTGGCTTTGCGCCGCAACCAGGGCCGCGATCATCGCGTCCACGGCTGGAGATTTGAAACCGGTCAGGTTGTAGGAGCCTTCTTGGTCGGCCGCGGCGCTTCCCCATCGTCCCCTCTGTTCCCCGCCCGGGGAGGGCGAAGCCATCCAGGAGCCAATCGCCATGTCGAAATCGAACTCGCCGCGGCGCCGCTGAAACTGCATCTCGTCGACGAGTCGGACGCTCGCCGCGACGCCAATTCGCGCCAGGGACTGAGAATAGGCGAGCGCCAACCGCTCCTCGGCGCGGCTCTTGACCAGTATCTCGAATTGAAACGGCGCGCCGTCGTGATCGCGAAGCGCGCCGCGGCGTAGCGTCAGTCCCGCCTTGGCGAGATCTTCCAGCGCCCGGCGCGCGAGCGCCCGGTCGCGTCCGGAGCCGTCGCTGGGAGGCGTCGCCCCGCGGCCTTCCATCACGTCTTCGCTTACGGCGCCGGGAAATGGCCGCAGTAATTCGCGCTCTTTTTCCGAGGCCGGACGATCCAGAGAAGACAATTCGCTGTCGTCGAAGAAGCCGCGCGAGCGCCGGTAGGCCCCGGAATAGAGGTGGGCGTTGATCCAGTCGAAATCGAACAGCGTGGACAACGCCTCTCGCACGTCGCGCTCAGCGAAGATCCGTCGCCTCGTGTTGAAGGCGAAACCGTTCACGCCCTTGGGCAGGCCGCTATGGACGGAATATATGATTACGCGCCCGTCGCGAGCGGCGGGAAAGTCGTAAGCCGAGTTCCATCGCGAGGCGTCGTCCTCGATCCGGACGTCGTAGAGGCCCGCCTTGAACGCCTCGAACATCGCGCCAGCGTCGCGGTAATAATCGATGCGAATCTCGTCGAAATTGTAGAGGCCCTTCATGACGGAAAGTTCCCGGCCCCAATAATGGGGATCGCGCCGAAGGACCAGACGCTGGCCGGGGACGACCTCGGCGACCTCGTAAGGTCCGGATCCCACGGGAATGGCGAGCGTCTGGTCCTCGAAGTGTTCCACGTCGACATGGGCGCGCGAGAGCACGGGCATTAGGGCCAGCATCATCGGCGCCTCGCGGTCGTTGGCGCCGGTCAGGTCGAACCGCACCGTCAGCGCATCCGGCGCGTCGGTCGATTTGACCAGCGCATAGGCGGCGCGGACCGGAGGGCGGCCCTTGGCCTTGAGCAATTCGAAGCTGAACAGGACGTCCGCCGAAGTGATCGCGCCGCCATCGGAGAAATGGGCGCGGGGATCGAGATGAAAAACCACGTGCGCGCGCTCGGCGTCCGTCTCGATCCTTTGCGCGATCAAGCCATAGAGCGTGAACGGCTCGTCGGCGGAGCGGAACATCAGCGTCTGGTAGACGTTGCCGTTCAGACCTTGGGCCGTGGTCAAGGCCTTGACGTTGAAGGGGTTGAGGCTGTCGAAGCCGCCGAGATAGGCGAGCGTCAACCGCCCGCCCTTGCGCGCTTCGGGCGCGGCGTAGGGCAGACCTGCGAATCCCTCCGGCAGATCGGGTTCGCCGTGCATCGCAATCGCGTGCGCGCCCGGTGGCCGCCCATCGCCGCAGGCGTTTGGCGGGCAGATCGTGACGAACGCAAGCGTGACCGCTATGACGGCAAGGCGAATCAGTGACCATCTCATGGCTCAGGGTATTTCGCCGCGCGTCCGGCGCCAAAGCCAACCGCGAGGCATTCTTGCCACGTTGGCTGCGAAAGGCCCGCGCCAAACCGTCCGCCACCGAAATTTTGGTTGGATTGTCGCGACGAATATGGAAAGAGGGCGCCGCCTAAGGCGCTCGCCGGACGCCCCGTTGTAGCCGCATTGTCGCGAGATGGGACTTATCTGCGGTCGCGAGCCCAAATGGCTCGGACGATCTCGAAAGGATTTTGGATGACATCCCCGATTGTGCGAATTGGAGCTCTGGCCATGATGGCCGCGTCAATGATGAGCGCAGACGCCGCCCTCGCCCAGTCCGCAAAACCGGCCGCCCCCGCGCCGGCCGGGTCGCCCCCGCAGCCGCAGCAGGGCCCAGTGAAGCTCGACCTGATCGCGCTGGACGCCAGTTGGACGAAAGCCTGCAGCAAGGACCCGAGCGGCAAGGAGTTCTGCGCGACGACGCGCTTTTTTGGTCAGACGGCCAGTCAACCGACCCTTTCGGTCGCGGTCTACGCAGTCACGGGCGAGGACAAGCGCTTCGCTCGCTTTCTGCTCCCCGTCGGCCTCCTGCTTCGCCCCGGCTTTCGCCTGACCATCGACAAGGGCGATCCTCTCGACGGTCATTATGTCGTCTGCTTCCCCAACGGTTGCTTCGGCGAAGTCGAATTGAGCGGCGCCAACCTCAACGCGTTGAAAAAGGGCTCGACGGCGTCGATCGCGACCCGCAATTCGGGCAACTTCGAAGTCACGTTCAATGTGCCGATCAAGGACTTCGGCGCCGCGTTCGACGGCCCGGCGGTCGACCCGAAGGTGATCGAGCAGCAGAACGCTGAACTGCAGAAGCAGCTAGAAGAGAAAGCGCGCCAGCAGCGCGAACAACTCGAGAAGCAGCAAAGCGCGGCGCCGGCGCCGACACCGGCCGCGAAGCCCTGATCGCGACAAGCGCCAGCGGCCACAAATCCGCTTCTCCCGCTTGCGCAGCTCCGCGAACGCAAGCGTTCGCGGAGCGTCGGATGAGGGCCCGACTTTTCAAAACATTGCAGCCTGCGACAGGCCCACAGCCCGCTCCCGCCCCTTCGACGAGCTCAGGACGGGAGAGAAAACCGCTAGCCTCACGCCGCCTGCTTGGTCGCGGTCAGGTCGATCGTCTTGGCCGCAGTCTGGATCGCGATGACCCGCGGTTTCGCGGCCTCGGGAACCTCGCGGACGAGATCGATGTGCAGCAGGCCGTTCTCGGAAGCGGCCTTCACCGCGGTGACATGGTCTGCGAGGTGGAAACGGCGCTCGAAGGCGCGCGCGGCGATACCCTGATAGAGCACTTCGCGCTTGTCAGTTTCGCCCTTCTGCAGCGTCTCCTTGGAGCCGCGGACGGTCAGGACATTCTCGCGCGTTTCGACGGAGAGTTCATCCTCGGCGAAGCCGGCGACGGCCAGCGTTATGCGATAGGCGTTCTCGCCCGTGCGCTCGATGTTATAGGGCGGGTAGGTCTGCGCGGCGCCCTCGGGGCCGGCGGCCTTGTCGAGCAGCGAAAGCAAACGGTCGAAGCCCACGGTCGAGCGGTGGAACGGGGCGAAGTCGTAGTTGAGCATGACATATCCTCCAGATGAAGCGACATGGCCCTGAGACGCCCCAATATTGGCGGCGCCCCGGGTCGCGCGTCCAAAAGCGGCCCGCGCATCCCTGATTTAGGGACGGTCCGTCGCTCCGCAAGGGGAGATCGAAAGGTCGCGGGAGCGTTTTTTCGGTCGGGATTGCGTCGTTTTGGTCCGCTAGCTATACGCGCGCAGAGTCCTTTTGCCGCTTCTGCCTTGAAAGGCGCCGCCATGGTCAAATCTCTTCCCCGCCTGCTTGCCGCGTCGATCCTCGTCCTGGCCGGCGCCTCGGCAGCCGGCGCCGACGACGCGCCGCCCAAGCCCCTGGCGCCGCTACAGAAGAATTTTCCGCTCGATCAGACCTTTTCGCTACGTGAACTCAACGGCAAGCCCGTGCCCGCCAGCCTGGACGTCAGCCTGAAAATCGACGGCGCGCTGCATGGCTCTGGCTTCGGCGGCTGCAATTCCTGGTCGGCGGTCATGTATCCGGTCAAGGATCAACACCTGCTCGTGGGTCAATACGCCCTGACCCACAAGCAATGCGACAAAGACACCACGGCGATCGAAACCGGGTTTCTCTCCGCGCTGCTCGGTTCGCCCGCGTGGGATCTCGTCAATGGGGATCTGGTGATCAAAGGTCCGCGCGGCGCGCTCCGTCTGGTGCGCTCGCTCTGAGCCGCGACCGTCAGGCGGCGTCCGCGCTCTTGATAGGGTCGACGAGGCGCTCGGGGCGGCCCAGCAGGTAACCCCGGGCTTTGCGGCAGCCGAGTTCGAGCAGCACGTGCAATTGTTCGCGCGTCTCGACGCCTTCGGCGACCGTCTCGATGCCGAAACTCGCGGCGAGATCGATGATGGCGCGTATCGTAGCCCCGGCCTCGCTGCGCCGGCAGAGCTTGCTGACGAACTGCCGGTCGATTTTCAGCGTGTCGTTCGGATAGATTTCCGGATAGCTCAGACACGAATAGCCCGTGCCGAAATCGTCGATCGCGACCCTGACGCCGATGGCCCGGAGCTGGCGCAATTGCTCGAGGGTTCGTGGCCGATCGTTCACTAACGCCTGTCCCCGCTCCTCCAAGCCTTTTTGCAAATTTTTTGCTACTTTCCGCAAATTCAGCGTTTTTTTCTGCAAGCCATTCCAAAGAATTGTTTGGCGATATTGAGCGATTTCAATAACTTGCAAGCCCACCAAGCCCGATTTCATTTTCTTCAAATTTCTTGCCCCCCGGGGACGCCCGGACGATACGCCCTGACGGGCGCAGGGAGCCGCAACGTCATGCGTCCTCTTTCAGAATATCATGTCTTTCATGTTTCGGAAATACCGGAGATGGGTCTTTTTTTGCAGGTGAAGCCAATGTGCATCGGCGCGCCGGGATCGGTCCCCATGAGCGCGAGAGCGGAATCCGGTCAAATAGGATCGGCTCGTGTCATTCCCTCGTTCTTCGACAAGCTCAGAAGCGGGAATCCAGGGCCACCGCACGTCGCGTCCCTCTGGATCCCCGTTTTCACGGGGGGATGACAAGTCACATTGATCGGATACCGGGCGAACTCGGGGGATTAGAGCCGCTTCCCTTCTGCAGTAGCCGTCATCGCCTTATGGGGCGTACGCGCAAGGATAAAGTCTTCTGAGGTAATCAACCGCCATTTCCGTCATGGCCGTGACGAGCACGGGCATGACGGGGGGGCCGGGCTTATCCCAGCGTCTATGCCAGCTTGGGGCCTCACGATCCAGCGTCAGACGTGCCCGGCGACCGCCTTCGGCCGGTAGGGCTCCTCGAGCCGCGCAATCGTCGCCGCGTCCAGCTTCAGCTCGAGCGCGGCCAGTGCGTCCGAAAGGTGGTGCGGTTTCGAGGCGCCGATGATCGGCGCCGTAACGTAAGGCTTCGAAAGCACCCAGGCGAGCGCGACGACGGCGGGCTTGGTCCCCAAATCGCGCGCGGTCTCGACCACCCGCAGGCGGATCGCTTCATCCTGCTCTGAGCCGAGCCCGAGCGCGACGCTGAACGGATCGGTGCGTCCGCGCACCGTGGAGGCGTTGGCGCCGACCCCGGCGCCGGCGAGATAGCCGCGCGCCATCGGCGACCACGGGATGACCGCGATGCCCTCGGCGGCGCAATATTGCATCATTTCGCGCTCTTCCTCGCGATAGACGAGGTTGTAGTAGTTCTGCATCGAAACGAAGGTGGCGTGGCCTTTCGCCGCGGAGAGGCCGCGCATCTTGGCGAATTGCCAAGCGTACATCGACGACGCGCCGACATAGAGCGCCTTGCCGGCGCGCACGACGTCGTTCAGCGCCTCCAGCGTCTCCTCCATCGGGGTGAGCGGATCGAAGCGGTGAATCTGATAGAGATCGACGTAATCCGTGCCGAGCCGTTTCAGCGAATGGTCGATCGCCTCGAGAATGTGTTTGCGCGAAAGGCCGCCGCCATTGACGTTGGCGCCCATCTGGCCGTGAACCTTGGTGGCGATGACGACCTCGCTGCGCGGCGCCAGCGCCTTCAAGGCGCGGCCGACGATCTCCTCGCTGGCGCCCTGCGAATAGACGTCCGCGGTGTCGAAGAAATTGATGCCTTTCTCATAGGCCTCGCGCAGGAAGGGCTTGGAGGCCTCTTCGTCGAGCACCCATTCGCGCCATTTTGGCGCGCCATAGGTCATGCAGCCCAGACACAGCCGCGAAACCTTCACTCCCGTCTTGCCGAACCGAGTCGTCTGCATTTCCGTCCCCGTTGCTAGAAATCCCGGTCGCCTTATAGACTGTGGGACACGCGACGCCAAAGCCGCCGGGCGAGACGGGGATCAAATGGCCGTGACGGGGGGAAGCGAGGAGCGTCGCTATTCCGCCGCCTCGAACCTCACCCGCAGCCCCAATGCCTTCGCGATCCGCGTGATCGTCGCGAAGCTGGGGTTCCCGTCCTCGGACAGCGCCTTGTAGAGGCCCTCGCGGGTCATGCCTGCGTCCCGCGCGAGCTGGCTCATGTTGCGCGCCCGGGCGACGGCGCTGGATCGTTTTCCTCGGCGCTGGCTTCGAGATAAGCGGCGATATCCTCGGGGGTCTCGAGATAACCGGCCGCGTCGTAACGCGAAAAGGCTTCGGTCATGATATCTCGGTCCTTCCTTGCGCGAGGATACCAGATTTCCGCGGTAGTCAACCGCCTTTCCATCATGGCCGGGCCCAGTCCCGGCCATCCCCACGATTTGCGAGCCAATCGTTGACGTTGCGGCGCTATGCTTCTCGCGGAGGCTTTGCAGAAACGTCCCGACGTGGATGCCTGCGACCAGCGCGGGCATGACGGAACACGCCGGGCCAATCCTGGCCCCGCCGCCCAGGCGGCGGCCCGCCTTTGCAAGCCCCTTCCAAACCCCTATTCTACTCCCGGCGAAGGCTGGTCCAGGGGGTTGCATGGCGGGTAAGCGGGAGGCGCTCAAGGCGGGCCGCTGGGACTTCTGGATCGATCGCGGCGGCACATTCACCGACGTCGTCGGCCGCGACGCGAGCGGCAAGCTGCATTTGCGCAAGCTGCTCTCCGAAAGCCCCGCCTACGCGGACGCCGCCGTGCAGGCGATCCGCGAACTCTTAGGCCTGGCGCCGGGCGCGGAAATCCCCGCCAAAACCATCGGTTTCGTCAAAATGGGCACTACTGTCGCGACCAACGCGCTGTTGGAGCGGCGCGGCGTGCGCACTTTGCTGGTGACGACGCGCGGTTTCCGCGACGCCCTGGAAATCGGCTATCAGGCCCGCCCCAAGATTTTCGCCCGCAAAATCGTCAAGCCGGAGCAGCTTTATTCCGGCGTCGTCGAAGTCGCCGAGCGCGTGCTCGCCGACGGAACCGTCGAGGCCGCGCCCGATCTCGACGTTTTACGCGCGGACTTGGAGCGCGCCCAGGCCGAAGGCTTCGCCGCCGTGGCGATCGTCTTCATGCACGCCTATCGCTACCCCGAGCACGAGCGGCAGGTCGCGGCTCTCGCGCGCGCCATGGGTTTCGCCCAGGTATCCGTCAGCCATGAGTGCTCGGCGCTGATAAAACTCGTCGGGCGCGGCGACACGACCGTTGTCGACGCCTATCTGTCGCCGATCCTGGCGCGCTACGTCGCCCAGGTCAACGAGGCGCTCGACGTCGAGCGAACCGGCGCCCGGTTGATGTTCATGATGTCCTCGGGCGATCTGA
>Ga0302279_10002585_pt1 | contig 23663 bp, 22 predicted proteins | sample III_Bog_N3_3_FD_194541 | JGI IMG/M metagenome (GOLD analysis project Ga0302279, IMG submission 194541) | Peat permafrost microbial communities from Stordalen Mire near Abisko, Sweden - III_Bog_N3_3 | ecosystem: Environmental > Terrestrial > Soil > Wetlands > Peat | place: Sweden: Abisko...
ACCACGGCAGCCGCCGCCACCGGCGCGGCCGCCACCGAAGTGCTGTCCAATGCCCGCGAGCTCGACAACCAGTCCGGCATGCTGCGCAGCGCGGTCGACGAGTTCCTGGTCAAGGTCCGCGCCGCCTAGGCGACGCACGGGCGGCCCAGTATTGCCGGGCGTGACATTGCAGCGCCCGACAGGACCGGGCGCTGTTGACGGCGGCGGCTGTCGGCGGCGCGACAAATCCGCGGTCTGCAATGCTACAATGCGCCGAACTCGTCGAGGGTGATCTCAGGGAGCCGGCCATGGCGGTGGATCTATTGAATATCGAAGGCCTCGAGGCGATGCCGCATCAAGGGCCGGTCGTGATGGTGAATCTGATGCGGTTCTTCGAACGCTCGCTCGACGGTAACGGCAGCGGCTGGGATGCCTATTTGCGCTACAGCGCCTTGACGGTGCCGATGATCAAGGCGCGCGGTGGTACCCTGCTGTGGACCGGCGACGCCAAGGCCGTGGCGCTCGGCCCGCGGCACGGCAATCAATGGGACTATCTGGCGCTGGTTCATTATCCCGACGTCGCCGCGTTCATCGACATGATGACGTCGGCGGACTACGAAAACCTCTGCGATCCGCACCGCCGCAACGGATGTGCGGAGCACGTCATCATCTGCAGCCAGGAGGCCTACAGCAAGTTCAGCCGCTGAAGCGGCTGACGGCCCGGCCGGCTGGAGTCGCGGGCCCGGCATTTCATCGCCGCTGGATCAATCGTCCCTCATCAGTCTTTCGACCAGCTTTTCCGCGAACGCTTCGTTCGCTGGCGTGCCGAACAGGGCGCGCGTATAGAGCGGCGCCAGCAAGTGATCCAGTACGTCGGCAAGCGCCGGCGGCTTTTCGCCGCGCTTTCGCGCCCGCTCCAGCATCGTCTTGATCTGGTCGACACGGCCTTGCATCGCTGCGGTCCGTGTCTGGGCTGTTGGGCTCTCCGGCATGGCGGTCGCGACGAACGCCTGAAAGAACGATGAACCGGTGGGATCCTTGAGCCCCGCCGCGATCGCACGCGCCCATTTGCGCAAATCGCCGGCGAGCGAGCCGGTGTCCGGCAGGGGACGATCGCGCATCAGTTGCTCGGTCGCGACCTCCATGATCAGAACCCGCACGTCGCCCCACCGCCGATAGAGGCTGGTCGCGGCAACGCCGGCGCGATCGGCGATGTCGGTCATGCTGACCGCGGCATGGCCACGCTCCGCGACGAGGGCGGCGACCGCTTGAAAGACGGCGACCTTTGTTTTCGCGGTGCGCCCGCCGGGACGCGATTTGACGGCCATGACACGTCCTTGTGATCGGATATTAATGCAAAAAAAATTGCATTAGACAATACCAAGCCGTAGCTATCCGCGCAACAGCAGATCGAGGATCGCACCATGGACCGCAGAACGCTTCTGGCTCTTGCCCCGCTCGTTGCCGTGTATGCCAAGGAGGCGCTCGCCGAAAGCGCCGGCCCGGCGGCGCCTGCCGCAGCGCCCGTCGCGCCGGCGGCGAAGCCGCCGCTGTTCGCCGATGACGCGCAATTCTGGTTTGAAACACAGCGCGCCTTTGGCGCCGCCGAATATGGCGGCGCGCTGTTCGGCGAGGTTCTGGCCGTGGCCTCCCGCATCGCCCCCGGCGATTACGACAGCTGGTACGCCGCCTGGAACGGCTTCGCCGACCGCCTTGCGAAGGATGCGGCCGATCAATTGTCGCGCAAGCATCGCGTCAGCGCCCGCGACAGCTTGTTGCGCGCGACCTCGTATTATCAGAGCTCGGAGTTTTTCCTGCATGGCAATCCGGCCGATCCGCGGATTGCGCGCGCCTATCGGCTGTCGGTGGATTGCTACAAGCAATGCGCCAGTCTGCACGATCCCCTGATCGAGCCCGTCGAGATTCCCTACGAGAAGACCACACTGCCCGGCTATTTCCACCACGCGGACGAGGCGCACGGGGCACGGCCGACGCTGATCATGCATACTGGCTTCGACGGCAGCGCCGAGGAGATGCATGTCTCCGGTGCGCGTGCCGCCGTTGAGCGCGGCTATAACGTGCTGGCCTTCGACGGACCCGGCCAATACGGGCCGCTGCACCGTGACGGCCTGGCGTTCCGTCCCGACTGGGAAAAGGTGGTGACGCCGGTCGTCGACTTTGCCCTGCAGCAGCCCAATGTCGATCCCGGCCGTATCGCGCTGATGGGCATCAGCATGGGTGGCGTGCTGGCGCCGCGCGCGGCGGCTTTCGAAAAGCGTCTGGCCGCGCTGGTCGCCAATGACGGCATCTACGATTTCGCCGCAGCTGTCCGGAGCACGACCCCTCCGGACAAGTGGGACCTGTTCGTGACAGCGCTGAAGGCCGAGCAGGCGCCGCGGATCGATGCGATGCTCGAAGCCCAGATGAAAGCCTCGCCGACGGCGCGCTGGTCGTATTCGCACGGCATGTGGGCGACGGGCGCGAAGTCGCCCCGCGCTTTCGTCGCAAAGATGCTCGACTACAATCTGAAGGACGGCATTGCCGAGCAGATCAGCTGCCCGACGCTGGTCTGCGATGCCGAGGACGATCTTTTCCTCAAGGGCCAGCCGCAGCAGCTTTACGACCATCTGACTTGCCGCAAGACCATCGTCCGCTTCACCACCGCGGAGGGTGCCGGCGCGCATTGCCAGGTCGGTGCAAGCCGGCTGACCTTCGCGCGGGTTTTCGACTGGCTGGATGAAACGCTGGCCTGACCTCGGCGCGCGGCGATTCCGGAGCGTATCGTCAGGTCTCTTGCGGTGTCGTCGCGCGGCCGATCCGTGGCTTCACGGCCCGGCTCGCCTCAAGCCTGCTTTCGCGACGCAACGAAAACGCCTGTCAGCACCAGCGCGAATCCGACGAAGTGGAACAGCTGCGGGCGCTCGCCGAGGAAGACCAGCGCCATGGCGGATCCGAACAGCGGCACCAGGTGGAAGAACGGCGCGGCGCGGTTGGCGCCGATCAGATGCACCCCGCGATTGTAGCACAGATAGGCCAGCGTCGAGGGAAACACCGCGACGTAGAACAGCGACAGCAGGTTGGCGGTATTGACCTGCATCACCGGACGCGACAGCAGTTCCCAGATCAAGAGCGGGACCAGGCAGGCCGCGCCGCAGCCGAAGGTGAAGGCCGCGAATGACAGGCCGTGGATCTGCGGACGCTTCAGCGACAGCACCGAATACAGCCCGAAGATCGCCAGCGCGATCGTGAAGATGATGTCCCCCTTGTTGAACTCGATGCTGGCAAGCGCCGTCAGGTCGCCATGCAGCAGGATCACCAGCACGCCGGTCAGCGACAGCGCGATCCCGCCGGTCTGCGCCAGCGTCAGCCGGATGCCCAGCAGGATCAGCGACCACACCGCGACGAACAGTGGCCCGGCCGACTGCAGCAGCAGCGTGTTCAGCGCCTGGGTGTGTTCGAGCGCCCAGTATTGCAGGGTGTTGAAGGCGCTGATTCCGACGATCGAAAGAACGATCATGGTGCCGAGCCGGGCGCGGATCGCGCCCCAGTCGCGCTTGAGGTGCTGCCAGGCGAACGGAAGGATGATGAGAAAGGCGATCGACCAGCGCAGGAACGACAGCGTTACCGGCGGAATATGCCCGGCGGCGAGGCGGCCGACGATGGCGTTGCCGGCCCAGCACAGCGCGGTGATGCAAAGCAGCAAATAGGGCTGGTTGGCAATCCAGCGGCCGGGAGAGCTGGCGTTGGTGGTGGGATCCGAAACAGACATGATGCACTGGTTTTGGGCGGTTCAGCGGCACCACGGCCCGACCGGTGGTCGACACCGGCCGGAATGCTGGTCCGGCCAGGCTCACAGACACGGATTTTCACCGCGCATCAATGGTCCGGATGCATCGCGACCATGCGCGCAGCGTCAGGTTCCGCCCGAGGGCGCCGCGCGCCGCGCAACCGGAGCAGCTTCGTTCCTTCGCGGTGAAGCCGGCGATGCGATGTATCCGCCGGCGGCGCAACGCATCGCGCGGTGGTCGGTCAACCGCGCGATGCGTCGCGTTGGCCCGCGTTGGACCGAGCTCGGAGCCCTGCCAATTCGATTTTGGCGATCGGCCGCCGGTGAGCGGCCGGCAGTAACCCGACTGCCCGGTTCGCAGGCGCCACGGTCTGGCGGACCGGTTCTGTCGGACCCCGCCGCAGGTGGCTGCGAGAAGCCGCCGCGGAGCCTCGGATTTTCAGGGGATATCAATGGCTTGGGCCCCCCCGCACGGCGGCCCCGCGGCGCCGTTCCTGCTTGCGTCGATAGCCCGCATCCTTTATCCGGTGGGATGCCTCGCATGCGAGCGGCCCCGGCCGTGAATTGGGCTGGGCGCGTGATCCGGAAAGATGGGCACCGGTTTTCCGAACCGATCATGCTCGTACTGAGATAGTTGCAGAGGGAACATCCGCGAAATGGCCAATGTTGTCGTCGTCGGCGCCCAGTGGGGCGACGAGGGGAAGGGCAAGATCGTCGACTGGTTGTCGGAGCAGGCTGACATCGTCGTGCGCTTCCAGGGCGGCCACAATGCCGGCCACACCCTGGTCATCAATGGCGAGACCTACAAGCTGGCGCTGCTGCCGTCCGGCGTGTTGCGGCCTTCCAAGCTCGCGGTGATCGGCAACGGCGTGGTGGTCGACCCCCAGGCGTTCCTCGATGAAGTGGCCAAGCTGAGGGCGCAGGGCGTCGCCATCAGCCCGGAAAATCTGCGCGTCGCCGAAAACGTCACCCTGATCCTGCCGCTGCATCGCGAACTCGACGCGCACCGGGAGTCCTCCAACGCGCTCACCGCGATCGGCACCACGCGGCGCGGCATCGGGCCGGCCTACGAGGACAAGGTCGGCCGCCGTGCCATCCGGCTGATGGACCTTGCCGATCTCGCGACCCTGCCGAACAAGATCGACCGCCTGCTGGCGCATCACAATGCGCTGCGCCGCGGCCTCAACCTGACGGAAATCGACGGCGCGGGAATTTTGCGCGACCTGACCGCGCTGGCGCCTCAGCTTCTGCCCTACGCCGAGACGGTGTGGCGGCTGCTCGATTTGAAGCGCCGCGAGGGCAAGCGCATCCTGTTCGAGGGCGCGCAGGGCGCGCTGCTCGACGTCGACCACGGCACCTATCCCTACGTCACCTCTTCCAACACCGTGGCCGCGCAGGCGGCGACCGGCACCGGCATGGGGCCAAGCGCGGTCGGCTATGTACTGGGAATCTGCAAGGCCTACACCACCCGGGTGGGGCAGGGGCCGTTCCCGACCGAACTGCTCAACGAAATCGGCGAGGAAATCGGCCGCCGCGGCAAGGAGTTCGGCGTCAATACCGGGCGCAAGCGGCGCTGCGGCTGGTTCGACGCGGTGCTGGTGCGCCAGACCGTGCGGACCTGCGGCATCCACGGCCTGGCGCTGACCAAGCTCGACATTCTCGATGGCTTCGACTCGATCGAGGTCTGCGTCGGCTACATGCTCGACGGCAAGGAAATCGACCATCTGCCGGCCGGTGAGGGCGCGCAGTCCCGGGTGGTGCCGGTCTACGAGACCATCGAAGGCTGGAAGGAGCCGACCGCCAATGCCCGCTCCTGGGCGGATTTGCCGGCGCAGGCCATCAAATACGTCCGCCGGGTCGAGGAACTGGTGGGTTGCCCGGTCGCCTTGCTTTCCACCAGCCCGGAACGCGAGGATACTATTCTGGTTCAAAACCCGTTCGAGGCTTAACGGGATGTTACCGGAAAGCCTGCAATGTTGAACCGAGATGGCTGATTACTACCCGCTGATCGCACGCGCCATCGCCGGACTGGACCCCAGTGCCCCCGGCGAGAGCCGCCGCGCGCTTTATGAGCGCGCGCGCGCCGCGCTGATCGCGCAGCTGCGCAGCGTCGATCCGCCGCTCAGCGAATCCGAAATTACCCGCGAGCGGCTGTCGCTGGAAGAGGCCGTGCGCAAGGTCGAATCCGAAGCCGCCCAGCGCGCCCGTGACGCCACCCGCTCCGGCGATGCTTCGCGTGCCGGCGAGGCGTCGCGCCCCGGAAGCGATCGTCCCCGCGCCGGCGATGCCTTCCGCGCCAACACCCGGCCCGCGCCGCGGCCCGGCGAAGCGCCGCCGCCGGCCCCATCGCAGCCCGCCGGCCCATCGCTGCCCGGGACATCGCCGACCGCGTCGCGACCGCGCCCGCCGGCGCCGCCGCCCTCGCGGGCGGAGCGGCCGCCGCTCGGACAGGAGGAGCGGCAGGAGCCGCGCCCGCAGCAGCGCAACCTCCGCGCCGATGCGCCGCGGCCGCAACCGCCGCAGCCCCAGGTCGGGATGCAGGAGCCGACGCTGCCGCCGACCCGCGAACGCTCCGGCGCGCCGCGGCGCGGTCCCGACAACAGCGCGCCGCAGGCGCCGCCGCCGGCACCGGGCATGCGAGGCTTTCGCGACATCGCCGCGGACGCCGACGATCTCGGCCGCGCCGCCGCGCAGGCCACCCGTGCCGCGCGAAAGACCTATGCGAACGTGCCGTCGCCGGAGTTCGACCGGCTCGAGCCGGGCCTGGAGAACCGCAGCGCCGATTCCGACGCGCCCTATTCTTACGATGAATCGGTCGAGGAGGCCGAGCGCTACGCGCCGCAGCAGCAACAGCCGGCGCCGCGCCCGCGCCCGGCACAGGACCGCGAGGCCAAGCGCCGGGTCCGCACCGGCACCGTGTTTCCGTTCAAGAGCGCGATCGCCATCGGCGTCGTGCTGATCCTGGTCGGCGCCGCGATCCTGTGGGGCAAGTCGGCAGTGACCATGGTGAGCGGCCTGTTCAAGCCGTCCGCGGTGGTGGAAGCGCCGAAGGACAGTTCGGCGCCGCTGTCGAAGCCGAAGATTCCCGATCGCGTCGGCCAACCCTCGTCCACCGACCAGGTGGCGCCGGTGGCGCAGCGCGTGGTGCTGTATGACGAGGATCCGTCCGATCCGAAGGGCAAGCAATATGTCGGCACGGTGGTGTGGCGCACCGAGGCGATCAAGGCCGCCGCCGGCCAGCCCGCCGATATCGCGGTGCGCGCCGATATCGACATCCCCGATCGCAAGTTCAAGATGACGATGTCGTTCCGCCGCAACACCGATACCTCGCTGCCGGCCAGCCATACCGCGGAGCTGACCTTCATCCTGCCTTCGGATTTCGCCGGCGGCGGCGTCAGCAACGTGCCGGGCATCCTGATGAAATCCAACGAGCAGGCGCGCGGCACTCCGCTGGCGGGGCTTGCCGTCAAGGTCACCGACGGCTTCTTCCTGGTCGGGCTGTCGAATGTCGATGCCGACCGCGCCCGCAACATCCAGCTCCTGAAGGAACGCTCGTGGTTCGACGTGCCGCTGGTCTATGTCAACCAGCGCCGCGCCATCATCGCCATCGAGAAGGGCCCGCCGGGCGAGCGCGCCTTCAACGACGCGTTTGCGGCCTGGGGCGAGTAGGGCGGGTCTCGTTTCGGGGCAGATGCGATTGCTGGTTTTTGCGATCGTCAATTCCCGATCCGCGGATCGGCGGGCCACGGAATCTTGTTGGCGCAGCGGACGCCCCGTGGCGTCAGGCGCTCCCGCAAAACCCCTTTGATTTCCGGGCCACGGCTTTTGCGGTCGTCCTGTCCAGTCGCCCGGCGCGGCGCTCGTTCCGGGCAGGTTCGATGCAGGCTCGCGGTGCGGCTTCGCATCGGCGCCACAGATTTTGCGTGGTTTCGCGCCGGCGCAAAGCTGCTATACCGGCGCAAAGCTGCGGGGTGGAAGCATGAAGCGGTATCTGATCTTTGCGGCGCTGGGACCGTTCGTCGGCGGGTTCCTGCTGCTGGTGGCGACCACGGTGATGTCGGGATACTGGAGCGAGCCCAGCCTCGCGGAGGCAACGAGGTTCTTCGTGGCGTTCGTCAAATCGCTTCAGTACAGCTATCTGTTCGGCATCCTGCCGGTGCTGATGTTCGCGGCGGTGGACGACATCCTGTTCCACATCAAGCGAATGGGCGCGGTGGTGCGAATGCTGTTGGTCGGCGCGATGGCGTTCATGGCGGCAGAGCTGCTCTATGGCTCGCGCGGATCGGACAGCGGCGCAACCCAGTTCATCCTCTACGGCCTGGTAGGCTTTGTTCCCGCGACGATCTCTTCGTGGCTGGCGCATGAGGCGATCGATCGACCGGCAGCGGCATGAGCGGTGCGACGGCGCAGCGGCACTTGCAGCATGGAGACTTGCAGCAGGGACACTTGCAGCAGGGACACTTGCACCAGGGACACTTGGCCGCGGCCGCCGCAGGCAACTTGCGCCGGCCTGGGGCGTTCCCCATCTGATGACCATGCCCGACGATCAGATCTATTCTCCCGCCGCCGGACGTAACCGGGACAGTGCCGGCACGAGGCAGCCGCGTGGCCCGATTATCGACCAGGAGGGGCGCGAGATCGCGGCGGAATCGCTTGGCCCGCGCGTTCACGGCTTCCGGTTCGATTTCGGCCATTCCAGTGCCAATCCGTTCGCCAATCTCAGCCGCGAGCAGCGGCTGGCGAGGCTCGACGCGGTGGCAAGGCTGCTGGACATCGCCTTCGTTCTGCCCGGCACCAACATCCGCTATGGGATCGACGGCATCATCCGGTTGATCCCGGTGGTCGGCGATCTCGTTGCGTCGGCATTCTCGCTGTGGCTGGTGCGCGAGGCGCGCGCGCTCGGCGCGCCCTGGCATGTCACGGCGCGGATGCTTGCCAATGTGGCGCTGGAAGGCGTGGTCGGGATGGTGCCGATCGCGGGCGACGCCTTCGACGTGATGTTCCGCGCCAATATCCGCAACATGCGGATGTTGCGGCATTGGACCGACAGGCAGCCGCGTTAGACAGCGCTCAGTCTCCTGGGAGACTTATTTCCGGCGATGCCGAATTAGGCGGCGTCGGCGTCCGCATTGTCGCTGGCCGGGGCCGGTTCCGGCGCACGGGGCCGGCGCGGCAGCGGAAAATCCTGGCTCTCATACAGGGTACGGATGCCGCTCTGATCGAAGCGGGCCTCGTCGACCTGCAGATAGGCGCCGTTCAGCGAATCCGCCGGCAATTCCTCGATCGCGAACTGCACCGCGGCGGCCGCGGTGTCGAAGCGGCGATACGCGAAACCCGCCCGCTTTTTCTTACGGATCGCGGCGGGGAATAGTTCGGCGGCGGTGTTGTAGCTGAAGGAAGCCATGGTCAGTGACCTTTATCTTTTTTTGGCGAGAGCGCGATTGAAATCGCGAACGGGTCGTACGGGCGCAACCACAGTGGCGGCGCGCCGGCACACGTCATTTCAGGACAGACCCCAATATAAGCTCGTTTGACAGAAATGCGACTCCTGACCGGGCAGATGATGAATCTGCGTCCGGCGCCCCCGGGGCGGTCGATTTTTGGAAATAATATTGTTATTTCAATGGCTTGAAGGGATCATAGCTTGCCGAGCAGCAGCAGGATCAGCAGCACGATCAGAATGACCCCGCCAAGGCCCATGCCGGAATGGCCGTAGCCATAGCCGTAACCGCCGAACCGGCCGCTGAAGCCCCCCAATAGGAAGATAATCAGGATAATGATCAGTATCATGCCGAGCGACATGGCGTTTCCCCCGCGCGGTCGGCAGAAGAAATCCGCCGTCCCGCCAATGAAAACAAAGCATATCCCGGCCATTGGTTCCAGAGAAGGAACCTGCGGTTATTTCGGCTGCAATTTCAGTGCTGCCGAATTGATGCAGTAGCGCAACCCGGTGGGGCCGGGGCCGTCCTCGAACACGTGCCCGAGGTGGCCGCTGCACTTCGAGCACAGCACTTCGGTCCGGATCATGCCGTGGCTGATGTCGCGCTCCTCGTCGACATGATCCGCCGCGGCGGGGGCCGTAAAGCTGGGCCAGCCGCAGCCGGAATCGAATTTGGCGTCGGATTCGAACAGGGTCTGGCCGCAGCCGGCGCAGACATAGGTGCCCGGCGTCTGGTCATGCTCGTACTCGCCGGAAAACGGCCGTTCGGTCGCCTTCTCGCGCAGCACCGCGTACTGCATCGGCGTCAGTTGCTTGCGCCACTCGCTGTCGTTCTTCTCGACCCTGCCGGTCGTCGTCTTGGTCTTGGTCTCGGACATCGGGCCTCCTGCTTGCAAATGTCTGGATATGCTAAACGGCGGGGCGGGCATCGGCCCGCCAAGAAAACACCGTCAACCTTAGGCGAATCGCGGTCAGTTGGTGACCTTCGCGCTGCTCACCAGCGTCGGCTTTTCGAGGTAGTTTTCGGCGAAGATCTTCTTCAGGTTCTCGACCTTCGGAATGTCGTTGTAGGCAATATAGGGCTGGGTCGGGTGCAGTGTCAGGTAGTCCTGATGATAGGCCTCGGCCGGATAAAACCCCAACAGCGGCCCGACCTTGGTCACGATCGGCTTGCTGTAGACCTTGGCGGCGTTGAGTTGCGCGATATAGGCATCCGCGACCTTCCTCTGCTCATCGCTGGTGGTGAAGATCGCCGAGCGGTATTGCGTGCCGCTGTCCGGTCCCTGGCGGTTCAGCTGCGTCGGATCGTGCGCCACCGAGAAGAAGATCTGCAGAATCTTGCCGTAGCTAATTTTCTTCGGGTCGTAGGTGATCTCTACCGATTCGGCGTGGCCGGTCGAGCCGGTGCTGACGGTGCTGTAGTCGGCGGTGCTCTTGTTGCCGCCGGCATAACCCGACACCGCGTTGACGACGCCGGCAGTATGCTGGAACACCCCCTGCACGCCCCAGAAACAACCGCCCGCGACCACTACGGTCTGGAGGCCATCGGAGGCCCGCACGTCGGCGGCAGGCGCGGGGATGATCACGGCATCTTCGGCAGCGAGCGAGGGCGCGACCGCGAAGGCGGCAATCGCCAGCGCGCCGATGGCGGCGACGCCGAGCGAGAGGCGGCTGAATTGGCGTGGGGACATGGAGCTTCCTCTTGGTGAAGGTGAGCCGGATATGGCGGCAGTCTAGAGCGGAAGCCGCGGTTCGCAATCGCCGCCGTCCCGCCCGACCCCCCAAGATACGCAGCGGCACCGGCTTTGTTACCGGGTGGCGCACACGAGTTCGTGAATAAATTCCACATTTCCAAGGCGTTACCTGCAGGAAAATCGCGCCCCTGCTGCGTGCTCTGCGCGCTATTGGCGACACCGGTAAACTGGCATTGAATGAACCGCGGTGGCCATGGCACGACCAATCATTCGATCCACCGGAGCGTTCCCGAAGATGTTGCGCGTCCTTTTTGCATCGGCCGTCCTGCTTTCGATGGCGGGCCCGGCGCTGGCGGACGACATCGAGACCTGTCGCGACCGGCAGAGCGAGGACAAGGCGGCCCGCCTCGAAGCCTGCGAAAAGGTGATCGCGGCGGGGCAGGCAACGGCCAAGGACCTGGCGCTGGCCCAGGCGGTGAGGGGCCAGGCGTTTCGTGGCAAGCGCAATTATGACAAGGCGATTGCGGCGTTCAGCGCGGCGCACGATGCCGATCCGGAAGATCCGGCCTACATCAACGCCCGCGGCTTCAGCTATGAGCAGAAGGGCGACGACGACCATGCCATGGCGGATTACAATCTCGCCCTGCAGATGCACTGGAACTTCCCCGGCGCGCTCTACAACCGCGGCACGCTGTACATGCGCAAGGGCGCGCTGCAAAGCGCGCTCGACGACTTCAATGCCGCCTTGAAGATCAAGCCGGACTTCTACAACGCGCTGGCCGACCGCGGCCGGGTCGAGACCATCAACAGGGATTTCGATGCCGCACTGGCGGATTTCGCCGAAGCCGAACGACTGAAGCCGGCGGCCCCGCAGGCCCGCCTGTTTCGCTGCCTCGCCTATACCGCGATGGGCCAGTTCGATTCCGCGCTGGCCGACTGCGACAGCGTGATCGAGAAAGCGCCGAAATTCCAGTTCGCCGTGGTCAGCCGCGCCGACGCCTATCAGGCCAAGGGCGATCTGGACGCCGCGCTCAAGGACTACAATTTCGTGCTTGGCCTCAATCCCAATCATGTCCGCGCCCACACCGGGCGGGGGCAGTTGTTCGAGCGCAAGCATGATCTTCCCCAGGCGCGCGCCGACTACCGGTCCGCCGCCTTCGCCCTGACCCCTTACGACAATTTCGAAACCGCACTGGCGCGCCAGATCGCCCGCGAGCGGCTGGCCGCGCTCACCCCGCAGGCTCCGGCGGCGCCGGACAAGCTTCGCCGCATCGCGCTGATCATAGGCAACGGCGCCTACCAGAACGTCCATCAGCTCGGCAACCCGCCGCGCGACGCCAGGCTGATCGCCGGGGCGTTGCGCGATGTCGGCTTTCAGGCCGTCACCCTGTCCAACGATCTCACCCGCGACCAGTTCTTCGAGGCGCTGCGCGCCTTCGCCACCGAAGCGGAAAAGGCCGACTGGGCGGTGGTGTATTATGCCGGCCACGGCTTCGAGATCGGCGGCGTCAACTATCTGGTGCCGGTCGATGCCAGGCTGGCCGCCGATCATGACGCCGAGACCGAAGCGGTGGCGCTGGAACAGGTGATCGCCGCGGTCGGCGGCGCGCGCAAGCTGCGGCTGGTGATGCTGGATGCCTGCCGCGACAATCCGTTTGCGCCGACCATGCAGCGCACCATGGAGCTGAAGCTGGTCGACAAGGGCTTTTCCGACATCGAGCCCGCCGCCGGCTTCATGGTGGTTTACGCCGCCAAGCACGGCGAGACCGCGCTGGACGGCGACGGCGTCGACAGCCCCTTCGCGGTGGCGGTGGCGCGCGACATCAGGCAGCCGCATGTCGAGGTCCGCAAGCTGTTCGACCTCGTGCGCGACGATGTCTGGTCGGCCTCCAAGCACCAGCAGCAGCCCTTCACCTACGGCTCGCCGCCCGGGCGGGAAGATTTTTATTTCGTCGCCGGCAAGTAGCCGCAAGCCTCATGGCGAGGCGACGTCGCGCAAGGTGAAAGTGAAGCCGCGCCACACGTTTGCCGTCATCATCCGGCCTGCGTCCCCGACGCGGTCTGGAACGGCCGGATGATCCCACTGCATACCGGCGGCGAAGCCGCCCGCCACCCCAGAGAATGACGGGCAACAATGGTTGATTTGTCGGGGGTGCACGATCTTCAGGAAATCGGCGATCCATCGTGTCGCAAGATGGCGATGACGCCAGAGCCGTGATCGGGCCGGGCGTTGCGCGATCCCCGGGCTTCAACCCCGCCTACGGCTCATGGCGGCGAGTATCAGGGATGCCGGTGAGCACGGGCGTTATGCCAACGTCACGCGCGCGGGGTGGGCTGCGGGGGGTTGACGTTTCCGGGTGGCACAGCGCGAGTGCCCATGACGGTCTTGAGGCCTGCACCCCCAAAACTAGGGTTGGCCCGCAAGTTGCCTATCCGCTAGAACCCACCCGACCGAACAAGAGACCAGAAGGACCAACGGATGAATATTCTTCCCGGCAATATGCGTTTCGGGGCTGGCCAGCCCGTCAAGCGTCTCGAAGACCAGAGACTGCTCACCGGGAAGGGACTGTTCATCGACGACAAGCCGGAGGACGGCGCGCTCTGGCTGCATATGCTGCGCTCGCCGCATGCCCATGCCCGGATCGTGTCGGTCGAGACCAAGGCCGCGGCCGGGATGCCGGGCGTCGAAGCGGTCTATACCGGCGCCGATCTGGTGGCCGACGATATCGGCACCCTGCCGACGCTGTTGGTTTTCAAGCGACCCGACGGCTCGCCGATGACGGCGCCGCCGCGCCGGCTGCTGGCCCATGAGATCGTGCGCTTTGCCGGCGAACCGGTCGCCGCCGTGGTGGCGACCTCGCGGGTCGCGGCCCAGACCGCGGCGGAAGCGATCGCGGTGGAATACGAGGTGCTGCCGTCGGTGGTGGATCCGGTCGAGGCGGTCAAGCCGGGGGCGCCCGCGGTATGGGCCGAGGTCAAGGACAACGTCGCGGCGGCGATGAGCTATGGCGACGCTGCCGCGGTCGAGGCCGCCTTCGCCAAGGCTGCCCATGTGGTCTCGCTCGACCTGGTCAGCCAGCGGCTGATTCCGTCGGCGATGGAGCCGCGCAGCAGCATCGCCGAGGTCGACAAGAAATCCGGCCGGCTGGTCCTCTACACCCAGTCGCAGACCCCGGGCTCGACCCGCGACCTGCTCGCCGAAGCCGTGCTGAAGCGGCCGAAGGAAAGCGTCCGGGTACTGGTCGGCGACATCGGCGGCGGTTTTGGCCAGAAGACCAGCCTGTATCCGGAAGACGGCCTGGTGGCCTATGCCGCCGTCAAGCTGGCGCGCAAGGTGCGCTGGCGCGGCGACCGCACCGACGAGTTCGTCGGCGGCACCCATGGCCGCGACCTGACCTCGACCGGCGAATTCGCGCTCGATCCCAAGGGCCGCGTGCTGGCCTATCGGGTGCGCTCGCTCGGCGGCACCGGCGCGTACCTGACCGGCACCGGCGCCATCATTCCGCTGGTGCTCGGCCCGTTCGTGCAGTCCGGCGTCTACGACCTGCCGCTGGTGCATTATGACATCAAGGCCGTGATGACCCACACCGCACCGGTCGGCGCCTATCGCGGGGCCGGGCGGCCGGAAGGGGTGTTCATCGTCGAGCGCCTGATGGACGCCGCGGCGCGCCAGCTCAAGATCGATCCGCGCGCCATCCGCAAGCTCAACTACATCAAGCCGGCGCAATTGCCCTACACCAATGCGGTCGGCCAGGTCTATGACAGCGGCGCGTTCGCCCACATGCTGGATCGCGCCGCAAAACTCGCCGACTGGGACGGCTTCGCCGCCCGCAAGAAGGCGGCCCGGAAGAAGGGCCTGCTCTACGGCCGCGGCCTGACCAGCTACATCGAATGGACCGGCGGGCGGGCGCATACCGAAAAGGTCAGCCTGCACGCCACCGCCGAGGGGCGCATCATCCTGCATTCCGGGACCATGGCGATGGGGCAGGGGCTGCAGACCACCTATTCGCAGATGGTGGCGGCCTCGCTCGGCATCGGCATCGACAAGATCGACGTGGTGCAGGGCGATACCGACCTCGCCACCGGGTTCGGCAGCGTCGGCTCGCGCTCGCTGTTCGTCGGCGGCACCGCGGTGGCGGTATCGACCAACGACCTCGTCGCCAAGGCCCGCGAGAAGGCTTCGAATCTGCTGGAAGCCGCGGTCGAGGACATCGAATATCGTGACGGCTGGCTCACCGTGGTCGGCACCGACAAGCGGATCGGGCTGTTCGAAATCGCCAAGGCCGAGCAGGGCGCCCGCCTCAGCGTCGACAGCGAGGGCGAGGTCGACGGGCCGAGCTGGCCCAACGGCACCCATATCTGCGAGGTCGAGATCGATCCCGAGACCGGCGTCAGCCGGGTGGTGCGCTACACCACGGTCGACGACGTCGGCGTCGCCATCAATCCGATGCTGGTGACCGGCCAGGTGCATGGCGGCGTCGCGCAAGGCATCGGACAGGCGCTGTATGAGGGCGTGTCCTACGACCCCGAGGGGCAGCTCTTGACCGCGAGCTACCAGGATTACTGCGTGCCGCGCGCCGACGACGTGCCGCCGATCGAGGTCACGCTCGACGATTCGGCACCCTGCCGCACCAATCCCTTGGGCGCCAAGGGCTGCGGCGAATCCGGCGCCATCGGCGGTCCGCCCTGCGTCGCCAACGGGGTGATGGACGCGCTCAGCGAGCTTGGCATCACCTCGCTCAACACGCCGCTGACGCCGCTCAAGGTCTGGAAGGCGATCCGGCAAGCCCAGGCGGCGCGGGCGTGAGGGGGCGTTGCCATCGAACTCAACCACCGCCGTCATTCCGGAGCGATGCTACGCATCGAACCCGGAATCTCGGGATTCCGGGTTCGCGCTGACGCGCGTCCCGGAATGACGGTGTGAAAGCGCCGGCATTCTGATACTTTGCGAAAACGGGTAACGGGGGGAAGCGATGCGCAGATTTTGGACCGTGCTGGCGGCGCTGGCGATGTTGAGCCTGACCAATTGCGGCTACAACGCGATCCAGACCAATGACGAGCAGGTCAAGTCGAGTTGGTCCGAGGTGCTGAACCAGTACCAGCGCCGCGCCGACCTGGTGCCCAACCTGGTCAATTCGGTGAAGGGTTTTGCGCAGCAGGAAAAGGATGTGCTGCTTGGGGTGACCAACGCCCGGGCCAAGGTCGGCAGCATCCAGGCGACGCCGGAGCTGATCAACGATCCCGGCGCCTTCGCCAAATTCCAGGCCGCGCAGGGCGAACTGACCAGCGCGCTGTCGAAGCTTCTGGTGGTAACCGAGAACTACCCGCAGCTCAAATCCGATGCGCTGTTCCATGACCTGATGTCGCAACTGGAAGGTACCGAAAACCGCATCACGGTGGCGCGCAACCGCTACATCAAGGCGGTGCAGGACTATAATGTCGGCATTCGCACCTTCCCGAACAACCTGACCGCGATGCTGTTCGGATACAAGGAGAAGGCCAACTTCACGGTCGACAACGAGAAGGAAATCTCGACCGCGCCGAAGGTGGACTTCAATCCGGCGCCGGCCAAGTAATGCGACAACCGGATTGGCCGCCGCGATGAATGCAGCCCGGGCCGTCATCGTCGCGCTGCTGCTGGGCTGGGCGGCCGCGGCGTTCGCCGACGTCGCGGTGCCGCCGCTGTCGGGGCGGGTGGTCGACCAGACCGGGACGCTGTCGAGCGGCGATGTCGCCGCGCTGACCCAGAAGCTCAGGGATTTCGAGGCGAGGAAAGGCAGCCAGGTCGCTGTGCTGCTGGTGCCGACCACGGCGCCCGAAACCATCGAGCAATATTCGATCCGGGTCGCCGAAGCCTGGAAGATCGGCCGCAAGAAGGTCGACGACGGCGCCATCCTGGTGGTGGCCAAGGACGATCACAAGCTCCGCATCGAGGTTGGCTACGGCCTCGAGGGCGCGCTGACCGATGTCACGGCCAGGCGCATCATCGATGAGATCATCACACCGAAATTCAAGGCCGGCGATTTCGCCGGCGGCATCGCCGCGGGCGTCGACCGCATCCTCGGCGTGATCGATGGCGAGCCGTTGCCGAAACCGGAGCCGCAGCAGAGTTTTGCCGGCGGCGAAGATCGGTTCGATATCCTGTTCAATCCCATCATCATCTTTGCCGTGCTGGTCGCGGGCTCGGTGCTGCGCAGCGCGCTGGGCCGGCTGATCGGCTCGGTGGCGACCGGCGGCGTGGTCGGCGCGCTGGTGTGGTTCACTCTCGGATCGCTGGCGTTCTCGCTGCTTTCGGCGGTGATCGCCTTTGCCTTTGCGATGTTCGCCGGGAGCATCGCCTCGTCGAACGGGCGCAGCGGCGGCTGGTCCGGCGGCCTCGGGGGCGGCGGAGGCTCGTTTTCCGGAAGCAGCGGCTCGAGCGACAGCGGCTCGTTCAGCGGCGGCGGCGGCAGTTTTGGCGGCGGCGGCGCCTCGGGCAGCTGGTAGATTCGAAAAGCCGGTAGAGGATAGGCAGGGATGGGCATCCGACGCATCGGCAGGCATCTGCTCGAACATCACTGGCGGGTACGGCGGATTTTTACCCCCAAGGTGCTGGCGGCGATCGAGCAGGCGATCAAGACGGGCGAGGCCACCCATCGCGGCCAGGTCCGCTTTGTCGTGGAAGGCGCGCTCGACGGCGCGCCGCTGTTTCGCAACCAGCCGGCGCGGCAGCGCGCGCTCGACATTTTCTCGCAGCTGCGGATCTGGGACACCGCTCATAACAACGGCGTGCTGATCTATCTGCTGCTGGCCGACCGCCAGGTCGAGATCGTTGCCGACCGCGGCGTCGACGCCCAGGTCGGCGCCGCCGGCTGGCAGAGGATCTGCGCCGACATGCAAGCCGACTTCAAGGCCGGCAATTTCGAAGGCGGAGCCATCAAGGGCATCGAAGCGGTGTCGCGGCAGCTGGCAAAATATTTTCCGGCCGATGGCGCTGGCCGCAACGAACTGCCGGACACCCCGGTGGTAATCTAGATTGCATGCGCATCATCGCCGCACCGGCGCAATGGCGGCGGCGGGCTCAGGCGTCGTCGAGCTTGTTGAGGTCGCGCACCGACTGCATGATCGGCTCGAAGTTCGACCGCGCGTCGAGCGCGTCGAACAGCTGAGCGGTGTCGGACAACAGGCCATGCGAGCGCGCGATCGCGATCCGGACATCGTCCTGCGGGGTATCGGACAGGCGGCCGTGTCCGGACAGCAATATCCTGGAGTTCAGCCCCTTCAGCCGTTCCAGCGACTGGATGTGGTCGCTGATGCTGCCCGATCCGAAAACGCCGCCCATCACACCGCCGGGCATCAGGGTGTCGGCGGCGAACAGCAGGCCCTGGTCCTGGTCGAACAGGCTGATGCAGGCCGAGGTGTGGCCCGGGGTATACATCACGTTGAGGCGGAAATTGCCGAGATCGATCAGATTGCCCTCTTCCAGCCAGATATCGACATTGATCGGCATGTTCGGCTCGTTGAACATCTTGCGCAGCATCGAGAAGTCGTCGCGCAGCATGATCTTGTTGGCGGCGAGGCGGTGCGCGGCGATCAGGGTGCGGCCGCCGAAATGGTGGGCGGCGCCGATATGGTCGAGATGCTCGTGGCTGAGCACCACGATATCGATCCTGTCCGGCGGACAGCCCAGATGTTCGAGGCATTCCAGCAGCGCCGGAAAGTTCGAGGACAGCCCGACATCGATCATGATGGTCCGCGATTTGCCGCGCACCAGATAGGCATTGGCGGCGCGGTTCTTGAACCGGACCTGATAGACATCCTCGGCCGCCTGGATCAGCGAGCAGACGTCATTGTTGAGAAGAACCGGAAACGGGCTCGGCTTGCGGTCGCTCATGGGTTGGCCGCCCGGAAGGTGACCGCATTGGATGCCCGCAGCCGCTTGCTGAGCGCATCCATGATCATCAGCGCGAATGCCGGCTGCTGGCTGACCAGATAGACGAAGCGGGCGTGATTGATCCGCATCACCCTTGTATTCGGCGCGGCGGCGATCGCGGTGGCCGAGCGCGACGAGCCGTCGATCACCGCCATCTCGCCGAAGAATTCGCCCTTGCCCAGGGTGACGATCACGGTCTTGCCGGCGCCGCTGATCTTGGCGATGTCGACCATGCCGTCGAGCACCACGAACAGCTCGCGCCGGTCGAGCCCTCCTCGAAAACGACCTCGCCGACATCAAATTCGTTGATGCATTTCTCGATGGCCATGGAACCCCCTGCCTTCTGGCTGGTCCGCGCCGCCATGTTAGTCGGGAAATGCGGCGGCGCAAACGATGCCCTGGTATCCGCCGCGATGCCGCAGGGCAACATCGGCCAGATCCGCAGCTGCCGGCCGGAGGATTTCCTAAAATTTTCGTAAGTCCGCGCCCGGTAACGATTTCGCAAGCAATGAAAGTTACCAAATGGTCAACCATTTATGGGAGATTTGCCGTGAGCGAGCAGAACGCCGAGCAGACCAGCGGAGAACCCGGTTCCGCCGACGCCGGGGCGATCGCTCCCGATTCCTCGGATGCGCGCAGCGCGACGGCGGCGGCGCAGCAGCCGGGCGCGGATCCGGCGCAAGAGGCCGTCAGCCTGGATGCTCCTGGCCTGGTCCCCGAGCAGAGCCGGGCCGACGAAACCGCGGCTGCGGCCGCGCCCGGTTCGGACGCTGTCAAATCCGATGCTGTCAAAACCGGTGCCGCCAAGGCCGAGGCGCCGCCTGTTCGCGGCGATGTCATGATCATGTCGTCCGGCGATCACGGCTGGAACGGCGCTGGCGAGGGTGCGCGAGCGGAATCCGATCAGGGTCACGGAATGTTCGGCAAGCGCCGGCTCGCCGCACTGGCTGCCGTGGTGGCGCTGGCGGTGCTGGCGGGCGCGGTCGGTGGCGCGCTGGCGACCGCGGGTCTCAGCCATTTTGCCGGCGGCAACGCCCCGGCAGCCGGCGATCCGGCGCTCGAAGCCTCGGTGGCCCGCATCGACGCCGATGTCGTGGCCCTCAAGGCCAGCGTCGATCATACCGCCAAGCTCGGCTTGGCCCAGTTCAACAAGACCAGCGAGCGCCTCGACAAGGTCGAGAAGGCGCAAGCCGAGCCGGCCGCCAAGCTCGCCAAGCTCAGCGAGGCCGTGGAAAAACTCCATGCCGCTCCGCCGCCGGCGCCTGCCCCGGTGGCTGCCGCGGCGCCGGCTGCGGCGAAGGAAGTCACCGGCTCGGTTTCCGCCCCCGCGGCCGGCCCGCTGGCTCCGCCCAAGCTCGAACTGGCAAGGCTGCCGACGGTGGAAGGCTGGCTGCTGCGCGACGTCGCCAATGGCGGCGCCTTGATCGAAGGCCGGCAGGGCATCTTCGAAGTCTTTGCCGGCGATCCGGTACCGGGGCTTGGGCGGGTCGATGCCATCCGCCGCCAGGACGGCCGCTGGGTGGTGGTTACCAGCAGGGGCCTGATCGTCGCGCGCTGAGAAACGATCGCTTCACCGCGACGTGAAGCCATGACCGCGCGGCATTCCGATTGCCGCAAGACAGCGTGTCGGCTTTCCGGCTATTTTCCGGAGTAGAAGCCGTTGTCCCGCAGCCGGACGCGGCACTGGTCGGGAAACGGACGTACCTTGCGATTTATGCTCACGGCCCTGGTTCTGGTTAGCAGCGTCCTGCCGCTGCGCCACGCGCATGGCGCAGCGGCGCTGGAGCGCGGCGCCGCCATCACCGATCCGCTGGCTCTGCGGGAACTCGATCGCGGACGATTTGGCCTCCGCCGTGTCATGCAGGCGGGGCAAACGGATGAGGCGCCGATCGCCAACAGTGAATTGTTTGCCTTGCCGTCGCTGGCGCCGGTCCGCAGCGCGCTCGACGACGAATTCGATCGCTACGTCGTCAGGCACAAGGCCGAGCTTCCGGACCTGACCATCGGCATTGGAACTTCGTTCGATTTTCAGCTGTTCGACCGCAGCCAGCTTTACTCGCCCGCGTCGCGCTTCGTGCTGGCGGGCATCGTCAACCGGATGGACCGCGGCTATGTCTCCGCGGCCGATTGCGGCGAGATCAGGCTGATCTACCGGCTGACGCGCGCCGATCCGCCGGTGGCCGGCGCGAGCGCGACCTCGCCGCGCCTGCCGATGACGCTCAATGTGGTGCTGCGGGCCAGGGGCGAGCACGCGGCGGCGGTCAGCTGCGCCGAGATCGCGCGCCGCTGGCTGGTCGCCGGCGACTGGCCGCTTGCCGGCGCGGCACTAGCGGAAAAACTTCTGGCCAAGGAAGGCCCGCTGGACCTTATCGAACCGGAAGACGTCGACCGGATCGAGACCAATCTGCAGATCGCGCATGCGCCGAAATCGCCGCTGCACGATTTCCGCACCGACTACCTGCTGAAGGTGTTTCGCTACAACGCTCAGACGCGGGCATTCGAACAGGTGCCGCTTGAGAACCAGATCGACCGCGAGCGGATACTGGCGGATGCGGAACTGAAGCGCGAGTTCAGGAACTGGCTGCTCGACCCCAGGCATTTCAGCGAGCTCGATCGCGGCACGGTCTTGATACCTGACAAGTTTCTGGCCACCGGCGTGGTCGCCACGACCCCGGTCGGGTTTGCGCCGCCAAGCCTGCAGCCGGCCTTCGGCCTGGTGCAGGGCGACGGTTCGGGGGCTGACCCGGTATTTGCGGCAACCGACGTGGTTGCGGCCCTGGAAACGGCCGCGCAGCGCGGCATCGGCCTGCAGAACATCCATTCGCCGGGCGGCTTCGAGCGCCGCCTCAACGACGTGACCTGCGCGGGATGCCATCAGACCCGAGGCATAGGCGGCTTTCACTTTCCCGGCGTCGACTGGCTGGCGGCAAGGCCCGACAACTCGGTTGTCGTGCCGGCGTCGCCGCACTTCTTCGGCGACCAGATCAGGCGGCGCGATATTCTCGCTTCGCTGCGCGACGGCAGGCGTCCGGACTACTCGCGGGGATTTTCCAGCCGCCCGCAATTGCGCGGCAGCACCGAACTTGCCGGCACCGAGTATGACGATGGCTGGGGCGCGCCCTGCTATCGGCAAAACCCGGACACTGCCGACAATGACCGCAGTTTCCATTCCTGGACCTGCGCCGAGGGGCTGGCATGCCAAGTCGTGTCGCCGGCCTCGCGGATGGGGATGTGCTTCGTCAAGAGCCGGTAGCGCCGCAGATCGCCGCGATGACTGCGCGTTAAGTTTCGGGTAACCGGAATTCCTAACAGTGCCTCCATTTGTGCATTGTATCCATGCCCCGAGGGAGTGGAATAATGCCGGAATGGCTTTCATTGCAGCAGGCATGTTCCGGGTTTGATCGCCTCATGGAGGCGATCGGTCGTAAAATTGCGCTTCGGCACGATCCGATCCGCTGGCTGATCCTGTGTGGCGGCTCGCTGATCGCGGCAATCGCCATCGGCACCGCGATGATGATCGGCAATTTCCGCGAGCGCGCGCTGCAGAGCGCGGAGCGCGAACTGGAAAACACCGTGCTGTTGCTGTCCCGCCACTTCGACCAGCAGCTCGACGATTTCACGGTAATTCAGAAAGACCTTGTCAGGCAAATCCAGCAGTCCGGAATCTCCACGGCCGACATTTTTAGGGAGAAAATGGCGAGCCCCGAATGGCACGAGATGCTTAACGCGAGGGTCGGAGCCTATTTCGATGTCGCTTGCGTCGATGTGTTCGACTCAAAGGGAATCCTGGTCAATTCGTCGGAGGTCTCGCCGGCTTCGGACGTCAAAATTGTCGATCGAGACTTCTTCAAGGCCTTCACGTCAGGCGCTGCGGTGACGCCGGTTTTGATCGAACTGGTGCAGAGCGAGTCCACTGGGCAATGGACAACCGTCATCGCTCGCAAGGTGACCGGGCCAAACGGCGAGTTTCTGGGGGTTGTCACCAGGGCGATTACGCCAGCCCATTTCGAGCACTTTTTTGCGTCCGTGGCGCTGGGCAAGGGCGCAACGATAACCCTGTTCCACGCCGACGGAACCCTGCTGGCTCGTCATCCTCATGTCGAATCCCTGATCGGGCGTAATTTCAGACCCGGCCCGCTGCGCCAGCTTGCCTTGTCAAGAGGCTACGCTACGCGACGCTTGACCAGCCCCCTCGACGGCCTGGAGCGGATCAGTGCAGCGCGCGCCTTGACCAATTTCCCGATTTCGGTCGTCGCAACGACGACGGTGTGGGCGGCGTTGGCCGATTGGCGAGAGCAAATCAGGTTTTTGATCGCGGCGGCCGCGCTGTCCATGCTCGTGATATCGGCCATGCTGCTTCTCATCGTCCGCAAATTGTTGCAGCAACATCGATTGTCCCAGCAACGACTGACGCTGGAAAAGCAGCGCCTCGACACCGCCGTCAACAACATGACGCAAGGCCTGATGATGTATGATTCATCGGAGCGGCTGATCGTCTACAACCAGCGTTATATCGAGATGTACGGATTGTCGCCTCAGGTGGCAAAGCCCGGCTGCAGCTTCCGCGAGATTATCGCGTATCGCAAGCAGACCGGCTCTTTCAAGGGCGATATCGACGATTTCTGTTCCTCTGTCTCGCGCAACGTGGGGCTCGGAAAAATGACCCATACGGTCGCGGAGACCGCAGATGGACGTTCCATTCTGGTCGTCAACCAGCCGCTGCTCGATGGCGGGTGGGTGAGCACGCACGAGGACATCACCGAGCGCCGGCGCGCCGAGGAACGCATCACGCATCTGGCGCATTATGACGCGCTGACCGACCTGCCGAACCGGGCGCTGTTCCACGAGCGT
>Ga0302279_10002587_pt1 | contig 23651 bp, 23 predicted proteins | sample III_Bog_N3_3_FD_194541 | JGI IMG/M metagenome (GOLD analysis project Ga0302279, IMG submission 194541) | Peat permafrost microbial communities from Stordalen Mire near Abisko, Sweden - III_Bog_N3_3 | ecosystem: Environmental > Terrestrial > Soil > Wetlands > Peat | place: Sweden: Abisko...
AACGGCGTGTACGGGCACATCGACCACGTCCAGGTGCACGAGATCGCCGTGCGGTCGGTCGCCGGCACCGGGTGTGCGCTGCTCGAGGCCACCCTGGACCGCAGCGCCCTGCGTCAGCTGCGGTCGCGCCTGGTCACCCGGGGACTGGTCGACGGACTGTGGCCGACCTCACTGGTCGAGCAACTCGGGGTGGAGCCCGGCCCCGACCTGGTGCCCGTGGACGTCTCCGCCCAGCTCGAGCGCAAGCTCTGTGCCGTCGCCGCCCATTCCAGCCAGGTGATGGACGCCGACTCGTTCATGGGACTCCCACCCGGCGTCTTCCACCACCTGCTGGGTACCGAATGGTTCCGGGTCGCACGACCGGGTGACGGCCGCCTCCTGACCCAGCTCCAGGGCACCCGCGGCGCCCGGTCGTCAACGGGGAGCGACGACTCCTACGGACCCGCCAGCGCCGTGGTGAACCCGGCCGACGGGGCACCCACACCGGTCATGTCGTCGTAACCGGGCAGCACCGAGAGGTCCACGTTGCGGGTGGCACAGTTGCCGGTGCCGTCGCAGTAGGTCTCCGGTCCCTGGTAGTCGATGAGCCGGGTGCTGAACAGCAGCCCCTTCTTGGCGGTGATCCCGTTGGCGTAGTCGGCCCGGCTCTGGTCCTGCAGGCCGGTCGGCACGGTGTCGAAGATCGTCGAGGAGCCGGACTTGGCCAGCGCGTAGACCGTCGGGTTCACGAAGCCCACCGGGTGACCGGCCTGCTCGTCGGCCACGGCCACGACCCCGGCGAACAGCGGTGAGGCCACGCTGGTGCCGCCGATGCGGTACTGGTCGTAGTACGTCCCGTTCGGGAAGTGCTGGGTCTCGCCCACCAGGAACCCGGTGCCCGGGTCGGCCTCCATGGCGATGTCGGGCACCACCCGGTACGGGGCGGTCCCGGTCAGCGCCGAGTTGCGGGTGGCCAGGTCGGTGGGGACGACGCCGGCCTGCCAGGTGGGCTGGGTGTAGTTGATGCTGGTGCCACCGCCCGAGCCGCCGTCGCTGGTCACCGGGAGCCAGGTGTTCTCCGTGGCCGTGGTGCATCCCGTCGAGCCCAACAGTGCCTTGACGCACAGCTGGCTGCGGGCGGTCGACCAACCCGTCTCGCCGATGCGCTGACCCGATGCCCCGATCTGGAGCGTCGTGCCGCCGACGGCGGTCACCCACGGGCTCGAGGCCGGGTAGTCGGCGGCGGTGAACCCCAGGGTGGTGAACTCGTCGCCGTTGTCACCACTCGAGAACAGGACGCTGATCCCCGTGGTGGCCGCCATCATGAGCACGTCGTCGACCGAGGTCCGGGTGGCGACGTCGTCCAGCAGATCGCCACCGTCGTCCCCCCACGAGTCGGTCACCACGTTGGCCAGTCCGCCGTCGACCACGGTCTGGAGGCTGGTGTACAGGGAGTCGAGGCAGTCCGGGGCGCCCACGTAGAGGATCTTGGCGCCCGGGGCCGTGGCGTGGACGGACTCGACGTCGAGCGTCTGCTCGCCGTACCAGCCGGTCGCACCGCACAGCTTCTTCTGGTCGAAGCGCTTCGGGAGCAGTTCCGAGAACTGCCCGCTGGCATAGGGATAACCCGGGTCGTTGATCGTCGCGTACTGGGACGCGTCAGCCTCCAGCGTCGGCGAGACGTAGGCGTCGATGATGGCCACCGTCGTCCCGGTCCCGTCGGCGCCACCGGTGGTCGCGTCCGGCAACGAGTAGGCCGATCGGATCTGGGGCGGCGTGTACCCGCACACCGCGTAGGGGGCGGGTGACGGGTAGCCGTTCCCGTAGGGCGGATCGGTGGTGTCGACCTGCTGGCCGTAGTACGAGCCGCACGGTTCGGGCGAGCGGTAGCCCGGGGGCTGGGCCGCACCCGAGGGAGTGGCAGCCGAGGTCGCCGCCGTGGCCGGCGCGTCGGTAGTGGAGTCCGGGGTGGCCACGGTCTGGCTGACACCGGTGACACCCACCACCACGCCGGACAGGCTGGCGGGCACCGACAGGTCCGTATCGGCCAGACGCAGGACGTGGCCGTCGACCGAGTGGAGGGACAGGGTGGTGTCGAAGGCGTGCTCGACCTGGGCCGCGGTACCCGAGGCCGAGATGTCCATGCGGTCGGCCGACACTGCGCCGACCCGGAGGCCCTGCCCGGTCAGCCACGAGGTGGCGCTCGTCACCTGCGTGGTCGTGGGCGAGAACTTGGCTTCCCACTGGGCCGCGGTCAGGAACTGCCGGTACTTGGGATCGCCCGGCGTCGAGACGGCCCGGGCGAGATCCTTGGCCGCGGTCGGCGAACGGGGGGAGAGGACGAGTTGGAAGTCGACCTGGCTACCGCCGGGAGCGGTGCCCACACGTGGCGAACGGGCCGCTGCCGGTGACCGTGATCCCGCGATGGCGACCGCACCGGACGGGGCCGCCCCGGCAGGTGCCGCGGCGGCCGGGAGTGCCATGCCGGCTGCGATCGCCACGGCGGACATGGCGACCACTGTTCGACGGTGACCCATGGACTGCCCCTTTCGTCGGTTCGGGTCGCGCTCGGGAGCTCCCAACCAGGAACCGCCCGCAGCCGCTCATCCCGCTCGCCCTGAAAGGCCGAGAGTTGCAGCATTCCACAGGGCGAACCGGGGACGCACGTCCGGTCGACCCGTCGACCGTCACCCGGCCCGGTGCGTCACTGACCTTCGTTGTCCATGGGCCTGTTGAGCGGGATTCCGGCCGCGTTCCCGAGATCGAGGGCATCACCGAAGTGCAACGACCCGCCGTTGGACTGTGCCAACCAGTAGCCGTTGCCCGACTGGGTCGGAGCGATGCCGACCACGGGGGCCGACGGCGCCACTCCTCCCGAGGATCCCTCGAAGGGCGCATCGCCGAAGGCGAAGACGCCGCCGTCGGAACCCACCAACCAGTAGCCCCCGCCGTCGCTCGTCGCCGCGATCCCGGTGATCGGACCGGACAGTGCGTGCCCGCTCTCGTCACCGTGGCCGACCGCGTTCCCGAACGGGTAGACCGTGCCGTCCGCGCCCACCAGCCAGTAGCCGGCGCCGTTCGCCGTGGGGGCGATCCCCACCACATCGGACACCGACTTCCCCTCACCCGGCAGCGAGTTGGCGTAGACGGCGTCACCGAAGGCGAACACGCCACCGTCGGATCCCACCATCCAGTAGCCCCCGCCGTCCGGTGTCGAAGCGATGTCGGCGATGTCGGTGACGTGCGCACCGAGGCCCGGCAACGAACCGTGGAAGCCGGCATCGCCGAAGGCGAAGACACCGCCGTCGGAACCGGCCAACCAGTAGCCCTTGTCGTCCGGGGTGCTGGTGATACCCACCACGTCACTCACCGAGACGCCGAGTCCGGGCAGCGAGCCCTCGAACGGTGAGCTGCCGAAGGCGAAGACACCACCGTCGCTGGCCACGTCACGGAATCCTTCCCGTCGTGGGTTGCTGGGCGGTGGCGGTGGGGTGGCGGCGACCGTGATCGACGCGGACACCTGACCGGTGACTCCGCTGCTGGTGTCATAAGCACCGAGGGTGAAGCTGTACGAACCGGTGGTCGTGGGGGTCCCGGTCAAGGTCTCCGGCCCACCGGCACCCGAGAGCGCGAGACCGGGCGGCAGCGCTCCTGCCGTCACCGACCAGTCGAGCGTGGGACTGGGCGCCGGGTCGGAGGTGGCCAGAGCGACGGTGTAGGGCGTCTGGACCGTGGCGCTCAGCGGACAGGCGGTGTAGATCGAGGTGAGACTGGCGACTCCCGCGCCCGTGCCCGAACTCGGACCGGACACCGAAGGGGAGACGTAGTTGGACCCGCCCCCACCGCCGGCACCGTTGCCGCCGCTCTGGACGGTCCCGGTGGAGGCACCGCCGGCGTAGATGTAGGACGAACCACCGCCCCCACCACCGGTCCAGCCACCACCACCACCACCGCCGCCGCCGATGTTGGAGAGTCCGCTGTTGGTCTGGATCCCCCCCGTGCCACCGTCGCCGCCGGCGGCCTGAGTCGCGCCATCGGCTCCTGCGATGTCGCCTGCGCCACCCGTGCCCGGTGTCGCCGAGGAGGCACCGGTCCCACCGGTCACTGCCACGTCAGGGGCACCGGCGGTACCCGTGCCGCCGGTCACTCCGCCGGCGCCACCGACGCCACCGGTCGCGAACAGTGACGCCGAGAAGACCGCGTTCCCCGAGCCGCCGCCCCCACCGCCACCGGCGACCAGCAACGGAGCGGTCCCGACGGTGGGCGAGCTCGTATTGAGGAAGAGGTAGCTGGCGGCGCCGCCGCCGGCGCCGTTCTGCGCGTACTGCGGGTTGGTCCGACCCTGGTGCCACCCGCCGGCGTCACCTCCCGCGCCTTCGCCACCGGGGGCCAGGCTCCCGCCACCGGGATTGGTGATCTGGGACTGACTGTTGGTACCCCCACCGCCGCCGCCGGGACCGCCGAGGTCCACCGTGTACTGCTCCCCAGCGGTCGTGGTCACAGTCCCCCCGGCGTTCCCACCGATGCCGCCCAGCTCCTCCCCACCGGAGAAGTTGTCACCGGGGCCGCCTTCGCCACCGGTCAGCGAGAAGTTGGTCGAGCAGATGCCCTGGGGCACGGTCTCGACCAGTTGCTGGGGGGTGTCGTCGTACCAGGACCATCCCGTGGTGAGCGTGGGGGTCCCGATCGGTGCGGTCGCACCGACCGGAGTACTCCCGACGATTCCGGCGACCCCGGCGACCGTCGATCCGAGGAGGATGCCGACACCGAGGAGCGGGGCCGCCACCTTTCCGATCACCGGACGCCTTCCGCTCGTGGAACGACGACCGGCAGCTTCGAACGGCACACCCATGGGACCCTCCTGGCGGGGCCCCTCGGCCCGATCGTGGCCATGCTTGCAGCCACCGCTCCCGTCGTCAATCAACTCGGGCCCCCGACGCCGGGGGTGCGAACGGTTCCACCCGCGACGGATCGATCCGCACCTGTACCGCCATGCCCTCGGACCATCGACCCCCGTCCGGGGGCCGGGGAGCCACGTCGGCGGTCAGGCCGGCCGGGTACTCGAGGCCCAGGACGACGCGATCACCGGTGGGCTGGACGCTCACCACCCGCGTCGACCACTCGGTCCCCTCCTCTGCGTCCCCGACGGCTCGCGCCGGGGTGGTCGATCCGTAGGGTGTGACGACGACGTCGCGGGGAGCGAGCACCGCCCACCGTTCGCCATCCGACAGACCGGTGACCGGGACGGTGAGCGCGGCTCCGAGATCGAGCCGACCGGCGCGCACGTGACCCGTGAGGAGGTTGACGCCCATCATCCGGGCCACCCAGTGCGACACCGGCCGTCGAGCCACATCGGCGGACGTGCCCCGCTGGACCACCTGCCCGCCTTCGACGAGGACGAGGGTGTCGGCCAGCGCCGTCGCATCGAGCGGATCGTGGGTGACCAGAACGCACGGGGTGCCCGATGCGGCGACCTGGTCCCGGAGTACCTGGCGCACCGCGGTCCGCTGGGTCACGTCGAGGGCGGCCATGGGTTCGTCCAGGAGCAGGAGGCGCGGCCCGATGGCGAGCGCGCGGGCCAGGGCCACCCGTTGCGACTGGCCCCCGGAGAGGCTGCCCGGTCGCTGGTGAGCCAGATCGGCGACCCCCAACCGGTCGAGCCAGTCGCGGGCCACGGTCGTCGCCTCCGACTTCGACGCACCACGTCGGCGCGGCCCGAACGCCACATTGGCCAGGGCGTCGAGATGGGGGAAGAGGAGGTGCTCCTGGAAGACCAGCCCGCACGAACGTTGCTCCGGGGGAACGAGGACGCCGCGACCCGGATCGTCGAGGACCTGGCCGTCGAGCACGATCCTCCCGCCGGTCAACGGGCGCATGCCGGCGAGCGCCCGCAGGAGTGTCGTCTTCCCCGCACCGTTGGGACCGAGGACACCCACCACCTCACCGTCGGCCACCTCGAGGTGCACGTCCTCGTGGAACGCGTCGAGCCGCACGTCGACATCGGCGACGAGGCTCACGCCCGCACCGCGCCCAACCATCGACCGCGCAGTGCGACCAGCACCGCGAACGAGATGACCAGCAGCAGCAGCGACAGTGCGACGGCCACCCGCTCGTTCCCCTCCAGCGCCAGGTAGACGGCGAGTGGGAGCGTCTGGGTTCGCCCCTGGATGTCGCCCGCGAACGTGATGGTGGCACCGAATTCACCCAGGGCGCGGGCCCAGGTGAGTGCCGCCCCGGCGATCAGCGACGAGGAGATCATCGGAGCCGTCACCCGGCGGAACGTCGCCCAGCGGCCGGCGCCCAGCGACGCGGCGACTTCCTCGAAGCGGACGTCCATCACCTGAAGCGCAGCCTCCACAGTGACGATCAGGAACGGCATCGCCACGAAGGTCTCGGCCAGGACGACACCCGCGGTGCTGAAGGTGAACTGGATGCCGAACCAGTCGAACAGCGGGCGGCCCAGGATCCCGTCCCTCCCGAAGGCGAGGAGGAGGGCCACGCCGCCCACGACGGGTGGGAGCACGAGCGGGAGCACGGTGACCGCCCGGACGACGGACTTGCCACGGAACTCCACCCGGGCCAGCAGCCACGCCAGTGGCAGGCCCAGCGCGATCGAGAGGCCGGTCGCCCACAGGGAGCAGACCAGGGACAGGCGCAGTGCGTCCAGTGCCACGGTCGACGTCAGGTCGGATCCGAGCGTCGACCAGGAGACCCGGGCCAGGAGCGCGGCCATGGGGAGGACCAGCAGTCCCACCGCCACCACGCCGGAGGCGAGGAGGAGCAGCGGGGGCCGGCGCAGCCTGTCGGGTGGCGCCGCCACGGGTCAGCCCGGCGGCAGGAAGTGCGCCCGGAGCAGCGTCGTCCGACCCACCGGACCGAGGACGTACGCGACCCAGGCCGCAGCCAGCGCGCGGTTCGTCGACGGGGTGAGCACGCCGATCGGGTAGCTGGTGGACACGTTCTGGGACGGCGGGATCGGGACGGCCACGCCCTGAGTGCCGACGGTGACGGCGTTGGTCACGTAGACGATGGCCGCGTCCGCATCACCAGTGGTGACCGCGGCGAACGTGGCGTCCACGTTCGCACCCAGCGACACCTTGGAGGTGGGCAGCGTGACATTCGCCTTGGCCAGCGCCTGCTCCGCGGTGGAGCCGCACGGTGCGGTCGGCACGCAGATGGACACGACCGCCGCCTTGTCCAGGTCGGCCAGCGAGTGGATCCCGAGAGGATTGCCCGGCTTCACCACGATCTCCAGTCGGTTGCGGGCGAACGTGACCGGCGTGCCCGACACCAGATGGGCGGCCACCACGGTCGTCATGTCCGACGGCGACGCCGACGCGAAGACATCGGCCGGTGCCCCGGACACGATCTGGGTGGCCAGGGCGCCGGACGAGCCGAAGTTGAACTGGACGGACGTCCCGGGATGTAGGCGGTGGAAGCTCGTGGCCAGCTGGGTGAACGTGTCGGTCAGCGACGATGCGGCCGACACGGTGATCGAGCCGGACAACCGCGGGGGTGTCGTGGAGGTCGTGGTCGGCGTGGAGGACGAACTGGAACAGGCAGCGGTCACCACCGCCACGGCGCACAGTGCGGCCAGGACCGCTCGACGGCTGGACGGGCGCCTCATGCGGGGGTGATCTCCATGATCACGTCCGTCGCCTTGACGACGGCACTTGCCAGATCGCCCTCTTCGAGTTCGAGGGCGTCGGCCGCCTCCCGGGTCAGGAGGGAGACGACACGGAACCGTCCGGCCCGGAGCTCGATGATGGCGGTGAGCTTGTCGCGCTCCACCCGGGTGACCACCCCGTTGAACCGGTTCCGTGCCGACTGGGTGTGCAACTGCTCGGGTGCGTAGGCCTCGTCCCCCTCACGGACGAAACGGGCGAGCTCTGCGCCTTCGACGAGCCGGTGCCCTCCCTCCGTCCGGACCGTCCCGAGTCGACCCTCGTCACACCAGCGGCGGACGGTGTCGACGCTCACGCCGAGGAGCTCGGCCAGCTGGCCCGGTCGGTACTGTGCCATCCGGCGACCCTACTGCATGAAAGCTCGCCGATACTCGTTTCATCCCCGGTTATGACCGCACCTACGTGATCTTTACGGTCTCACAGCCGCATCTACGAGGTTTTTGTAGTCACCGGGCTCCCGCCGGCGTCACGCGTCAACCGGAGTCCGGGCGCTCCCACACGCCGGACCGCCCGCCCGACTTGTGCCACAGGGTCAGGTCCTCGACCGACGCGCACGGATCGACCTCGAGGAGGGCCTGGACCAACACCAGCGCGGCCGCGGCACAGGCGGTGAGTGCCTCCATCTCCACGCCGGTCCGGTCCGCCACCGAGGTGACGGCACGCACGTCGAACCCGGACGGTGCGAGGGCCACCTCGACCGCGATCCCGTCGAGGAGCAGCGGATGGCAGAGCGGCACGAGGGTCGGCGTCCGTTTGGCGGCCATCACGCCCGCGAAACGCGCCGTTTCGATGAGGTCGGCGCCGCCGGGTGGCCGGGCGAGTACCGCGGCGATGTCGGCACGGCTCCGGACCGCACAGCGGGCCTCGGCCACTCTCCTGGTGACCGCCTTGCCGGACACGTCGACCATGTGCGCCCGACCGTGCTCGTCCACGTGGGTGAGACGGGCGACGGGCCGCTCCTCGGGCGGTTCGGAGGTCATCCGCCGGAGACCGGGGGCAGGACGGCGAGTTCGTCGTGGTCGTCGAGCGCGCGGTCACGGCCGGCCGCCTCGCCGTTCACCCAGAGTCGGGACGCACCGACGACCTCCGCGAACTCGGGTCCGTATCGTCGGGTCGCCTCGTCGATGAGTTCGGCCACCGACGACCCGGGCAGGTGGGCGCGCCCGGTCCCCGCGCACGTGCGGGCCGGTCCGAACAGACGCAGGAGGGGCACGGGCACTACCCGCCGATCATCGACATGGACCGTGTCGGTCGGAGGAATCCGGGTTCGTCGATGCCGTGGCCCGGCCGCTTCCCCCATACGGCACGCCGCAATTGCAGCTCGATCGACTCGTCGGGTGCACCGGAGCGGAGCAGGCGACGCACGTCCAACTCGTCGTCGCCGAACAGGCAGTTCCGGATGGCACCGTCCGCGGTCAGTCGGAGACGGTTGCAGGTGCCGCAGAACGGCTGGCTGACACTGGAGATGACCCCGATCTCGCCGCCACCGTCGTCGAACCGGAACCGATCGGCCGGGGCGTGCCGGTCGGCCGGCTCCACCGCGCTGAGCGGCCAGCGAGCACCGATCTGGCGCAGGACCTCGGAACCCGGCACGAGCCGATCGCGGCGCCACGCGCCCTGTGCGTCGAGCGGCATGAACTCGATGAACCGGACGATGCGACCGGTGCGGCGCGCGAACTCGGCGAACTCGAGGATCTCGTCGTCGTTGGACCCGTACTCGAGCACCACGTTCACCTTCACCGGTGGGAGGCCCGCCGCCTCCGCCGCGTCCATGGACGCCAGCACCGTGGCCAGGTCACCGCGTCGACGGATCCGGGCGAACCGCTCGGGGCGGAGTGAGTCGCAACTGATGTTCACCCGGGTGAGTCCCGCCTCGACCAGGGCGGGTGCGAGGGGCGCCAGCAGCATGCCGTTGGTGGTGAGCGACAGATCGGCGAACCCGAGCTCGTCCAGGCGACGGATCAGCCGGTCGAGGCCCCGCCGGACCAGGGGTTCGCCGCCGGTGAGTCGCACCTCCTCGACGCCGACCGAGCGGGCGACGGAGGCGACCCGGACGATCTCGTCGAACGACAGCAGGGACGAGTTCGACAGGAAGGTCATCCCCTCCTCCGGCATGCAGTAGGTGCAGCGCAGATTGCAACGGTCGGTCACCGAGATCCGGAGGTCGTCGTGGATCCGGGCGAAGGTGTCGACCAATGGCCCGCTGGTGGGCATCTCGCCGGCAGTCTCCCCCGGCACAGGTCCACCCGGTCCTGTCGCACGCCGGCGGGTCAACACGACCGGGACAGAGGTCATCCCCCGACCTCTGTGCGATCCGGGACCACGGCGAGCCGTTCGGGTGCGACGACGAGGACCCGCACCGTCTCGCCGTCGCCGAATCCGTCACCATCGGGCAGTTCGCAGAGCGCGTTGGCCGCGGCCATGACCGACAGCTGGTGCGACTCCTGTCCGACCAGCGGGTGGACCCACCAGGCACCCGAGGCGTCGAGGCTCAGGAACGAGCGGATGAAATGGGTCTTGCCGTCCGGTCGCCGCCGGAGCGGGCCCACCAACCGGGCCGGCACGGTCATTCGGCCGAGTACGGGATGCCCCGCCATCAGGCGCACCGCCGGGCGGACGAGGAGTTCGAAGCTCACCATGGCGGAGACCGGATTGCCCGGGAGGCCGAACACCGGGGTACCGGACGCCTCCAGCAGTCCGAAGGCGAACGGCTTGGCCGGACGGATGGCCACCTGCATCCACCGCATCGAGGCGCCACACCGTGCGCGCAGGACGGACTTGACCACGTCGGCATCGCCGACGCTGACCCCCCCGCTGGTGAGTACCGCGTCGCACCGCTCGCCGGCATCGTCGAGGGCGGAGGTCACCGCACCTTCGTCGTCTCCGACGATCCCGAGATCCACCGGCTCCCAACCCTCGTTGCGGACGAGGGCGAGGAGTGAGTGCCGGTTCGCATCCCGGATACCCCCCGGGCCCAGGGGACGACCGGCCTCGACCAGCTCGTCCCCGGTCGACAGGACACCCACACGCGGACGGCCGTGGACGACGACCTCGCTCGCGCCCTGGTTGGCGAGGCTCCCGAGGTGGGCCGCCGTCAGCGTCGTGCCAGCCTCCAGCACCGTGTCGCCGACCGCCACGTCCTGTCCCACGGACCGGACGAAGGTGCCCGCGTCGGCGGGTCGGTCGATCATGACAACCGCGCCCCCGGCGTCGGTCACGCACTCCTCGAGCATGCACACCGTGTCGGCCCCGGGTGGCAGCGGGGCACCGGTCATGATCCGGACGGCCTGGCCGGTAGCCACCGACGGCTCGTCCGGCGACCCGGCCAGGATCGTGGCGACCACCTCGAGGCGGACCGGGTTCCCGGGGGACGCCGGCGTCAGATCGGCCGAACGGAGGGCGTAACCGTCCATCGACGAATTGGCGAACGGCGGCACCGGTTCGGTCGCCACGACCGATGTGGCGGCGACGCAACCGAGCGCGTCATCCAGTGGCACGGAGCGGGCCGGCAGCGCACGGCACGAGCCGAGGACGAACTCGCGTGCTACGTCCAACGGGATCACGGCGAGACGTCCTCGATGTCATGGGCACAGAGTCCCCAGTCGGAGCCCCCGGCCCACGTCTCACACTTCCAGACCGGCACCGTGCGCTTGACCGTGTCGATGCAGTACCGCGCCACCTCGAACGCCTCCGCCCGGTGGGGCGTCGAGGCCACCACTGCGACACTGGTCTCGCCCACCTCCAGGCGCCCTACCCGATGGACCAGCGCCAGGCGCCCGATCGAGGGCCAGGTGCGTCGTGCCGACGCGGCCACCGCCGCCAGCCGGGGTACCGCGGCTTCTTCGAATACCTCGTACTCGAGGGAGGTGACCCCGGGACGCCCCTCCGAATGATCGCGGACGACTCCGCAGAACGTGACCACCGCCCCGCACCCGGGAACGGTGGCCCACGCAACCATGTGGTCGACGGCCAGGGGTTGATCGGTCACGTCGATCCAGTCGGAGGTCCGGTCATCCGGAGGCGGCACTCGAGATCCTTTTCCCGGCTGGTCCCACGACCGGTTGTCGGGCACGTCAGTCCGGACGTCTCCCCATCTTACGGACCCTCCCGGTGCACGGACCGTTCCCGATGGCTCCGGTGGGGGCCGGTGGGGCCCGGCCGCCGGCTTCCACGCCCCGGATCCGGACGCCTCGGTGGGGTCGTCAGTGGGGTCGTCCCCCTCCGAGCAGGTCCAGTGCGTGGGGCACCACGTCGACGATGGCCTCGAGGCATTCGACGGCCCCGGCCGGCGATCCGGGGACGTTGACAACCAGACTCGTCCCCCGGGTTCCCGCCACACCGCGGGACAGACGACCCAGCGGATTGACGGCGCGCATGGCCTCGGCGAGCCCCGGGGCCAGTCGATCGAGCACGGCCCGGGTCCCCTCCGGCGTGTGATCGTCGGGCGAGAACCCGGTACCGCCCGTGGTGACGATCAGTCCGTGGAACCCGTCCGCCATCGATCGCAGTGCTTCCGCGACCGAGTCGACGCCGTCCGGTACGACGTCCGGGGCGGACACCTCGAATCCCCGTCCCGTCAGGAAGGCGACGATCTCCGGTCCGGCCCGGTCGTCTCGGTCACCGGAGTGGACCGAGTCGGACACCGTCAACACCCTGGCCTCGTGCACCGGCTCACGGTACCGGAGAAGGACACGGAGCAGCCGGGGCGCGGTTGATCCCCGGGGGACCCGTGGCACAGTGGGTCGATGGGTATCGTGCGCCGAGACAGTCCGGCGCCGCCCGAGGTGCCCTCGGACACCCACCCCTACGGTGTCGTCGTCCCGTCCGCCGTCCAGGCCCCGGACGATGACGGGCTCGCGGTGGTCGGGACGGATCTCGCACACCGTTACGAGGGACCGTCCGGTCCGGTACCGGTCCTCCTCGACGTCACCTTCGCCGTCCCACGCGACGGCTACGCCGCCCTGGTCGGACCCTCGGGCGCCGGGAAGACCACCCTCCTCTCCTTGATCGGCGGGCTCGAACGGGTCCAGGCCGGCACCCTGGTGGTCGGAGGTCTGGACGTGGCCACCCTCGAGGGCGACGGGCTCGCCGCCTACCGCCGATCCACGGTCGGGTTCATCTTCCAGAACTTCGGTCTGCTCGAGGCTCTGACCGCGTCGGAAAACGTCGAGCTCGCCGCCGTGCTGGCCGGAGAGCGCACCGCGGTCCGGCGCCGTCGGACCGCCGAACTGCTCGACGCCGTCGGTATGACCCCACGGGCGGACCACCGACCCGGGGCCCTCTCGGGCGGCGAGCGTCAACGGGTGGCCATCGCCCGTGCCCTGGTCAACTCGCCCCGGCTGATCCTGGCCGACGAGCCCACCGGGAACCTGGACGCCGACACCTCCGAGGAGGTCATGCAGCTACTCGAGTCGCTGCGCCGGGACCGGGGTTGCACCCTGATGGTGGTCACCCACGATCGTGCGCTCGCCGGACGGGCCGCCCAACAGCTGGTCCTGGACCGGGGGAAGATCACGTCCACTCCCACGGTGACCGCCGACCCGTCGGTGACCCGATGAGGAGTCCATGAGCTGGGCCGACGCATTCCGGTTGGCGGCGCGCAGTGTGCTGCGGCGCCCGGGTCGGGCAGCGCTCACTGTGGTGGCCGTCGCCCTGGCCGCCGCCCTGTTCACCGCCATGCTGACCATGGCGGCCACGGCCCAGGGTCGGGTGCTCAACCAGCTGGCCAAGGGCGGTCCACTGGCCGGCATCCAGGTCGCTGCTGCGGCCCCGGATCCGTCCCAGGCCGGTGTCGACGATCCGACGAAGGGCGCCCCCAAGCCCATCGACCAGGCGGCACTCGACCGGATCGCCCGGATCCCGGGGGTGGACGTGGTGCTGCCCATCGTCACGGCCCAGTCGTTGGTCGCCTGGCCGGGCCACACGGCCACCGGAGGCGATGTCGTGGGACCGAACAACTCGGGCAGCGTCGTGTTCGACCAGTTGGTGGGCATCGACCTGTCGCGCCTCGGCGACTTCCCGGTGACCCTGTCCGCAGGGCGGTTCCCGGCACCGGGATCGGTGACCCAGGTCGACGTCACCCCGGTCCTGCTCGCCCGCTACGGCATCACCGGCACCAGGACCCGGTCGGTCGTCGGGTCCCAGATCATCCTGGGCGCCCCACGCGGGTTCCGCAGCTCTGACGGGACACCGGTCTTCCGGAGTCGATGGACTAAGGCCACGATCGTCGGCGTGGTCACCCAACAGGCGGGATCGGGCGGCATCCTGGCCTCGTTGAGCCTGGCCCGGGCGAGCCAACAGTGGACGGCGGCCGGGGATCCGAGCGTCGACCCCGATGCGGGCTCCTCTCCCTACGCCGGGCTGTTCGTCATCGCCCGGGGGCTCGACTCGGTCCCGTCGGTCCGTGCGGCCGTCGAGGCGGTCGGCTACTCGACCAGCGCGCCCGAGAACCTCATCGCCACCGTCGAGCGCTACGTCCACGTCGTCGAGATCGTGCTGACCGGGATCGGGGTCATCGCCCTCGCCATCGCGTCGCTCGGGATCACCAACGCATTGCTCGCCGCAGTGCGCGAACGACGCCGGGAGATCGGCATCCTCAAAGCCGTCGGGGCCCGCGACCGCGACGTCCTGCGCTCGTTCCTCATCGAGGCCGGGGTGATGGGAGCCCTGGGTGGCGTCATCGGGACCGTCCTCGGCCTGGCGCTGGCCCGTCTGGTGGCGGCCATCGTGGACGGCTACCTCACGAGCCAGGGGCTCGCCGGTGTCCACGTCTCGACCCCCTACCTGCTCGGCATCGCCACCGTGGTCGGCGCCACCCTGCTGGCCGTCGGGGCAGGCACCATCCCGGCACGCAGGGCCGCACGACTGCCCGCCCGGGAGGCGGTGGAACTGTGAGGGCCGGACACCGGATCCGCCTGGCTGTCTCGTCCGTCGTCGTCCTCGTGCTCGCCGGATGTGGCTCAACCGGCACGGACTCGGTGGCGCGGGCGCAGCCGGCCGGTCCGAGGTCCACCTACGTCGCGGTCGGAGGGAGCGACGCGGTCGGTAGCGGCACCGGCGATCCGTTACTCGACGCGTGGCCCCAACAGTTCTTCCGCCATGTACTGCCCCTCACCACGGTGTTCGTCAATGCGGCCGAACCCGGGTCGACGGTGGCGGAGGCGATCACGGACCAGGCGCCCCTGGCCGTCTCCTCGCGTGCCACCGTCGTCACCGTGTGGCTGGTCTCGGGCGACCTCCTGGACGGGACACCGGCAACGACCTACGGCACGCAGCTGCTGCAGCTCCTCACCACGTTGCGGGGGCGGGGCACGACGACGGTGCTGGTGGGCAACGTGCCACCGCTGGCCCAGCTGCCCGGGTATCCCGCATGCCTGAACGGAGCCGTGCGCGTCGATCGGGGCTTCCGGTGCCCCGAGGAGCTTCCCGGTGCCGCGGCGTTGACGGCGACCTCGGCTGCCTATGACCAGGTGATCGCCGCGGATGCCACCCGGAGTGGAGCCGTTCTGGTCGACCTCCGGAGTGCCGTGGCCACGTCGGTCGCCCGGGGGGGCGCACCGTTCCTCGACCCCTCCGGCGCCGAACTGTCGACCGCAGGGAGCACGCTCGTCGCCGGGGCGTTCGCCGCCGCGCTCCCCAAAGGCGACCGTCACACCGCCTGAAGCACCACGACCGAGCGGTCCGCCACCTCATCGGCACTGACCAGGTGGAATCCGGCCGACTCGGCCAGGGTGCCGATGGCGTCGGCCCCGACCAGCACCCACGGGAACCAGCGGCTGACCGTGTGATCGGTCTCCCACCGACGGACGTCGGGCCGGACCCCGGACATCCGGCTCTCGACGTCGGCGACGATCCGACCGGTCGGGTGGAGCAACTGGCGGATCCGCCGCAGGAGGCGCACCGGATTGCCTCCGATGCCGATGTTCCCGTCGGCAAGAAGTGCGTGCGTCCACGTCGTGGCATCCGGCATCGGGGCGAACACGTCGTGGTGGATGGCCTGGCCACCCCGTTGGAGGGTCATCTCGACCGCCGCCGCGGACATGTCCACTCCGAGCGAGGGGACCCCCCGGTCAGCCAGAGCGGCCGTCAACCGGCCGGGTCCGCACCCGACGTCGACCGTCGGGCCCATGCAGCGCTGGAGGAGGGCCTCGTCGAGGGCGCGGTCCGACACCGTCGACGCGTCGCCGCCCAACCACCGGCCGATGGTGAGGGGCAGCCGGGAACCGTCCGCGGTCGAGATCCAGCACGGCTGCCCGTCGGAGATGTGCCGGTACAACGCATCGGTCCCCACCACGCGGCGCACGGGCACCCGCACCGGGTGGTGGACACATCCGGACGGGTCGGTCGCACATCGGCCCGACTCCTGGCAGAGCGTCACCACGTCGGCTCCCCGTCGGTCGCGGCCACCACGGTCGCCCCGGGGTCCTCGTCGGACGACGGGGGGGAGGGGGTCACCGCGGTCGCCCGGCGGTGGCGTACCCGGACGGTGGCTGCGGCGTAGGAGACGGCGCTGACGGCGAAGAAGGCGCCGGTCAGCAGGAGCCACCGCCCGAGGTAGGGCTGCTGGGTGAGCCCCGTCGCCCGCAGGTACGACCCCGACCCCTGGCGGATGATCCCGGGGAAGAACATCAGGAGGAGCAACCCACTGGCCATGGCCGGGAGCCGCAGATAGTTCCGCGGCGACACGGCCGGCGTCGCCTCCGGCGCCCGGCCGGTGACGGCGCGCCAACCGGCCCCGAGCGACCGGTCGGCCAGTGCATAGAACGGGAACAGGACGAGGTCGTGGAGCACGATCGCCCCCAGGAACCAGACGATGATCGACTGCCACCACACCCGGTCGTTCCACAGTGAGTGGACCCCCAACAGGCTGATGGCGTATCCGACCAGGGCGAAGCTGGCCAGGAGCGACAGCAGATGGAGCGGATGGGCGCCATAGGCGCGTCTGGCCCGGTCGATGGTCGATCTCATCTCAGCGCACGAACTCGATCGAACGGACCCACTTCGTGCAGTGGACACCGGGGAGCGCAGGCACGATCACCCGGGCCGGATAGCCATGATCCGGCGAGAGATCCACACCGTTGACCCGCAGCGCCAGGAGGGCGTCGGGGTCGAGCACCTGGTTCTGCTGGAGCCACGCCTCGCTGAAGCCCCCTCCACCCTCGAGTGACTGCACATGGGCCTTGGCCGGATGGGGGACACCGGCCAGACCCGCCAGATCGGCCAGTCGCACCCCCGTCCACCGCTGCGTGGTGGACCACCCTTCGACGCAGGCGATCGGCAGGTCCGCCGTGTGCTGGTGCATGGCCATGAGCATCTCCCGGTCCAGCGTGACCTCGCCGGCTCCTCCGGTGAGGGACAGACGCCACGCCGGGCCGGTCGTCGACGGATCGATCGATGCGGCAACGGCTGTCTTGTTGATCTGGAAGTCGTTCGGGCCGTCACCGTACGAGCGGCCCCGGGGGATGAGCAGGGCGGCGTCGCGGGCCACGCCGCCGATGCTCTGTCCGACGGTGAGTACGGCGACCAGCAGCGAACCACCACCGACCAGGGCGAGGGCACCGCGGCGACTCAACGTGGGGGGACCCGGGTCGGTCGGCACGAGTCCGTCGACATCGGGCTCTTCGGGCACCGTGTCCGCCAGCGGCGTCCGCAGTTCGTCGCGTAGCGATCGGGAGCGGAGGCTCCGCACCATCGTGGGGAACTTGAGGGCCACGTGGACGACGAAGCCGGTCATGAAGACCCATGCCCCGAAGTAGTGGGCCGTGTAGAAGTTGAAGCCGAAGAGGTAGTCGTACTGGATGTTGAGGATGCCGGTCGCCATCTCGAAGACGATGCCGCCAACGATCATCACCAGCGACAGTCGCTCGAGCAGTTCAGCGACCGATCGGAGCGGCGGCCAGGTGAACAGCTTGGGCATGACCGACCACAGCTTGGCCAACACGACCGGGACGAGGATCAGCCCGAGGCAGACATGCAGGCCCTCGGTCACCTGGAACAGCCACACCGGGCGGGTGGGCCAGTTGAAGAAGGGCAGGTGCAGGAAGCCGACGTTGCCCGGGATCGACTGGTGCAGCCGCGGGCTGTAGGCGATGTAGTCGAGGAGCCCGGTGAGCGCGACCAGCGGCAGGGAGATCAGCAGCAGGAAGCCGAACACCGAGGTGAGCCACGGCCCCCGCAAGGGGCTCGTGAACACCCGTGAGGTCGGGAGTCCCGGCGGCCGGTGCTCGGCGATCGTCCTCCACAGACGTCCGGGGAACCCGAACTCCCCGCTCCCCGGCCCGTGAGTCCCCTCGGCGGGAGCGTCCTCCGAGCGAGAGTCCTCGGCGGAGGAGTCCGCGCGCGTCCCGGCCGCCCCGTCCGGCACGTCAGGCTCGTGCTCAGACTCTCCGGCCGCATCCAGGCCGGGGCCGTCCACCGTCAACCGTCAACCACGTCGACGCTTGTGAGCCACGTCCGTTCACCCAGTTCCATGCAGCACAGTCCCCGGTCGCCGCCGGCCGTTACACGACGATGTCCGTGCGGCACCGTTTCACCAGTTCCTTCCATTGGTCCCATACAACATCATTCGAAGCCGACCCCGTGGCCGGATCACCACAACTGCCGTTCGACGCAGGGCCGCGGGTACTGTGCCCGGATGCAGTCCTACCCGGATGCTCCGCCGAGGAACCCGGGACCTGAGGCGACCGGGGAGACCGAAGAGGCGTCCTGGCTCCGCCGCTACCGGGCCGACCTGGCGTGGACCGGTGTGATCTGCGTCGTGGTCGCCGCCGCCTTCGAAGTGCCCCATCTCCATCTGTCGTGGCTCACTCCACTGGTCCCCCAGAACCCCGGTCAGGAGCACCCCCTCGCCGGAACGGCGCCGATACTCGGTATCTGGCTCCCCCACCGCAACTGGTCGACCGTCGGCGCGGTCGTCCTCGCCATCGCCGTCGTCGCCTGGGGACCGAAGGTCGCCCGTCGGTTGCCGTGGCGAGCTCTGGTCATGGTGTCCTGGCTCACCGCGCTGGCCTGGACGGTGGCGTTGACACTGATCGACGGCCTGAAGCGGGGTTGGGTCGGTCGGATGAACGGTACGGGTGGCTATCTGGCCCAACTCCCGCACGGAGGGAGCGTCTACTCACTCGTCCACGGGTTCGCCGCACACATCCCGGCCACCGCGCCCGCACCATGGGACATCTCGATCGCCGGGAACCCTCCGGGGGCACTGCTCACGTTCTTCGGGCTCGACCGTCTCGGTCTCGGTGGGCCGTGGTGGGCGAGTGCACTGTGCGTCGTGGTCGGATCGAGTTCGGCGGCCGCCGTACTCGTGGCGTTCCGGGCACTCGGGGACGAGGAGCTGGCGCGCCGGGCCGCCCCCTTCGTGGTACTCGCTCCGTTGGCCGTGTGGGTCGGAGTCTCGTCCGACGGCTACTACGCCGGTGTCGCCGCGTGGGGACTGGCACTGCTGGCCGTGGCCGCCGCCCGCACCACCACCCATCCGGTCCCGGTGGCCGTGGCCTCGGGCCTCCTGCTCGCGTGGAGCATCTATCTGGACTACGGGCTCGTCCTGCTCGCCATCCCTGCCCTGGCCGTTCTCTTCGTCACCCGCAACGCCCGCCCTGCGGTGGCTGCGATCGCCGGTGGACTGGTCGTCGCCATCACGTTCACGGCCCTCGGGTTCTGGTGGCTGCACGGTCTGTCACTCCTCCGACAGCGCTACTGGGCCGGGATCGCCAGCGCCCGTCCCTTCGCCTACTGGGTGTGGGGCGACCTCGTCGCACTCACCTGTGCCATCGGGATCCCGGCTGCGGTCGGGCTGCGTCGCGCGTTCGACCGGGACGCGCTGCGGCGGAGGTCGGGCCTGCACGTCCTGCTCGTCGCCTTCGTCGTCGTGGTCCTGTTCGCCGACGTCAGCGGTCTCAGCAAGGCCGAGACCGAACGGATCTGGCTGCCGTTCGCGGTGTGGCTGGTGGCCGCCCCCGCGCTGCTCCCTCCCCGGTGCCACCGGCTGTCCCTCGTGATCCAGGCGTCCGGGGCCCTGATCATCAACAGCCTCCTGCTCACCAACTGGTAGGGACCGTTCCTGACGGACGGTCGTGGCGAGCGCGTGGTCGGTCGGAATCGACGATCCGGGTCCTCCGGGGTCGGCGGACGTGCCTCAGCGCGGCGGACCACAGCGTTCGACGGCACGTCGGAAGCGGCTGCCCGGCGGCTGGAGATCGGCGACCGGCCACAGGTCGGCCACCGTGTCGACGTCGGTCAGTTCGGGCAACTCCACCACCGTCCCCACCACGCGCCGGAGCCCGGCCAGGGTGCGTGCGCCCGTATCGGGCCGGGACATGGGGATCCCGAGCAGGAACGACGCACAGCTCGGGTCCGAGGTCCCGAGCGCCCACCAGCCGCCGTCCGTGGCCGGGCCGAAGACACTGTCGACCTCGTCCGCAGCCAGGCGCTCCGCAGAAGTCTCGAGCAGCTCGACGGTCACCTGCGGCGTGTCCATCCCGATCTGCAGGACGGGCCAGGGTGCTACCGCCGCCGTGTCGGCATGAGCCGCGGCCAGGCGCTCGTCCAACCCCGCGCCCCGTTGTGCAAGCACCACGAAGTCGTCCAGCATGGCCGCCAGTTCGTCAGCGCGGTGGGCGAGTCCCAGGTCGCCGGTCAGGGCAACGACGCGGGCCGCCACGCCGAGACGGCACACGGTCTCGAGGGTGTCCAGTAGCGCTGCCGCCGCGATGTCGGCGGCGGCATCCGTGCCGACATCGGCGGCCAGACGGGTCTTGGCCAGCCCGGGGACCGGTGCCTTGGCCACGACCAGGACGGTGCAGGGCACGGTGGTCACCGGATCACCTTGAGGAAGTCCCAGGTCGCCTGCGCACTCCCCATCACGGAGCCGGACACCTTGGACCGACCGGCGGTCCGCGGCCGGTACGAGACCGGGAGCTCCTCGACACGCAGTCCGGCCCGACCGGCCCGGACCAGCAGCTCGAGGGGATACCCCGAACGACGGTCCTCGACGCCCAGGTCGAGCAGCGTGCGGGTCCGGGCGGCCCGCACGGCCCCGATATCGTGGACATCGAGACCGAACCGCCGGCGCAGCCTCGCCGCCACGATGGCGTTCCCGATCCGGGCGTGCACGGGCCAACCGGCATGGCGCTCGGGAACCCGTCGCCCGACCGCCAGGTCGGCACCGGCCCGGAGCAACGCCACCAGTCCGGGCAGTTCCCCCGGGTCGAGCGATCCGTCGCCGTCGAGGACGCACGTGACCGGTGTGGTGACCGACTCGACGCCCCGCTGCACGGCGGCCCCGTAGCCCGGCACGGGTTCGTCGACCACGTCGGCACCGAGCTCCCGAGCCACCGACGCCGTCCCGTCGTCGGACCCGTTGTCCACCACCAGCACCAGGTAGCCCTCGGGAACGGCGCCGAGCACGCCCGGGAGCGAGCCGGCTTCGTTCCGACAGGGGATGACCACCGTGACCTCCGCCACGGACGGTCCGCCCGATGGTCCGTCGGGCAGCGGAGTTCCGTCGGGCAGCGGGGGTCCGTCGGGCAGCGGGGGTCCGGCTCCTCGATCAGACACGGGGCCGCGCCGTCGGTACTGCAGCACGCAGGGGTGCGCGGGCGAACTCCGCCAGGCCGTCCTCGAAGGAGATCGCGGCGCGGAACCCGAGGAGGTCCGCAGCTCGCGCCGGGTCGGCCACGACATGGCGCACATCGCCCGGACGGAACCGTCCGGTCACCTCGGGGACGGCGCCGCCGTGGAGTTCGGCCAGCCGATCCGCGATCTGCCCGATGGTGCAGGGTCGGCCCGAGCAGACGTTGAGCGGATGGAAGCCCGGGAGCTCATGGTCCACCGCGGCGACGTTGGCTGCCGCCACATCGGTGACGTGGACGAAATCCCTGGCCTGTCGACCGTCCTCGTAGACCTGGGGGGCCAGGCCGGCCTCGAGCGAGGACCGGAACATGGCGGCCACTCCCGAGTAGGGCGTGTCCCGGGGCATGCCGTCCCCGTAGACGTTGTGGTAGCGCAGAGCGGTGACGGAGCCCCCGCTGGCCAGTGACCAGGCCAGTGCGTAGTTCTCCTGAGCCAGCTTGCTGGCCGCGTACAGGCTGCGCGGGCGCAGGGGAGCGTCCTCGCCCACCAGCCCCCACGAGAGGACGGAGCCGTCCACGGGGCACCGGCAGTCGAAGTGCCCCTTCTCGAGGTCGGACGGGTCCCTCGGGGGTGGCACGACCGTTCCATGGTCGGCACAGACGTAGCGACCGTCGCCGTAGACGACCATCGACGAGGCCAGGACGAGCCTGCGGCAACCGGTCGCCTGCATCGTCGCCAGCAGGACGGCGGTACCGAAGTCGTTGTGGCTGGCGAACGCCGGTGCATCGGCCGCGTCGATGCCGGCACCCACCACGGCCGCCTGGTGGCAGACGACGTCGACCTGCCCCACCAACGGAGCGAGCGCGTCGGCATCGCGGACATCGACGCGGTGGACACCGGCCGGCGTGGCGGCATCCTCACCGTGCGCCGACGGGAGGAGGAGATCCACCTGCAGCACGTCGTGACCCGCAGCCGACAGTCCCTGGTGGACGTGGGTGCCGATGAAGCCCGACGCACCCGTGAGCAGCACCCTCATGGGACAGCGATCGGAGGAAGGACGGACGAGGACATACCGGCGATAGTAGGCAGCGATCACGCGCGGCAGATCGGAGCGGACCCGACCGTCGGTCCGATCACCGGGTGGATCTGCGAGCATGGGCCGGTGGACCAGACACCGGATTCCGACCCATCCGACTGGTCGGACATCGACGCCCACCGCACCGCAGCGGAGGCCGCCGACGTGCTGGCCGCCATCACGGGTGTGCCACGGCACGACGTCGCGGTGGTGCTCGGTACCGGGCTGGCGGACGCCGCCGACGTGCTCGGACCGGCGCTGTCGCGACACCCGCTCGACTCGTTGCCCGGTCTCCCCAGCTCGTTCGTCAGTCACCAGACCTCCGAATTCCGCTCGCTCGATCTCGAGGGGCACCGGGTGCTCGTCTTCCTCGGCCGCCTCCACCTCTACGAGGGCTACTCGCCGGCCCGGGTCGCCCACTCGGTCCGTACCGCCGTCGCCGCCGGGTGCTCCACGGTCATCCTGACCAATGCGTCCGGCTCGCTGCGCCCGGAGCTGGGGACCGGCCGGGTCGCACTGATCGCCGATCATCTGAACCTGACCGGTCGGTCACCCCTGACCGCACATCCCGGGGTGACGGGAGTGCCCACGCCGTTCGTCGACCTCGTCGACGCCTGGTCGCCGCGGCTACGCCGGATTGCACGCACAGTGGATCCGACCCTGGCGGAGTGCGTCTACGCGCAGCTCGGTGGCCCGCACTTCGAGACCCCCGCCGAGATCCGCATGCTGCGGACGCTGGGCGCGGATCTCGTCGGCATGTCGAGCGTGATGGAGGCGATCGTGGCCCGCCAGGCCGGGTCGGAGGTGCTGGGGGTGTCGCTGGTCACCAACCTGGCGGCAGGCATGGAGGACGAGGGGATCTCCCCGGGGGACATCATCGGCGTGGGCGAGCGTCGGGCCGCTGACGTCGGACTTCTGGTTCGGGACGTCATCCTCGCCCTGTAACGGGACCCGAGTCCCCGGTCGGGTCGCGGTCGACGCCACGTACCATCGCTCCATGAGTCATGCGTACGTCACCACCCTCCTCGCGGTGGTCGTGGTCGCCATGGCGGCCCGGTTCCTCCTCCCGGTGTTCCCCGTCCGCCAATACGGCGTCCCTCTGTCCGGTCCGGACGCGCTGGCGATCGTCGTCGGCGTGGTGGCGCTGGTACTCCACTGCGGCGCCATGTTCTTCCGGACGTCGGTGGCCTCCTGGCCCGGAGGCCCGTCGGTGATCCGGGTCGTCGATCCCATGGGAACAGCCAGCATCACCTGGTATGCGATCGGTGCCGCGCTGATCGTCTTCGGTCTGCGCCGACAGCATCCCCTCCTCCTCCTCGTCGTCGGCGCATCCCTGGCCG
>Ga0302279_10002589_pt1 | contig 23646 bp, 18 predicted proteins | sample III_Bog_N3_3_FD_194541 | JGI IMG/M metagenome (GOLD analysis project Ga0302279, IMG submission 194541) | Peat permafrost microbial communities from Stordalen Mire near Abisko, Sweden - III_Bog_N3_3 | ecosystem: Environmental > Terrestrial > Soil > Wetlands > Peat | place: Sweden: Abisko...
GACTGGCCGTCCAGGCGGACGGCGCTTGCGCGCCAGCAAGTGAGTGGACTGCCCCGGTGCCCAAAAGCGAGGCACGGTCGGCACCCACAGTCGGCCAACTCGCGCGGGCCTGCGCGATCGAAGATTTTTTACCCATTTCATATTTTTTGGTGTAATCTTTTTTCAATTCGTGTTGGCTTCCCCGTTGCCGATTACGAATCCCACCGCACGTATCCGCAAGTCAATGTAAAACGAGAGTCAGTGAACAGGTTCGGAGACTGTGTCCCCCATCCGCAGCCCTGGATTGCGATCGTTTCCATGTCTGCCGCACCCTTCCCTGGAGGTTTGAAATGAAATTCCTTGCTGTGCTCAATCGAGCTTTGATTGCCTCGGCTTGCACGATCGCATTCCTGGGTGTCGCCCGTCCGGCGGCCGCGGCGCCCTTCTACTTCTACACCATGACCTCCGTCCCCAACTGGGGGGCGGGCAATCCTCAACCCCTTGCAGGTTGGAGCGCTCTTACGGCTCTTGCACCGGGGGCGCCCTTCGCACCAGAGAATTACGTCTCTCTCTCGCTGCTGACCATTCCCGGCTATTGGTACGCCTTCGACACCTTTTTTGGCGAAACCAATGGCTTTGTCGGCGCCGATGTTTCGATACCCACGGCGCAATGGGTAACCCCTGTGGCGTACACCTGGCTCGATACGGGCCCGGCGGGCAGCGGCGGGCTGGCCTTCTTCAACTCCTTCAACCCATTTACCGGCGTCTTTTACGCCAACATGATGATCGTTCTTGACCCGTATGCGTGCAGCGCCAGCGTCTGCCTGAGCGATTTCGAGGCCGACCTTGGCAGCACCTCCGGCCTGCTGACACCCTCCACAGCCAGCCTTGATGGCAGCGGCGATGTTCTGGTAACACCTCCCACCGACGATGAAGATCCGAGTGTTGCGCCAGATCCCACGGGCACAAACTACTTTGCCTCGGGCTCGGCAGAGACGCCGGAGGGGTCATCGGGGATCTACCTGCTGCTTGGCGTCCTTGCGGGGGCGGCCGGCCTGCTGTTGCGCCGTACGGGCAGCGTGGCCTTGATCCGCCAATCTTGATCTGCCTATAAGATGCAAAAAGCCCCATTCTTTTCGCGATACGACGGCGGAAAAGGATGGGGCCTCCATAGAAAAGATTGGCCAGATGCCTGGCACTTGGCCACCTGCGGGGAGTGGCCGTCCAGGCGGACGGCGCTTGCGCGCCATGAGGTGTGTGGACTGCCCCGGTGCCCAAAAGCGAGGGATCTCCACCCCACGGACGAAGACCTGTCCGTGGGGACCCCGAACCAGGGGCGCCCATGTGCTTGGGGTTTGTGGTCCCCCCCTCCGCAGAAAACGCGGATGGATGGGCCACCTGCCGGCTCTTCCGGATTAGGGCGCGGCGAGCGGCGGGGCTTTTCATTTTGGTTCCGCATTCATTGCCCACATGACGGGTAGCGGCGGTTCGTGGTAATCTTTCACTAGACACTGAAGAGTGGACCTGAGAAGACAAGAGGAGTAACACACGCCGTGCTGGCGACTGCAAAGAAAACTACCCTGATTGAAAGCTTCCGCACCCACGCAAGGGACACCGGCTCGCCGGAGGTTCAGATTGCGATTCTGAGTGCGCGCATCAGCGAACTGACCGAGCACTTCAAAACGCACAAGAAGGACCACGCCTCGCGGCGCGGTCTTTTGCAACTGGTCAGCAAGCGCCGCCGCCTTCTGGATTACCTGAAGACGCACGATGCCGATCGCTATCGCGACGTCATCGGCAAACTCGGGATTCGCAAGTAGCCGCGGGCTACCCAGAAAGCCAACCTTGACCACAACATTGCCCCGGAAGCGCTTAGACCGGATGTTGGTCGCGGCCCCCGTGCTCACCAGAGCCTGGGGCCATGGTGTACCTGGCGAATGCGACCCGCTGCCAGGGACGGCGCGGAGCTGTCGGCTTTTTCATCGTTTTTGCGATGAAAGCATCTTGGAATCCCACCCTAGCCGCAACAACAAAAACGCGGCGAGGGTGGGGCACCCATCTACATGCGCTATCCGCGAAAACTCCCGATGCGCGCCCTGGCTTATTGCCCCGAATATCTCCAATTCGCTCCTACCATTGAGCGCATTCCCCTCACAAGTTTCCCAAGCGAAAAAAAGAAAAGAGGAATTGTATGTCCAAGCATGAAGTAGCCGTCGAGCTTGCCGGTGGCAAGCGATTGGTCTTTGAGACCGGGCGCATGGCCAAGCAGGCCTCAGGCGCCGCACTGGTGACGACGGGCGAGACCGTTGTACTGGCCACAGCCGTTGCCTCCTCCGAGCCCAGGGAAGGCATTGATTTCTTTCCCCTGACGGTGGATTACCGCGAGTACACCTATGCCGGCGGTCGCATCCCCGGCGGCTTCATCAAGCGCGAAGGCCGTCCCAGCGAGAAGGAAATCCTGACCTGCCGCCAGATCGACCGCCCGCTGCGCCCGTTGTTCCCCGACGGCTTCCGCAATGAGACGCAGTTGATCGCGCTGGTTTTTTCCGCCGACAAGGAGAACGATCCGGATGTGGTGGGCATCAACGCCGCCGCCGCCGCCGTGGCACTCTCGGACATTCCCTTCAGCGCCACAGTGGGCGCGGTGCGCGTGGGGCGCGTCAATGGCGAGTTCGTCATCAACCCCACCTATACCGAGCGCAATGAAACCACCGTCAACATTATGGTCGTCGGCCACAAGGACGGCATTGTGATGATCGAGTCGGGCGCCAAGGAAGAGTCGGAAGAGACGATTCTGGCGGCGATCGAGTTCGGCCACACGGAGATCAAGAAGATTTGCGCGGCCATTGATGAGCTGGTGAAGCTGGCCGGCAAGCCGAAGCGGGCCTTTGCCGCGCCGGAGTTCGATCAGGCTTACTTTGATGGACTGAAGGCCAAGGTTGAAGTTCGGCTGAAGGACGCGCTCGACACCAAGAAGTACGACAAGCTGAAGAGCCAGGATCTGGTGAAGGCGATCAAGGACGAGCTGGCCGCCGAGCTGCCCGCCGACGAGCCCGCCGCCAAGAAGAAGCTGGCGCACTACTATGAGAAGCTGCGCGAGGAGATCTTCCGCCAGCAGGTGACCAAGGATCGCATCCGGCCCGACCGGCGCGCCTTCGACGAGATTCGTCAGATAACGATCGAGACCAGCGTTTTGCCCCGCGTGCACGGCTCTGCATTGTTTACCCGCGGTGAGACGCAGGCTCTGGTGACCGCGACGCTGGGCACGGCCGACGAAGGCCAGCGCCTGGAGAGCTATGAGGGCGAGAAGAAGAAGCCCTTCATGCTGCACTACAACTTCCCGCCCTTCTGCGTGGGCGAGACGGGCCGCATGGGCGGCACGGGACGGCGCGAAGTGGGCCACGGTGCATTGGCCGAGCGGGCGATTACCGCTGTTCTGCCCAGCGCGGAGGAGTCGCCTTACACGATTCGCATCGTCAGTGACATTCTGGAATCGAATGGATCGTCGTCGATGGCCACGGTCTGCGGATCGAGCCTGGCGCTGTTTGACGCAGGCATTGCTCTCAAAGGCGCAGTGGCCGGAGTGGCGATGGGATTGGTGAAGGAGGGCGAGGCTTACGCCATTCTGACCGACATCGCCGGCGCCGAGGATCACTATGGCGATATGGACTTCAAGGTGGCGGGAACGCGCAAGGGCATCACCGCGCTGCAGATGGACATCAAGATCGGCGGATTGACGCGCCAGATTCTGCAGGAAGCGATGGAGCAGGCGCGCCGTGGGCGCATCTTCCTTTTGGACAAGATGGATGCGGCACTCGACGGACCGCGCACTGAGCGCTCTGCCTATGCGCCGCGCATTGAGACCGTGATGATTCCCACCGACAAGATTCGCGATCTGATCGGCAAGGGCGGCGCCACGATTCGCGGCATCGTCGAGCAGACGGGCGCGAAGATCGATGTGGACGACACGGGACGGGTCAACGTATCTTCATGCGATGCGGAAGGATTGAAGAAGGCGCTGGAGATCATCGGCAACATCACCGCGGTTCCGGAGATCGGCAAGGTTTATCTGGGCAAGGTGGTTCGCTTGGCTGAGTTCGGCGCATTCGTCGAGCTCTTCCCCGGCACTGACGGCCTGCTGCACATCTCCGAGATCGCCGAGCATCGCGTGAAGGAAGTGAAGGATGAGTTGAGCGAGGGCGATCAGATCATGGTCAAGGTTCTGGCCATCGAGGGCAATCGCATCAAGCTCAGCCGCAAGGCGCTGATCCGCGAGCAGAAGGCCAAGCTGGGCCTGACGGCTCAGCCTGCGGCGGAAGAGTTCGAGATTTCCGCATCCGAATCGGCAGTACCCGCCGAGCGGGTTGTACCGCCCAAGCCGCGCCACGAGTTCGACGAGCGTCAGCCGAAGTCCAACCAGAGCACGATCCTGATCGAAGGCGGAGACGACTTCGAGGAGGAAGACGGCGTGGAGATCGACGAGGAGAACGAGCCGAACTTCAACCGCGTGGATGGCGCGCCGGCTCCCGTTGCCGGACAGCCGGCAGGCGCTGGACGTCCGCGGCCCGCAGACAAGAATCGCCGTCGCCGCCGCCGTCCGGGTGGGGGCAGTGGTGGTGGGCGCGGATAGCGACTTTCAGCTTTCAGCTATCAGCTATTCGCTAGAAACGTCTCGCTGCACGCAACTTGAACGAACATAAAATGTAAAGGCCCGGATGATTTCCGGGCCTTTCCGTTCTATTTGTGCGCCCAGCATGGGCGCACTCTAACGGGTGCAAGTCCCGTCACAAGCTGGTCACAGCGAGTGAAGTGAAGCGCAACTGCATGAAGGCGACCGATTGTGGGGAGGAAGCGTGGATCGAAGCTGCGGGCCGATGAACAAGAACCGGATAGAAGGCGATGCCGACCAGGGCGAGCGGGCAAATGACCGCAAAGCTCTTGTGACCAAAGGACGGTGGCGTAGATCCGGCGGTCGTGCAGCGAAGGAGTGCGTTCTTACCTGGGGAGATCTCGCCTCATGCCTGAAAGGGCGACGATGCAAATCGGAGCGAGAAGTCAGCCGAGGCCATAGTAGTTTGCTCGTGAGAGCGGATGAAGGGCTGAACGAGAAGGAGTGGAATCCGCAGTGACGATGTGTTGGAAATGGCATCAGATGTCCGCATTGGCGGAGCGGTCCAGAGGGGACTCGGTGAAGCCGGGTTCGTTCATCTGGGCAGCGATGAAGACCGACGCCCGCGTCCTCAAACGGAAGACACAGGGCTAACCTCAACTTCTCGAACCGCCGGATGCGGACCCGCCTGTCCGGTGGTGTGGCAGGGGAGGAGAGGCGACTCTCCCCCCTATGCCGATTGGCGTGCGAGAGAGGTGGGATGCAATCCGACGGATTTCCTGAGGCAACAACTCATGCCCCGCGACCGTCAGCCGATGATGAGTTTGGCAGGATGGGCAGGATTGAGTATCCGGCGGCGAGTCTTTCCATTGGAAGATTCCCGGACAGGTCAGTCGCTGGCTCTTTCTGTTCATGAGATTCTACTTATCCGGCAGGGCGCCCGGTTGGCTGTTGGGCTGCATTCGTGATCGACGGAGATAGAGATGGGCACAGTAGGACTCAACTTCGGATCGGCGACCAGCGGCCAGGGCTTCAATGTGAGCTCGACGGTGGCGGAGATTGTCGGCAATCTTCAAAATGTGGAGACGCCGTGGAAGACGCAGTTGAAGACGCTGGAGAGCCAGGACACAACAATCTCCAGTCTGGGAACGCTGTTTTCGAGTCTCTCCAACGACCTGAGCGCACTGACGGATTTTACCGGGGTGATGGCGGAGAAGGAAGGCTCCAGTTCGGACACCAATGTGCTGTCGCTGACCTCGGCGAATTCGACTGCGACCTCCGGGACGCATACCGTGACGGTGACGAATCTGGCGACGACCTCGAGCGGCTACCTGGCGCAGATCGCCAATGCCAATGACCCGTTGACGGGCTCGATTACGCTGCAGGCGGGCGACGGCACGAAGTTGAACATCACCTTAAACTCGACCAACAATACGCTGGCCGGATTGGCGCAGACGATCAACGCCTCCGGGGTGGGCATTACTGCCAGCGTGCTCACAGATTCATCCGGCTCGATGCTGAGTTTGGTTTCGAATACCTCGGGCGCAGCGGGCAACATTGTCGTCAATGCCGGGACGAATACGCTGACAGCCACCGACACCGCGGCGCTCAGCTACAGCGGCACGGCGGGCAGCGGCTCGACGGCTTCGACCGGTACGCTGACAGCGCTGGCCAACAGCGCGGACACGATCAACGGCTCACTGTCGGTTCAGGTGGGCAGCAAGGGGACGGCAGAAACCATCGTCGTCGGCGCCGCACCCAGCAGCGGCGCGGCGGCGCATACGATTTATACCGGCACATCGAGCGGATACAACACACTGACCGGGCTGATGGATACGATCAACTCCAACCAATCCACACTGGGAGTCACCGCTTCGCTCAATACCTCTGCCGTGGGTAGCAATGCGATCGGCACCCTCCTTACGCTGACCTCCAAGACCACCGGCAGCACGGGAAGTTTAACGGTCAACTCCAGCCTCAATGACGCCACCGGCACGACGGCACTGGTTTATTCCAACCCGGTGGTTGGCAAGGATGCGAATCTGACCGTGGACGGCGTGGCGCTGACCAGCGCCTCGAATACCGTGGCCAATATGATACCCGGCGTGACCTTTCAGTTGCTGGCGCCCAGCGCGACCGAATCCGACAAAAGCCTGGAGCAGGTGCAGGTGGTGATCGCCAACGACAACACCGGAGTGGAGAGCACGATGAGCCAGATGGTGAGCGATTACAACTCGCTGATCAGCGCCATCAATACGCAGGAAGGGACCGACAGTTCCGGCAATGCCGAACCGCTCTTCGGCTCGCCTACGCTCACGCTCTTGCAGCAGCAATTGCTGGGTGGGCTGAATCTGGCCAATCCCAATGGCACGCTGACGGCGATCGCATCCAATACGAACACAACGCTGACCGGCTCAATTTCGATCCAGGTGGGCAGCAATGCGGCGCAGACGATTACACTCTCGTCGGACAATACTCTGGCCGGGCTGGCCAGCGCCATCAACAAGGCCGATCTCGGTGTTACGGCCAATGTGGTGACCAAGAACGGCCAGTCAACACTTTCACTGATCTCTGGCACATCCGGTTCGGCGGGCGCGCTAACGGTGACCTCCAGCATCAGCGCTACCAGCCAGACGCCGATCAGTTATACCGATGCGGGCGTCTCCACCACCTCGCTGGTTGACACTGGAACACTGACGGAGATTCCCAATTTGAACGATGCACTGAGCGGCTCGATCACGATTCAAGTAGGCGATGGCGAGACGCAGACGATCAGTGTTCCACCCGCTTCAGCTACCTCGCCGAGCAATAACCTCGCCGGTCTTGCCGGCGCCATCAATAAAGCCAACATCGGCGTCTCAGCTTCGGTGGTGGATAACAACGACGGATCGTACAGCCTGCAACTGGCCTCGCAGACCCTGGAGAGCGGCGGCGATATGACGGTGACCTCCAACCTGCTGGACACCACGGATACCAGCACGGCGGCGCTCAACTATACCAAATCATCGGATATCAACAACCTGAGCACGCTGGGCATCAGCGTCAATAATGACGGTTCAATCTCCTTCGATGCCGCCAGTCTGGACTCGGTTCTGAATTCGGACTATAGCTCCGTGGTGGGCTTCTTCCAGAATGCAAGCAGTTGGGGCCAGACCTTTTCCACGATGCTCACCGATGCCGGCACCAGCTCGGCAACGGGAGTTCTGGCGCTGGCCTCCAGCTCCAACAGCAACATCGAATCCACGCTGAATGCGAATATCTCGAAGGAAGAGCTTCTGATCTCCGCACAGCAAAAGAGCCTGACGACGGAGTTGAACAGCGCCAACCAGATCTTGCAGGCGCTGCCCAACGAACTGGATCAGGTCAACGAGCTCTACTCGGCGATCACCGGCTATAACCAGCAAACGAACGGCTAAGGAGAGTTTTCCCCATGGGAAGTTATCAGGAACGCGCACTGGACAGCGCATCGGCGGTGGATCTGGTGGTGGCACTTTACGACGGCATTCTGCGTTTTCTCAATACGGCGGTTGTGGCCGTCGAACGCGGCGACGCGGAGGCGCGGCGCACGGCGGTCAAGCGCTCCCTGGATATCATCATTCACCTGCAGGCGCGTCTGCGCATGGATGTGGGCGGACGGCCGGCGCAGGTGCTGAGCGAGTTTTACGCCTCGATCTTCGCGCAGATATTGCAGGCCTCGCAGTCGGCCTCGATCCAGAAATTCGAGCACGCGATCGGATGCGTAAAAAACGTGCGCGACGCATGGCGGCAGGTGGCGAGAGATCCAGCGGTCAATCCTGCCCCGCCACAGGTGAACGGCATGGCCTCCGGCGGCGGAGTTTCGGGCTTCGATGGCTCCGATTATGGCGCGGAGACGGCAGTGGCATCGCACTGGAATGCGTGAAAACAGGGAACAGGGAATAGGGAATAGGGAATAGGGAATAGGGAATAGGGAATAGCAATGGCATCGTCAGCCATGCTATTCATTCTCGCGAAGATTCCGTACGAACAAAAGATCAAGGATCAGTTTTAGTATTTTTCCGTGCAGATTGATCCCTATTCCCTGTCTATCTCATCCGGCGACGGTGAGCTCTTCTTCCAACTGCTGCTTCTGGTAGAGGCCGGCGTAGTAGCCGTCGCGGGCGAGCAGCTCGTCGTGACGGCCCAGCTCGACGATTCTGCCGCGATCGAGCACGGCGATCTGATCGGCGTTGCGCACGGTGGAGACGCGATGGGAGATCAGGATGGTGGTCGCGGAGCGGGTGTAGCCGCCGAGACCATTGAGGATGCGCTCTTCGGTGTAGGTGTCGACGCTGGCCAGTGCGTCATCCAAAATTAGAATAGCCGGACGGCGCAGCAGGGCGCGGGCGATGGCGGCGCGCTGCTTCTGGCCGCCGGAGAGCGTGACGCCGCGCTCGCCGACGATGGTCTCAAAGCCCTGGGGAAACTCCTCGAACTCCTGACGGATGTGGGCGGCTTCCGCGGCCTGGAGCAGCTCTTCCGGGCTGCAATCGGGTGAGCCGAAGGCCAGATTCTCGCGGATGGTCGAGCTGAATAAAAACGTCTCTTGCGGCACCATGCCGATGTTGCGGCGGAGCACGGCCAGGGGATAGGCGCGCACCGGGCGGCCATCGATCAGCAGCGAGCCCGGAGGGGCTTCATCGATGCGCGCGATCAGGCTGACCAGTGTGGATTTGCCCGAGCCGGTGGGCCCGACGATGGCGAGAGTGGAACCGGCGGGAACCCGCAGCGAAATGTTGCTGAGCACGGGCGTCTCACCGTAGTTGAAAGAAAGATCTTGGAATTCAATCTCTCCGCGGAAGACGGCATTGGCAGGAATGGAAGAATCGGCTTCGCGGTCGTCGATCTCGGGCTCGGCGCGGAGCAGTTCGTCGATGCGCTTCACCGAAGCCGTGCCGCGCTGGTAGATGTTCACCACCCAGCCCACCGCGATGATCGGCCAGATGAGCATGATCATGTAAGTGTTGAAGGCGACGAATTGGCCGACGGTGATGCGGTGCTGGACGACCAGATGACCACCAGCCAGGAGAGTAATGATCATCGAGACGCCGAGGATGAATTCAAGAGTCGGCCAGAGCATTCCCATCAACTGAACGAGGCGGAGAGAGCGGGCGATGTACTCGCGGTTGAGGCGCTCGAAGAGGCCGATCTGCGCGTCTTCGCGGGCGAAGGCGCGGACCAGGCGCGCGCCGGAGTAGTTCTCCTGGGCCTGCGCGCTGATCTCGGAGAAGCTGGACTGGATGCGCTCGAAGCGGTCGTGAATGCGGCTGCCGAAGTATTGCACCAGAATGCTGGCCAGCGGCATCGGCGCCCAGGCGACGAGAGTGAGCCAGGGGCTGATGCGCAACAGGAAAAAGAGCGCGCCGACGGTGAAGAAGGCGGTGTTGGCCGAGTACATGAGCGCCGGGCCGAGAAGCATGCGGACGGCATTCAAATCATTGGTGAGCCGCGCCATGATGTCGCCCGTGCGATAGCGCTGATAGAAGCCGGAGTCCTGCCGTTCGAGTTTTTTGAAGAGATCGTTGCGCAGATCGAACTCGATCTCGCGCGAGATGCCGATCAAAATCCAGCGCTGGGCGTAGAGGAAGACGCCCTTGATGAGCGCGATGCAGACCAGAAGGCCAGCGAAGACGAGAATCTTGCTGCGAATGTTTCCGTGGCTCAAGTCATCGATTGCTCGTTGCAATATCTTGGGAACAGTGTCCGACTTGCCTCCGATGCTATCAATTGCCCACTGAATCACCTGCGGAAAGAGCACCCAGATGGCGTTGGTGCAGACGCAACTGAGCGTGCCCCACACATATCCCCAGCGGTAGCGGCGCAGATAACTGGAGAGCGGGGCGAGGTCGCGAAACATGGTTTTATTGTACGGGGCGGGGCGCTATTTGGGTTCGATGACCTTCAAGCCCTTCACGGCGGAGAAGTGGCGCAGGTTGAAGGTGGCAACGGCGCTGCCTCGTTCGATTGCCGTGGCTGCGACAATCAAATCGTGATAGCCGATCATCTTCCCGCTCGACTCCAGCCCAGCCCATAGATGGGCGTGTATTTGCGCCGTCAAGCCGGTAAAGGGAATGACAGGAAAGACCGCAAGAGCGTTCTCAATATAATTCCGTCGTTTGACCTTCCGTGCTCCAGAGGCCCTTTCGAGGCCATGCCATAGCTCAGATGCAGTAATGGCGGCGATCTCAACCCGTTCTTTCTGCCGGGCAAGAAGCCAACTATTCAGGTCGAAGACCCCTCGCTCATCGGCGATGAGTACATCCGCATCGATTAGGATTGCCACTTGTCTACCGGTGGAAGAAGAATCTTGCGTGCCGCTTTGAGATCGCTCCGCCATGAGGCAAACTCATCATCCGTCAGACGAACTTTTGCGAGCGCCGTAGCCAGTTCCAGTGCGGTACAGGATTTTCTCTCTTCCGGCACAATGCGGGCGACGGGCACACCGTTTTTGTGCAGCACGAAAGTCGTGCCCTGATAGTGGGCGCGGTTGATGCAATCGGAGAAGTTGCGCGCCGCCTCGGTGACGGTGATGGCCTTGGTACTCATAGAATCAGATTATCTGATTTTGCGTAGTTTGTCCAATCGCCGGCCTTACGTCGGCGTCTTCAGCAGCAGATAGCTGCCGACCAGGCCGAAGAGGATATCGGCGCTCCAGGCGGCCATTGCGGCGGGCAGATAGTTCACGTCGCCCAGCCCCTCGAAGAGTTCGTTGATCACGATGTAGAAGAGTGTGACGGCGATGGCGACGGCGATGCCGGTGAGCGAGCTGCGGCGTCCCATCATGAGCGCGAAGGGAATGGCCAGCACGGCCATGATGACCGCCATCAGCGGATAGGCGAGCTTGTGCCAGAGATCGACGCGGAGGCGCATGGTGTCAAAGCCGCTCTGGCGCAGGTCGTTGATGTAGCGGTCCAGTTGGCCGAAGTTCATCTCCTGGGCCTGGCGTTTTTCCTTGGTGAAATAGCCAGGGTCTTCGTGGATCTCCGTGAAGGAGGCCTGCTGGAAGGGGCGATAGTCGGTGACATTGGCGCCGGAGATCTCGCGCTGCCAGCCGTTCTGGAAGCTCCATGCGCCGGCGGCTGAGTCCCAGGTGGCGCGGGCGGCGAAGATGCGCCGCGAGAGCGCGAAGGTGGAGGGATCGAACTCGAAGACGGAGAGGTTGGCGAATTCGCTGCTCTTGGAATCGAGGAACTGATAGTAGAAGATGCGACCCGGCTCGCCTGAGCGGGGCGAGCCGAAGATCCAGTTCTGCTCCGGATGGAGCACGGTCTGCGGCGGACGGCCTTTGATGATGTTGTGCAGCGCCTCCTGGCGGCGGTTGGCCTGGGGCAGATAAAACTGATCGAAGAGAAAGAGGCCGGCCGAGAGGATGGCGGCGATGGTGACGATGGGAATCACCAGCCGGTAAAGGCTGACGCCGCAGGCTTTCATGGCGATGATCTCGGAGTTGCGGTTGAGCACGCCGAAGGTGACGAGCACGGCGATCAGCACAGCCAGCGGCGTGATCTGGTAGAGCATATCGGGCGTGAGGTTGAGCAGATAGGCCCCGATCAGCGGGAGCGCGATGTGGTTGCGCAGGATGTCGCCAATCAGCTCGAAGAAGGTGAAGACCAGCATGAGCATAACGAAGCCGGAGAGCACGAGAAGAAAGACGGCGAGGAACTCATGCACGACATATACATCCAGGATGCGGGGAAAGACATTGCGCGCCTTTCTGCGCTGCGGGCGCGCCGGGAAGCGGTTGAGCAGCGCGCGCATCGGGTTGACCGCGGGCTTGGCGGCAACGTCGGATTCCAGCTTCTGCCAACGCTGGCTGAAGGCGGTGATCGCATTGAGAACGCGGCCGCCGGAGGCCATCTGCCAGAGCAGAAAGAGCCCGCCGGCGGCGAAGAGCAGATTGGCCGACCAGACCGCGAAGAAGGCAGGTATCCAATTCGACTTGCCCAGCGCGATGCCGGTCGAGGAGAGCAGGTAATAGACGAAGACCAGCAGGATGGTGAAGATCCAGGCGAAGCTCTTGCCGCCGCGCCGCGAGGTGACGCCCAGGGGCACTCCAACGAGCATCAGCACCAGACAGGCCGCAGGATAGGCAAAGCGCTTGTGCATCTCGATTTGAAAGCGCTTGCCGCCGGGTGAGCGGGCCAGCAGAGCAAGCTCGCTCATCGGCAGCGCGTAGATGTCAGTGTCCAGACGGCCGAGATGCAGATCGTTTTGCTGGCTGGAGAGCAGAGGCATATCGGTGAAGTCGAAGGTGGAGATATTGTATTGCTGCGGCTGGAGCGTGACGGTCTCATGGCGCGAACCGGAGCGCAGCCTAACAAGCAACTGCTGCGAAGAATCGTTGGAGACGGTGGCGGCGGCGGCGGTGGTGATCTGCGGATTGACCGGATCGCTGGTATCGGCCATGAAGACCTGATCCCAGTGAGCCGCGCCGGTTCCGGAGCGAACATTCTGCACATACAAGACAAAGTTGTGGAAGTCCTCGTCGAAGACGCGCGGCTCAATTTCGTAGGAGGCCTGCTGGGCCAGCTCCTTGTTCATCGACAGAATGGCCTGATTGGCGCGCGGAGCCAGATAGAGCGAGTTGGCGAGGCCGATCAGCGTGCCGCCCACGGCCACAATCGAGGCCACGCGCACAAAGTAGCCGATGCCCATTCCGGTGGCGCGCATGGCGATGATCTCGCTGTCGGCGGCCAGGCGGCTGTAGCCGAGCAGAACGCCCACGAGCACCGCCATGGGGATGGTGAGCATGAACATATTGGGGAGCATGAAGAGAATGATCTGGACAACGCTCAGAAAGGTCGAGCTGTTGTGGATCACCATCTCCAGGACGTGCGGCAGCTCCTTCATGAAGAGAATGAAGGTGAAGATCACGCAGCCGATGGTGGCGTGGGAGAGGATTTCACCGAGGATATAGCGGGTCAGGATGCGCACGGCTAAGGCTAGTTTAGCGCACGGCTTGCCTTTGCCGCGCTGGCAGGCGACCAAGCACGCAGGCGGAGGCTGTTGGCCAGCACACTGACTGAGCTGAGCGCCATGGCGGCGGCGGCTAGCCAGGGGCTGAGCAGGATGTGAAAGCCGGGATAGAGCGCGCCCGCGGCCAGGGGAATGCCGAGGAGATTGTAGCCCGCGGCCCAGAGAAGATTCTGGCGCATGACGTGAAGAGTCGAGCGGGCTAGATCGAGCGCTGCGGGAATCGCCGAGGGATGAGCCCGCAAGAGCAGCACGTCGCCGGCCTCCTGCGCCAGATCGGCGCCTGAGCCCATTGCGATGCCGGCGTCGGCCTGAGCCAGCGCGGCTGCGTCGTTGATGCCGTCGCCGGCCATCGCCACGCGCTCACCCGCCGCTTGCAGCGCGCGAATGCGGGCCAGCTTGCCGGCGGGATCGAGGGCGGCTTCAACTTCTGTGATTCCCGCCTGGCGCGCTATCGGCGCGGCGGCCTCCATTGAATCGCCGGTGAGCATCAGCACACGCAGACCGGCGCGGCGCAACGCGGAGACTGCCTCGGCTGCATCCGGGCGCAGAGCGTCGCGCGCGTCGAAAAAGCCAACAGGCACACTGTCAAGGGCCATCCAGAGGCGCGTCACGCCAGGCTCCGGGGCGATCGTATCGATGGGTAGAGCGATGCCAAACTCTTTGAAGAGCGCCTCGTTGCCGAGCAGGCAATCGCGGCCTTCAACGCGCGCGCTCAACCCGCGACCGGGGAGAACCGTTCCCTCTTCCGCAGGCTGCCAGAGGAGCGCGCGCTCTCGCGCCGCATCGACAATCGCATGGGCCAGCGGATGATTGGAGCGCTCCTCGGCGGCGGCGGCCAGGCGTAGCAGATCGTTTTCGGCATTGGAATTCAGCGTGTGAACTGCGCTCAGCACTGGATGGCCCACGGTGAGCGTTCCGGTTTTGTCGAGCACGATCGCATCGAGATGCGCAAGGCGTTCCAGTGCCTCACCGCCCTTGAAGAGCACGCCCATCTGCGCGCCTCGGCCCACGGCGACGGTGAGTGCGGCGGGTACGGCCAGGCCCATTGCGCAGGGGCAGGCGACGACCAGCACGGCGACGGTTGCGGCCAGAGAGCTTTCCAGCGAGTGAGTGGCGATCATCCAAATTACAAATGTTAGCGCGGCCAAGGCCAGCACCACGGGGACGAAGATCGAGCTGGCGCGATCGGCCAGCCGCTCCATCGGCGCGCGCGAGCTTTGCGCCTGCGAGACCATGCGCGTGATCTGAGAGAGCATGGTGGCCTCGCCCAGCGACTCGGCGCGGCAGGTGATGGCGCCCTCGTAATTCAGCGCTCCAGCCAACACGCGCCCGCCCACCGCGCGGTCGAGCGGGGTCGACTCGCCGGTGAGCATCGACTCATCCACTGTGGTGCGGCCTTCGGTGATCGTCGCGTCCACGGGAAAGCGCTCGCCGGGCAAAACCAGAACGCTGTCGCCGAGTTGAATCTCTTCGAGCGGTACGATACTCTCGACGCCATTCTGAATTCGGCGCGCGGTGGCGGGCTTGAGCCGCGCGAGCGCATCGAGGGCGGAGAGTGCGCGGCGCTTGGCGCGGCTCTCAAGCGCTTTGCCCAGGAGAAGAAAGCCGACGATCAGCAGAACCGCGTCGAAGTAGACCTGGCGATTTGCAGCGGGCCAGATCGTGGCATAGGCGGAATAAAAAAAGGCGACGCCGGTTCCCAGGCTGACCAGCGTATTCATATTCGTGCTGCCGTGACGAAGGCCGCGCACGGCGCTTAGATAGATTCCTCGCCCCGCCCAGGCCATAAAAAACGCAGTAAGAATCAGCAGAAAGCAGCGCAGAAACTCCAGCGGCATGGCGAAAAGCCAAGGCAGCATACGCATCAGCATGTGATCGAAGGCGCCCATATTCTCGCTGAGCGGCATGGCCAGCAGCATCGCTACGGCGCCGGCGATGAGCGTGGCATAGGCTTTACGCTGGGTTCCTTTGTCGAGCGCATCTAATGAATTTTCTGGAGCATCGCCAGCGCGCGGCAAGACAGCATCGTAGCCCGCCGAGCGAATGGCTTCGACCATTTGCGCGGGCGTGGCGATTGTAGGATCGAAGAGAATGCTGGCGCGGTGGGCTATTAGATCGACGCGCGCCGATTGGACGCCGGCTGTTGCGCGCAGAGTCTCTTCGACGTGATGCTGGCAAGAGGCGCAAGTCATGCCCAGCACGGGAAGTGTCAGCGATTCTGTGGCAGATGTAGGCATCAGTTGACTCAACGAATATCTTTATCGATTTGATCTACTCTGAAAAACTTCCCTCAGGGGCTAAAGCCCAGTCGACTTTGCGGAAGTTATGGCACGACTGAAGTCGTGCCCTTTCAAAACTTCGAAATCAGGATTCCTAAACATCCTGGCGCGCGGCGAAGCCGATCTTGCCGAGCGCGGCAACGGCAGCATCCACCGGCGCGGGCTCGACGGCGGAGGTCAGCCGCGCCGCGCCAACTGTCACTTCTTCGACTGCGACTCCCTCGACCGCGCCGAGCGCCAGCGTGACGCGCCGGACGCAAGCGCCGCAGTGCATTCCATCGATCTTCAGTTTGAACTCCGCCATCGGCTCTCTCCTGTTTGTCTTTGATGATACGCCGCGGGAAAAGGCGCTATTGTAGAAGGAGATTTCGGAAGCGGAGGATCATGCAGAGAGAGTATCCAGTGTCGCCGCTGTTGGGCGTGGGCGCGGTGATCGTCGATGAGGGGCGCGTGCTGCTGATCAGGAGAGCCGGCGAGCCGATGAAGGGGCATTGGTCGCTGCCCGGAGGGTTGATCGAGCTGGGCGAATCGCTCACGGAGGGCGTCAGACGCGAGGTGAGGGAAGAGACTGGCCTCGTGGTCGAGCCGCTGGAACTGATTGAACTGCTCGACCGCATCGATCGCGTGGGCGAGCGCGTTCGCTACCATTATGTGATTGCCGATTATCTCTGCCGCGTCACGGGAGGCGCTTTGCAAGCAGCCTCCGATGCCGATGGCGCGCGCTGGACGGAGCGGGCGGAGTGGAATTCGCACAGTGCGCTCAAACTGGATCCGATCACGGTGCGCATGATGGAGGCGGGCTGGCAGCGAGCGCGAGCGCTGGAAGGGAAGACGGAACGGTGAGGATCAGAAAGAAACTCAAATGGTTTTTGTTGATCGATCTGACGTTGCTGCTGGCCTTCGGCCTTTCATTCTGGCTGTGGCCCGCGATCTGGTTTCCGGTCGCTGACGGAGTTCTGAGCGCGAAGGAGCTTTTATCGGGCGTGGAGAACCGCTCTGTTCTGGTTGCGGGCCATCGTGTGCATTATCTTGCCGAGGGACCGAAGGACGGAGCGGTGGTGGTGCTGGTGCATGGGCTGGGCGGGCACGCGGAGGATTGGCGCAAGTTGGCGCAGCCTTTGAGCAAGGCCGGCTACCGCGTGTATATGCCCGATTTGCTTGGCTACGGACGCAGCGACAAGCCGGAGGATTTCTCCTACTCCGTTCACGACGAGGCCGATCTGGTCGTGGGCTTTATGGATGCGCTCGATTTGAAACAGGTGGATCTGGGCGGCTGCTCGATGGGCGGATGGATTGCGCAGGAGATTGCGGCCAAGCAGCCCGCGCGCATTCACCGGCTTGTTCTGATCGATTCAGGCGGCTTGATGGAGAAACCGGAGTGGGATACGCGCTTGTTTACTCCGACAACGCCCGCCGAGCTGAATGAGTTTCTTGCGCTGCTGATGCCTCACCCGCCCAAGTTTCCCGATGTTGCGGCGCGAATCATCTTGCATATCCGGCAAGGGAACGATTGGGTGATTCGCCGTGCGGTTGCTTCGATGCTCGCCGGGCGGGAGACGACCGACACTCTGCTGCCACAACTCAAGATGCCGGTGCTGATTGTGTGGGACGATGCGGACCGCATCTTCCCGCTCAGCCAGGCCGAGCGGATGCACAGCCTTGTGCCGCAGTCGCAGCTCGATATCGTCACCGGTTGCGGCCACATGGCTCCGGTCTTTTGCTCCGCGCAGATCGCGCCCAAGATGGTGGAGTATTTGCAGAGATAGTTTGCGAGTAACTCCGACTTAACGGAGTGTTATTCATGAGGAATTCAGTGAAGAGATACACTTTTGCCCTTGCGATTCTTTCAGCCGTCGTCGCTCTACCCACGCAAACACCTGCTTGGCCGCCGTCTGCCGAGCAGTTGCAAATTCCTCTGTGGCCGAAGACCGTGCCCGATGCGCGAGCCGCGAAGGGACCGGAGACTGTCATTGTGTCAGAGAAGGACTCATTGGTTGCCGGAAAGCCGTGGCTTGCGATCTCCAATGTCTCTCAGCCTACGATGACCGTCTACGCGCCCAAGGAAAAGAAGACCGGCGCGGCGGTCGTAGTCTTTCCCGGTGGCGGATACGAGATTCTGGCCATCGATCTTGAAGGCACGGAGGTCTGCGATTGGCTGACCTCGCGCGGCGTCACCTGCGTGCTGCTGAAGTACCGCGTCCCGGCGCCGCGCTCGGCTCCTTACTGGGGCGCATACCCACAATCGCCGATAGCTCTTGAAGATGCGCAGAGAGCCGTCGGCATGGTGCGCTTCCATGCCGCCGAGTGGGGGATTGATCCTGCGAAGATCGGCGTGCTTGGCTTTTCCGCCGGCGGCCATCTGGCGGCCGCCATCAGCAATCATTTTCAGCAGCGGCTTTATCCCGCTGTCGACGAAGCCGACAAGGTTAGCTGCCGTCCGGATTTCGCCGTGGCAATCTATCCAGGACATTTGGCATGGGGTGCCGAAGGCATTGCGCTAAACCCCGACATTCGAGCACACATCAGCCGCCAAACGCCGCCCACCTTCCTGCTGCAAAACGAAGACGACCACGTGGACCGCGTTGAGGACTCACTGAGTTACTTCGCCGCGCTGAAGCGGGCCGGGGTTCCCGTCGAGATGCACATCTACGCGCAGGGCGGCCATGCTTTTGGCCTGCGGCGCACCAAGCAGCCGGTCACGGCATGGCCGGCGATGGTTGAAACCTGGCTTGGCTCAATCGGGATCATCGGGGAGTGACGGCTGCTAAAAGACCCAGCGCGCCGTCAGTACCAGACCATGATTGAAGGAGTGAAAGTGGCTGGTGGCGATCTGCATTCCCGCGCCGAAGGCCAGGCCGGCGCGTGCCTTGGGGTCGGCAGGATGCAGCGCGCATTTGCCTACGATTATGCCGGGTGTGAGAAACTCCTGCGTCTTGCCGTCGTTGGTTCCGCCTTTGTAGAAGGTCGCGTTGCTCTCAAGCTCCGGCCAGAAGAGCTTGTGGATGCGATATTGCGCCACGGTATTCCAAGCCACCGGACGGCCCGAGGCGGTGATCGCCGGATTGCCCGTTGGCAGCGTCGCGCCCACAGTCGATTGCACGTCGAAGCTGCCCCAGCCTTTGCCGCCGCCGATGGTGGGCGCAACGCTGGCGTCGGTCGAGCCGTTCTTATAACTACCGGTTGGGATCGTCGCCAGCACCCACGCGCTCAGCGTATAGCTGCCGTGATGCGCATTGCCGCTGGCGATGCGGTATTTGCCCAGAAAGGATACGTCGCCGAAGCCGTCAATGGCCGTCGAGTTGTGCTGAAGATACGGCGGCAGATTGAAGGCGATCTCCGTATTGGCCCAGGGAATTACATTCAGCCCTTTGCTGTTGTCGTAGTTCCAGGTGATGGTGCGCGCGGGCGCAATCTGGCGCAGGATGTCGGTGCGCGCCACCTGGATCAGACCGGTGGTGGTGGTGACGAGCGGAACCGCCCAGGCGGGCTGCTTGGCTTGCGTGGCCGAAGCTCGCTGGAGCCAATGATCGTAAAAGCCGCCCGAGGCAGCGCTCGCTGAGCCGTCTTGCGCAAGCAAATTTGCCGTAGCCAGCAGGATAAAGAGGAAAAGGGGAAGTTTTCTCATCTCGATGGATTGAGCATGAAGGCCGCAAGCGTAGTGGGTAACGGCCAATCGATGGAGGTTTCTCTCCACCGATTGGCGGAGCAAACAGATGCTTAAACGCCGATTACCTCACATAACTCCTTGACGGAGGCGGCGCTCTTCATCAACGCGGCGCGCTCGTCATCGGTGAGCCGGACCTCGACGATCTGTTCGATGCCGGCCGCGCCCAGCTTGCAGAGTACGCCCATGTAGTAGCCGTCGACCCCGTACTCGCCCTGGAGATAAGCCGCGCAGGGCAGAATCTTCTTCTTGTCCTTGAGAATGGCCTCGGCCATCTCGACCGCAGCAGCCGCGGGCGCGTAGTAGGCGCTGCCGGTCTTGAGCAGCTTGACGATCTCGGCGCCGCCGTCGCGCGTGCGCTGGACGATGGCATCGATGCGCTCCTTGGAGAGCAGTTCGGTGATGGGAATGGAGGCGACGGTGGTGTAACGCACGAGGGGAACCATGTTGTCGCCGTGACCGCCCAGAACCAGACAGCTCATGTTCTCGACGCTGACATTCAGCTCCTCGGAGATGAAGCTCTTGAAGCGGCCCGAATCGAGAACGCCAGCCATGCCGATGACGCGCTCGCGAATAAAGCCGGAGAGCTTATAGGCGGCTTGCACCATCGCGTCCAGGGGGTTCGAAACTACAATCAAAATCGAGCGAGGCGAGTAGGCGACGACATTCTTGATGACATCCGACATGATCTTGTAGTTGGTCTGCAACAGGTCGTCGCGGCTCATGCCGGGCTTGCGGGGAATGCCGGCGGTGATGATGACGATGTCGCTGTTGGCGGTGGCGGCGTAGTCGTTCGAGCCGGTGATGTGGACGTCGGAGCGCTCGATGGGCAGCGCCTGCCGCAGGTCGAGCGCCTTGCCCTGGGGCACGCCCTCCACTACATCAATGAGCACCACATCGGCCAGCTCCTTGGCCATGATCCAGTGCGCCGCCGTCGATCCGACATTGCCGGAGCCGATAATACTTACCTTCTTACGCATTGCTTGCCTCCAGTCAGTTATTAGTCGACAGTTCTCAGTTGTCAGTGAAAACGGGGATTGACAATTGAGAACTATCGACTGTTTTTACAAATTTCCGATGACGCGGGTGGCGAACTCGCTGGTGCCGACCTTGGTGGCTCCCGCCGTTTGCCGCTCGAAGTCATAAGTCACGAATTTTTGCAGGATGGTCTTCTCCAGAGCCGCCTCTATCTGCTGGGCCGCTTCCTTCCAGCCGATGTACTCGAGCAGCATGACGCCGGAGAGAATCACCGAGCCGGGATTGATGACGTCCTTGTCGGCGTACTTGGGCGCCGTGCCGTGGGTGGCTTCGAAGACCGCATAGCCGTCGCCGATATTTGCGCCAGGCGCGATGCCGAGACCGCCGACCTGCGCCGCCGCCGCGTCGGAGATGTAATCGCCGTTGAGGTTCGTCGTCGCCAGCACTGAGTAATCCTCCGGGCGGATGATGATCTGCTGGAAGATGGAGTCGGCGATGCGGTCGTTGATGAGCAGCTTCCGCTTCCATGCGCCGTTGCCGTGCGTCTGGCCGATGGTGGCGAGCACCTGGCGGACCTCGGCGAAGACGGCCTCTTGGTAAGGTTGGTTCGCCATCTCAAGGCCGGGTTCGATCAGCGCGGCATTCTGCTCGACTGTGAGCGCGGGGTTCGCGTCCTGATTGCCCAGAATCCAGCTCTCGCGCTCGGTGACGGTCTGCTCGCGGAACTCCTGGGTTGCGACCTCGTAGCCCCACTCGCGGAAGGCACCCTCGGTGAACTTCTGGATGTTGCCCTTGTGGACGAGCGTGACCGTCTTGCGGCCCGATTCCAGCGCGTGACGGATGGCGTAGCGCACCAGACGCTTGGAGCCGAAGATGGAGATCGGCTTGATGCCGACGCCGGAGTCAGCGCGGACTTTTTTCTTGGCCTTCGCGAGCAGTTCATCGTTGAGGAAGGCGATCAGCCTGGCCGCATCCGGCGAGCCCTCTTTGAACTCGATGCCCGCGTATACGTCCTCGGTATTCTCGCGGAAGATGACGATGTCCACGCGCTCCGGGTGCTTCACCGGGCTGGGAACGCCTTGATAGTACTTGACCGGGCGCACGCAGGCGTAGAGGTCGAGCAACTGGCGCAAGGCCACGTTGAGCGAGCGGATGCCGCCGCCCACCGGCGTGGTCAGCGGTCCTTTGATGGAGACGCGCAGATCGCGCGCGGCGGCGACGGTGTCGTCGGGCAGCCATTGGCCGAATTGCCGAAAGGCTTTTTCGCCGGCGAAGACCTCGAACCAGCGGATGGCGCGCTGGCCGCCGTAGGCCTTCTCGACGGCTGCGTCAAAGACGCGCTGCGCGGCGCGCCAGATGTCGCGGCCGGTGCCGTCGCCCTCGATGAAGGGAATGATGGGATGATCGGGCGTCGTGATCTGCCCGTTCGTGTACTCAATCGCCTGGCCGTCCTGCGGCAGCTTCACTCCGTTATAGGTCTCTTGCATCCGATTCTTGTGATCCCCCTCACACGTATATATTTTAGAGGCTATCACTTGCGATTTGCGCGTGCAATGGCGGAAGACCGGCGCTGGGGAGCAAATCGTCGATGGCATTCCCAAAATGCCGCGACTTCCGGGTGAGGGCGGTTTCCGAATAGCGAAGCTTCATACAAACCAACTGATACCCTGACCGCATAATTCAGAAATGACCAAAATGTAGCGCCGACCTCCCGGTCGGCTGTAGCGCGGACGTCCTCGTCCGCGTCTGAACAGCAGTATTTACCAATAAATACTGCTTGAAAACGAGCTATACTGCCGGAGTATGCGAAGACTGACTTTAAGTCTAATTTTGTTGTTCACCTGCGGTTCTTCCTTATCGCAACAGCCACGTTCACTCGTTGATGGCGCTCCCATTCAATTGGTTGGCATCGTAGGGTTCGAATTGAGAGGAAACAACGACTACATTGTTATCAAACCTAGCCAATCCTTCACGGCAGTCTTTGATCGCACGGATCGCCGTGTTGTACGGGAGATTGAAATCACTCTGGATGGACAATGGGATTCCCTGAAAGCTCTCGCCGGTCAAAAGGTGTCGGTCTCAGGAGTAGTTCAGCTTGAATCGAGTTCTCCTTATTATTTGAATGGGACACTGATCATTGCAAAATCAATTCGCCTTGCGAATGGCTCTATGCTGACTCCAAAATCCTACACGAGCGTCGAACTACCTGCCAGTCTTACTCAATTTCATGCGCTTGTCACATTTGCTCCACGCGCATCCCAGAGATGGACCTATAAAACTTGGGACAACAATGACCATCTTCTTCCCGGTTCGCAGGACTATCTCAGTTGCAGCTTGAATGGTCCCGGTGATGTTATGAATTGTTATTGTCCGGATGGATTTGCCTTCACAGCGATCGGAACGATCGGCAAAGGGCGTTTCACAAAAACTGAAGCTCCCCGAGAAGGCTTCGATTTCGCTCAATTCGACATTGCGGATCCCGTTCGTCACTGGGTCAGCGAAGCGGTTGAATGCACAAGACAGACTCATCGCTGACAAAAACTTCCTGAAAAGCTTGGTGCCCCATCCTTGCGGCGTGTCGCAAGCGCGGGAAGCCACGAACCCCAAGCGAGCGGATAGCGAGCCATTGGCCGCACCGCAGGTGCTTGCAGATCATTTCCCCCTCCCGGCGCATCATCAAAGCAATCAGAGGCTATGCCGCAATCAGAGGCAATGCCACTCCGATCCTTGACAACCGACTCGCTGACCCCCGTCCACGGACAGTTGAATACCGCATCTTTTCCTCTACGCAGCTTCCGCAAACAACTCATAAACCATGGGTTAGCTCGACAGAAAGCGCAAATATGAAACAAAATATAATCCAATATTCGTCTTTTAGATCAAAAACAATAATCATGTAAACAATCTGAAATCAATAATATAACCAATCAACAAGGGCGAACAAAGGGCAAACGAAGGGCGAAACTCAAGCGCGGGATTTCTCGGCCGGTAACCCCGGTCGCGGACATTCGGATCTGGGGAACCAGGAACCCCAAGCGAGCGAAAAGCGAGCAGTTGGCCCCACCGCAGGTGGGCGAATGGGAACCCATGCGTTTACAATGGTGAAGCTGACAACGAGCGTCCTGTCCCGGAAATTCGCGGCA
>Ga0302279_10002591_pt1 | contig 23639 bp, 22 predicted proteins | sample III_Bog_N3_3_FD_194541 | JGI IMG/M metagenome (GOLD analysis project Ga0302279, IMG submission 194541) | Peat permafrost microbial communities from Stordalen Mire near Abisko, Sweden - III_Bog_N3_3 | ecosystem: Environmental > Terrestrial > Soil > Wetlands > Peat | place: Sweden: Abisko...
TGCTTGATGTCCTGATGCTTGCGGCTGTCCTCGCGGTTGGGTTCCATGTGCGCGAGTTGCCGGTGCGAGCGCAAGCGGCGGAAGCGGCAAATGCGCCGGAGGCCCAACAGTCCGAGAAGGGCAAGCAGGAAAAGGATCCTGAGGACGAGTACAGCAAGTCGCCGAGCGTCGTGTGGCTGGGGTCCAAGCTGGGAATGAATGCGGACCAGTCCGCAATAGTGTTCAAACTGACGAATTTCCTGCTGCTCCTCGCCGCCCTCGTGTTCGCGGCGGCGAAGATGCTGCCAAAGATGCTGCGCGGCCGGAATGCGACGATCCAGAAGCAACTGGTGGACGCTCGGACGGCGACCCAGGAGGCGCGGGTGCGGCTGAGCGGCGTCGAAGAGCGGCTGGCGAAGCTGGATGGCGAGATAGCCGCGCTGCGAAATCAGTCGGAGAAGGATTCCGTCAAAGAAGAGCAGCGCATCAAGGCTACGGTCGAGGAAGAGAAGGGGAAGATTCTGGCGTCGGCGGGGCAGGAGATTGCCGCGGCAACGATGCATGCGCAGAAGCAACTGCAGCAGCATGCGGCGGAATTGGCGATTGAACAAGCGGCCCGAAAGCTGGTGGTTTCAGCGGAGACGGACCGGCTGCTAGTGCAGGGTTTCGCGCAGCGGCTGACCGGCGACGAGTCAAAGAAGGGACAGAACTAAATGGCAAGTTCCGCTCCGAGATATGCGCGCGCCTTTGCCGAGGTTGCAGAGTCTGTTCGGTTGGATACGGTAGCCGCGCAGCAGCAGTTACTTAGCATTGCGGAGACGCTGGCAGGCAGCGGCGAGTTGCGTGAGTTCCTGGATAACCCTTCAATCGAAATGGCGAAAAAGCTGAAGGTGCTGGACGCGATCGCAGCCCGTATCGGAGTGTTTCCCCAGGTGCGAAACTTCGTCGCGGTTATTCTAGAGCACCATCGGCTGAGCGAGTTGGACGAGATTCTAACGGCGTATCGGGAACTGGCGGATGAGCATGCAGGGGCAGTTGAGGCGCGTATTACGAGTTCGCGGCCTTTGCATCAGGACGACCGTGTAGTGTTGGAGGCGCAGATCGCGAAACTCGCTGGTGCACGAGTTAACGCAAGTTATGCGGAGGACGCCAGCCTTCTCGGTGGGGCTGTAGTGGAGATTGGATCGACGATCTATGACGGATCGGTGCGCGCGCAGTTGCAACAGCTCAAGCAGAAGCTGGTGAACGCATAATGGCAGCATTGGAGATTTTTGAAGAAACGGGATTCAGAACGGGATTGAGGCTAAGGACCAAATGGCAAAGATCAACGCGGATGAAATAACGCAGCTGCTCCGCCAGCAGATTGAGAACTACGAGCAGCGTATCCAGGTTGACGAGGTCGGGACGGTGATCTCCTTGGGCGACGGCATCGCGCGCCTGCACGGGCTGGACAAAGTGATGGCGGGCGAGATGCTCGAGTTCCCCCACGGCATTGCCGGGCTGGCGATGAACCTCGATGAGTCCGAAGTAGGCGCTGTACTGCTGGGCGACTATACCGAGATCAAAGAAGGCGACGAAGTAAAGCGCACCGGCACCATCATGTCGGTGCCAGTGGGCGATGCTTTGATCGGACGCGTGGTGGACACGCTGGGCGCGCCTATCGACGACAAGGGGCCGATTGCTACGGACCAGCGGCTCCCAATTGAGCGGTTGGCGCCGGGCGTGGTCGATCGTCAAGGTGTGCGCGAGTCCATGGCGACAGGCATCAAGGCCATCGATACAATGATTCCTATCGGCCGCGGGCAGCGCGAGTTGCTGATCGGCGACCGGCAGACGGGCAAGACCGCCATCGCTCTCGATACCATCATCAACTCGGCGGGAAAGAACCTGATCTGCATCTACTGCGCGATCGGACAGAAGCGGTCTTCCGTGGCGCAGATTGTGAAGACGCTGGAAGAGAAGGGCGCGATGGCATACACCATCGTCGTTGCGGCGACAGCATCCGAGCCCGCGCCGATGCAGTACCTCGCTCCGTTCGCCGCGACGGCCATGGGCGAGTATTTCCGCGACTCTGGCCGCCATGCGCTGGTCATCTACGACGATCTTTCGAAGCACGCTGTCAGCTACCGCGAAATTTCTCTGCTGCTGCGCCGTCCCCCAGGCCGCGAAGCCTATCCCGGCGACGTCTTCTATCTTCACTCGCGGCTGCTGGAACGCTCGTCGAAGCTGTCGGACAAACTCGGCGGTGGAAGCCTGACAGCGCTGCCGATCATCGAGACCCAGGCGGGCGACGTGTCGGCGTACATCCCGACCAATGTGATTTCAATTACAGACGGCCAGATCTTCCTGGAAACGGACCTGTTCAACTCCGGCGTGCGTCCGGCGGTCAACGTGGGCCTGTCGGTTTCGCGCGTCGGTTTTGCGGCCGCGATCAAGGCGACTAAGCAGGTTGGCTCTACGTTGAAGCTGGACCTGGCGCAGTATCGCGAACTGGCGGCGTTCTCGCAGTTCGGGTCCGATCTGGACAAAGTGACACTACAGCAGTTGAATCGCGGCTCCAGGCTGACGGAGTTGTTGAAACAGCCGCAGTTTCAGCCGTTGCCGGTCGAAAAACAGGTGGCAATTCTGTTTGCCGGAACTCAGGGGCTGCTGGACGATGTCGAAGTACCGGACCTGCGCGCGTTCGAGGATGACTTTTATCCGTATCTGGAGACGTCCGCGCCATCGGTGCTGACCGATATCGCAACCAAGAAGGCACTTGACGATGACATCAAGTCGCGCCTGACCGCAGCGGTAAAGGACTACAAGGCGACGTTCCTTGCCAACCTGAAGGACAAGAGGGATGCGGCGGCGAAGGAAAGTGCAGCCGCAATAGCAGGCACCAATTAAACCATGGCCAACGTCCTCGATCTTCGGCGGCGCATCCGCAGTGTGAAGAACACGCGGCAGATTACCAAGGCCATGAAGATGGTCTCGGCGGCGAAACTGCGCCGTGCGCAGGAACGCGCGATGCGGGCCCGTCCTTATGCACACATGCTGGCCAACGTGCTGGTGTCGATGGTGCGCCGGACGGATCTGTGCAGCGAGCAGACGGGCGAGGTGTTGCACCCGCTTCTAGTCGAGCGCGAAGAGAAGAGCGTGCTCGTGATCGTAGTCGCGGGCGACAAGGGATTTGCCGGCGCCTTCAATTCGAATATTGGCAAGGCGGCACAGCGGTTCATCGACGAGCGCCGCAAACTCGGCCAGAACGTCGATCTGGAGCCGGTGGGCAAGAAGGCAATCGCGCTCTACAAGAAGAAAGTTGCGGCGGCGAGCTACGAGAAGACCGAGCAGCACTACGACAACGACCTCTCCACGCACTACGATGTCGTGCGTCACCGCGCGCAGCCGATTGAAGTGGCCGCGGAGCACCCAGGCCTGCTGCTGCGAGTGGATTTCAATGACGTGTCGCAGATGGCGCGATCGATCATCGAGCGCTACGAGCGGACGGAGATCGATTCCGTGTACATCGTCTACAACGAGTTCAAGTCGGTAATCTCGCAGCGCCTCGTGGTGGAAAAGCTGCTCCCCATCCGCAAACTCGGTTCGCAAGAGATTACCGCGGCTGAAGAGATGACCGAGGAACAGAAGGAAGCGGCCGCACGTGCGGCCAGCACCGCGGGCGTTTCGATCGAGGAGCCTGAGGATGAGGGCGCGGAAGAGGAAGCGAAGAAGTTTGGCACGGCTGACGTGGACTACATCTTTGACCAGCCGCCGGAGAAGTTATTGCGTGACCTGATGCCGCGGTATTTGACCACCCAGATCTTTCACGCGCTATTGGAGTCGGCAGCGGCGGAACACGCAGCGCGCATGACCGCAACCGATGCGGCGACGAAGAATGCAGGGGACCTGATTGATAGTCTGAGTCTGACGATGAATCGTCTGCGTCAGGCTGCGATTACGAAGGAAATTATCGAGATTGTAAGCGGCGCTGCGGCGCTCTAGTTGGCGGAAGAGATTAGGAACGAAGAGGCTATGGCAGAAAATATTGGACGAGTGATTTCAGTCAGCGGACCGGCCGTCGATGTGCAGTTCGAAGAAAAGACGATGCCGCCGATCTACCAGGCGCTGCGCATTGTCAGCGACGGATTCGATGTGCCGAAGCCACTTTCGGTCATTGTCGAAGTCGAGCAGCACCTCGGCGAAGGCCGCGTGCGCTGCATCGCCATGGTTGCAACCGAGGGTATGGTGCGTGGCATGAAGGCCATCGATACTGGCGCGGGAATTACCGTTCCGGTGGGCCGCGCGACGCTGGGGCGCGTGCTGAACGTACTAGGCGAACCCGTGGACGAACTCGGTCCCGTCAACTCGACCGAGTTCAGCCCCATCCATCGCCAGGCTCCTGCGTTCGATGAGCAGTCGACCAGCGAGGAGATGTTCGAGACCGGCATCAAGGTCATCGACCTGATCCAGCCGTTCCTCAAGGGTGGCAAGATCGGTCTGTTCGGCGGCGCGGGCGTGGGCAAGACGGTCATCATTCAGGAACTGATCAACAACGTCGCGACCAACCACGGCGGCTTTTCCGTGTTCGCCGGAGTCGGCGAGCGGACGCGTGAGGGCAATGATCTCTGGATCGAGTTCCAGGAGTCAGGTGTTATCGACCTGAAGGATTTTTCCAAGTCGAAAGCCTCGCTCATCTACGGACAAATGACCGAGCCTCCGGGGGCTCGTCTCCGCGTCGCGCTGACAGGACTGACGGTTGCGGAGCATTTCCGCGACAGCGAGGGCGCGGACACGTTGCTCTTCATCGACAACATCTTCCGCTTCACACAGGCAGGCTCTGAAGTTTCCACGCTGCTGGGGCGCATGCCTTCGGCTGTAGGCTACCAGCCCAACCTCGCGACCGAAATGGGCGAACTGCAGGAACGCATTACTTCTACCAAGAAGGGCTCCGTCACCTCCGTTCAGGCTGTGTACGTGCCCGCGGACGACTTGACCGATCCAGCGCCGGCGACGACATTTGCCCACCTTGACGCGACTACCGTGCTCTCCCGTCCGCTGTCTGAGTTGGGAATCTATCCGGCGGTCGATCCACTGGCTTCAACCTCGCGGATCCTTTCGCCGCGCATCGTTGGCCAGGAACACTATGACGTTGCGCAGGGCGTGAAGAGGATTCTGCAGCGCTACAAGGACCTGCAGGACATCATCGCGATTCTCGGCATCGACGAACTCTCCGAAGAGGACAAGACCACCGTCGCGCGTGCCCGTAAAGTGCAGCGCTTCCTGTCGCAGCCGTTCCATGTGGCTGAGATCTTTACCGGAATTCCGGGCGCTTATGTAAAGGTCGAGGACACGGTAAAGAGCTTCAAGGAGATCATCGAAGGCAAGCACGACGCTATTCCGGAGCAGGCGTTCTATCTCAAGGGCGGCATCGAGGACGTGTTGAAGGCAGCCGAGAAGATGCAGCAGACGGCGTAGGATTTGCGCAAGAGCGGTTTTGATAGGGACGGGCTTTTAGCCCGTCCTCAAACGCCGCAACATCGAAGGGGCTTTAGCCCCGGAGGGAAGGCGGCAAGTCGTAAGCAAGGGTGTTATGGCTGAGGCAGGAACAAAGTCGGGGCTGTTGACGGTACGGCTGGTTAGCCCGGACCGAATGCTACTGGATGCGACGGCGGAGGCGGTGGAGTTGCCGTCGCGATCAGGGTATCTGGAGGCCCTCTACGGCGCTGCGCCGCTGTTGGCAGAGCTGGGCGCAGGCGAGGTGCGGCTGCATGGCGGCACTTCGGGCGATCAAAAGTTCTTCGTTGCGTGGGGGTTCGTCGAGGTACTGCCGGAGCGGGTGACCATTCTGGCGGAGACGGCGCTGCGTCCGGAGGAGATCGATAAGCAAGCGGCCAAGCAGGAGATGGAAGAAGGCCAGAAGAAGTGGCAAGAGGCCGGCGACGACGCCGCTAAGTACGACTACGCGAATGCGGAGATGCGCGAGGCGGAAGAGAAGCTGGCTTCAGCCGAGGGCGCTTAGCTTCGTGGTCAACGGTGGGGCCGTTAGGAAGTTCTGCTTAGCCATCGCATCAGCCCTGTAGCGGGCGTTTCAGGAGCAAGGAATTGCGTGCGCTCGCCGAGGACTTCGCCGGCTGCCATGCGTCCGCTGCGGACAGCGCCTTCCATGGTGGAGGGCCATTCGGTCGCGGTCCAGTCTCCCGCGAGGTAGAGACCGGGATATCCTGTTCTCTGCGGCGGACGATAGGGGTCAAGGCCGGGTGTGACGGAAAACGTCGCGCGGGCTTCTTTCAGGACGGCAGTCTTTAGCAGGTTGGCTTCACAGACACGCGGGAAGAAGAGCCCCAACTCGGGCAGAGCAGAGGCGATAATTTGCTCGCGCCTCATGTCGATCTCGGGCCAGGACGCGCTGATCACAAGTTCCAGATAGCTTCCGCGCGACGGCTCCCAACGCCGAATGCGTGACTTGACAAATATCCACTGGATACGGGTATCCAGCAACACGGCGTGATCGAGGTCGGTGACTTCGCGGTCGTACCAGAGGTGGATCGTGGTGATGGGCGCAGCGACGAATTTGTCGAAGGAGATCTGCGTGGCCGGCACCGCGAGGGCTTGGATCAGCTCCTGTGTCTGGCGGAAGCCGGTCGCGAGAATGACTGCGTTGGATTCGATCTCGCAGTTGCGGGTCTTTATCTTCCAGCGCCCATCTTTTGTTCGCGCAATTGCTTCGACACCGGCGTTGGCACGCACATCCACCCCGAGACTTTGCGCCAGTTCGACCACAGGCTGAAAGAACTCGCTCAGCGGGGCGGCGGGAATGCCCAGGCGGCCGGCCTCCGGCGACCGCAGAAAAGACTCGTGGAAGACCTTGCCGGCGTACTTCGTGGAGCAGCGTTCGAAGACATCATTGAGCGCGCCGACGACCACCGGCTCCCAGAAGTGACGGATGGCGCGGTCGGTCTGGCGGGTTCGCTCGAGCCATGTGGCAAAGCTCTCTTCATCGGTAGCCGGTCCACCACGAAGGAAGTGCGCGAGGCCGGCCGCGATTCCCGCCTTATCGCGCAGCGTAAGCATAGGCGCGCGCAGGAAACTGAGGGCGTTGTGCGCCGGCGCCGGAAGACCGCTGGGTTTTATCCAACTTTGGCGCGGGTTGCCGCTGGCGGATGGCTCGAGGAAGCATAGTTTGTCGTACCAGCGAATCGAGTCGGCCGCTCCGGCCTGCGCGATCAGGTCCAGGAAGTTGTTGCAACACCCTACGATAACGTGCTGCGAGTCGATGGTTTCGCCAAGCGCGGGATGCTGATAGGAGTATGCCCGACCCCCGAAGAAGGGCCGGCGCTCGAGCAGAGTGACGTGCGCTCCATTGCGGGCAAGGGCTACGGCTGCGGCAAGGCCTGCTGCGCCTGCGCCGACGACGACCACATCACGCGGTTTCGCGTCGCCGGACATTACCCCGCCACCCGGTTCCACGCTGCCATCATGGCGCCGCGTGCGAAAACGCGGAGTTTCTCGGCGGTGGAAAGGCCGATGCGTTCGCGAAAGACCTCCATCCTGCGGTCGGCGATGCGGCCCAGCAAGCGGTGATAGATGGTGACAAGGACCCACATGGCTGCGCGGCTGTCGCGATCGAGCAGTGGGATCAGCCGGTTGGCGGCCAGGTAGTATTTTTCGGCACGAATCGCCAGCGTGGCGAGCATGCCGCGCTCGCGTTCGGTGATGCCGCGCCCTGCAGCCAGTTCGCGCAACTCGTCGATGTTCTCGCCGAACTCGTCGAGCAGGTCGATGGGGAGATAGACGCGGCCGCGCTCCACGTCCTCTTTGACGTCGCGGAGGATGTTGGTGAGTTGGAAGGCGACGCCAGTCTCTTCCGCGAACCTCTCGGCGCGCGCGTCGGTGTAGCCGAAGATCTTGATGCAGACAAGGCCGACGACCGATGCGACGAGGTAGCAGTAGCGGTAAAGATCGTCGAAGTTGGCGTAAGTCTGGACCTCAGTCGTGTGAGGCACGAGGTCCATGGTGGTGCCGGCGACCAATTCTTCAAGGAGCCTGTCGGGGATGTCGAAGCGGCGTTGGGTATCGGCGAGCGCCGTGAAAACGAGGCTGTCGGCATCTGCGTTGGCCAGGGAATCAGACGAGGCCGAAGTGTGCGAGGCGCGCCAGTCGTGCAGCCACGAGGTCATCTCCGCGCGGCGGGCGTCGAGCGGCTTCGATTCGTCGTCGGAGATATCGTCGGCGCGGCGCATGAAGGCGTAAACGGCGCACATGGCATCGCTCTTGCGTTGAGGAAGCACCCGGAAAGCCCAGTAGAAGTTCTGAGCCTCGCGCCGGGCCACTTCGCGGCAGAAGCGATACGCCTCGGCGGTGTGTGCATTGCTCTCGGCGGTGCCGTGCGCGTTCGGTGCTTCGCTCACGCGGTTGGGTCTCCAGCCTTGTGCCGTGTCCGGATCTTGCCAATGAGCGCGCTGACCAGAAGCATCAGCTTCTTGCGCCGCGTCACGACAGGACGACCGCGCAGTACATCGTAGTTCTGCGTCGCGATGCCGTCGAGGATGGCTTCGCCGCCTTTGCGAAAGAGATCAAGGGTCACGCGCAGTTCGGCATCGACCGTCTCCGTGATGGGAGCTCCATCGCGCAGCATGTCGCGGGTGCGGTCTACCAGCGCACGCATCATGGCTCCGAACTCTGGTGTGAAGACACGACCCTCGATTTGTCCCTCCGCCACGCCGAAGCGCTCCATGTATTCGGCGGGGATGTAGCGGCGCGGAATCTCGGAGTCGCGCACGCAGTCCTGCCAGAAATTGGCGAGTTGCAGACCGGTGCAAATCTTGTCGGAGAGCAGCGCACGCCGCTCGTCGCGGTAGCCACAGACCATCAGCACCAGGCGGCCGACCGGGTTGGCGGAGTAGCGCGAATACTCTACCGCCTCGTCCCAGGTGTAGTACTCCGTTTTCACCTGGTCCTGCTCAAATGCGCGGAGGAGATCGTGAAAGAGGGTGCGCGGTAAGTCGCAGGCTACGATGGTCTCGCGCAGCGCGACGAAGACGGGATGGCGCGACTGCGAAGGCGCATCGTAGCACTCATCTAGCATCGCCCCCCAGGTTTGCAGCAGCCTCAGCGCAGTGTTTGTGTCGGCAACCTCATCGCCAAGATCGTCGGATAGGCGGCAAAAAGCATAAACGCTCTCGAAGTGTGGACGGACGCGGCGGGGTAGGAAGAACGTGGCGACGTGGAAGTTCTCGTAGTGCGTGGTGGCGAGCGCGTGGCACCACGCGCGGGCTTCGTCGAGCGTGGGCCGGTCTTCGGGTGTGAGATACGCGTGCGGCGCACCCGCGAGCGAGTTGATCGCGGCCGTTTCGCGTTGCGCGAGTTCGACCGGGCCGGTCACGCTTCACTCCTATGTGACCCGCTCTCTCGGGTCGCGCTCGCGCTGGGTCGGTAGCCATTAGGAAGGACGGCCGTCTTAATGTCGGCCATGTTGTCCGTGCTGCGGGTCATCATCCGTGCGAAGACAGAGGGTACGTCCTCTAGCGGCGCGGTGCGTGTAATGAACTCGGCGCACTTGAACTTTCCACCGCAGATGAGAGCAAAGGCCGCGGCGCAGGCAGAGGGGGTGTGGTGGAAACTGGCTCTCAGGCTGATGTCGCCGTAGTGAAGCCGGTTGGTATCAAGGCTAACCGTGGTGCCCTTTGGCGGCCCGCCGAAGAAGTTCACTACACCGCCTTTGCGCACCATGGCAACGGCAGCCTCCCATGTGGCCGGTGTGGCCACGGCCTCAATAACAGCGTCGGCTCCGCGGCAGTTGCCAGTGAGTGCTCGAACAGCTTTGACTGTGTCCGTGCCGCCGTGCGGGTCTTCGGCGATCTGCACGACTTCGGATGCGCCAAAGCGCCGCGCCGCCCTCACCTGGTCGTCACGCTTGACCACGGCGATGACGCGAAGGCCGCGGAGATGTGCAACATGGATGAACATGAGCCCGATGGGGCCGGCGCCAATGACCACCATCGTGTCGCCGGCTTGCGCGCCAGTTTCGTCGAGTCCCTGTACCACGCAGGCAAGCGGCTCAGTGAGAGCAGCGTGTTCCAAAGGCACGCCGGCGGGTACCAGCAAAGTATTTTTCTCGACGATTCGCGCGGGGATGCGCATGTATTCGGCATAGGCGCCGTTGTTGAAGAGCAGGTGCTCGCACAGGTTTTGCTGGCCATGGCGACAGAAGAAGCAGTCATCGCAGGGTGCAGAGTTCATCGGAGCAATGCGATCGTCGGACGAGAACTTGGTAACTCCAGGGCCGGCTTCGACGACGGTGCCGGCGACCTCATGCCCAAAAACGATGGGCGGCTTGAGCATAATTGCGTGGTAGCCTCGGCGATACACCTTCAGATCGGTGCCGCAGGTAAGCGCTGCCCCAACGCGTAACAATAATTCACCATCGCCCGCGTGTGGGACGGGTATCCGCTCAATACGCAGGTCTTCCTTGCCGTGTAAAACGGCGGCCAACATAGTCTCCGCCGGGGATTGCGCGATCATGCTTCTATCTTCTCACTTTCGCGTGGCTGCCAGCCATGGAAGGTTGCACGGTGCCGGATTGGACGCTGCCGTGGGCCCCCGGGACAAGTCAAATTGGCTCAAGCCGCTGCGTCGAGTCTGGTATCTGATAACCTGACCGTCAGAAGCTATGGCCTTGAAATCCCCAGAAGTCTTCCTGAAGCAGAAGATATTGGCGGTGCAGGAGTATTCCACTCTGTGCGCCTCGGCCATCTCAGCCCTCTTTACGCGGCCGCGCTACTGGGCGGACATCATTACGCAGATGGACTCGATCGGGGTCGGATCGTTGCCAATTATCGTTCTCACCGGGTTTTTCACTGGGTGCGTGCTGGCGCTACAGTCTGCCACCGCGCTGACGAGTTTTGGCGCTGTCTCGATGACCGGCTCGCTGGTGTCTCTGTCGATGGTGAAGGAGCTTGGGCCGGTGCTGACTGGCCTAATGGTCTCGGGCCGCAACGCTGCGGGTATGGCTTCGGAGATCGGCTCGATGAAGGTGACCGAGCAACTCGACGCGATGCGCGCGCTCGGCACCGACCCCGTCCGCAAGCTGGTGGCCCCCCGTCTATTCGCCACGGTCTTCATGCTTTTCTTCCTCACCATCATTGCAGACGCCTTCGGAATTGCCGGCGGAGCGCTGATGTCGGTCACGATTCTGGGCCTGAACGCGAGCACTTACCTGCACGACTCCTACCGTGGCCTGGTCCATGGGGACATCGTTCAAGGGCTGACCAAGCCGGTGTTTTCCGCGTTCATCATCGCCACGGTGGGCTGCTACTGCGGCATGAAGACCACCGGCGGAACGCAGGGCGTCGGCCGCGCGACGACGCAGGCGGTGGTTATCTCCTCCGTCGCCATTATCATTGTCGACCTGCTGGTAACGCGCGCAATGATCGGCATCTTCGGCAGTTGAGGCGCTATGACCGAAGCCATCCCCAACCCCGGCGCCGCAACCATCGATCCGCAGGACGACAAGACCCCCGTCGTCGAGTTCAACGATGTGTCCATCGCGTTCGAGCTCAAACCGGTGCTCAAGAACATCTCGTTCTCGGTCGAGCGCGGCCAGACGCTGATCCTGCTGGGGCCGGCCGGTTGCGGAAAATCGGTACTGCTGAAGCTCGCCAATGGCCTGCTGGCTCCCGACTCCGGGTCGATCCGCATCTTTGGCCACGAGATTACGACGATGCCCGAGCGCGACCTCTTTAAACTGCGCGCGCAGATTGGCATGGTCTTCCAGGAGTCGGCCCTGTTCGATTCGCTCGACGTGGAGGACAACGTCGCGTACCGGCTGCATGAAGAACGCGTTCCGGAGGACCAGGCGCATGCCCGCGTCGTGGAAGCGTTAAAGTTTGTTGAATTGGCGCAGGCAATCGACAAGTTTCCGTCGGAACTCTCCGGTGGCATGCGTCGCCGCGTCTCGATTGCGCGTGCCATCATCTCGAACCCCGATCTGATCCTTTACGACTCGCCGACCGGCGGCCTAGATCCCATCACCTCAACCACTATCATCGAGCTGGTAATGAAGCAGCGCGACGTGTCGCACACCACGTCGCTGGTCGTCACGCATCGCCTGCAGGATGCCTTCGTTCTCGCAACTCATCGCTACGATCCGGAGCACGGGATGAAGCCAATTCCAAAAGACGGGCCCGACCAGGGCATCGACCCCGGAACGAAGTTTCTGATGCTCAATGAACACCACGTTGTATTCCACGGAACAACCGAAGAACTCGTCCACTCGCGTGACCCCTGGATTCGTGAGTATCTGGACTAGCGCGGCTGCCTAGCGCTCGCCTTTTATCCAGTCTGCGTAGGAGATGCGGGGGACGGTGACGAGGGCGTCGCGGGTTCGGGCGTAGGTGCCGAGGCCGTTCATGCGGCCGACGGCGTGAAGTTGATCGGCGTTGATGTAGGGGCCGGCGCCGTTCTGCTCCGGCACGACGAATTGGTCTTCGACATACATGGCGACGACGCGGCCGAGGATGATGCGCGAGCGGCCGATCTCCATACTGGTGAACTCCCGGCACTCCAGCGCGGCGTGGGCATCGGCGATGCGCGGCACTTTGACGACGGACGAGGGCGCGGTGGTCAAGCCGGCCATTTCGAGTTCGTTGACACCCGCGGGGAAGTCGGTGGCGCAGATGTTCATCTTCTCTAGCAGGTCTTCGGTGACGACGTTGATGACGAACTCGCCAGTGCTGCGGATGTTGCGTGCTGTGTCCTTGGGGAGGGCGTCGCGGCCGGGGCGGTTCGTGACGCCCATGCCGACGATGGGCGGATCGGTGCAGAGGTAGTTGTAGGCGCTGAAGGGCGCGGCGTTGAGGTTGCCATCTGTATCCATGCTGGTGACCCATGCGATCGGCCGCGGAGCTACCAGCCCGATGAGCAGGTTGTAGATCTGCCGGTGCGACGTCTTTTCCATTTCGAAGTTCATTGATTCTCCTTGTCGTCCCCAGCGTACCGTACTACGCGTGCTAACCCAGCAAACCACGCGCCCGAGAATAGGCGTATCGAGTCATTTGCGCGCGTGGGTGGGATAGACTTGTTGAGTGAAGCCACTCCCAACCGCAAGGCTCTTAGGAGCTACTACGGTCGCGCTCCTGGTCGCGTCGTTTTCCACATCGCTGAATGCGCAAACGCAGCCCTTGCAACCTGTGGCCGATGCGGCATATCTCAGTCTTCCCGACGCTCCGGTGCCGCAGAACGGTGCTGGGAGCGCCACCCCCGCCTCAGGGAAGCCCGATGCTCCCGCGTCGTCTTCATCGTCCTCGCGAGAGGCGGTGCCCGCAACGCCACCCGCGAGCCCCGCGGATCCATCCGCCGCCCCATTGTCCGCCGCCGAGGCCAAGCAGAAGCAACATGATGAGGCTGAGCGTGAATTGAAGGTGCAGGAGAAGCAAAGACTGCTGGGCGTAATGCCCCAGTTCCAGGTCGTGATGGGCGGGCAGGCCGTCGCACTAACCGGAGGCGAAAAGTGGAAGCTTGCACTGCATACCGCGATCGATCCGTTTTATATCGGGTGGGCGTTCGTGATCGGTGGCGGCTACGGCGAACTGGTGGACAGTGACAACGGCTACGGCTGGGGAGAAAACGGCTACTTCAAGCGGGTGGGTGCGAACTACGCCGACAATGTGAATGGCGCTCTGATTGGCAATGCGCTATTGCCGCAGTTGCTGCATCAGGACCCGCGCTACTTCCGCAAAGGGACAGGGCCGATCTTCAAGAGATTCCTTTATGCAGCCGAGTCGACAGTCGTCTGTCACGGTGACAACGGCAAACATCAACTCAATGTGTCGAACGTGTTGGGGAATTACATCTCGGGCGCGATCTCCAACGCATACTACCCGGCAAATGACCGTGGTGTGGCGCTGACGCTGGAAAACGGAACCTCGGTGACTCTGTTTGGCGCACTCGGCGGCCAGATTCTCGAGTTTGGACCAGACCTCGCGCGGCTGCTGCACAGGAAGAAGACGGGGGCGCCTGCTTCCATTCCTTCAACCGACGCTGCCGCGCCCGCCACGATTCCTACATCGGCCGATATACCTTCGCCATCCTCGCACTGATATGGTGTCTCAGAATCAGCCAATTAGCTGCGCCGACATCGGTGGGTGGCATCTTCAAGGGCACCGCGAATTTGCTTCGGATAGAAGACCGATTAGCGCCCAAAAATGATAAACTTGAGGGTAATGACAACGCCCCTTAAGACGCTGTTCCTGAACCCCCCTTCGTTTGAGAAGTTTGATGGTGGTGCCAGCAGCCGCTGGCCCGCAACCCGTGAGATCGAGTCCTACTGGTACCCGGTCTGGCTGACCTATCCAGCCGGAATGCTGGAGGGATCGCGCCTGGTCGACGCTCCGCCGCACCACCTGAAATGGCCAGACGTGGTGGAAATTCTGAAGGACTACGAGTTCCTGGTCCTCTTTACCAGCACCATGGGCTGGGATGGCGACCAGAAGATGGCCGAGGTCATCAAGCAGACTTACCCCAAGATCAAAATTTCCTTCGTTGGGCCGCCGGTGACTACCTCGACCGACAAGGCGCTGAACGAGTGTCCAGCGATCGACTTCGTCTGCCGCCGCGAGTTCGACTTTTCCGTCGTGGAGTTTGCGCAAGGCAAGCCGCTGAACGAAATCCTCGGCATCAGCTACAAGGACGAGAACGGCGTCATCCAGCATAACCCCGACCGCGCGCAGGTCACCCCGGAACAACTCGACGAGATGCCCTGGGCAACCGAGATCTACGCCCGCGACCTGGATGTCACCAAATACACGGTGCCGTTCCTACTGCATCCTTTTGTCGCGTTGTACTCAACGCGCGGCTGCCCGGCACAATGCACCTTCTGCCTGTGGCCGCAGACGCTGAGCGGACATGCATGGCGGAAGCGCTCGACCGATGACGTGGCGGCCGAGATGGCGAACGCCAAGAAGCTGTTCCCGCATGTAAAGGAATTCTTCTTCGACGACGACACGTTCAACATCCAGAAGGCGCGCACCATCGAGTTGTGCGAGAAGCTGAAGCCGCTGGGCCTGACTTGGTCTTGCACCTCGCGCGTCACTACCGACTACGACACGCTGAAGGCCATGAAAGAGGCAGGCTGCCGCTTGCTGATCGTCGGCTATGAGTCCGGCGATCCGCAGATTCTGAAGAACATCAAGAAGGGCGCAACCGTGCAGCGTGCACTCGACTTTCAGCGCGATTGCCACAAACTGGGCCTGATCGTTCATGGCGACTTCATTCTCGGCCTGCCGGGAGAGACCCGCGAGTCGATCCGCAACACCATCGACTTCGCCAAGCAGCTTGATTGCGAGACCATTCAGGTCTCCGTCGCGCATGCGTTCCCGGGCACGGAGTTCTTCGACTATGCCAGGGAGAAGGGGTTCATCACCAACGAGGCCATGTCGGACGAGGGCGGCCACCAGATGGCGCACATCGAGTACCCTGGCCTGCCCGTCGAGTACGTGATGGAAATGGTGCATAAGTTTTACGACGAGTACTTCTTCCGTCCCAAGCAGGCGTGGCGCGTGGTGTGGCAGTCGATCAAGAATCGCGATCTCCCCAGGCTCTATACCGAAGCGAGATCGTTCATGAAGCTGCGCAGCCAGCGCAACAAAGCAGCCCGCGCGGCAACGGCACTGAAGGCGCACGAGTCCGTCGGTCAGAGCGCCTAACCCTCCTCACTGATTTCGAAGAAGCGGTCAGCTTAAGGCTGGCCGCTTTTTTGTGGGGTATTCTGGGGCCATGGCGATAATCAAGAAGCTGCTGCCAGGATCATTTCTGCTCTTCGTCGCACTCGGACTCTTCCCGTCTACTCTCCCCGCGCAAACGATGGCGAGTCCTACGCTCAAAGGCGATGCCGCGCATCCTGCCCACGCGCAACACTGGGTCGACACGCGTCTCTACTTCGGCCTCGGCCCCTCCGACGCGCCGGGCAAGGGCATTTCGGAAGCCGAATGGCGCGACTTCCTCGACAAGGAAGTGACGCCGCGGTTTCCTGCCGGGCTCTCGGTGATGGATGTGTATGGGCAGTGGCAGGGCAACGCGGAGAAGACTCCGGAGCGGATTCGCTCCAAGTTGCTGATCATCGACTACCCGGTGACGGCGGAGAATGCGGCCAAGATTGAGGCGATTCGCGTGGCGTGGAAACAGAAGACAGGCGACCAGTCTGTGATGAAGGTGACACAGCCCGCGGAAGTGTCGTTTTAATGCGCCTATCTCCTCTAAACTAGAGGTAGATGAAGCACACTCTTACTCCCCAGAGGTATCTCATTTTGCTTGCCGTGATGTTGACGGCATCCGTGGGCGACACGCTGTTATCGCATGGAATGAAGCAGGTGGGGCCGGTGTCGCTGGCGCACCTCGGGCTGCTGCTGGCCGCCATGCGGAATCCGTGGGTGATCACCGGAATTCTGTGCCTGCTGGGATTTTTTGCGAGTTACCTGACAGCGCTGAGCTGGGCGGACCTGACGTTCGTGCTGCCGGCGACGGCCTTTGGATATGTGGTGGTGTTGCTGCTGGCGAAGTTCTGGCTGCATGAGGCGGGTGCTTCGAGTCTGTACCGGTGGGCGGGAATTGTGCTGATTGTGTGTGGCGTGGGGTTTGTCGCCAATGGGCCTTCGCAGACTCAGCACGAACCGGTGGACCCGCTGGAAGAGCCAGCCCACACACTGACGGGTGGAGCGCGATGATGGTCGCGGGTGGCGTTGAGACCAGCGTTCTGGAGACTTGGGTGACGATTGTGACCGTGGCGGCGACGGCGGTTGCAGGAGACGTGCTGACCGCGGGGGCGATGCGGCGGATTGGCGATCTCGACATCATCCGCGCACGGGCGGGGATGGGCGGAGCGATCAAGGCGGTGGTGTCGAGTCCAATGTTTCTTCTGGGCGTGCTGTCGATGGCGCTGAGTTTCTTCTCGCTGCTGTTTACGGTGTCGAATGTAGAGGTGTCGCTGGCCGCGCCCGCGAGCGCATCGCTGACGTTCCTCGGCAATGCGTTTGCCGCGAAGCTGTTCCTCAAGGAAAACGTCGACCGTCGGCGCTGGCTCGCAGCACTGTTCGTCTGCGCTGGAGTTTTTCTGCTGTCGAAGTAGCGCGTCTCAGGGCTGCGGAGTGGGGCTGGCAGGAAGGTTGTTCTGGGTGGGCGCGGCCTTGGTGGCCGACTTCAGCCATGATTCCAGCGAGCCGCTTTGGCGCAGCAGTTGAATTTCAGTCTGCCGGACCTGGAAGTTGGCATCGAGTACACCCAGGTACTTGCCCCGTTCTGCGATGCGTGCGGTCTGCTCATCCTTCGGGCTCATCTGCGGCCCGTTCGGATTGCCGGTGCCGGACTGAAGCTGCACGCGAAGAATATCAAGCTGCTGTTGCGCAAGCTCTTGCTCGAAGCCAGCAACATCCGCCTGCGCCTGGAGTTCCGCGACGCTATGGCGAAGGCGCCCCTGGCCGTCGAGAGCTTCGATCTGGGCGTTTTGCGCATCGTGGAGGCCGCGCGAGGCTTCGGCCACGGACACACGAGCCTTGGCTCCGCTGCCTTTGTCGAAGATAGAGATAGATATCTGGACGCCGATGGCCGCTTCGTTTGGCGCGATATGGGCGTTGCTGAACTGTTCCAGCGTGCCGAAGGAACTGGTGAAGGTTGCGTACCGGTTGTATTGGGTGAAGAAGTTGATGCGGGGCCAGAAGAGGTAGCGAGAGTCTCCCCTGGCCTGCTGCAACCGTGCGTCTGCGGTGGCGAAGGCCGCGGCCACAGCGGAGTTGGCATAGCCGCCGGGCGCTGGGTTGGCTGTTGCATCGAGCGATATCGGGTTCGCCGGAAAACTCTCGTCGATCCGCAGCGACGGGGGAGGCAGGCCGACGAGCCGCGCCAAGTGCTCGCGGTCGTAGGCGAGATCGTCCTCGGCTTTTAGAGTTGCAACGCGCAACTGTGCGGCGGTGAGTTTGGCCTGGGTCAGATCGATCTGCGTGTCCTGGCCCGCATCGAAGCGCTCCAACTCAATGGTCACAAGGGTGTTGGCATAGCCCACCTGCTGGCCTATAGCCTGCTCCCGTTGCTGGTCGTGATTGAACGCAATGTAGGCTAGCGCCGTGTCCTCGGCAACCTGCTCGCGAACGTCATCCAGCGCAAGCTGGGCGGCGCTCAAGCCTGACTGCGCCGAGTGACTGTAGGAAAACTGCGAGATGTTGAAGACGAGCGACCCAGCGGTGATGTCGAAGAGCGTAGGAGGGCTGGGAAGATATCCGTACGCCTGACCGAGCCCTGCGCCGGCCGTGACGGAGGGAATGTATGCGTCGTGAGCTTCAGCGACCTGTGCCTTCGCCTTCCTGACGTCGTCCTCCGCTCCCAGGACGCGCGGGTTGCTGCGGAGCGCCAGATCGACCGCCGTCGTGAGCGATATCTGGGCGTGCGCGCGCGTGGGCAGTAAGAACGCCAAACCGGCAACGGCCATAACTCCGAGTGCGAGAACCGCGGCAAAGTCCACCCGTGGCCGGCCGGAATTGTGCCGGGAAGCATTGGGCGCGGGCAGGGGATTTGGACGCATGCTCATTTATTCGACGATTTTCACCTCAAGACCATTGGTGAGATCGCGCGGCGTGGTTGCAATGGTCGCGACGGTATCGCCCTCGTTGAGGCCGCTGGTGATCTCGACGCTGGTGAGGTTGATGATGCCAGTCTTTACCGGAGTGCGAACCAGCCGGTTGTTGATGATGCGGAAGACGTACGGTTGCGCCCGGTCAAAACGTACTGCCTCGTGTGGAACGCTCAGTACATGGGAGTGTTCCGCGGCGGTGACTGTGACATTGACGTTCGCGTTGGGCTGAAGCGTACCATCGGAGTCGTCGACCGCAATTTGGCACTCGCCAACGAAGCGCGTCAGATATTCGACGATGGTGGTGGGAACCTGCTCGATATGTCCGTGCCAGATCGAGCCGGGCCTGGCCTCCCAGGTGATTTTGACCGGCTGCCCGTTCGCGAGATTCCCGATGTCAGGCTCATCGAAATAACCGGTGATGCGCATGTGGGTCAGGTCTGCGACGTAAATGAGGTCGGCGCCAGTATCGACGTAGTCGTGCTGGGCGACCGGAAGATAATAGACGGTGCCGGAGATTTTGCTGCGGATGTCCACCGTGTCGAAAGCGCTTTGTGCGGCGGCGACTCCGGCGCGGGCGTCATCGAGCTGCGCTTGGGCGCGAGCGCGATCGGCGTCGCCGTAACGTTGTGTGCCGTGCTGCTCGATGCTGCGAATGTTATTGTCGTCTGCCTCAACGCGATGCTTCGCGGCGTCGACCTCGGCGGGGGACTCTGCGCCTTGCTGCTGCAGCTTCTGCCTGGAGGCCAAGTCGGCGGCATCCTGCTGGCGTTGCAACCTTGCCCGGCTCAGGTCTGCGGCTGTGTTATTGCGCTCATCCTGCGAGCCGCCTTGATTAACATCGCTAGCGGCTAGCTCAGCCGCCCGCAGCGTCGACTGGGCGTGAGCCAGATTCGCCAGCGCGACCGTATCATCCATTTTCAGAAGCAGTTGCCCGGCCTTGACCTTTTGGCCGAGGTCGACCTCGATGTCCTGCACCTGGCCGGCAGCCGGTGCATGGGCCTGGAAATCGTTCATTGGCTCAACTTTTCCATTGGTAGCAAAGGACTTTACAAGATCCTGATACGTGACCTGGGCAGTGCGGATGCTCACCTTTTCGCGGGTAAGCGACCGGACAGCAAAAATCGCCAGAACGATCAGGAACAGGGCTGCTCCCCAAACTACATACTGCGCTGCGCGATTTGATTTGGGGCTAGAGGCCATGTGCTTATCTGTCAGTATATAAGACACGTTTTTGGGCAAAACGAATCAGAATTTCTTGACGCCAGATGAGCAATAGGTCTCTTGCGTCCGATTAGCGATGAGTTGGGGAGGTTTCGGGACCGCTCAAGTCAGACTTATGTCCCAGGCCGGGTAGCCGTTTGCAGGGCGCGGAGTTCAAGTTCAAGGCCACCGAAGTGGGGGCCGGCGTACCGGCCGGTGTTGTGCCTGATCCGGTAAAGCGCATCGACGGCTGAACCCACTTCGAGGCCTAGTTCGGTGCAGAGCGTGGGCCAGTTCGCCGTGCCGCGACTCCAGCCGAGCGCTGGGATAGCGGAGACGCTGCCGTTGGTTTGTAAAGAATCGGTCTGCCTCAGTTGGAGGCTGACGTGCTTCTCCTGGATCAGGCGGATGGGTGCGGCAAGGGCCGCGTTGCGGGTAACGAAGGTGGGCTCAAGGTTGCCAATGCCAAATGGTCCGCAGCGCACAATCCAGGCAGCCAGCTCGGGGGTGAAGTCGGCGAACGTGAGTTCGGCGTCGTAATCCAGCGCAGGAATCAGCAGCGAACCCGTCAGCCGGGATGCCGCGTAGGACGTCATTCGCGCGCGGAGCAGCGGCAGCCGGTCGGAGGGCAGCGAGAATCCGACGGCGTGCGCGTGGCCTCCAAAGCGATGGAACAGCGGTGCGTCCGGGTCCGCGGTGTCGGCGGCGGTGATGGCGTCCAGCAGGTGAAACCCGGGGATGGAGCGGCCAGACCCGTGCGCATTGCCATCGGCGTGGGTGATGACCAGGGCTGGCCGGCCGGTGCGATCCACCACCCGCGAAGCAAGAATGCCAAGCACGCCGCGATGCCATTCGGGGTGATCGAGGATGATCACGTCAGCTGGATACTCGCCATCGGAATCGACCCGGCTTAGCAACTCGCGGTCGATGGCGTTCAGCGCATACGCCTCGGAGTCGCGGCGGTCGGTGTTCAGCGAGTCGAGCTTCTCGGCCAGGGCAAGGGCGCGGGCCGCGTCGCGTGTGAGGAACAGCTCGACCACGTCGTCCGCAATGTCCATGCGACCCGCGGCATTGATCCTTGGCGCTATGCGGAAGCCCACCTCAGTCGCCGTAGGCGCGCGGTCCAGCGGAATCTTCGCGAGTTGCATCAGCGCGCGCAAACCGGGTTGGACGGGATTCGCAAGCGCTGCAAGACCCAACGCAGTAATTACCCGGTTCTCGCCGGTGAGCGGCACTGAATCGGCGATGGTGGCGATGGCGACCAGCTTCAGAAACGACGGCACAAGCACGCGGCGGGTACGCTCGCGGAAGGCGGCGGGATTGGGGGTGAACGGAGCAGCTGCCTCGAGCAGGGCCTGCGCGAGTTTGTACGCGACCGCAGCTCCGCACAAATTCTTGTTGGGATAAGGACAGCCGGGCTGGGCGGGATTGATGACCGCGAGGCAGTCGGGAAGGGCCGCAGCACCGTCGGGCAGGTGGTGGTCCGTGACGATCAGATCGAGGCCGAGCACGTGGGCCTCCGCGGCCTCTACGACCGCACGGATTCCGGTGTCCACGCTGATGACGAGTCGGATGCCTGCGGCTGCGGCCTCGGCGAGAATCGCGTTCTGCATGCCGTAGCCCTCACGGATGCGGTGCGGCACATGGTAGGTGACGGCTGCGGGACGCGCGGGATCGATTGCCAGCGCGATGCGCTCGATGGTGGTCTTCAGCAGCACGGTTGCGGTGGTGCCATCGACGTCGTAATCGCCGTAGATCAGGATCGGCTCGGCGCTGCGGACCGCCGCGAGAATGCGCTCGACGGCCGGGGCCATGCCCAACATCTGCGAAGGGTCGTTTGCGGGGTCGTCCAGTAGCGCGTCGAGTGTGGGATTCAGGAAGGCATCCGCAGTGGCTGGCGTGTCAATTCCGCGCGAGACCAGAAAATGTGCGATTGCGGGAGGGCAATCGAGGTGCACAGCAAGCGCTGAAGCCGCAATCGGGTTAGCAGCTTTTGCGACCCACGTGGATAGAACGCCGAGGCTTTCGGACGAGGGCAAAGCAGATTCCTTCGCTGGACTGTGGAAGATAACTGCGTCCGCAGAGACTAACAGCTTATCTCGGTACTAGTCGCCTGCGCCTAATCGTCGTCGCCATCGTCAACAACAATGCCGCCGAGGTCGGTAACGGTCTCGATCAGTTCCTGGAAGCGCTCGTACCACTCGGTGGAGGTTTCGTAGAGGAACATCACGCCCTGATGCGCGAACCCGAGTTGCAGGTAGCCGAGCTTGCCAACATGGTTCACCAGATACTCTGCGTCGTCGATCTCGGGCGCGTCGGAGTCGGGGTAGGCCTGGTCGCGAAGCTGCTGCAGCAGGATGGCGATGTCGGACTTCTCCAGCACGACCTCGCTCATCGTAACAAAGCTGGCGCCTGCGGCTTTAGCGTGTTCGACGAAGTCCTTCCAGGCGTCGGGATCCTCGTCCTCGAAGATCACAGTAGGCACTTCTTCCGTGACGTATCCATTGAAGCGGCGCATGCCATGGCCTGCGATGAAGGCCACCATGTCGTCTTTGAGCGAGATAAGATTGTCGGGTTGCATGCAGAGAGTATTGTCGCAGAAAGCGCGGTGGATCGCACACCAAGTTGGATTCGAAGAGGCGCGGCGAAAGGCTGGAACAGAGGCATTTGCGGCATCCGCCAGCCGGCGTACCATGGAAGCACTATGCGAGCCATTCAGATTACCCAGACCGGCGGACCCGAAGTGCTTGCGCTCCGCGAGTTGCCCACACCCGAGCCCGGCCCCGGCCAGGTGCTGATCCAGATCGAAGCCTGCGGCGTCAACTTCATCGACGTGTACCTGCGTGAAGGACGCTATCCCGCGAAACTGCCCTTTATTCCGGGCCAGGAGGCAGCCGGCACCGTGATCGCGCTGGGTCCGGATGTAACCTCGGTCAAGGTCGGCGACCGGGTGGCCTGGTGCCACGTAATGGGCACGTACGCCGAGTTCGCCGTCGCGCCCGTCTCCAAACTGATCGCCATCCCCGAGGGGATTAGCACACCGCAGGCGGCCGCGGCCATGCTCCAGGGGATGACCGCACACTACCTTGCATTCTCAACCTACCCTATTCAGCGCGGCGACGATGTCCTGATCCACGCCGGGGCCGGCGGGGTTGGCCTGCTGCTCATCCAAATGGCCAAGCACCTGGGCGCGCGTGTTCTGACGACCGTCTCGACGGAAGAGAAAGCCGCGCTCGCCCACCGAGCCGGAGCGGATGAGACGATTCTCTACACCCGCGAGGACTTTGCGGCAAAGGTGCGCGACCTGACCGGGGGCCGCGGCGTTCCGGTGGTCTATGACTCCGTGGGTAAGACCACCTTCGACGGCAGCCTCGCCTGCCTTCGGACGCGCGGCATGATGGTGCTCTATGGCGGATCGAGCGGAGCAGTGCCGCCCTTCGATCTCATTCAACTCTCGACCAAGGGATCGCTCTTCATCACGCGCCCCACCATGAAGGACTACACCGCGACCCGCGAAGAGCTAGAGCTGCGGGCGGGCGACGTGCTGCGGTGGGTTGGCGAAGGCAGCCTGAAGCTGCGGCTGGAACACAACTATCCCCTGGCCGAGGCGGCGCAGGCGCACCGCGACCTGGAAGCGCGCAAGACAACTGGTAAGGTATTGCTGATCCCTTAAGCCGTTACATCGCCTTTGCGATGGAACCGGCCGCATCGGATTTGCGTAGTTCACACAAGCATGCAGGAAACCTATAGCTGGCCTTGGGTAGAGTCGCAGGTTGCGCAGACCATCGAGGTCTGGAACGGCTGCGCGGGACAGCCTGCATTGGGCGGTGCACGCTATACCCGGGATGAACAGAAGAAACGC
>Ga0302279_10002592_pt1 | contig 23637 bp, 20 predicted proteins | sample III_Bog_N3_3_FD_194541 | JGI IMG/M metagenome (GOLD analysis project Ga0302279, IMG submission 194541) | Peat permafrost microbial communities from Stordalen Mire near Abisko, Sweden - III_Bog_N3_3 | ecosystem: Environmental > Terrestrial > Soil > Wetlands > Peat | place: Sweden: Abisko...
AGACTCAAGGCGGCGCGCGGACTTAGCTCGCCGGCTCTCCTTGGCGTCCGGCTAGAGGAGTAAGCGGAATGTGCGGGGGAGATAAGACGATCATGAGAATGGGTTTGGGGTTTTACTCATGACGAAGGCCGAGATCGTCCAGGCTCTGTACGCGCGCGTCGGCGGGTTCTCGAAGAAGGAGTCGGCCGACATCGTCGACCTCGTCTTCGAGATGCTCAAGGAGACGCTCGGGCGCGGGGAGAAGATAAAGATCAGCGGCTTCGGCAACTTCGTCCTCCGGGACAAGCGCCAGCGTCCGGGCCGCAACCCGCAGACCGGCGACCCCATCAAGATCAGCGAGCGACGCGTGCTGACCTTCAAGGCGAGCCAGATCCTGAAGCAGGCCCTGAACCCCCGCACCTCGGGCACTCAGGTGAGCGCGGCGAGCAACGGCTCTTCTGCCCAGACGGCCGCCGACGGCACGACCGGCGTGACCGCCGTGGCCGCTGCGTCCGGCGGCGGCTCGAGCGCGATCAAGGAATGAGCGACGAGACGAGCCGGGGAGCTCTCCCGGCCAAGCTCTACTTTCGCATCGGCGAGGTCGCCGGCCTCGTCGGGGTGGAGCCGCACGTCCTTCGCTACTGGGAGCGGGAGTTCCGCAGCATCCGCCCGAGCAAGAGCGCCAAGGGACAGCGGGTGTACTCCCGCCGCGACGTGGAGAACCTCCTTCGCGTGCGCGACCTCCTCTACGGGCAAGGCTTCACGATCGCCGGCGCAAGGAAGCGGATGCGCGACAAGGACCCGCTCCCCGGCGTCGAGCCCGAGACCACGCCGGAGGCAGCACCAGCACCCTCCGCCTACCGGGTCGACCCTGTGGCCGAGCCTGCTCCATCGATCCCGCCGGTCGCTCTTGCTCCGTCACGAGCGGTCCACGCCGCGCCCGAGGCAAGAGGCGCCGTCGCGGTCGAGAGCCGCGTGAACCTGGTCGCGCCGCACGCCGGGCACGATCGCGTCCGCGAACAGCTCGAGGAGCTGAAGACGGAGATCGAAGCCTTCCTCGAGGAGCTCGGAACCTGACGTCTCCCTCACGGAGCCGCCCGCCCCGAAAGGCGTGAGACCAACATCTCCTCTCCCCGTGTATCCTCCGCGCCTCTGCGGCTTCACGTAGATCCCCCGGGCGGCTGGCAGCAGATCAGCCTCGCCCCACCGGACCTCTCGCAGGCGCCGCAGATCGCGGTGGTGGACTGGAGCGCGTGGGCGCCCCCAGGAGCGACCGACGCGCGGCTGGCGACGGGCTGCTTCGCCGCCGAGACCGCCACCTGGACCGACGAGGCCCAGCCGCTCGCCCTCGACAAGATCGCGCAGACCGCGACGTCCACCGCGCTCCGCATGGCGGGCGCGGGGCTGGACGTCGGCGCCCTCGCCCCCACCGCCACCCTGGGCACGCTGGGGCCGGGCCAGGTGGTCTCCCAGCGGCTCGAGGGACGGGGCGCCGTCGCGCGGAGCTTCCTGGGCTTCGTGCCCGGCCGGGTGGTCGGCTGCTTCGTCCTCTGCGTCGAGCCCGAGCGAGCGACGGGACAGACGTGCGCCCCGAGCGTGGAGGGGGCGCGCGCCACGGGCGACTTTCAGGCGCCTCCTGCGGCGAGCGTCGGCCTTCGCGTCGTCCTCGCGGCGGTCCACCATCCGCAGTCGGCCGCGGGGGCCCTCGTGGCGGCTGGGGTAATCGGCGCCATCGGCGCGCTTCTCACCCGGAAGAAGCCGCGCCGGCGCTGACGTGGAAAGACGTTCGGCTCGAGCACGACGCCAGTTCACCCCCGCCGGTACAAGCCATGTTACAAGGCGCCGGATGCCTGGGCGTTTTCTCACCCCCCGCTTGAGGAGTGCCCTCTTTGCCGCGGCCGCGTTCTGGCCACTGGCCGCTTCGGCGCAGGAGCGTCCATCCCCCGCACCCACGGCCACGGCCACGGGCACTGCCCCGCCGCCGTCGACCCCCACGCCGCCCCCGTCGAACCACGGCTCGCTCATGCCTTCCTCCCCGAGCGGTCCGGGCACGCTTCCTCCAGGCCCTGCGTCGGGGGCCCCTCCGGCCGCCGTTCCGTCTGCAGGGCCCACGGCGCCCGCGGTTCCCGCCGGCAAGGACCAGGGGACGACGGCGCCGAAGACGGCGGAAAACCGCCCCTCCAACACCGAGGGCACCATCGGCGCCTCGCCGCAGGACGTCTACAGCGAGGACTGGTGGGGGCGCGCGAAGCCCGTCTTCGAGATCCACGGCTACTTCCGCACGCGCGGTGAGCTCTTTCACAACTTCTCGCTCGGCCGCCACAACTCGCCGACGGACACGCAGAACCTCTGGGCCCAGCCCCTCGACAACAGCTACACGCAGGGCGGCGTCGGCTCGAGCACCGGCACGGTCACGTCCGTGAACCTCTGCGGGCCGACCGTCAACGGCAACTGCCAGGACAAGTCGCAGGCGAGCGCGAACCTGCGATTCCGCCTCAACCCGGAGATCCACATCTCCGACAACCTCCGGATCATGTCGCAGATCGACATGCTGGACAACCTGGTCCTCGGCTCGACGCCCGACTCGTACGCGATGCAGCCGGGCTCCTCGACCAACGGGTCGGGCTACGTCTCCGCCGGGTACAACGGCTACGCGCCGCTGAGCGTCCTGTCGACGACGCAGGGGCCGCCGACCGCGGGGGTCAACGGCTACCAGAACTCGATCCAGGTCAACCGCGTGTGGGGTGAGTACAACACCCCCGTCGGCCAGCTCCGCTTCGGCCGCATGCCCAACCACTGGGGCCTCGGAATCCTCGACAACGCCGGCGACGGCATCGACTCCGACTACCAGACCACGATCGACCGCATCATGTTCGTCACCGGCGTGAAGTCGGTCGACTTCTACTTCGGCGGCTCGTGGGACTTCATCTCCACGGGCACGAACACGTCGAGCCCGTACACGATCTACGGCGGTCAGCCCTACAGCAACGCCAACCTCGAGAACGTGAACCAGTGGTCGGCGTTCGTCGCGCGGCGCACCAACCCCGAGCTCCAGAAGGTGAAGCTCGCGGCGGGGGACGTCGTCCTGAACGGCGGCCTCTACGCCTACTACCGCTCGCAGATCCTCGACATCACCGAGTCGAGCACGGGCGCCACCACCAGCCAGACGCCCTACACCGTCAACACCACGCCGACGGCGGCCACCGGCAACAACGGCCTCCAGTACCGCGGCGCGTGGGAGTTCGTTCCCGACCTCTGGGTCCAGGCGCTCTGGAAGACCTTCCGGTTCGAGGCCGAGTTCGTGACGACGTGGGGCCAGATCGGCCAGACGCCGAACTCCTCGTACAACACGTCGCAGCCGAGCCTCTCGCCCCCCATCCTGATCCGCGAGTACGGCCTGGCGACGCAGACCGAGTACCGCGCGATCGAGGACAAGCTCCACCTGAACTTCGGCTTCGGCTGGGCGAGCGGCGATCCCTGGGCGAGCTCCCTCAACCCGAGCGCCTCGCCGGGGAGCGTCCTCAAGGAGGGCAACCAGTACGGGCCCATCTCGACGTTCGCGTTCCACCCGGACTACCGCGTCGACCTCATCTTCTTCCGCGAGATCCTCACGAGGGTCGAGGGCGCGTACTACTTCCGGCCGAGCGTCGACTACGACTTCATCAAGCAACCGAACGGGCAGAAGTTCGGCGGCGGCGGCGCGGTCATCTGGAGCCGGGCGAGCGATTTCGAGCAGACCCCGGGCCACAAGCGTGACCTCGGCGTGGAGCTCGACCTCCAGCTCTATTACCAGGCGTCCGACGGCACGCTGAACGACGACCCGTCCAAGATCGGCGGCTTCTACGCGATGCTGCAGTACGGCGTCTTCTTCCCGCTGGGCGGCCTCGATTATCTCCCTGGTGAGCAGGCGCAGTCCCCGACGCTCAACTGGGACCTGTCGACTGCGCAGACGGTGCGTCTCTTCCTCGGCGTCATGTTCTGAGCGCCTCGATGCCCCTCTTCACCCGCCCCCGCCCGCCCGCGATCGTCCTGGCGCTCGCCGTCTCCCTCCTCGTCGCGCCCTTCCTCGCCCGCCCCGCCCGCGCCCAAACCCGCGAGTTCGCTCCCGCTCCCGCTCCCGCTCCCGCTCCGACTCCCTCCTCTGCTCCCCCCGCTCCAACTTCCGCTCCCGCTCCAACGCCTTCTCCCTCCCCCGCCCCCTTCCTCCCCTACGCCCCCCCCACCATCAACCCCGCCCAGGACCAGGGCCAGCTCGCCGACCAGGGCCTCCACCAGCCGGCGAACATCGACGGCACCATCGGCGAGCACCCGAGCGACGTCTACGCGCCGGAGTGGTGGGGCAGCGCGCGTCCGAGCTTCGAGCTGCACGGCTACTTCCGCACGCGGGGCGAGCTCTTTCAGAACTTCGCCCTCGGCCGCCACCCCGGCCCCGGCGACTCGCAGTACCTGTGGTCGCAGCCGCTCGACAACTCGTACACCCAGCTGCCCGCGGGCACGCCGGTGGCCGTCACGGGCTGCGGGTCGTCGAACGCCTCCGCCTGCACGGACTCGTCGCAGGCCAGCGCGAACCTCCGGTTCCGGCTGAACCCCGAGATCCACATCTCGAACAACCTGCGGATCCTCTCGCAGATCGATCTGCTCGATAACCTCGTCCTCGGCTCGACGCCCGACACGTACGCGATGCAGCCCGGCGCCTCGACCAACGGGTCGGGCTACATCTCGGCCGGCTACAACGCCTACGCGCCCTTGAGCTTCTTCTCGACGACGCAGGGTCCGCCGACGGCGGGGATCAACGGCTTCCAGAACTCGGTCCAGGTGAACCGCGTGTGGGCCGAGTACAACACGCCCCTCGGGCAGCTCCGGTTCGGCCGGATGGCGAGCCAGTGGGGCCTCGGGATGGTGGCCAACGCCGGGGACGGCATCGACTCGGACTACCAGTCGACCGTCGACCGCATCATGTTCATCACAGGGGTCAAATCGATCGACCTCTACCTCGGCGGCGCGTGGGACTTCGTCTCCACGGGCACGAACAACTCGAACCCGTACACCATCTACGGCGGCCAGCCGTACAGCAACGCGAACCTCGACAACGTCGGCGAGTGGGTCGCGTTCCTCGCCCGGCGCACGGCCCCCGAGAAGGCGCGCGCCACGCTCGACCGCGGCGGCCTCGTCCTCAACGGCGGCGTCTACGCCGTCTACCGCGAGCAGGTGATCGACGTCACCGCCGGGCAGACGCCGTACACGGTGAACACGTCCTGCTCGAACTGCAACAACGGCTTCCAGTACCGCGGGGCGTCCGCCTTCATCCCCGACCTGTGGCTCCAGATTCTCTGGAACAAGCTGCGCGTCGAGGGGGAGTTCGCGGCGATCGTCGGCCAGCTCGATCAGACGCCGGTGAGCATGCAGCAGCCGCTCAAGGTCAAGGAGTTCGGCCTCGTCACGCAGACCGAGTACCGGATGCTGCAGGACAAGCTGCACCTGAACTTCGGCTTCGGCTGGGCTAGCGGAGACCCGCAGGCGCCATCGCTCAACCCCGGGCCGAACGGGCTCCAGACCGAGGGGAACATCACCGGTCCGGTCTCGACGTTCCGCTTCAACCCCGACTACCGCGTCGACCTCATCTTCTTCCGCGAGATCCTGACGAGGGTCGAGGGCGCGTACTACTTCCGGCCCAGCGTCGACTACGACTTCCTGCGGCAGCCGAACGGGCAGAAGTTCGGCGGCGGCGGTGCCCTCATCTGGAGCCGCGCGAGCGTCCCGATCGAGGCTCCGGGCGGCAAGAGCGACCTCGGCGTCGAGCTTGATTTCCAGCTCTACTACCAGGCGAGCGACGGCTCGCTCAACGACGACCTGTCGAAGGTCGGCGGGTTTTACGCGATGCTGCAGTACGGGGTCTTCTTTCCGCTGGGCGGTCTCGACTACACGGCTGCCGAGCAGCAGTCGCAGGCCGCCCAGGGCCTGAACCTAGGCCTGTCGACGGCGCAGACGGTCCGCCTGTTCCTCGGCATCGTGTTCTGAGCGGCGGGGTTGGGCTAAGCTCTCCGCTGGAGGAACGGATGCGGGGCACCCCGGCGACTCTTTCTTTTGCAGCACTTGCGGCGTGCGTGGTCGGAGCGTGCACCAACGCGACCGGAACCGTGACGGGGAGCGACAACCCCGCGTTCGACGCCGCCCCGCCCCCTGCGGCCCCGTCGCCGCCCGAGGACGCGGCGCCGCCGCCTCCGACCGCGGATGCTGGCCCGGCGACCACGTGGACGGAGCTCTACAAGGACTACTTCGGTCCGATGGGCACCGCGAGCTGCGCTGGCTCCGTGGGCGCTTGCCACGGCGAGATGGCGGGCGCCGGCTACCAGGGCAGTCTCTACCTCTGTCCGCCGGGCGACCAGACGGGCTGCTACATGGGGATCACGAGCCAGGGCGTCGTCCCGATGCCGCTGCTCGACCCTGGGAGCAGCACGCCGTTCGACATGACGGGTCTCTTCCTCCGTCTGCGCAAGACGCAGGGCGCCAACAGCCAGAACCCGCCCGACCCGATGCCGCACCAGGTCGGCTCGGCGCCGCCGTACACCTTCACCGTGGCCGACGTGGCGAAGATCTCGAGCTGGGTGGCGGCGGGGACGAAGAACGACTGAGCCTGGGCAAGCGCCCGCGATGGATAGGCAAGAGCGCGCGTGCTCCAGCCAAGGAAGCCGGCGCTCCGGCCTCGGAAACGCGATTGATAGGCAGGCGCACGCGTTTGATGAGCAATCGCGCGCGTGCTCCAGCCAAGGAGCCGGCCCCGCACGCCGCTCCCGCTCTCCCCCGTGCTATACCCTCGGCCCCCATGGCAAAAATCCTCGTCGTCGACGACCAGCGCAACATGCGCACGACGCTCGCGATGATGCTGCGGAGCGCCAACTACGAAGTCGAGGAAGCGGTCGACGGCGAGCAGGGTACCGAGCGCGGCACGACGGGCGCATACGACCTCATCCTGACCGATTTGCGTATGGGCACGAAGGACGGCATGGACCTGCTCCGCGCCGTCAAGGACGTCCAGCCGATGACCGAGGTCATCGTGATGACGGCGTACGGGACCATCGAGTCCGCCGTCGAGGCCATGCGGCTCGGCGCCTACGACTACATCCAGAAGCCCTTCACCGAGGACGAGCTCCTCGTGAAGATCGCCAAGGCGCTCGACAACCGGCGGCTCGCCGGCGAGGTCGCCTTCCTCGCGACGGAGTTCAAGGACCGCTACAAGTTCGAGAACATCATCGGGCACTCCGGGGTCGTGCGCGAGCTGCTCGGGCGCGTCGTGCGCATCGCGCCGACGGACGCCATCGTGCTCATCACGGGAGAGAGCGGCACCGGCAAGGAGCTCATCGCGAAGGCCATCCACGCCAACTCCAAGCGCGCCGATCGCCCGTTCGTGCCCGTCAACTGCGCCGCCATCACCGAGACGCTCCTCGAGAGCGAGCTCTTCGGGCACGCGCGCGGCTCGTTCACGGGGGCCGTCGTCGCCCGCAAGGGCCTCTTCGAGGAGGCCGACGGCGGCACCTTCTTCTTCGACGAGATCGCCGAGACGCCCCTTCCCTTCCAGGCCAAGCTCCTGCGCGCCATCCAGGAGAACGAGATCCGCAGGGTCGGTGAGAACAAGGCCATCCGGGTCGACGTCCGGATCATCGCGGCGACCAACCAGGATCTCACCTCCGCCATCGCCGAGAAGCGCTTCCGGCAAGACCTCTACTACCGGCTCAACGTGGCCCGCTTTCAGCTCCCGCCCCTGCGCGATCGCCGGGAGGACCTGCCCGAGCTGCTGACGTTCTTCTTCGAAAAGTACAACCGCAAGATGAACCTCCACGCCCGCTACCACGACAACGTCCTCGAGGCGCTCTCGCGCTACGATTTCCCGGGAAACGTGCGGGAGCTCGAGCACATGATCGAGCAGGCCATCGCGCTCGTGCAGAGCGGCGTCGTGACCGCGGACGACCTGCTCCCGACCCGCGCCCCCGCCGCCGCCACCGCTGGCGGACGGGCCCTGGCCGAGGTCGTCGACGGCGCCGAGCGGAGCGCCATCGAGAGCGCCCTGCGGGAGAGCGAGGGCAACCGCGAGAAGGCCGCGGATCTCCTCGCCATCTCGCCGACGACCCTCTGGCGCAAGATGACGCGCCTAGGCATCGTGTTCGACCTCAAGGGAAGCTGACGAGGCCGTCTGAACGTCGCCGACGGGTCGGTCGGCGCAGCGAACGCGATGCAACGCTGAAGGCTCTGCGTGCAAGAGTGAAAGCAGCGCGTGGGGGGTTGCGGATCGCCATCGCTTCGTTAAGCGCGTTTCGGCGACGTAAACGACGGGGCATCCGCTTTGCTAGGCGAAGAGTCCGAACGGTGGGGAGGCCGTTGGAGGTCGCCGTGGCAAGAGTGATGATCGTGGACGACGAGGACAACCAGATCCGAACCCTTGAGATCGGACTGCGCCTCGAGGGCTTCCATGTATGCACCGCCCGTGAGGCCGAGGGGGCGCTCGCCCTGCTGCAGTTCCAGCCCGTCGACATCGCCATCGTCGATCTCATGATGCCGGGCATCAACGGCATCGAGCTGGCCCGCAAGATCCGTGATCAGTGCCCCGAGACCCGCGTGGTTCTGACGAGCGCCTACCACCTGAGCGAGACCCAGCTGACGCGCGCCGACTGCGGCGTGGTCGGCTTCGTCCCCAAACCATATGTACTCTCGGAGCTTTACGTCTTTCTCCGGGCCAAGCTCGCGCAGACGAGCCCGTCAGGCGCTCACCCGACGCTGCAAGCACTGAAGAGCGAGGCTCGTCTCCGGGCCTCGTAGCCGAGACCGCTCCCGCACCGGCCTCTCCTCAAGCGGAGAGGACTCTGATCCGCCGATTCCAGGCTCTCTGGCGTCGCGCCGAACGCAGTCCTCCCCGCTTGTGGCCAGGTCGGCGCCTCGCTCGGGCCCGAGACCCGGTAGACTCACCCGCCGATGCGCGTCGCCGACTTCGACTACGAGCTATCCCCGGACCGTATCGCCCAGCACCCCGCCGAGCGACGCGAGACCGCCCGCCTCCTCGTGATCGGGGCCAAGGCAGCGGAAGATCACACGATTGCGGAGCTGCCCGATCTCGTCCCGGAGGGGGCGCTCGTGGTCGTGAACGACACCCGCGTCCTGCCGGCCCGCCTGCTGGGGACCAAGCGCGGCACGGGAGGCAGGGCGGAGATCTTCCTTCTCCGCAAGACCGCGTCGGCGCCGGACGGCGAGACGTGGACGGCGCTCGGCAAGGCCTCCAAGGGAATGAGGCGCGGCACCCTCATCGACGTCGGGCAGCTCGAGGTCCTTGTGCTCGAGCAAGGCCCCCCCGCGACTTCCCCCGGGATGCTCGTCGTGGCCCTGCGGACAGGCGACGGCAGCTCCGTGGCGGAGGCCATCCGGAAGGTCGGCCGCGTCCCCCTGCCCCCGTACATCCGTCGGGAAGCGCAGGCCGCGGGCAGCGACGAGGCCGACCGCGAGCGCTACCAGACGATGTTCGCGCGGGTCGAAGGCGCCGTGGCTGCCCCGACCGCGGGCCTCCACCTGACCGAGGCGCTCGTCGATCGGATGGTCGCCCGCCGCTGCACCATCGCCCCCGTGACGCTGCACGTCGGCCTGGGGACCTTCCAGCCCGTGACCGTGGACGATCTCGACCAGCACCCGATGCACGCCGAGTGGTTCGAGGTCCCCCCCGAGACCGCCCGCGCGATCGACGCGGCCCGGGAGCGCGGCGCTCCCGTGCTCGGCATCGGGACGACGACGGTGCGCGCGCTCGAGAGCGCGCCGGAGGCTCCCGGCGGCGGCGGTCGCATCCTCGCGAGCGCCGGCGAGACGCGGCTCCTCATCCAGCCGGGCTACCGCTTCCGCGTCGTGAACCTGCTCCTCACGAACTTTCACCTGCCCCGCTCGACCCTCCTCGCGCTCGTCTGCGCCTTCGGCGGGACCGAGCGCATCCTCCGCGCGTACCGGCAGGCCCACGAGGCGCGTTATCGCTTCTTCTCCTACGGAGACGCGATGCTAGTGTCGCCGGCCACATGACGGCCCCGCGGACCCCCGGCTTCGCGTTTCGCGTGGAGGCGACCGACGGACATGCGCGCGCCAGCGTCCTCACGACGCCGCACGCGGAGGTCCTGCTGCCGACGTTCATGCCCGTCGGTACGCAGGGGAGCGTGAAGACCCTCACGCCCGACGAGGTCGCGACCACGGGCGCCCGCGTTGTGCTCGGCAACACCTACCACCTGTGGCTGCGCCCCGGCCCCGAGACGATCGCCGGCCAGGGAGGGCTCCACGAGCTCTCGCGCTGGCCCCACGCGATGCTGACCGACTCGGGAGGCTTCCAGGCATTCTCGCTCGCCGCCGGACGCAAGGGCGGCAAGGCGCTCGTCACGCCGTCGGAGGACGGCTTCACGTTCCGCTCGCACCTCGACGGGACCAAGATGCACCTGTCGCCCGAGGAAGCGGTTCGCATCCAGGGGCTCATCGGCGCGGACATCCAGATGCAGCTCGACGTGTGCGTTCCCGGAAGCGCGGAGGGAGCGCCGCAGGATCGAAGGGTCTTCGAGGCTGCCGTGCAGCAGACGACGCGCTGGGCGAAGCGCGCCCTCGCGGCCCCGCGCCCCCCGCTCCAGGCGCTCTTCGGGATCGTCCAGGGAGGCTCGCTCCCCGATCTGCGCCGCGCCCACGCCGAGGAGCTCGCGGCCCTGGAGCCTGGCTTTGACGGCCTCGCCCTCGGCGGCTTCTCCGTGGGCGAGCCCATCCAGCAGATGTACGACACGCTCGCGAGCATCGCGGGCGCCCTCGACGCCGAGCGGCCCCACTACCTCATGGGCGTAGGGACGCCACGCGATCTGCTGGAGGCCATCGAGCAGGGCGTCGACATGTTCGACTGCGCGCTACCGACGCGCAACGCGAGGAACGGGCAGGCCCTCACCCGCTCGGGGCGCGTCGTCATCAAGCAGGCGCGCTACAAGGACGACAAGCGCCCGATCGATCCCGAGTGCCCCTGCGAGTGCTGCAGGCGAGGCTATTCGCGGGCTTACCTGCGCCACCTCTACATCGCGGGCGAGATCCTCGTCCTCCGCCTCCTGTCCCTCCACAACCTGACGCTCTACGGGGAGCTCGTCGCCGGCGCGCGCCACGCCATACTCGCGGGCACGTACGCAGGCTTCAAGCGCGCCTGGCTGGACCGCATGGAGCGCGGCGAAGGCGGCGACTAGGGGCGCGTGACCGAAGGGTGACGGGCCGAAGAGCGAGTCGCGCATTGTAGAGCTCTGCTCCGGCGGGTAGTCTTCGGAATAGTGGGCACGGACGAAAAAAAGCCGCTCGGGCGCATCCTCATCAAGCAGAAGCTCGTCTCCGAGGCGCAGCTCGATAGCGCGCTGCGCGAGCAGCAGGCGCCCGGCGCGGCGCCGCGGCCGCTCGCGTCGCGCCTCACGGAGGCGGGGGTCATCGGCGAGGTCGATGCCCTGCGCGCGCTCTCGGAGCAGCACGGCGTCCCCGGCATCGATCTGTCGCAGATCGCCGTCCTCCTCGAGCACCTGGACCTCGTTCCCGTCGAGATGTGCGAGTCCCACCAGATCCTCCCGGTCCTCGTCCGCGACGACCGCGTCTTCCTCGCGATGGCGAACCCGAAGGACAAGCGGGTCATCGACGAGCTCGAGTTCGTGACGGGCAAGAAGGTCTACCCCTACATCGCGCTGACGACGACGCTCGCGCGCACGATCACCGCCGCCTACGAGGCGAAGGCGCGGGGCGAAGCCTACTTCCTCGGTCCGCACGTGCCGCCCGAGACGCTGAAGCAGCTCGGTCTCACGTCGCGACCGGCGACGCAGGCTCCCCCCAAGCCGCAGGCCGAGCCGGCGCTCACCGTGCGCGCCCCCCCTCCTGACACCCCGCACGCGATCGTCGACGAGGCGATGCGCCGGTCGGGCGAGGAGGCGAAGCTCCAGACGGGCGACTTCGGCAACCTGGCCGAGGAGATCTCGAGCGTGATGGCCCTGCCGCCCGAGCTGCGCAGCCAGCTGCCCGTGGCCGGCCCCGGCGTCACCGCCGACAGCAAGCTCATCATGATCGTCGACGACCAGGAGGACATCCGCAAGCTCGTGAAGCGGGTGTTCGTCGAGAAGGGTCATCGCGTGATCGAGGCGGACCGCGGGCTTCTGGCCCTGCGGCTCGTCAAGGAGCACGTCCCCGATCTGCTCATCTTGGACGCGATGCTTCCCGAGCTCCACGGCTTCGACATCGCCAAGCGGCTGAAGGGGAGCGAGAAGTACGGCTCCATCCCCATCATCATGATCAGCGCCGCCTACCGCGGCTGGCGGATCGCGGAGGACCTCAAGCAGAGCTACGGGATCGACGACTACATCGAGAAGCCCTTCCGCATCGGGGATCTGCTCGCGGCGGCGACGCGCGTGCTCGAGAAGAAGCTCGGCGCGGAGCCCAAGCAGGTCCCCGACGTCCTCAGCGCCGAGGCGGAGAAGGCGCTGGCCGACGGCATCGCGGCCTACCAGGCCGGCAACATCGACCAGGCGATCGATCTCCTCGCCCACGGGACGACCATCGACCCCCTCGCCTACCGCCTACACTTCCACCTCGCCCTCCTCTACGGGAAAAAGGGCCAGATCTACGACGGCATCAGCGAGCTCGAGAAGGCGATAGAGCTCAACCCCCGGCACTTTCCCGCCCTCAAGAACCTGGCGGTCCTCTACGAGAAGGCCGGTTTCAAGCTCCGCGCCATCGAGATGTGGGAGCGTTGCGTTCATGTCGCCCCGGACGCCACGACGAAGGAGCAGATCAAAGGACACCTGATTGGCTTGTTCTAAGCCAGGGCGGTAAGGTCGAAAAGGCTCCGGATGGCTGTGCCTACGGCCGCTTTAGCGGCTATCCTTTGGCTTCTCGAAACCTCCTTCGGCCTCGGAAACGTTACTCGGCCGCCCCGGAGACCTGACGCGTGAAGTTTCTCTGCGAGCACTGCAAGGCGAAATACCAGATCGCGGACGACAAGGTCGCCGGCCGCACGGTCAGGATGAAGTGCCGCAAATGCGGCAACGCCATCGAGGTCCGCGCCGCGGTGACCGAGACGAGCGTCTCGCGCGCCCCCCCGGCCGGCCGCGGTGCGACGGTCCCGATGGGCGGCGGCATCGACCCCGCGAAGGCGTACGCGGCGGCGGCGGCCGGGAAGCCCGGCGGCGGCCTGGCGACGAGCCTCTCGGGTGCTCGTTCCACGGCCACGAGGCCGCTCGGCGCCTCGGTTTCCCCCCAGAAGGATGGGGCGCTCGCGGGCGCATTCCAGCGCAACGTCCAGAAGGAAGACGAAGCGTCCGCGGGGCTCGACCTGCACGAGCTTTCGGCGGCGGACGAATGGTACGTGGCGATCAACGGCGTGCCGGTGGGTCCGGTGCGGGTCGCGGAGCTGCGCCGAAAGGCGGCGCTCTCCGTCGTGACGGAGGAGTCGCTCTGCTGGCAAGAGGGGATGGAGGAGTGGCGCCCGGTCCGGGCGGTCACCGCGCTCGCCGCCGTCGTACGCGAGGCCGCGAGCGGCGGGCGGGTCTCCTTGATCTCGCCCGCGCCGACCGACGCGCGGGTCTCGGCGCCGCCGCCTCCTCGGGCATCGGGCGCGACGCAGTCGCAGGCCCCTCGCCCCACCGCGCCTCCCGGATCGCCCGGCACGGGCGCATCGCAGGCGCCAGCGTCGCTCGGCGGCGCGGGCCGCGGCTCCACGGTGCCGGCCAAGCCTGCCGCCCCGGTGCACGCCACTGCGGCGCAGGCGCAGAGCAGCCAGGTCGGGGCCCGCAGCAACGTCGTCCCCATCTCGGCGGCGAACAACAACAGGCTCGCGACGGCGGAGAAGCTGGACGAGCAGCCCTTCCTCGCGGCGACGGCCCCCGCGCCGATGATCGCGGCGGATCCTTTCGCCCTCCCCAAGCCGGCAGCGTTTCCGGACGCGCAGCCGTCGCCGTTCCAGGCCGTTGCCCCCGCGCCCGCCCCGGTGGCCGTCGCCCCGGCGGTCCTTCAGGCGCAGCCGAAGAAGTCGCCTCCGTGGATCCTCCTCGCCATGTTCGTGCTCGCCGCAGCGTTCGGGATCACGGCGGCGATCATGATGTTCAAGCAGCCGCAGCAGGTCGTGGTCGTCGCGCCCCCGCCCACGGTGGCGTCGCCTCCCCCCAGCGTCGCGGTCGCCCCTCCCGCGACCGTCGGCGTGGACATCCCGACGGCCGACTCTGCCGCCGTGGCCGCGCCGTCCGCATCGGCCGTCGCCGTGGCCGCCAACGGGAAGCCCCCCACGGGCGGAACGGCGCCCCATGGCCCGTCGACGACGGCGCCCAAGCCGGGACCGACGACCGCCGCGGATCCCGCCCTCCAGGAGCTGATCCGACAGAACGGCGGCGGCTCGGGCCCATCTGCCACCCCCGGCGCGGGAGCCGCGGGCGGCGGTCCAGCCCTGACCGAAGCGCAGGTCGGGATCGTCCTCGCGCAGCACAAGGTCGGCGTGAGCCGCACGTGCTGGGAGCGCAGCTCCGGATCCACGCCGACCGCGAACATCGACGTGAAGATAAGCGTCGGCGCGTCGGGCGCGGTGCAGAGCGCGCAGGCAACGGGCAACGATCCGGTGGTCGCGCACTGCATCGAGAGCGCCATCCGCAGCTGGCAGTTCCCCCCGTCGGGCGGCGTCTCGACGATCAACGTGCCGTTCCACTTCGTGCGGCAGTAGCGAGGCACGCAACCAAGCTAGAGCTTGGCTGCGTCGAGAGCCCGCCCATCGTCGACGAAGCAGTGCTCGGTCGAATTGATGGTCCCGGCTGGCGTCTGCGGCGCGCCAGGCGCACCGTAAGGCGCTCATGGAGAATGCGGCGCCCGTCATTCTGCTCGTCGACGACGATCCCGGCGTGCTCGAGACCTACCGCCGCTCGTTCGCGCAATTCGAGCCGCTGCTCGCCCACGACGGGGTGGCGGCGCAGACGATCCTGTCGGCGTTCGCGGTGGACGTGGTCGTGTGCGACCTGAAGATGCCCGGGATGAAGGGGCTCGATCTCATGAAGTGGGCGCGCGAGCACTGCCAGCCGAACCCCGAGTGGATCGTGGTCTCCGGCGAGGCCACGCTCGACGCGACGATCCAGGCGCTGAAGCTCGGCGCGTTCGACTTCATCTGCAAGCCGATTCTGTCGCCGATGCAGCTTCGCACCGCGGTCACGAACGCCGCGCGGCACAAGCGCCTCCTGGCAGAAGTCGCGGAGCGCCGCGCGCTGGAGGTGGCGCTTCGCGAGAGCGAGCGGCAGGTGAGGCAGCTGGTCGAGAACATCGCCGATCTCGCGTGGAGCGCGACCGCGGACGGTCGCATCGATTTCTACAACCGCCGCTGGTACGAGTACACGGGCACGACGTTCGAGCAGATGGAGGGTTGGGGTTGGAGATCCGTCCACCACCCCGCGCTGCTGGAGCAGGTCGTCGAGCGCTGGACGCGCGCGCTGGCGACGGGCGAGCCCTTCGAGATGGAGTTCCCGCTTCGACGGGCCGACGGCGTCTTTCGCTGGTTCTTGACCCGCGTACGACCGCTGCGGGACGCCGACGGGCGGATCACGCGCTGGTTCGGGACCAATACGGACATCGACGAGGCCAGGGCGGCGCGTTCCGAGCGGGAGCGGCTCATCGCGGACCTGCGGCAATCCGTCGAGGCTCGCGACGAGTTCCTCGCGATCGCCGCCCACGAGCTTCGCACTCCGCTCACGGCGCTGCAGCTCCAGCTCGAGGGTACCGCGCACCTGATCGGGCGCACGAGCAACCCCGGCAACGACAAGCTCCTCGGGAAGCTCGCCGTCGCGAGCCGGCAAGTGACGCACCTCGGCACTCTCGTGAACGGCCTTCTGGACGTCGCAAGGTGCATCCAGGGAAGGCTGATCATCGAGACCGAGGAGGTCGATCTCGCGGAGATCGTGCGCGCCGTCGTGGAACGATGCGGCCCGCAGGCGCAGAGCGCGGGGTGCGCCCTCATCGTCGACGCGGAAAAGGAAGTGAAGGGACGCGGGGACCGAACGAGGCTCGATCAGGTCGTGTCGAACCTGGTCGGAAATTCCATCAAGTACGGAGCGGGCCAACCGATCCGGACGACCTTGCATGCCGTCGAGGGCGTGGCGCTGCTCCGCGTCGAGGACCGTGGAATCGGCATCCGTCCCGAGGACACAGCGCGCCTCTTCGCGCGGTTCGCACGAGCGGTCTCGAGCAACAGCTACGGCGGCCTCGGGCTTGGGCTCTACATCGCGCGTCAGATCGTGGAGGCCCACGGCGGCACGATCGACGTCGCCAGCGAGGTCGGCCAGGGGTCGACGTTCACCGTGAGGATTCCGCTCGTCGGGCCGCCCGCCGAGCGAAAACGGGAGGCCTCATCGTGACCACCCTCGCTTGCACGGGGATCTTCGTCGTCGACGACGACGACGACGTTCGAGACACCTTCATCCAGACCCTGACCGATGAGGGATATCCAGCCTTCGGTGCGGCCAATGGCAAGGAGGCCCTCGGCAAGCTTCGGGACGGCGCCCCGCTTCCGTGCGTCATCCTGCTCGACATGATGATGCCGGTGATGGACGGGCGCGCCTTCCGGGCCGAGCAGCTGCAGGACGGGCTCCTTTCGAACATCCCGGTCGTCGTCCTGACCGCCCACGCAGACATCCGCGGCGTCGAGCGGGACCTGCGGACCGGCGTGCTCCGGAAGCCGATCTCCCTCGCGCAGCTCTTCGAGATTGCGGCGACGCATTGCGGAAAGCCCACGAGCCCGCGGTGGAGCCCGTAGCACCCCTGACCGTAAGGCGACGCCCCGCGCTCGCGTTTCGCCTCTGCCATACCCACTCTGCCGGAAGCCAAGTACAGTGTGGCTGCCCATCCAGGGGAGGAGCTTTCACCCGATGAAGAATCGAATCCAACTGGTCAGAAAATCGTCCCTCCTCGCCCTCGCTGCCACGATTGCTGCGCCCCTCGCGTGTAACCCCTTCGCGAAGAACCAGGACCCTAGCTACCCGCAGGGAGGCGCCAGCGCGAGCGTCGGGATGAACCAGTACCCGCCGCAGCAGGGTTACCCGCAGCAGCAGCAGGGGTATCCCCCCCAGCAGCAGGGCTACCCGCAGCAGCAACAAGGCTACCCGCCGCAAGCGCAGCCCTACCCCCAGACGCAGCCGACGCCCCAGGGCTACCCGCCACAGCCGCAGCCCCAGCCGCAGGGCTACCCTCCCCAGCCCCAGCCGACGCCCCAGGGTTACCCGCCACAACCGCAGCCGGCCCCCGCGGGGTCAAGCGGCCCTCTCGGTCCCATCGGCACGACCAACCCGGCGGATCTCTCGAGCATCTTCGCGCAGGCGGCCCAGGGTCTCAACGCCATGATGCAGCAGCCGGGCACCGTACCGGGCGATCTGGTCGAGGGCGGCATTAAGGTGATCGCCGCCGCCGCCGCCCAGGGCATGCAGCCCGAAGGACAGATCGCGAAGGGCACCCTCCAGCAAGGCGGGCACCTCGAGTTCATGGTCCCGATGCAGGCGGGCAAGTGCTACACGCTCATCGGCTTCTCGCCGCCCGGTCAGATCACGAACGTCGATCTGAACCTGCTCGCGCCGCCGTTCTACACGACGCTCGCCGGGCAGGACACGACCGCGGACAACCACCCCATCATCGGAAAAGCGCCGAACCCGATGTGCCCGATCGTGCCGCTGCCCATCAACTACAAGGTCGACATCGTCGCGCGTACCGGATCGGGGCAGGTCGGCGTCCAGCTCTACTCCAAGGCCAAGTGATGGACGCGGGCAGGCAGGGCCGGCGCGCCGGCGTCGCGATCCTCTCGCTCGTCGTGCTCGCGGGCGCGAGCGTGCCGCTGGCGTGCGTCGCCAAGAAGCCCGCGGAGGCGCCGACTCCGACGACGCCCCAGGACAGCGCGTCCCCGCCGACGTCCGCCTCCGCGGCGGCGAGCACGGCGCCGCCGCCCCCGAGCGCATCGGGGAGCGCGCCGGCTCCCATCGCCTCCGCGAGCGCCACGGCGCCCGCTCCGCTCGGCAGCATCGTGACGACGGATCCCAACCAGCTCGCGCAGATGTTCACGGCCGCGGCCGCCGCGGCCACCGCGGCTCTCCAGCCCGCAGGTACGGCCCCGGCAGGGGATCCGGTCGACGCCAAGCTCGCCGCCATCGCGAAGAAGCAAGCTCCGGGCATGCAGGCCGAGGGGCCCGCCGCCAAGGGCATGCTCCAGGAGGGCGGCCACCTCGAGACGATGGTGACGCTCCAGGCCGGCAAGTGCTACGCGATCGTCGGCTACTCCCCTGCCGGCAGCGTGAAGGATCTCGACCTCCACCTCCTGGCGCCGCCCTTCTACACGTTCCTCGCGGGGCAGGACACGACCGACGACAACACGCCCGTCGTCGGCAAGGGGCAGAGCCCGATGTGCCCGATCATCCCCCTCCCGGTCGCCTACAAGGTCGACATCTTCGCCCGCAAGGGCTCCGGTCCCGTCGAGGTCCAGCTCTACTCGAAGACGAAGTAGGCGAACGGTCGCCGCATCTTTGTGCGCAACCGCCGCTGCCTCGGGTCGATGGGGGGAGGATGGATGCCCGCGAGCTACGCCGGGGCGAGGCGGCCTACCCGGCGCGCCTCGCCGAGCTGCCGAACCCGCCCGCCGCCCTCTGGGTCGCGGGTCAGATGCAACGTGCGCCGACGATCGCCATCGTGGGGACGCGCCACCCCGTCGCGGACGCCGCGGTCTTCGCCGAGGAGCTGGCGGGCGCGGTGGCGCTGGCCGGAGGCATCGTCGTGTCGGGCGGGGCAAAGGGCATCGACGCGGCGGCCCACCGCGGCGTCATCGCGCAGGGCGGCCCAACGTGGGTGGTCGCGCCCACGGGACACGAGCACGTCTACCCCGAGGACCACGGCGAGCTCTACGACACGGTCGTGAGGACGGGCGGTGCGGTCCTCTGGCCCTTTCCTCCCGGCACGACCGCGCTCCGTCACAACTTCTTCCTTCGTAACAGCGTCCTCGTCGCGCTCGCCGACCTCGTCGTCGTGGTCCAGGCTGGCATCCCATCCGGAGCCCTGAACGCGGCCGCGTGGGCTCGCAAGCTCCGCAGGCCGCTGTGGGTGGTGGCGGGAGCCCCGTGGATGACCGGCTTCCGCGGCTGCCACGCCGAGCTCGCCCGGGGTGGCGCCCACCTCCTTACATCCATCAAGGCAGTCCTCCGGGCTGCCGGCCTCCTCTTAAGGACGAATCTTGCACCCTCGCCTTCGAGCTCCGACGGAGCTCATCCGGTAGGCCTCTCTCGCACCTTCAGTCCCCAGGAAAAAGCCCTGCTTTTGGCCACTGGGCGCACCCCTCGGCACGTGGACGAGATCGCCTCCCGCGCTGGGCTGCCGGCCTCTGCCCTTGGCACGCTGCTCTTGACGCTCGCCTTGGAGGACGTAGTAGTAGAGGGCCCCGACGGGTTCTTCCGCCGGGGATCAAGCCCCTAAAGCTCGGGGATCTAAGAGCTTTTTTCATCTCAGGAGCTGGGGACCGTAGATGGGCAAGACTCTCGTGGTCGTCGAATCGCCGGCCAAGGCAAAGACGATCAAGAAGTATCTGGGGGCCAACTACGAGGTCCTGGCGTCCAAGGGGCACATCAAGGATCTGCCCAAGAAGATGGGCATCGACATCGAGCACGGCTTCACGGAGACGTACGAGGTCATCCCCGGCAAAGAGAAGGTCCTGATCGAGCTGAAGGGCGCCGCCAAGGACGCCGACGAGGTCCTGCTGGCGACCGACCCCGACCGCGAGGGCGAGGCCATCGCCTGGCACCTCTGGGAGGAGCTCGGGGGGACCAAGAAGGTCAGCAAGCGCGTGGAATTCCACGAGATCACGAAGAAGGGCGTCCAGGCCGGGGTCGCCCATCCCCGCAAGCTCGACAAACACCTCTACGACGCCCAGCGGGCGCGCCGCGTGCTCGACCGCATCGTCGGGTACGACGTGAGCGCCCTCGTCTGGTCGAAGCTCGCGTTCGGGCTGTCGGCGGGGCGGGTCCAGAGCGTCGCGCTGCGGCTCATCGTCGACAAGGAGCGGGAGATCGAGGCCTTCGTCCCCGAGGAGTACTGGAACTGCGGGGCGGCCCTGGCGAGCGGCAAGACCGCGAACGGCGGGCCGAGCTCGTTCTTCGCGCGCCTCTTCTCCAAGGACGGCGAGAAGCTCCAGGTCAAGGACGGCACCACCGCCGCGACGGTCAAGAACGACCTCGAGAGGTCGACCTACAAGATCGCCAAGATCGCCAAGAGCGAGCGCAAGCGCCACGCGCCGGCCCCCTACTCGACGAGCAAGCTCCAGCAGGACGCCGTGAACCGGCTCGGCTTCGGCGCCAAGCGCACGATGCAGGTCGCGCAGGGTCTGTACGAGGGCGTCGACCTCGGCAAGGAAGACGGCACGGTCGGCCTCATCACGTACATGCGTACCGACTCGACGCGGATCTCGCCCGAGGCGGTGCAGTCGCTGCGCGAGTACATCGGCACCGAGTACGGCAAGACGTTCGTGCCCGAGCAGCCCAACGTCTTCAAGTCGAAGAAGGGCGCCCAGGAGGCCCACGAGGCCATCCGCCCCACGTCCCTCGAGTACGCGCCGAGCGTCGTCCGCAAGAAGCTCAAGGACGAGCAGTACAAGCTCTACAAGCTCATCTGGGACCGCTTCGTCGCGAGCCAGATGAAGGACGCCGTCTACGACCAGACGACCATCGAGATCGAGGCGACGTCACCCGGCGGCAAGTACGGCCTCCGCGCGAGCGGCCGCATCCTCAAGTTCGCGGGCTGGCTCGCCGCCTACGAGGTCAAGACGGACGCCGCGAAGGGATCCATCGCCCCGGGCGAGTTCGCCGGCGAGGAGACCGAGGGGGACGAGGACGGCAAGAGCAACGGCGCGAACGGCACGTCGCCCACGACCAGCAAGCCGACGATCCCCGCCGACAACGAGGAGGCCACGCTGCCCGTCCTCGACGAGGGCGAGAAGCTCTTGCTCGTGACGCCTCCGGGCGTGCTCACCGAGCAGAAGTTCACGCAGCCGCCGGCCCGCTACACCGAGGGCTCGCTCGTCCGCGAGCTCGAGGACCGCGGCATCGGACGCCCCAGCACCTACGCCGAGATCATCAGCAAGGTGCAGGCACGCGCCTACGTCGAGAAGGTCGACGGCGGCCGCGCGTTCCGTCCGACGACGCTCGGGAAGTTCGTGGTGGACGGGCTCGTCAGCAGCGAGCTCGACTTCATGGACCCCGCGTTCACCTCCCGCATGGAGGACGAGCTCGACGCGGTCGAGGCCGGCCGCGAAGAGCGGGTGGACCTCCTGTCGCGCTTCTACAAGGGCTTCCGTGCCCAGCTCGACAAGGGCAAGAAGGGCAAGCGCTGGAACCCCGAGCCCACGCCGACCGACGAGGTCTGCGAGGTCTGCGGGACCGAGCACATGAACAAGCGGTGGTCGAAGAACGGCTGGTTTCTGGGCTGCGCCGACTACCCCAAGTGCAAGAACACGCGGGACCTGGGGCCCGACGGCAACGGCCCCCTCGCCGGGACGCCGCCGCGCGAGACCGGCATCATCTGCGACAAGTGCGCGAAGCCGATGGTGATCAAGACCGGGCGCTACGGGGAGTTTCTGTCCTGCACCGGCTACCCGCAGTGCAAGAACGCGAGGCCCGTCCCCCTGGGCGTGCCGTGCCCGAAGTGCGGCGGGGATCTCATCGAGATCCGGAGCAAGAAGCGCGGCGGGCGGCCCTTCTACGGCTGCCTCAACTACGCGAACGAAGCCATCAAGTGCGACTTCAAGCTGTGGCAGAAGCCCATCAACGAGCCGTGCCCGCTCTGCGGGGCGACGTTCCTCGTCCACGGCGGCTCGAAGGCCAAGCCGATGATCGCGTGCGCGAACAAGGAGTGCGACTACAAGCGCCTCCCCCCCGCCGAGGGCGACGAGGTCTCCCCGGTCATCCCGCCCCCGCACGCCTCCCCCGAGATCCACGCCAGCCCGACGTGAAGGGGTATCGAGCGCGGGTCGATGTCTATCGACCTCGGGTCGATAGATGTAGACCCCGGGTCGATAGGTCTAGACCTCGGGTCGATAGGTCTAGACCTCGGGTCGATAGGTCTAGACCTCGGGTCGATAGATCTAGACCCCGGGTCGATAGATGTAGACCCCGGGTCGATAGAACCGATGCGCCCTACTTCTTCGTCTTCTTCTCGACGATGTCGTCGCGCGTCGCGCCGAGCTTGCCGAGGAGCGCGTCGATGTCGGCCGCGGAGACCTGCTTCTCCTGGAGCGCCACCTTCAGATCCATCACCACGGCGTCGAACTGCGCGTCGGTGATGCCCATCCCTTTGTGGGCTTCTTTCATGGACTTGCCCGTGTACTCGCACGGCCCGCCCGCCTCGTGGCAGATCTGATCGGCCAGCATCTGCTTGAAGTGATCGAGCTTGGGGCCCGTCGTCTTCGCGAAGAGCTTGCTGACCTTCTTGTCGAGGGCGATGTTGGCGAGGAACGAGTCGATGATGCCGGCGACGCCGTCCTTGCGTCCGAGCCGGTCGTACAGCGTCGGAGGGGGCGCCGCGTCCACCGGCGGGCCGGCGTCCTGAGCCGCGACCTCCTCGGTCGGATCGGTGACGGGCGGCTTCTTGTGGGCACATGCGGCGAACGCGAAGCCGATACCGAGCGTGGCAACTAGGAGCGTCAGAGGCGCTTTCATGGAGTCCTCTCGTGGGCCGACGATCGGGCACGCCCGCATCGGGCCTGCCAGGGCGCTGTTTATAGGCGCGCTCAGGCGTGGGCGCCTAGCAAAACGTGTTAAATGCTACGCTTTCTCGCGCCGATGAAAGCCCCAAGCCCCGCCGCCCTCATCGACCGCGCCCGCACGCTCGTCGTGCGAATGCACGGCGTCGAGCGCTGGGCCTACGCGCTGGACGCGGCCCTCCCGGCCGAATCCGTGCGCGCAGCCATCCTCGCGGCGGGGTACGTCCTCGCGGAGGAGGACACCGAGGCCGGCGTCGCCCGGTACGAGGCGGCCGCGGATCCCGAGGGCGCCGCGGCCGCCGCGTCCGAGGGCTCCCCGCCCCCCGGCGCGCGCGACGAGATCGTCACCCTCCGCAGGGCAGACCTCGGCGTGACCATCCTCCAGGCCCACGGCCGCACGACCCCGGACCGCCTCGGCCCCATCCTCGAGGCGACGGGCTTCGTCCCGCAGTCGCGTCTGCTCCGGCAGGCGTACGACGTCGCGGATCCGGACGCGCGCAAAGCCCTCCTGACGCTCGCCCACATGGTGGTCTCGTGGGACGACGACTGGGCGGACCTGTTTCTCCTGCACCTCGCGTCGCCGGATCCCGTGGTCCGTCACGACGCCGCGCTCGCCACGGTCGTGGCGGCGGTGTCCGCTCGGCAGCGCGAGCCGGCCCGCACCCTGCTCGCCGAGGCGCAGGTGCGGGAGAAATTCCCGCAGCTCAAGGCCACCCTGACGGAATCGCTCGCCGCCGTCAGCTCCATCGCCCAGGGAACGGCGTGAGGCGAACCGGAGGCGTGCAAGCAACTTGGACGGCGTCCGCAAAAGGCGCGACGCTAGCGAACGTCTCCGGGCTAGTGTTCTCCCGCAAACGGTGACGCAGTAGACATGCCTTGCACGCTTCTGATCGCCGAAC
>Ga0302279_10002595_pt1 | contig 23617 bp, 27 predicted proteins | sample III_Bog_N3_3_FD_194541 | JGI IMG/M metagenome (GOLD analysis project Ga0302279, IMG submission 194541) | Peat permafrost microbial communities from Stordalen Mire near Abisko, Sweden - III_Bog_N3_3 | ecosystem: Environmental > Terrestrial > Soil > Wetlands > Peat | place: Sweden: Abisko...
AAAAGGTCTCGCAACGCTGGCCGCGCTCTTCCCAGAGGCCGAGGAACTTCAGCAGCGTCTCGGCGCGCTCGCGGGCGGCCTTCGGCTCCACGCCCCACAGGCCGGCGACGAACTCCAAATATTCCATCGGCGTCAGCCGGTCGTAGAGCATCGGCTCGTCCGGGGCCCAGGCGATCATCTGCTTGGCGGCGGGCGGATCAGCCAGGGCGTCGACGCCGAACACCTTGATCGAGCCGGAGGTGGGCTTCAGGAGGCCCGCGACCATGCGCAAGGTGGTGGTCTTGCCGGCGCCGTTGGGGCCCAGCAAAGCGTAGAGCTCGCCCGCCCGCACCGTCAGGTTCAGGTGGTCGACGGCGGGCTTGGCGTAGACCTTGGTCAGGCCCTCGACCACCAGGGCGTCGGTCATCATCGGCTCCTTGGGCGGACGGCGCGGCCAGTATGAAGCCCGCCGGGCCCGGCCTCAACCGGGGCTTTGGCGAACGCGGGCCGATCCGACCAGCAAGGCCACGCCGATCGCCAACCCAGCCGCGCCGCAGGCGACGAACGCCATCCGATACGACGTCGCCTGGGCGAGCGGGCCCATGGTCAGATAGAGCGCCCAGATGCCGATCTGGGCGGCGAAGCTTTTCACCGAGCCGATGGTGGCGCGGTTGTCCGAGGGGATGGCGTGCTGCAGCCGGCCCTCGAAGCTGACGTCGATCAGCCGCATCGCCCCGCTGTAGAGCGCCAGCACGGCCATGGCCGGGGCGCTGAAGGCCAGGGCCGCGCCGATCAGGGCCGCGCCGCAGAGGGCGAACAGGCCGTGGAACCATCGCCGACCGACTCCACTCAGACGGTGGGCGAGCAGGCTGGCGGTCGCCTCGATGGTCTGCTGGCCGGCCACAAAGAGCGCGATCCAGGCCCGGGACAGGCCCACCTTGGCCCCGAAGATCGGCCAGAACTCCTCCAGCGTCGCGCCCAGCGCCACCACGGCGGCGGAGAAAGCCAGGATGCCCAGCACCGAGCGATCGGTGAGCGCGAAGCGCAGGCCTTGGCGCAGGTGGGCGAGGTAGTCGCGGTCGGTGGTCGCCAGCGCCCGGGCGGCCGGGGGCAGGGTGAGCACGGTCGCCGCCGAGACGGCCACCGCGGCGATGCTGGCTTCCAGGGCCACGCCGTAGCCGAGCCTGGCCATCGCCGCCGCGCCGACCGACGCCGCTACGGTCGCGCCGGCCTGGATCGCCCGGCAGCGGCCGTAGAAGCGCGGGTATTCCATCGCCCGGCCGGCCGCCTTCAGCTCATCGTACAGCAGCGCCTCGAAGGTCCCGCCGGTGAGCGCGCTCTTCAGCCCCCAGAGCGCCAGTCCGATCAGGAAACCCCAGAAGTGCGGGTCGAGCCACCAGACGATGAAGCAGGCCGCCAGGGTCGCTTGAGCGGCGGCCAGCACATAGCGGCGTGGCCAGCGGTCGGCGAGCACCCCGGCCGGCACCTGCATGACGAAGGTCACCAGCGACCAGACCATCAGCACGATGGAAATCTCCACCGGGCTCATCCCCGCGTCGACGAACATCACCGCATAGAGCGGGAAGATCAGGATGAAGCTGTCGAAGATCTTGAAGGCGTAGATCGCCGCCAGAAACCGGCGCACCTAGGCCAGGAACCCCGCCTCGGCGAAGTCGAGCATGCGGGTGAGGAAGGCCTCGATGTCGCCTTCGCGGGTCAGGCCCTCGGAGAGGTGATGCAGGCGGTCGAACTCGGCGAAGCGGTTGTTGTGGATCATCCCCAGGCAGAAGTGCAGCCGCCAGTAGACGTCCTCGGGCGGCAGCTCCGGACGCGCGGCCAGCAGGGCGTCGGCGAAGCGGCGCAGGTGCGAGACGTCGGTGCGCAGGACCTCGCGCATCGCCTCGGTGCCTTCGCTGCGGGCGCGGATGATGAACTGCACCGAGATGCGTCGGTCGTTTTCCGGCGTCGACCAGCGCAGCGGCGGCTCGAACAGGGCGCGCAGAATTTCGCGCACCGGCGGCTTGCCGCCGTGCCGGTCGGAGGCCTCGTGCAGCATTCGCGCCCGGTCGCGGTTCAGCTCGGCGGTGCGCCGGCGGAAGATCTCGAACAGCAGGGCGTCCTTGGAGCCGAAATGGTAGTTGACGCTGGCCAGGTTGACCCCGGCCTCGGCGGTGATGTCGCGCACCGAGACGTTCTGGAAGCCGTGGAGGGCGAAGAGCCGCTCGGCGGCGGTGAGCACCTGGGCCTTGGTGGCGGCTTCGCGCTCGGGATCCGCATCGAGGGCGGGAGCGGCGATGGTCTTGGCCACGACTCTCTCTGTCTTCAAAGGTTCATCGGAGCCGGAGTGTTAGAGACTTAGGCAGCCCGCGCAAGGGCCGTGGGCCGGCAAGTGCCGGGGCGCCTTGACTCACGCATCGCTTTGCACGATACATCGCAATACAAGGTATCGTGCATGGCTATGGAAATCACCGGCGACGAACTCGGCAAGTGGGAGAGCCAGCTGCGCAAGGGCGGGCTGGGGCTGGCGGTGCTGGCCACCCTGTGGTCGGGACGGCTCTACGGGCTGGAGATCCTCCGCCGGCTGGAGGCGGACGCCGGCATGAGCGTGCAGGAGGGCACCATCTATCCACTGCTCAGCCGGCTGAAGGCCGACGGGTTGGTGGACGCCGAATGGGTGCAGGCCGAGGCCGGGCACCCGCGCAAATACTATGTGCTGACGCCATCCGGCCGTCGGCGGCTGAAGGACATGGCGGCCAGTTGGACCAGCTTCGCCGGCGGCCTCGACCGGCTGCTGACCCCCCTCAAAGGAGACCCCGCATGAGCCCCGACGCCGGCCTGGCTCACCTGGACGTCTATCTGGACCAGGTCCGCCGCAACCTGCGCGGCCTCTCCGAGGCCGACACCGCCGAGACCATCGCCGAACTGCGCAGCCACGTGCTGGACAAGGTCGAGGGCGATCCGAGCCCGGCCAAGGTCGAGGCGGCCATCGACGCCCTGGGCAGCCCGCGGGAGGTCGCCCGGCTGAATCTCGCCGAACGCACCGTCGCCCGGATGGACGCCGACCGCTCGCTGCTGGCGGTGCCCCGGGCGATCGGCCGGCTGGCGACCTTGAGCCTCTACGGTTTCTTCGCCTTCATGGTCTCGCTGATCGGCTATGCGTTCGGCGCGGCGCTGATGCTGACCGCCGTCGCCAAACCCTTCGCGCCCCGTCACGTGGGCCTCTGGAAAATGCCCGGCGCGCCGGACGACTTCACCTACACCCTGGGCGTCATCAGCGACGCGCCGCCCGCGCACGAGCTACTCGGCTGGTGGATCATCCCGATCGGCCTTTTCGTCGGCGCGCTGACCCTGTGGCTGACCTGGCGGTTCGGGGTGTTCAGCGTGCGGCTGATGGCGGGACGCAGGGGCCGCTGACCGTCCGTTCGGACCACTCGTGCTATACTAACCGTCAAGATGCTCGCACCAGAGATAGGTTCTTCCCGGTTCGGTCGGATGCTGATTGCACTGGCCATGTGGCACGACCGGATGTTCGGCCCACCGAGCGTGATCGAAGGCCAGGCGCGTGACATCGACTGGGACTATCAGCAGGCCGATCTCCAGCCTGGTTCTGAAGACGATGACCTCAGGGATCGGCTGAGGCAGGCTCACGCAGTATTCGCCGTCGATGCTGGAAGTGGCTTCGAAGCGTTTCATGAGCTGGCGAACGAGCGATCTCCCCATGCGATCAACATGATGGGCGAACTTTACCTCCGCGGTCTGGGCGTGCCGCAGGACCGCCAGGAGGCCGAGAGGTGGTTTCGGTGGGCGTCTGAGCTCGGCTGGCGCAGAGGCGTGCTGAACTACGGCCGAGCGCTGGTCCGACGACGAGACCTCGACGCGGCCGAGGCCGTGTTCGCCGCAAGCGCGAAGGACGACTGGGCGCCGGCTTCCTATTGGCTGGCATGGGTTCAACTTAGGCGCTCCTGGGGCCGGAAGGCCCTCGCCCGCGCGCGCCCATTGCTGGAACGCGCATTAGAGCAGGGAAGCCCGGCGGCGCGGCTCCTCTTGGGCGGACTTCTCATCATGGGCCGATATGGGCTCCGCGAAGTTCCCAGGGGACTGCGGCTAATGATGGAAGACTATAGGTCGCTGCCCGGGAGCCCTCTGACGGCCGGCCAGTGAGGTCGCCGGATCAGCCGGCGCGGCGTGCAGCCTCGTCCCTAGCCTGCCGCAGGGCCTGCCACGCCGGCGCGGCGGCCAGCGCCAGATCGTACTTGCCGAGCGCCTCGCCCCATTGGCCCTGCCGCGCCAGGGCGTCGCCCCAGCCCTTCAGCGGATCGGCAAACTGGGGGCCATCGCGGTGGGCGATCTCGAAGACGGCGATGGCGCCGGGCAGATCGCCCTTGGCCAGCCGCATCTCGCCCCATTCCGTATACGCGAACGGCAGCGAGGGGCCTTGGCGGGCGGCCTCGGCGAACCAGCGCTCGGCCGTCGGCCAATCCTTGGCTTCAGCGGCGATCATCCCGCGGACCCGTACGCAGAGGTAGCAGTCGAGCGGGGTGGTGGCGATCAGCGTCTGGGCGCCGGCGATGTCGCCGCTCCGCGCCTGGGCGAGCGCCGCCAGCGGCCTAATCCAGACCGCCTGCATCAGCGCGAACACCTTGTCCGCGCCCTCGTGAGCCCCCAGCCAGCTGTCGCACAGCCGGGCGTCCGCCAACGCGGCCGGCCAGTCGCCGCGGTCCGCCGCCAGCCAGTAGTTCGGCAGGCCGTAGAAGGCGCCGTCGGCGTTAAGCTTGAGGAAGGCGGTGTCGTCCACCGGCTGAAGCGGCGCCAACGTCGTGGTCGCCGATTGGGGGTCATGGTCGAACACGTCGGAGGTGGCCGCCAGGGTCAGCGGCAGGTCCCCGAAGCCGGTCGGGTCGCCGATCGCCTTGACACGAACCCAGTCCCTGGCCGCGGTGAGGCTGTCACCGTGCAGGGACGCCATATAGGCGTGCGAGATCAGCCGGTTGGTCTCGAAGTAGCTCTCGGTGGTCTCGGGCGAACGCACCTCAACGTCACTGTCCACGAGCCGCATCCACCGCAGGTCTTCCTCGTCATTGCCGGCCCAGGCCTCGGCGTTGACGAGATCGATCAGGGCCACGACATCCGCCCCCGTTGAGTAGCCCAGACCCTTGAGGCCGTGAGCCCGCGCGGCGGCCAGGTCCCCGTGGTCATTGAGGTCGAAGAAGCCCCAAAGCGCGTAGGCCAACCCCGTTCGCTGCGCGGACCGTTGGCTGCGAGATCGGCGATGACGACGAAGGCTTCGTCGAGGCGGCCATGCTCGCGCGCCGACGTCCGGCCGTGACGCTGACGGCGCTTGCCGCCCCAGGACCCGCGACGTCTAGCTCATCGTTCTCGGACATTCCGTCCCCCGACGTGCAGACGTTGCTGCAACCGGCGACGCCAGTCAAACCGTGCGGCGGGAGCGGCGAACATGAACGGCGGCGAAACGCCACGCTCAGCTCAGCTTCAAGCGAGCCTAGTCATGGTGGCGTCCTGGCTCGCTGATTCGGCGAGCTGAACAACGGACGAGAATGAGCCATGCGTGTAAATTGGATCCCGGTCGATCAGGACGCGCCGGACGCGATCAAGGTCGGCGACCTGGTCAGCGCCGAGGCCGGCGGCCTGCCGGTCTATCGGGTGCTGGCGGTGACCAACGGCCGGGCCTGGCTGCGCGACGGCGAGCGCCTGACCGACTGCATCTTCCCGCTCAGCCGGCTGCACTGGAAGGCGACGTTCGTCTCCTAAGGTCGCCGATCCCCCCTGGGGCTTGCGGCCGCCCACGGTCATAGTGGGGCGATGCAAGCGCTCCGGGACACCATCGCCGCCAATCTCGCCGCCTTCGATCGCCGGGCCATCGACGCGGCGGACCTGCGGCCGGCGGCGGTGGCGATCCTGCTGTCGCCCCGGCGCGGCAAGCTAACCTATGCGCTCACCCGCCGGGCGCTGACCATGCGTCGGGGGGCCGGCAACTACGCCCTGCCCGGCGGTAACTTCGAGCCCGGCGAGGACGCCGTCGCCGCCGCCCTGCGCGAGAGCGGCGAGGAGCTGGGCGTCGCCACCGACGGGGTCGAGGCGCTGGGCCTGCTCGATGACTTCGTCACCCTGGGCGGCCATCGGGTGACGCCGGTGGCGCTGTGGTCGCCCCGGCCGCTGGCGTTGAGGCCCGACCCGACCGAGGTGCATCAAGCCTGGCTGGTGCCGCTCACCCAGCTCGACCATCCGCGCTCGCCCCGGGCCGAGGCGCACCCCGACGGGGGTGAGCCGATCCTGCGGATGTACGCCCGCGGCCAATGGATCAACCCACCCACCGCCGCCTTCCTCTACCAATTCCGCGAGGTGGCCCTGCACGGTAGAGCGACCCGTGTGAACACCATCGGCCAGCCAAGCTGGACGGCGCGCTGAGGTGTAGGCGAGCGGCTCGTTAGAAGCATCACCGCGATTGACGCGCGAACAAAAACAGAACACAATCCGGCCAAGCGATCCGACGGCGTAGGTATCCGGCGTGGAGGAGCAGATGCCGCGGGTCTACAGACCCTACATTCCCCAAACGCTCGGCGACCTTCTGGATAAGCTCGCCGCTCTGATGCTCGACTCGCCGACCTTCGTCGACAGGACCGGCTACTTCCCTGGAAAGAATCTGGAAACAAGCGTTGGCGCTCTGAACGAGGGCCTTCGGGTGATGCGATGCGAGCTTGGCGAGGCGCGATACCGCAAGCTGATGGAGTTGTCGGACCAGATGCGCGCATACTTCGAGGCGGACCCCGAGGACATTGGCGACGCGAAGAAGGGCAGGGCGCTGATCCTGGAGATGGAGGATCTGATCACCGGGCGCACTGCACCATAAGTCCCTGGGTTAGCCCAGCGCCACCACCAGCTGCAGGACGACCACCAGGGCCATGCAGGCAAGGCAGGCGAGGTGATCCAGGCCCACCGACTTGGCGAGGCGGCTCAGCGTCTCGGGCGGGTAGTCGGCGCGGCCGATGCGGACGGCGTTGCGCACCGTGCGAGCGGCGGCGAGGCCGATGCCGGCGGCGGCCGCGGCCAGGGAGGTCCAGCCGATCCAGGCCGGCGCGGCGGCGCGGGCGATCTCGGCGCCGGTGGCCAGCAGGGTCAGCAGCATCACCGCGGTGATCAGCCGGTTCATCGGCGTCGCTTCGGTGGTCACCCGCCGGTAGTAGCCGCCGATCGACGCCAGGGCTTGCGGCGAGACCGGCCCGGCCTTCAGCGCCTGCACGTCGAACATCAGGTCGAACCAGAGCACCGCGACCAGAAAAGCGGCGCCGGCGGCGATCACAGCGGGCATCGAAGGTCCTTCGCGTCGACCTTGATCGGGCCACGGAACGCGACTGTCGCGGCTGGGCGCTCGCGCGTCCAGAGGCGAAGGGGTTAGTCGGCGGAAACCGTGTCCGGCCCGGCCTGCTGGCCTCCGCGAACGGCAATGTCATGCTCCAGCGAGCCCAGCCCGAACAGGCGCTCGCCGTCCTCGGCGACTTCCACGCCCAGATGATGTTCGGATTCGCCGAGCAGTCCCACGGCGACCTCAAGCGCTAGGTCCTCCGACATCAGGGTGGCGACGTGCAGGGTCGGAACAGTGTAGCGGCTGTCGTCGATATAGATCTGGAAGGTTCTCATCTCAGTGCTTTCGGGGCTCCGGCGCGAGGCCGACCGGCCCCGGCACGTCGAGACGCACCGACAGCCCGACGCCGTCGTCGCGAAAATGCAGTTTTGCCCCGAGTTGCTCGGCCATCGATCGGACCGTGGTCAGGCCGGCGCCGCCGTCGACCAGCGGGTCGAACAGTTCCGGCAGGCCGACACCGTCGTCGGCCACTTCAATGCAAACCGCTCCCGCGGGCGCGCCGGCCCGGGAGCTGACATCGACCCGGCCCCAGACGCCGGTCGGATGGGCGTAGGCGACCGCGTTGACCACCAGTTCGCCGACGATCAGGCCCACCGGCCGCGCTCGCTCGACGGACATCAGCCGCGCGCCGGCGTGCGAATGGGTCAGTTCGGTCAGGTCGCCGTCCGAGGCCCCAGCGGCGAGGATGCGGTCGGTGATCGCGCGCAGGAACGGGCCGAGCGGAATGCCCGCGGTCGGCGAGCGATCAGCCAGCAGCCCGTCGACGCAGCTCACCACCCGGGAAGGGTCGCCGCGCCGGATCATCGGAGCGGCGACGGCAGCAAGCTAAGTGTCCGGCTGCTACAATGTCGTGTTTTGACATAGTGATTCATGAGGTCAGTAACGGCGAAAATCTCTGATTGTTCCCCGAGCAGGAGGGGCAGTTACTGAAATGGACAGTTCTATACATAGTTACACTCTTGCGACTTAGGCGCTGGTAGCGGTCAATGCGCCGAAAGCAAAAAGTGAGTAAAAGGCGCATTGGATGTATAGAACGGTAGATGCGCTGTTGACGCTGAATGAGGCTATGACATAGTCGCCTCCGATCGGACATTTCGGGGTGTGGAAATGGTGGATCTCAATCGCGGCGAACGCCTGCAGATCATGCTTACCGAGGAGGAGCTGGCGGCGCTGGACGACTGGCGGTTCGCCAATCGCATGCCCAGCCGCGCCGCCGCTATTCGCGAGCTGCTGAAGCGCGGCCTGGCCGACGAGGGCAAGGTGATCGGCGCGGGCCGGACCAAGTCGAAGGAATTCGGCGTCACCGACCAGGAAGAGGGCGACGCGGCTCAGTTGCGCTGACGCAATCCCAAACCGGTCATCCCGGAATCCGCGCGGCCGATATCCGAGCCCAGCGGCTGCAGCCGGGATGACGAACGTGGTTGGAGGTGGAGCCGCCTAAGACAGCATCGGCCGGGTGGACGATGGGCCGCCGCCGCGGACCAGTTCGCGCATGGCCTGGTCGAGGCCTTCCAGGGTCAGCGGGAACATCCGGTCGCCCATCAGCTGGCGCACCAGACCGATCGACGGGGTGTGGTCCCAGTGCCGGGCGGGCGTCGGGTTGAGCCAGGCGACCGAGTTCCAGGTCTGCGCGACCCGGTCGAGCCAGACGGCGCCCGGCTCCTCGTTCCAGTGCTCCACCGAGCCGCCCGGATAGGTGATCTCATACGGGCTCATGGTCGCGTCGCCGACGAAGATCACCTTGTAGGTGCGCCCGTAGGTGTTGAGGATTTCCCAGGTGTCGAGCTTCTCGGCGTGGCGGCGCCGATTGTCCTTCCACACGCCCTCGTAGAGGCAGTTGTGGAAGTAGAAGAATTCCATGTTCTTGAATTCGGTGCGCGCGGCGCTGAACAGCTCCTCGCAGACCCGGATGTGGCTGTCCATCGAGCCGCCGATGTCGAAGAACAGCAGCACCTTGATCGTATTGCGCCGCTCGGGCTGCATGACCAGATCGAGATAGCCCTTGTTGGCCGTCTCCTTGATCGTGCCCTTCATGTCCAGTTCGTCGGGCGCGCCTTGGCGGGCGAAGCGGCGCAAGCGGCGCAGCGCCACCTTGATGTTGCGCGTGCCGAGCTCAACCTGGTCGTCGAGGTTCTTGTACTCGCGCTTGTCCCAGACCTTGATCGCCTTGCCGTGGCGGCCCTTGTCCTGGCCGATGCGGATGCCCTCGGGGTGATAGCCGTTGGCGCCGATGGGGAAGTTGCGGCCGTTGCCGCGCTGGTTCTCGTCGCCCTCCTCGTCGCCGTCGCCCTCGCCGCGCTCCTGCTTCATCCGCTCCTGGAGCATTTCCATGAACTTGTCGAAGCCGCCCATGGCCTCGATCTGCTTCTTCTCCTCCTCGGTGAGGAAGCTGTCGGTGAGCTTCTTCAGCCACTCGGTGGGCACGTCGGTCATCTGCTCCATCTGGAGCAGCTCCAGGCCCTTGAACACATGGCCGAACACCACGTCGAACCGGTCGAGGTACTTCTCGTCCTTCACCAGCACCGAGCGCGACAGGTAGTAGAAATCCTCGACCCGCCGGTCGATCACCGATTTGTCCATGCCCTCCATCAGCATGAGGTATTCCTTGAGCGTGACCGGAATCTTGGCGGCCTTCAGCTCGTTGAAGAAGTTCAGGAACATCGGCTCAAGCCTCGCGCGGGGAGTCTAAACGGGCGTTTGAAGGAAGATGATGGCATGGCGGTTCCATGTCCAGGGGCCAATTGGAAGCGCTGGCGTCCTAGCTCGCCGCGCCCGCCGCCTCCTTGGCCTTGCGCCGGCTGCTGAGCAGAGGGTGCATCACCCCCGCGCCGGCGGGCCAGACTCCGGGGTCGGTCTTCACGGACCGGGCGAGCCGCTGGGCGTAGTCGGAGAGGTGCTCCCAGACTTCATGCGGCATGGTCCCCCTGAACGGCGTGGGGTCGAGCCAGGGCGCGCCGTATTCGACGTTGGGCATGGCGCGGATCTCGCGGCTGAGGTTGGGCGTCGCCCCATGCCAGGCGCGATTGTCGCGGATCACCACCGCGCCGGCCCGGGCGCCGACCAGGGTGGAAAGCCGCATCCACTCCGGCTCGTCGGCTAGGCTCGGCGGCTTGCCGGCCACGGCCTGGGTGCCCGGAATCTGCCGGATCGGCCCGTTCTCCCAGGTGAAGTCGCTCATCAGGAAATTGCAGGTGACCCACGGCGGGGTGTGTTCGTAGACCAACTGGCGGGAGCGGGCGTCGAGGGCGCCGTCGGCGTCGGTGGCGAGGGGCAAGCCGAGGCGCCGGGCGGTCTCGATCCGGCCGTCGGATAGCGACCAGTCGGGCGGCAGGTCGGCGTGCAGCGCCTGGTACTCGATGGCGCCCGGCAGGCAGAGGTCGCCGCCGGCGCCGACCACCTGGAAGTCCGCCCCGCCGAAGATCGCCTCCAGGATCGGCCGGGTGGTGGGCAGGTCGATCATCGAGGCCCACACCGGATCGTGCAGCAGCTGGCGCGAGGCCGAGGCGGTGCCATAGCTGTAGCGATGCGGCAGCCGGCCGGTCTCGGTGAGGTACTTGCGCCCGCCGACGCCCGGAATCTCCAGGATCTGCCGCAGCACCCGGGCGCTGGCCTCGCGGAACCGGGCGAGGCGTTCTGGGTCCAGGGCGTCGCGCACCACCACGAAGCCGTCGCGGAAGAAGATCCGCGCCGCCCGCGCTACCTCGTCCGGCGCCACGATTTCCAGGCCGCGCAGGCCGTTGGTTTCCCGCAGGCGACCGCGCAGGGCCTTGACCTGCGGGTCGCGCCGGTCGCGGCGCGATGGCGCGCGAGGATCGGGCTGGATGTGCGCCGGGCGCTCGGCGTAGGGGACGCCGTCCTTGTCGACGAACTCGTTGGGCGCCGTGGCCGCGCACCAGCCGACCTCGGTCTCCCCATGCACGCTCAGTGCGTCCAGCTCGTCCATGCCGCCCCCGCGCCAACGACTCCGCAGAAGCAGTGTGCGCGAACAAGCTTGGCTGGTGAAGCCCTAGCGAATCTTCACCTCTCCCGCGGCGCCGGGAGAGGTGAACGGATTGGCTGGACTAGCTGATAGTGTTGAACAGCTCGCCGACCAGCGGCCGCGACACGAAACCGCCCGGGCCCTTGGGCAGGTCGCCTTCGACGGTCGTGCGGTGGACGATCCGCTCGCCTTGGATCAGCTTGCCATCGATGGGGCCGGCGTGGGCGACGGCCCGATTGTCCCAAACCACCAGGGTGTCCTGGGTCCAGCGCACGCGCGCCTGCAGGTCGGCGCGGCCGGCCAGTTCCTCGTTGAGAAAGGCGAGCAGGGCGGCGCTCTCGCCGGCGCGCAGGCCATGGATCGCCTTCACGAAGCCGCTGGCGAGGAACAGGTGCTTACGGCCTGTCTCCGGGTGAACCCGCACCAGCGGATGCAGCGAGGCGAACGGCCCGGGCTGGCGGCCGTCCCGGCGGGGCTCCGGCGGGCGGCCCACCGCCGCGTCGTCCCTGGCGTGGATCGCCTGAAGCGTGTCCAGGTAGCCGCGCAGGGACGGCGACAGGCTCTCGTAGAGCGCCTCCAGGTTGGCGAACAGGGTGTCGCCGCCGGTGGCCGGAATCTCCACCCCGCGCAGGAAGGTGACCGAGTTGGGGTTGGCGACGAAGGTGATGTCGATGTGCCAGCCGACCCGCGCCCGCGGGCCGCCGGCCCGGCGCAGCGGATGATCGACGCTGACGTCGAAGCTGGCATACTCGCCCTTGTCGCGGGTGAGCACGTTCTCTTTGATCTCCGGGTGGTCAGGGAGGCCGTTGGTGATCGGGTGCGCCGGCGTCACCCGGCCGAAGTAGCGCGAGAAGCGGATCTGCTGGGCGTCGTCGATCCGCTGGTCGCGGAATACCAGCACCTTGTATTTCAGGAGGGCGTCGCGGATCGATTTCACTGTCGGGCCGTCGAGTTCCCGGCGCAGGTCGACGCCGCCGACCTCCGCGCCGGTGATCGGGGTAATCGGGTCGAAGGTCAGGCCGGTGAGGGCGTGGGGTCGTTCAAGGGTCTCGGACATGAGAGTCTCCTGGGGGGCGGCTGCTGCTGGGCAGCGGCTCTGGGGTTAAACATACTGGATCGGTGTGGTTGTTGGTCCAGGTCAGGTCCAACAGGCTTCGACGTGGGCCAGGTCGTAGTCCTCGCAGAAGGCCGCCAGTTGATCGAAGGCGTCCGCGTGGCCTGCGAGCTGCTCGCAGAGCAGGGAGAAGGCCAGCCGGCCGACCGCCTGCCGGGGGATGGTCAGGGTGCGTTCGAGGTCGTCCGCGCCCCAGGCCGCCTCCAGCGACGCGCCCATTTCGTGGGCGGTGAGGACGAGGTCGCCGTGGGCGTTGAGGGCGAGGCTGAGCTGGCGGTAGCGCTGGCCGTCCGACGGCGGCAGCAGATGCCGGGTCAGCACCGCGGCCGCCGAGGGGCCGCGATCCTCGCCCACGTCTTGCCGGCGGGCGCCGGCGCGCATCTCAAGGGTCTCTTTCATTGTTTACCTACCAATGTAGTAGGATTATTCGGCCGACGGGTCCCGTCGTCAACGGCTGTTGCGTATCGCATGGCTAGAAAGTCGCCCTGACGGTGGCGCCGAAGGTCCTGGGCGGACCCAGTTCGCCGGAGAAGCCGAACGAGCCGGCCCCGGGGATGCTGGCGACGCCGAGGGTGTTGAAATAGACCGTGTTGAAGGCGTTCTCGATCCACAGCGACGCGTCGTAGTGGTCGCCGAACTTGGCTCCGACGCGGGCGTTGACCAGCGAATAGGCGGGGATCAGCGAGCCCGGGCTGTCCTGCACGTCCCCGAACACGCTGGAGCGGTAGGTGTACTGCGCCTGGACGTAGGGGCTGATGTTGTCCTTCCAGGTCCAATCGTAGCGGGCGGTGGCGTTGACCACCCACTTGGGGGCCTGGAACACCGGCGCGCCGGTAAGGTTCTGGGTGACCACGCTGGCCGGCTCGCCGGCCGGCGCCGGGGCGTTCGGGTAGCTGGTGTAGTGGGTGTCGTCGTAGGAGGCGTTGCCGGATAGGGTGAGGCCATCGGTGACGTTCCAGTCGACCTCGCCCTCGACCCCGCGGGCCAGGATATTGCCGACATTGGCCAGGTAAGACTTGCCGCCGCCCAGCGGGGTGATGTTCGCTTGCAGCCCGGTCAGGGTCTCCCAGAACACGTCGAGATTCACGCTGACGCGCTTGTCGAACAGCGACGACTTGATCCCGCCTTCCCAGTCGGCGACCTCCTCCGGATTGAGCACGATCGGATTGGTCCCGACCGGCGCGGCGTTGAGGTTGATCCCCGCCGCCTGGTAGCCGGTGGAATAGGAGACGTAGGCCAGCACGTCGGGTGTGAACTTGTAGGAGAGCGTGGCCAGATAGGAGACGTTGCCGTCCGACACCGAGGCGTTGTCGTGGAACGGGATCGAGGTCGCCGCATAGGGCGTGCCGACAGTGGAGGTGTCGGTGATTCCGGTCTTGTGGTCGTAGGTGTAGCGGAGGCCGCCGGTGAGGATCAGCTGATCGGTGATGTTGAAGTTGGCCTGACCGAACACCGCCGCGCTGGACTCGGTGGCGTGTGTGTCGCCGATGTACTGCGAGCCCGGCGCGATGCTCACCGGCTTGCCGGTGTAGAGGGTGTAGAACTGGCTGGCGTCGTAGCCGAACTGGTTGAGGATGTAGTGGTCGCGCAGGTCCTGGTCGAACAGATAGACTCCGGCCTGCCAGGTGAACCTGCCGGGCTTTGAGGCCAGCCGGAACTCCTGGGAGTACTGGTTGTCCTTGGTCTGGGCGACGTTGATCTGGATGATGTCCAGCGGCGTGCCGTCGCTGTCCTGCAGCGGATGGAAGTGCCAGTAGCGCCAGGCGCTGATCGAGGTGAAATTCCCCCAACCCAGGTCGTAGTCGGCTTCGCCGGAGAGCGAATGCTGGTCGGTCAGCATGTCCTGGGGCGAATTGATCTGGGTGTCGGCGGTGGTGGCCACCGGGACGTAGCCCGGGCCGGTGGCCGCGAAGGCCGCCAGGGTCTTGGCGACAGAGGTCGACAGGCTGGCCGGCAGCACCGATTTCAGCACGCTGACGCAGCAGGTGTCGTCCTCCACCGACGCCTCGCCGATCAGGCGGATGGTCAGCCTGGAGTCCGGGGTGATCAGGAACTGTAGCCGCGCGCCTTCGCGGCCGATGCTGTTGTCGGAGGTGTCGGTCTTGATGTTCGGCAGCACGCCGTCGCGGTGGGTGACGAAGGCGGTCAGCCGAGCAGCGATCTCGTCGCCCAGCAGAGGTCCGGTGAGACTGAACTTCACCTGCTCGTCGTTGTAGTTGCCGTACGAGCCTTCGATGGTCGCGCCGGGGGTAAAACTGGGCTTGCTCGTCGAGATATTGACCACCCCGGCGGCGGAGTTGCGGCCGTAGAGCGTGCCCTGCGGCCCGCGCAACACCTCCACCTGATCGACATCGACCAGATCTTCCAGCGCCATGCCGGGCCGGCCGAGGTAGACGCCGTCGACATAGACCCCGACAGTGGTGTCCAGGCCGTCGGAAGCGGACGAGACGCCGATTCCGCGGATGCCGATCGAGGAGTTGCGGGCGTTGGACTGGAAGGCGACCAGATTGGGCACCAGGTTCTGCACGTCGGCCAGGGTGTAGGCGCCGGTCTCAACCAGCACCTGCTTGGGCAGCGCGGTCAGCGCTACCGGCACGTCGAGGGCGCGTTCGGAGGTCAGCCGAGCGGTGACCACCACGTCGTTGACGGTAGCGGCGTCGGCGTCGGCGGTCGTGTCAGCCGTGGCCGTGTCGGCGGCGGCCTCGGTGGCGTCGGCGGCGCGGGCGACGCCGGGCGCCGTCGCCAGTGCGGCGAGGGCGAGGGAAGACATCAGCGCCGTCTTCAGCGCCGAAAAGGTGTTGGTGGTGTGGAGAGACGTGGGCGGGGTCATTGGTCAGTCCGCTATTTGTTGTTGAGGCGTGCGGCGTCCTCCGCCGGACCGCGAGGGCCCGGCGCCGAGGCCGCGAAGGGGATGGGGGATGGCTAGGCGGAGCCGCGGGTGCGGCCGCCGCGACATCGCTCGGGGCGGCGAGGGCGAAGAGGCATGACGGTCAGACTACCCAGCTGCGCCGACGCTCCGGCGGGGCTGCGTTTTGGACTTTCAATTCCTATCTGGTCAATAGGGTATGACCCGCAGACCTTCTCGATATTGCGATAGGTTTTCTGGGGGGCGTCCACCACAGCTACGCTGAACCGCCGACCATCGTCTGCGGTCGCCCGATCGACTAGTGTTGTTGGCCAAAGGGACTCTTGGACGGACGCATGCTCTCGCAACGCTGCAAATACGCCCTCAAGGCGATGATCGACCTGGCCCGGGCCGGCGGCGGCTCGCGCCGGGTCAGCGACATCGCCGGCGAAGAGAACATTCCACGCAAGTTCCTGGAGGCGATCATGTCGGACCTGCGCCGGGGCGGCCTGGTGGACAGCGCCCGCGGCAAGCTGGGCGGCTATCGCCTGGCGCGGCCGGCGGACCTGATCACCTTCGGCCAGATCATCCGCCTTACGGACGGACCGCTGGCCCTGCTGCCCTGCGCCAGCCGCAATTTCTACCGCCGCTGCGACGACTGTCCTGACGAAGCGGCGTGTGTGCTGCGCCGGATCATGGCCCAGGTGCGCAACGAGGTCTCCGAGATCCTCGACCGCACCACGCTCGCCGACGCCCTGCGCGCGCCGACCCACGCCCTGATCGACAGCCTGGATGAGGGGCTGAACGCCGGCCCGATGTGAGGTTGGCTGGCCGGCAGCCCAGAATTTCTGGGGCAACGGCCCGGCCCACCCTTCGTTGACAAACCATATCGAGTTAGTAGGCTAATTGAGCGAACGGCGGACGCCGTGCGCTGACGGGCGCCAAGTTGCGTCCGCCGCATCAGTTCAGCATTCGGGGCGGTGGCGCCAGCCACCGGCCCTCGCCGAAGGGAACAGCCATGACCAGCGCAGGCGCCGTGCTTCGCGAACGCACGTCATCGACCGAACGGCCCGCCCGGCCGCGCATCGGCGTCGAACCGGTGACGCCGGTGATCGGGGCGGAGATTTCCGGCGTCGATCTGCGCGAGCCGCTGGACGCCGAGACCATCGCCGAAATCCGCGCGGCGATCCGCGACTGGCGGGTGGTGTTCTTCCGCGACCAGGACATCACCAACGATCAGCTGAAGAGCTTCGGCCGCACTTTCGGCCCGCTGACCCCGGCTCACCCGATTTCCGAAGGCCTGGACGATCACCCGGAGATCTGGGAGCGGTCGATCGACGAATACCGCACTCGCCGGGTCAATCGCGACACCCGCCCGCCCGGTAAACAGCCGCCCCGGGACTACAAGGGCTGGCACATCGACATCACCTTCGTCGCCAATCCGAACCGGTTTTCGATCCTGCACGGGGTGACCATCCCGCCCTACGGCGGCGACACCCTGTTCACCAATCTGGTCGCCGCCTACGAGGGTCTGTCGCCGAAGATCCGGGCGCTGCTCGACGATCTGCAGGCGGTGCACCAGACCTCCAGCTACGACGGCGAGCCGCGCAAGCCGCGCAAGGACGGCCGCGCCACCGGGCCGTTCGTCTCGCTGCATCCGCTGGTCCGTCTGCACCCGGAGACTGGCGAGCGCGTACTGTTCTACAACGCCGGCACAACCACCCACATCGCCGGACTGAAAGAGCGCGAGAGCCACGCCATTCTCGACCTGCTCTATGACGAAATCACCCGGCCCGAGTACCAGGTCCGCTTCCGCTGGCAGCCGAAGTCGCTGGTAGTGTGGGACAATGCGGCGGTCTCCCACGCCGGCCCGATCGACTACGCCCAGTTCAGCCTCGGACGCACCGTGCGGCGTATCACCGTCGCCGGCGAGCTGCCCGAGGGCGTGAACGGGTTCCGCTCGCAGCCGCTGGAAGGCGAGCTGTTCAACGTGCTCGGCTGACTCCCTGAAGGCCGACACCGGCGCCGCGGTCCTTAAGTTCCCTGGGGCTGCGGCGCCCCCTTTTCACCCCTGACAGCGGCGGATTGACGTGGCTTCCACCAAAACCGGCATGGCGATGATCGTCGGCGCCGCCCTGGCCGGCTCGGCCTGGGTGCTGCTGTCGGCGGCCCACGACCATCGGGGCATCTTCGCCAACGCGGACGCCGCGACGGCGCTGCCCGCCGGCGCCCTGGCGCTCAGCGCGCCGCTGCCGGACACCGTGCCGCCCGGCGTTACGCTGACCATCGGCGATCCGATGGTCCAGCGGGTGCTGGAACACACCGGCTGGGACAAGGAGCTGCCGTTCAAGGTCCGCTGGGCCGAGATCAGCGGCGGGCCGGCGGTGACCGAAGCCTTCCACGCCAAGGCCCTGGACGTCGGCTCCTCCGCCGATATTCCACCGATCCACGCCACCTGGGTCGGCATCCCGGTGAAGATGATCGCCGTGCGCTTCCGCCAGGACCCGCAGAACCACCCGCTCTATGTTCTGGCGGTCGCGCCGCATTCGAACATCCGCTCGCTAGCGGACCTGCGCGGCAAGCGGATCGCCTTCAGCCCGGGCCAGGTGCAGGGCGAGGTGGTGCTGCGCTCGCTGGAAGCCGCGCATCTGACCCAGAAGGACGTCACGCTGGTGGAGCTGCCGTCCACCGGCGGCGACATCTATATCAACGCCCTGGTCGGCGGCCTGGTGGACGTGGCCCCGGTGGGCGCCGGCGTCACCTCCAAGCACTACATCGACAGCTACGGCGCCGAGGGCGCGCGGCTGATCGCCCACAGCGTGGTGCGCGACGATCTCACCGACCTCTATGTGCGGACCGAGACCCTGGAGGACCCAGGCAAGGCCGCCGCCCTGCGCGCCTACATCCGCCTTTGGGTGCGGGCCAACGAGTGGATCGCCGCCCACCCGAAGGAATTCGCCCAGGTCTACTATGTCGCCAACCAAGGCCTTTCGCCGGCCGATGCGGCCTATGTGGTCGAGGTCGGCGGCGCGCCGGATGTGCCGCGAAATTGGGACGGGGCGATCCGCATGCAGCAGGCGTCCATCGACCTGATGGCGACCCAGATGCATCACCCGACGTTCGCCTCGGCAAGCCTGTTCGACCGCCGCTTTGAGGCGGTGATCGCCGAGGCCCTGGATAGTCAGCGCCAGATCGCCACCCGGGACGCCGAGCCCGGGACCGCCGCCGCGATCCAGACCTTGGCCGCACGCTAGAGGAGCTGTCGATGAACGCCCTGATCGGCGCCACGCTCGAGAGCGGCGAGGAAATCCCCGGCGACGCCGTCTTCGACACCCGGTTGCTACAGCACGTAACCGCCGACGTCGCCCGCAGGGGCCGCCGGCTGGGGCCGGGCGAGGCGGTGCCTTACGGCTGGCTGCTGGGGCCCTTCCTGCTGATCCTGTTCTGGTCGACCGGCTCCGCCGCCGGCCTGATCGACCCACGGGTGCTGCCGGCCCCCTGGACCACCGCGGCCACCGCCTGGGAGCTGATCCGCGACGGCCACCTGCAGGACAACCTCGCCGTCTCGGCGGTGCGCGCCGCCGAGGGCTTCGCCTGGGGCGTCGGCGCCGGGGTGCTCGTGGCGCTGATTTCCGGCCTCAGCCAGCTGGGCGGCTATGTGTTCGACGGCCTGGTGCAGATCAAGCGCGCCATCCCCACCCTGGCGCTAATCCCGCTGGTGATCCTGTGGTTCGGCATCGGCGAGACCATGAAGGTCACCGTCATCGCCTTTTCGGTGTTCGTGCCGATCTACATCCAGACCCACGCGGCTTTGCGTGGCATCGACGTGAAGTACCTGGAGCTGGCCGAGACCGTGGGCCTCAGCCGCTGGGCGTTCATCCGCGACGTAGTGCTGCCGGGGGCGCTGCCGGGGTTCCTCACCGGCCTGCGCTTCGGGGTGCTGGGGGCCTGGCTGGCGCTGGTGGTGGTCGAGCAGTTGAACGCGACCAGCGGCATCGGCTACATGATCAACCTCGCCCGCACCTATGCCCAGTCGGACGTGATCCTGGTCGGGCTGGTGGTCTACGCGCTGCTGGGCCTGGCCTCCAACGCCGCCGTCAGCCTGGCCGAGGCGCGGCTGCTCACTTGGCGCAGGACCTTCGCCCAATGACCGAGCCTGTCGTGCGCGTCCGGGGTCTGGTGCGCCGCTTCACCCTGCGCGGGGTGCTGAACGGCGTCGACCTCGACATCGCCCAGGGTGAATTTGTCGCCCTGCTGGGTCGCAGCGGCTCGGGCAAGAGCACCCTGCTGCGCGCCCTGGCCGACCTTGATCACGAGGCCAGCGGCTCCGGCGAGATCGTCGTGCCACGCCTGCTGTCGGTGGTGTTCCAGGACGCCCGTCTGCTGCCCTGGAAGCGCGTGCTGGACAATGTGACCCTGGGTCTGGCCGGTCCGAACCCCCGGGAACGGGCGCTGGCGGCCCTGGACGAGGTCGAACTGGCCGGCCGCGCCGGGTCGTGGCCCTACGAGCTCAGCGGGGGCGAACAGCAGCGGGTGGCCTTGGCCCGCTCGCTCGTGCGCGAGCCGGCGCTACTGCTGGCGGACGAGCCCTTCGGCGCCCTCGATGCGCTCACCCGCATCCGCATGCACGCCCTGCTGAAGCGGCTGTCGGAAATTCACAATCCGGGGGTGTTGCTCGTCACCCACGACGTCGATGAGGCCATCGCGCTGGCCGACCGGGTGGTGGTGCTTGAAGCCGGCCGCCTGATCGCGGACCTGCGTGCGCCGCGAGACCGGGTGGGCCGGGTCGACCCGGCCGGCGCCGCGTCGCTGAAGCGCCAACTGCTGGCGCTGCTGGGGGTCACCGACGGCGTCGCTACCGCGGCCGTCTGAGCCGTCCGCGCAGTCCGGCGCCGCGATCCGTCACCCAAGGCGTGCGATCTGCGTTAAGATGGGGCCATGTCGGTCGCCCTCTACACCCACCCGGAGATGCTGGGACACGTACCGCCGGAGCAGATTCCGGAAACCCCGGCGCGGCTGCTGGCCGTGACCGACGCCCTGGGCGACGCCAGCGACCTGGAGCTGGAGGTCTATGACGCGCCGCTGGTCGAACCGGCGGACCTGGCCCGGGTGCACTCCGATCGCTACGTCCAGTCGCTGGCGGACTTCGCGCCGAGTGAAGGCGTGCGCTCGCTGGACGAGGACACCTGGATGTCCCAGGGCACACTGCGGGCGGCCAGGCGCGCGGCCGGTGCGGTCACCGAGGCGGTGCGGGCGGTGGCGGCGGGCAATGCGGAGACCGCCTTTTGCGCCGTGAGGCCGCCGGGACACCACGCTGGCCCGGAGTCCGCCTCCGGCTTTTGCCTCTACTCAAACGTCGCCATCGGCGCGCGGCTGGCCCAGAGCCTCGGGCTGAAGAAGGTGGCCGTGGTCGACTTCGACGTGCACCACGGCAACGGCACCCAGGCGGTGTTCCAGGCCGATCCCAGCCTGATGTTCGCCTCCCTGCACCAGGCGCCGCATTGGCCGGGGACCGGCGATCCGTCGGAGACCGGGGTCGGCAACATCGTCAACGCCACCGTGCCGCCCTATGCGTCCCGGGAGGCGTGGCGGGCGGCCTTCGAGGGGCTGATCGAGCGGGTCGACGCCTTCGCCCCCGACCTGATCCTGGTCTCGGCCGGCTTCGACGCCCATGCCAGCGATCCGCAGGGCGAACAGCAGCTGGAGGCCGAGGACTACGCCTGGGCCACCCGGGCGATCATGTCAGCGGCGAAATCCCGCAGCCGCGGCCGGGTTGTCTCCTCGCTCGAGGGCGGCTACCACCTTGAGGCTCTGGGCCAGTCGGCCCTGGCCCACGTCCGCGCTTTGCAGGGAGTGTAGGACCACAAAATGCCAGGTGAGGGCGGGACGGCCTTGCACGATCATGGCTGAGGGGGAGGCCGGACGGTTCACCGAGGCGCCGGAGCGGCCCGGCGCGGTGATCCTCGCCCGCCATGGCAAGCCGGCGCTGTCGCGCAAGGTGCGCTTAAGCGCCGACCAGTACCGCGAATGGTGGGCCGACTATGAGATCGGCGGCCTGGCCGACGACCAGACTCCGCCCGACCGGCTGAAGCACACCGCCGCCGAGGCCGGCTTCGTGATCGCCTCCACCCGGCCGCGCTCGGTGGAGACCGCCCGGGCGGTGGCCGAGGGCCGCGCCTTCGCCGAGGACCCGATGTTCGTCGAGGCGCCGCTGCCGCCCCCGCACTGGCCCGGCTGGCTAAAGCTTTCGCCGATGATCTGGGGCGGGGTCGCGCGGTTCTGGTGGTGGGTGTTCAACCATCACGACCAGCAGGAAAGCCGTCGCGAGGCCCAGGCCCGGTCGGACGAGGCCGCCCGGCTGCTGGTCGAGCTGGCCGCCAGCGGCCAGGACGTGCTGGTGGTGGCGCACGGCTTCTTCAACGGCATGGTCGGCCGCTCGCTGCGCAAGCACGGTTTCCGCTGCACCGTGGACGGCGGCTACAAGTACTGGGCCCAGCGGCGGTTCGAGCGGACCCGGCGATAAGGCCAAGCCTGCGGCGCCCCTGCCACAAGCGCGAGGTTCCGGCGCCGGATCGGTTGCCGCCCACCTAAGCGGCAACTAGGGTGAGCATGGGTCAGGGTGAGGCGAGATGTCGGGCGCCGAAGAGATTGCTTCGCTCAGCTTCGAACAAGCTCTGGCAGAGCTGGAGAGAATCGTGGCCGAGCTTGAATCGGGCAGGACCGATCTGGAGCAGTCGATCAGCGCCTACGAACGTGGCGCTCTGTTGAAGGCCCACTGCGAAGCCAAGCTGAAGGAGGCGCAGCTACGTGTCGAACGGATCGTCATCGGACCCGCGGGCGCCGCTGGGGTCGAACCGGCCGATTTCGCCTGAGCCGATGGCCGCGGGACTGGCTCAACGCGTCGCCGAGATCGCCGACACGGTCACCGTCGCCCTGGACGAGCTGCTGCCGCGCGCCGAAGGTCCCGAGAGCCGGCTGACCGAGGCGATGCGCTATGCGGCGCTGGCCCCCGGCAAGCGCCTGCGGCCCTATTTTCTGATCGAGACCGGGCGGATGTTCGACCTGCAGGAACAGTCGCTGCTGCGCGCAGCCTGCGCCCTGGAGTGCGTGCACGCCTACAGCCTGGTGCACGACGACCTGCCGTCGATGGACGATGACGACATGCGCCGCGGCCGCCCGACGGTGCACAAGGCCTATGACGAGGCGACCGCGGTGCTGGCCGGCGACGCTCTGCAGACCGTCGCCTTCGAAATCATGGCTGACCCCGACACCCACGCCGATGGCGCGGTGCGGGCCGAACTGGTGCGGCGTTTGGCCGTAGCCTCCGGCGCGCGGGGCATGGCCGGCGGGCAGATGATCGACTTGCTGGGCGTGCGCGGCGACCTGGGCACGGTGGCCCGGATGCAGCGGATGAAGACCGGGGCGCTGATCGCCTGCGCCTTCGAGCTGCCGCTGGTGATGGCCCACGCCAGCGAAGCCGAGAGTCACGCGCTGATGGCCTTCGCCCAGGACCTCGGCCTCGCCTATCAGATCGTCGACGACCTGCTGGACGCCGAGGGCGACCCGGAGGAATTGGGCAAGGCCGCCGGCGGCAAGGACGCCATCAAGGGCAAGGCGAACTATGTCACCCTGCTCGGGGTTGAACAGGCGCGCGAGCGTGTCCAACTGCTGATCGCCCAGACCAAATCCCACCTCGACCCCTTCGGTCCGCGCGCCGCGCATTTGCGGGCCGGGGTGGATTTCGTGCTAGACCGCAAAAACTGAACACGAGTCACATCGGGGTGTCGGCCCCGCAACAGAACCTCGGACACTCTCTTATGCCGCCTAAAACACCCCTGCTGGACAAGGTCAAAAGCCCGGCCGACACCCGCGATTTCTCGCCGGTCGAGTTGCGGCAGCTGGCCGACGAGCTGCGCGCCGAAACGATCGACGCGGTCTCGGTCACCGGCGGGCATCTGGGCTCGGGCCTGGGCGTGGTCGAGTTGACCGTGGCCCTGCACCACGTGTTCGAGACGCCGAAGGACATCATCGTCTGGGATGTCGGCCACCAAGTCTATCCGCACAAGATCCTCACCGGCCGGCGAGAGCGCATCCGCACCTTGCGCCAAGGCGGGGGCCTTTCGGGCTTCACCAAGCGGGCCGAGAGCGAATACGACCCCTTCGGCGCGGCCCACGGAGGCACCTCGATCTCGGCGGCCTTGGGCTTCGCCGCCGCCCGCGACCAGCGCGGCGACGACAACCGGGTGATCGCCGTCATCGGCGACGGCGCGCTGACCGCCGGCATGGCGTATGAGGCGATGAACGCCGCGGCCGAGACCA
>Ga0302279_10002600_pt1 | contig 23576 bp, 14 predicted proteins | sample III_Bog_N3_3_FD_194541 | JGI IMG/M metagenome (GOLD analysis project Ga0302279, IMG submission 194541) | Peat permafrost microbial communities from Stordalen Mire near Abisko, Sweden - III_Bog_N3_3 | ecosystem: Environmental > Terrestrial > Soil > Wetlands > Peat | place: Sweden: Abisko...
TTGCCGGAACATCGGAATCATGGCGCACATCGACGCCGGAAAGACGACAGCGACAGAGCGCATCCTGTTCTATACGGGCATCACGCACCGCATCGGCGAAGTGCATGAAGGCACGGCGACCATGGATTACATGGAGCAGGAGCAGGAGCGCGGCATCACGATCACTTCCGCTGCCACCACCTGCATGTGGAAGGACGTCCGCATCAACATCATCGACACCCCGGGCCACGTGGACTTCACAGCCGAGGTGGAGCGCTCGCTGCGTGTTCTGGACGGCGCGGTGGCGTTGTTTGACTCGGTCTCCGGCGTGCAGCCGCAATCCGAGACCGTTTGGCGCCAGGGCGACAAGTACAAGGTTCCGCGCATCTGCTTCGTGAACAAGATGGACAAGAACGGCGCGGACTTTGAGTATGTTCTGGAGACCATCCGCAAGCGCCTGGGCGCGCGGCCCGTGGCCCTGCAGATTCCCATCGGCGCCGAAGCGAACTTCAAGGGCGTGATCGACCTCGTGGAGATGAAGGCGATCCTCTGGCACGACGAGGAGATGGGCGCGGCCTATGAGGTTGAAGAGATTCCCGACGGGCTGCGCAAGAAGGCCGAGGCCTTCCGCAACCAACTGATCGAGGTCATCTCCGAAACCGACGATACGCTGATGGAGAAGTACCTGGAAGGCGAAGAGCTGACCAAGGAAGAGATCAAGGCCGGCATCCGCCAGGCGACCATCGACATGAAGATCTTCCCGGCGCTGTGCGGGACGGCGTTCAAGAACAAGGGCATTCAGACTCTTTTGGACGCGGTGGTCGATTACCTGCCCAGCCCCCTGGACAAGCCCCCGGTCGAGGGCATCAACCCCGACAACCACTCCGAGATCCTGACCCGCAAGGCCTCCGACTCCGAGCCGCTGGCCGCCCTGGGCTTCAAGATCATCAACGATCCGTTCGGCAAGCTGTGCTTCATTCGCGTCTACTCGGGCACGTTGAAGACCGGCGACACGATTGTGAACCCCCGCACCGGCAAGACCGATCGCGTGGGCCGCCTGGTGAAGATGCATGCCAACAAGCGCGAGGACATCTCGGAGATTCTGGCCGGCGATATCTGCGCGGTGGTGGGCCTGAAGGAACTGAAGACCGGCGACACGCTCTGCCCACCCAACCACCAGATCGCCCTGGGCGCGATCATCTTCCCGGATACGGTGATCTCGGTGGCTATCGAACCCAAGACCAAGGTTGACCAGGAGAAGATGGGCGTTGCGCTCTCCCGGCTGGCCGATGAGGACCCCACCTTCAAGGTGCGGACCGACGACGAATCCGGGCAGACGATCATCAGCGGCATGGGCGAGCTGCATCTGGAAATTCTTGTGGACCGCATGAAGCGCGAGCACAAGGTCGAGGCCAACGTGGGCGAGCCCAAGGTAGCCTTCCGCGAGACCATTCGCAAGTCGGCCGAGGCCGAGGGCAAGTACATCAAGCAGACCGGCGGCTCGGGCAACTACGGCCATTGCAAGCTGCGCATCGAGCCCAACGAGCCGGGCGCCGGCTACGAGTTCGTCAACGCCATCAAGTCCGGGTCGATCCCCAAGGAATACATCAAGCCCATCGATCAGGGTGTGCAGGGAGCGATCGAGCTCGGCATTCTGGCCGGTTATCCGCTGGTGGATATCAAGGTAACGCTCTACGACGGCAGTTATCACGATGTCGATTCGAACGAAATGGCCTTCAAGTTTGCCGGATCGATCGCCTTCAAGGAAGCTGCGCGCAAGGCAAACCCCGTGCTGCTCGAACCGGTGATGGCGGTTGAAGTCACGGTTCCCGAGGAGCATATGGGCACCATCATCGGCGACATCAACTCGCGCCGCGGCCGCATCGAGGGCATGGATCACCTGGCCGGTTCGCAGGTTATCAAGGCCATTGTGCCGCTGAAGGAAATGTTCGGGTACGTGAACGATATTCGCTCCTCAACACAGGGGCGGGCTTCGTATTCAATGCAGTTCGCGCGCTACGAAGAGGCGCCGCGCATGATCGCCGATGAGATTATCGGCAGGGCGCAGGGGAAGTAAAGCAGGGGTCAGGGATCAGGGGTCAGACCGGAGTTTGCCGGAGAGACCGACCTGCCTTGAGCGAACGGGATGAAACCGATCCCTGACAACTGAGCACTGTTTTTAGGGCTGGAGCCGGATGGCCGGCGCCCTGTTGGCAACGGCATAAAAGCGACGAGGGGAAGAGAAAATGGCGAAGGAAAAATTTGATCGTTCGAAGCCGCACGTGAACGTGGGAACGATTGGTCACATCGATCACGGCAAGACGACGTTGACGGCGGCGATCACGAAGGTGCTTCAGAAGCACAACCCGAAGAACACGTACCGCTCGTTCGATTCGATCGACAACGCTCCTGAGGAGCGGGAGCGCGGCATTACGATCGCGACGGCGCACGTGGAGTACGAGACGGCCAAGCGGCACTATGCGCACGTCGACTGCCCAGGGCACGCCGACTACATCAAGAACATGATCACCGGCGCGGCGCAGATGGACGGGGCTATTCTCGTTGTTGCGGCGACCGACGGACCGATGCCGCAGACGAAAGAACACGTTTTGCTGGCCCGCCAGGTGGGTGTGCCCTGCATCGTGGTGTTCCTGAACAAGTGCGACGCGGTGGAGGACGAAGAGCTGATCGACCTGGTGGAGATGGAAGTGCGGGAGCTTCTGTCGAAGTACCAGTTCCCGGGCGACGACGCTCCGGTGATCCGCGGTTCTGCCTTGGGCGCCTTGAACGGCGAAGCGCAGTGGGAAGCCAAGATCGACGAGCTGATGGACGCGGTGGACGCGTATGTTCCGCTTCCGGCGCGCGCGATCGACCTGCCGTTCCTGATGCCGATCGAAGATATTTTTTCGATCTCCGGGCGCGGAACCGTTGTCACGGGCCGTATCGAGCGCGGCAAGGTGAAGGTGGGCGAGGAGACAGAGATCGTCGGCTTCCGCGAAACCAGAAAGACTGTCGTCACCGGCGTTGAGATGTTCAAGAAGCAGCTGGACGAAGGCATGGCTGGCGACAACGCGGGCCTTCTTCTGCGCGGCATTGCCAAGGAAGACGTGGAGCGCGGCATGGTGCTTGCGAAGACCGGCTCGATTACGCCGCACACGAATTTCAAGGGCGAGATTTACGTGCTGAGCAAGGAAGAAGGCGGCCGTCATACGCCGTTCTTCAAGGGCTATCGTCCGCAGTTTTACTTCCGCACGACGGACGTGACGGGCGTGGCCGAGCTGCCGGAGGGCGTCGAGATGGTGATGCCGGGCGACAACGTGCAGCTGGCGATTGAGCTGATCACGCCGGTGGCTCTGGAAAAGGGATTACGCTTCGCCATCCGCGAAGGCGGCCGCACGGTGGGCGCCGGCACGGTGTCGGAGATTACGAAGTAGACGCTTGCCGCGTCGGGCGGGCCGCCCTTCGGGCGCAAAGGCCGACGCGGGCAGCGAACCGGGAAGCGAGATCAGGAATCAGCGGTGATCCAACTGATCCCTGATCTCTGGAAGGATTGGAAATGCGGGAAATTGTGACATTGCAGTGCACGGAGTGCAAGGAGCGGAACTACTCGACGACCAAGAACAAGAAGACGACCACTGGTCGTCTCGAGTTCAAGAAGTTCTGTAACCGCTGCCGCAAGCACCAGGCGCACAAGGAAACGAAGTAAGAACAGGGAACAGGGAACAGGGATCAGGGATCAGGGATCAGTTTGAGCATGGGCGGGGAAAGCGAAAAGGCTTTGATCCGCAGGACAAAAAACCGACCCCTGACAGCTGATCTCTGACCCCTGCTTTTAGGGGCGTAAGCTCAACGGTTAAACTGTCGGTCTCCAAAACCGAACTTGGGGGTTCGAATCCCTCCGCCCCTGCCAGATTGAGCCCAGGCAAACGATGGGTGCGTGCGGCCTGAGGCCGAACGCGAAGGACAAGAGAAGTATGGCGACCAAAGCAGCATTGGCAAACCAGGACAACCAATCCAAGATGCCGGGATTCGTGAACCGCGCGGCCGACTCGTGGAAGGAATTCACGCATTTCCTGAGCGATGTTCGCGGCGAGATGCGCAAGGTGGTTACGCCCTCGCGCAAAGAGGTGGAGACGACGACGACGGTGGTGATCATCGCCGTATTCATCTTTGGTTTGTTCTTCTTTTTGACGGACAGCATCTTCTCCTATGGCCTGACCCAGCTGCTGAAACAACTGGGCGGATTGTCGCAGTAAGGCCGGCGCGGGAAACGGTCGCGCATACGGTCCCGGAAACGAGAGCATGATGGCAGATGAGTTGGAACAACCCGTCGAGGTTGCAGCGCCGGAAGCCGAAGCGCCGCCGGCGAAGAACGAGAACTTCAAGTGGTACATCCTGCATGCCTACTCGGGGTTTGAGCGCAAGGTGCGGGAGTCGATCGAGAGCCGCATCCAGGCCTTTGGGCTGAGGGACAAGGTGGGCCGGGTGATGATCCCGACCGAGCCGGTGACGGAGATTGTGAACGGCAAGAAGCGCACCGTGGAGCGGGTGTTTTTGCCCGGCTATGTGCTGGTGGAGATGGAGCTGGACAACAACCTGTGGCACGTGTTGAAGGACACGCCCAAGGTGACCGGCTTTCTGGGCACGGGCGACAAGCCGGTAGCGCTGAGCGAGGAAGAGGTTTCGTCGATCCTGTTCCGGTCCGAGACGGCCAAAGACAAGCCGCGGATGAAGATCAAGTTTGAAAAGAACGAGCAGGTCCGCATTACCGACGGCCCGTTTGCCAACTTCAACGGCATGGTGGATGAGATCAACGAGGATCGCGAGACGATGAAGGTGATGGTCACGATCTTCGGGCGCTCCACGCCGGTCGAGCTGGAGTTTGCCAAGGTGGAAAAGATTGAGTAACTGCAGCTTCGAGCTACTAGCTTTCAGCTTCTAGCCGGTTGTGCTCACCTAGCGGGGGCCGGTTGAAAACGAATGCCTGGGTTGCGGTATCAAAATTCGCACGAAGAACTAATCGGCTGACAGCTAGAAGCTAGGAGCTAGAAGCTGATTCCAAAGGAATCGAAACATGGCACCTCCGAAGAAAATTACGGGATATGTGAAGTTGCAGATTGTGGCCGCGAAGGCTACGCCTGCTCCTCCGGTTGGCCCGGCGCTTGGTCAGGCTCAGGTCAACATCATGGAGTTCTGCAAGCAGTTCAACGCGCGCACCTCCACCAAGGAGATGGAAGGGCTGGTCATCCCGGTCGTCATCTCTGTCTACGCTGACCGCAGCTTCAGCTTCATCACCAAGACGCCTCCGGCGGCAGTGTTGTTGAAGAAGGCCGCCGGGATCGCCAAGGGCTCGGGCACGCCGAACAAGGAAAAGATCGGCAAGGTGACCGAGGCGCAGGTACGCGAGATCGCCACGCAGAAGATGCCGGACTCGAACGCCTCCTCGGTGGAGACGGCGATCAAGAGCATCCGGGGCACGGCGCGGTCGATGGGGATTGAAGTGGTGGCGTAGGCTCAACACGAATTGGAAAAACAGAAGGCCTCACCCGAGCGGGTGGGGCCTTTTTGCGCTTGAGAAGTGCCGCCTTACTGGCTCGGCCGACGCAGGCTTCCAGCGCCGTGGCCGCGTGGATTTGAGCTTTCCCAGCTCTCAAGGTCGAGACCTGGAGCACCGGGCGAAGGAATTCCAGGTTGAGGTCTGTGGCGTCCCCGGTCCCTCCGCTGCGGCGGACGAGGGACCGGGGGCACCCGCCTGGGGGTAGAGGCTGCTTTCAAAACAGCCGTCCGACGGTGATGAAGAACTTGCGGTGGGCGGCGTCGCCTACTGAGCCGCCGATGGAGATGGAGCCTAGGGGCGTGGCTGCGAGCAGGGCGGCGGTGCCGTCCTGGCGGAGGATGGCGTTGGACTCGGGGGACCAGATCTCGCCGGCTTCGTAGCCGAAGGCGGCGTAGATGCCCTGGCCGAGGCCGGTGGGGAGGGCGGCGATGCGGTGCAGGTAGCCGGCGCGGGCGAGCCAGGTGTCGGTGCCGCGGTACTCGTCCATGGACGAGGCGGCGAGCCGGCGCGGCCCGCCGAGGGTGAAGCGATAGGGCTGGGCGACGTTGGCGCGGAGGTAGGAGTTGATGTCGCCGGTCAGGCCGAAGATGTTCTTCTCGCGCCACAGCCAGGTACGCGCGGCGGAGGCCACGAGGAGCGGCGCGTTGACGCTGGAGGCTGCGTGGTAGAGGGCGCCGGCGGAGGCGCTGAGGCGGAAGCCGGAGGGCGAGACGGAGCCGGAGGTTTCGCGGTCGAGATAGATGTGCAGCAAGCCCTGCTCGGCGGTGCCGTTGAGGTTGGGGCCGCCGCCGGAGCCGGTGGTGAGGCTCCAGCGGGTGGTTTCGGCAAGCCAGCCGGCGGAGATCTGGAGCGAGCTGCCGATTGTGCGGCCGGCTTCGAGGCCGGCGTCGAGATTCTGCTGGAAGCGCTCGGCGACGCGCTGCTGATTGGCCCAGATGTAGACCGGTTCGCGAACGAGGCCGGCGCGCGGCTCGATGAAGTAGCCGCTGGGGGTGAGCAGGCGGTAGTACTCGGCGTTGAGGATGGTTCTATAGCCGACGCCGGCGTTGGCGCGCAGCTCGGAGCCGTAGCCGCCGAGGTTCTGGTCGACGAGGCGCAGGTTGAGCTCGGCGCGGGTGACGTTGGAGGTTTCCGCGACCAGATCGGGACCGACTAGCAGATAGGGCGGGCCGATGGGATCGTTGTGGAGATGGACGAGGATGCCGGAGTCGCCGGTGGGGGATTCGGGCGTGGCCGCAGCGGCGGCGGGCGTGGGCGGCGGGCCGAAGGTTTGCCAGGTGGCGCTGTAGACGCCGTTGGACTGGACGGGGTTGAGCGCATGGCTGGTTTTGGCGGCGGCGACGGGCTGGCCCTCAAGCGGTTTCAGGTCGCCGAGGACCTGGCGCTGCGCGGCGGGGTCGCCGCCATCGACGTGGACCTGGCGCAGGACGCCGGGAGTGGGCTGGCGGCGCTGGTCGCGCGCGGCGAGGTAGGCGGCCCAGTCCGCGGGGCTGAGCGCGTAGGGAAGCAGGGCGGCGCTTGAGGCTTCCGCGGCCATGTAGCCCTCATGGATGAGATCGCCGCCTTTGGTGTAGTCGGTGGGGGAGTAGCTGGCGACGGGAACGGTGATGACCAGGTCGGCGAGATGCAGGGAGCGCTCCACGTTTTGGACGATGCCGACGGCGAAGGCGCGGTTGAGCACGCCGACGATGGAGGTGACGTCGGCGTTGTCGAGCGGCGCGTCCGCGAGGCGGACGGCGATGACGACGCCGGCATGGAGGTCGTTGCGGAGCACGTCGGTGGGCAGGTTGTTGACGATGCCGCCATCGACGAGGAAGTGGCCGGCCTGATCGCGTACGGGTGAGAACACGCCGGGGATGGAGATGGAGGCGCGGACGGCCTGGGCGAGAGGACCGCTCGCGAAGGTGACGGGCGCGAGCGTGTTGAGATCTGTGGCCACGCAGCGGAAGGGGATGGGCAGGCGGTTGTAGTCGAGCTGGGCGCGGTCATAGCCGAGCAGGTTGGTGGTGAGGAACTGGTTGACGCCGCGATCGGTGAGCAGGGCATTGGGCAGCTGGACGCCGTGGCCGAGCCCGACGGCGAGAGCGGCGGGGGCCTGGCGGAGGTCCTGGCGGCGGCGGAAGCTGGAGTCGACGTAGGCGGTTTGAAGGGTGAAGATGCTGGTGAAGTCGCCGCTGGTGGCCAGGGCGCGCATCTGGGCCGGGGAGTGGCCGGTGGCGTAGGTTGCGCCGACCAGTGCGCCCATGCTGGTTCCGGCGACGCGGTCGATGGGGATGCGGTGATCTTCAAACCACTGGATGACGCCGACGTGGGCCAGGCCGAGCGCGCCGCCGCCTTCAAGGGCGAGGCCGATGGCGGGACGGTTGGCGGGGACGACGGCGGGCAGCGGCGCGGGAACCACGGGGGGCTGCTGCTGTGCGGCGGCGGATACGGCGGTCAAAGCGATTGCGAGAAGTAATGCGGCAGGATGGGAGGGCATGGATCGACCTCGGGTGCTGGATGAAGTGTTCAGGGCTGATGATTTCAGGATACGGCGCGACGCGGAGCAGGCGGCAGGTTTCGAGAGGGCGGCCAGGGCTCGAAGTGTCATACGGGGTGACCGGTCGAGGAGGTTCCATATAAGGCGCGGGATGCAAGAAAGGCCCTCCCTGGGCGGGGAGGGCCTTTCAGCGTCTTTCGAGACATGTTTTGGAGACACAACCGGGAGCGCGCCAGCCGTTGCCGGTTACTTGGTCGGGGCTGGGGTGAACCCTTCGCGCCGGCGGCCGGGCTCTGGTTTGGGTTTGGGCTTTGGAGCTTTCTTGACTTCTTTCTTGCCTTTATCTTTGCTTCCCATGGGTAGAAGTGTGCCACAAGTGGGGGGCGCAGCGAAAGGCCAAATGAGCGCGCAGATCACATTTTCAGATGGCATAGATTGTTCCCTCGGCAGCGGGACGGGGAGGGGCCGTTGTTCGAAGGGCTATTCGCTATTCTGTACCTATTGATGCTGGAGACTCTTCACACGCGTTTGGAATCGGCATGACGGGGACGGCAGGCATGGTTGCCACGCTGGCTGTCTTCGCGGCCATGCTGGTGCTGATGATGCTGCGTCCACGGCGCTGGAGCGAGGCGTGGTGGACGATGCTTGCGGCCATCGCGATGCTGGCGCTGGGGCTGGTTACGCCGCACCAGGCGGTTGCCGCCGTTCTCTCCGGAAAGAACACGCTTCTGTTTCTGCTGTCGCTCCTGGCCCTGTCTCTGCTTATCGGCAAGAGCGGATTTTTTGACTGGGCCGCCATTCGCTGCGCGCGCATTGCCGGGGGAGACGGACGCGCGCTCTACCGCAATGCATTCGTCGCGGGTGCGATTGTGACGGCAATCCTCTCTCTGGATACAACGGCGGTGATGCTTACGCCGGTGATGCTGGCGCTGGCCAAACGGCTCAAGGTGCCCGCAGCTCCCTACGTGCTGCTGTGTGCTTTCGTTGCCAACGTGGGCTCGCTGCTGTTGCCGATCAGCAATTTGACCAATCTGCTTTTTGCGGACGCGTTCCACCAGACCTTCGCAGCGTTCGCGGCGCGGATGATCGTGCCGCAGATTGTCGCGCTTGGGACCACATACGGCATTCTGCGCTGGCGCTTTCGGCGCGATCTGCCCAGCGCGTTCAGCAGCGAGTCGCTGCCTGAGGCGGCCAGCGTGGTCCCGAACCGCGCCTATTTCTTTGTCTGCATGGCCGTTCTTGCTGCGGTGCTCGCTGGTTACTTTCTTGCTCCGCTCGTGGGGCTTGAACCCTACGTCTTCGCCTTTGCGGCTTGCGCCGTGCTGCTGCTTGCCGGCATGGCGACGGGGCGTGTACACGTTCGCATGGTGCGCGAACTGGCATGGGATCTGTTTCCATTCGTCATTGGACTGTTTGTTGCAGTGCAGGGGCTGGAGAATCTGGGCATGGTGGGCATCGCCGCCGGTGGACTTGCGAAGATGAGCCCCGGATCGCCGCAGATGCTCTTGGCCACGGCGGGCGCCACGGCTTTCGCCTCGAACATGGTCAACAACCTTCCCGCGGCGCTGATTGCGCGCAGTGTGCTGGCAGGCGCGCACGCGCAAACGGGTACGGTGCTGGCCGCGCTCATCGGCACCAACGCGGGCCCCATGATCATGCCCTTCGGCTCACTGGCAACGATGCTTGTTTTCGCGCTGGCGCGGCGCGATGGACAGGAAGTGCGCACCGGCCAACTGGCGCTGCTCGGGCTTTGGGCAGTGCCGGTCATCGTGGTGTTGAGCACGCTTTCCTTGTCGCTGACATTCGCGTTGGTTCGGTGATGGGCTGGGCGCTCCTTGAGCGCGGGCAGGGTTATTGGATTGTTGCCGGCGGTGCGGGTGGGGCGGGCGTGCGGGCGAGGTGGTCAAAGTTGAGGATGGCGTTGAAGACGAGCGGGTAATCGCCTACGGTTTCTCCGCGATAGACGGGGTTGTTGCCGAACAGCAGCACGCTGCCCTGACCGAGATGGGCGTTGACGACGACGGCGTGTTCGGCGATGGAGCCGGCCTTGTCGAGCAGGCCGTCGAGCAGCAGCGCTTTCGAATCGGCGAAGCGCAGGATCACGTCGGGGCGCAGCGCACTGGGGATGAGACTGAGGTTGTTGCGCATCTCTTCCTCGTTGAGTTTTTTGGGCTCCCAGGGTTCCTGTTTGGTGAGCGGCTCTGCATCGGCGATCTTGCGACCCGTGGGCTGGTCGCTGTCATCGACGCTGCCGCGGCCGGTGGGGCGCTCGGCGTAGGGGTCCATCAGCATGCGGCCGGTGCGGCCGTCGAGCGTGTTGCTCACGTTAAAAGCCATGCCGCCGGCGCTGATGACGGGAACACCGGCGCCGTAGCCGAAGGCGATGGGGCTCTCGTGGTTGACGAAGACGGTGGAGAGGATGGTGCCGACGACACGGGCATCGCCGCGCGAGGCGACGCTCACGCCGGGCGCGAGGCCGGTGTCGATGGCGAACTGCGCGGTGTCTTCGCATGTGATGAGCAGACCGCCTTGTTCGACGAAATGCCTGAGGTGCGCGAGGCCGTCGTAGCCGAGGCCGGGACGGATGTCGGCGGTTGAGTCGATGCGGCCGAGGTTGGGCGTGAGCTCGGACTTCTGCCAAGGCATGGGGTTGTTCCAGAGGGGAATGCCGTTGAGGATGGCCTCGGTGCCAGAGTAACCGGCGGGAGCGAAGACGATGACGTCGTATTTGGAGCGCAGGTCGGCATCGGCTGCAGCAGTCTGGGTGCTGATGTAGGTGTAGGGCACGCCGGCGGCGTCAAAGGCGTAGCGCCACCAGCCTTCGGTTTCCGTGGAGAGCCAGGTGTGCAGGATGGCGATGCGCGGCGCTGCGGCGGCGTGCATGGGGATGGAGGGAGCGCCGCCGAGATGCGCGGCGTCGAGCGCGAGATCGCGAAGCAGGGGCGCGATTGCGTTGTCGCTTGCACCGGTGATGAGCAGCGAGCCAGCGGGGTAATGGTTGCCTTCGGCGTCGAAGGGTTTGTCGGCGACCTGGATGCGCGCGCCTTTGAGCTTGTAGACAAGCGGCAGCAGCGACTGCTGGCCGGTGTTGGCGATGGCCAGCACGTCGCCTGCGCCGGAGAGCTTGCCGGTGAGCGAGGCGGGGTCGTCGAGTGGCGTCATTTTGGACTGCAAGATGGCGGGATCGACGATGCGGACAACCTTGAGGTTGAACAGGTGCGTGAACGACCAGCCGGTGTCGTCGTAGGGATGCTTTTGGGGATCGTCGGGCGCCCAGAACTGGCGGTCGAGCAGGGCGTCGGGGACGCGCGAATAGGGCTGATCCATGCGGATGACGATGGAGCCGGAGGGGAAGGTCTGCTGCGTGGGCGGGTCGCCGCGCTTGGCTGCCGGGACGGCGGAGGTGACGGCGTCGGTGAGCTGCTCGACCTCGACATGCTGGCGCTTCATGATCTTCATGAGCTCGACCTGGCGGTTGGCTTCAGTGGGATCGGCGGGCAGAATGTAGGCGGCGGGGCCTTCGAGCGTGGGCTTGAGAATGGAGCGCTTGCTCTTGAGGTAATAGTTCTCAAGAAAGTGATGGGTGTTCTGGGCGAAGTAGGAAATTGTCGTCAGCAGCGCCGATTCTTCGTAGTTGTTGTTGTCGCGCTGCGACCAGGTGACGACGGGGAGGGGCGGATTCTGGCGGTACCAGGTGCGCGAGTACTCCTCCGGATCGAGGATGCGTTTTTCGGTGTCGGCGCCGTCGTTGCCAAACGTTTCGTACAAGCGGCTGATGCCGTTGTGCATGCCGGCCAGGAACATGAGATAGCCGGGGCTCCAGGTGTCGAAGTCGCCGTGGGTAAAGACACCGGGCATGCCGAGGGACTGCATCTGCGCGACGTTGTTCCAGCCCAGCTCAGCCCACTCGTCGGCCAGTGTGGGATCGACCCAGGCGTTATAAGGGCCGTCGCCGACGGTGTTGTCGTAGAGGAACGGGACGGACTCATGCAGGTCGTGGAGCACCTGCGCGTGCCAGCCGAGATAGGTGTCGAGCACATTGCGGGTCAGGTCGAGGGTCATGGCCATGGCGTCGCGGTTGTTGTCGTGCGCGACGTAATGGCCCCAGTAGAGCAGGGGCGGGTAGGTCTGGTTGGGGTGGGCCTTGTGCCACTTGTAGAGATCGACCATGCGGTCGCGGCCATCGACTTCAACAACCGGGGTGATGAGCACGATCATGTGTTTGCGGATGTACTGGATGTAGGGCGCGTCGTCGGCGGCAAGGCGGTAGGCAAGCTCCATGAGCGCGGTGGGGGCGCCGGTTTCAGTGGAGTGGATGGTGCCGGTGATGTAGTAGACGGGATAGGACTGGTCGACGAGCTTGCGGGCGGCTGCATCGTCGAACTTGAGCATACGCGGATCGGCGAGCTGGGCGAGGCGCGCGTCGTTGGCCTTGGCGTTGGCCAGCAGTTCAGGGTCGGCGATGGCGGCGGCGATCATCTCGCGGCCTTCTTCACTGCGCCCGATGGTGAAGACTTTCACGCGCGGACTCGCGGCCTCAAGCATGCGGAAGTATTTGTAGACGTCTTCGGCGTAGGGCAGAAAGTCGGGCGCGCCGGCGACGTCGCCGAGGACTTTGGTGGGTGTGGGTATGGTTTTTGACGCGGGCAGATAGGCGACCAGGGGCGACAGGAAGGAGGGGTCGGTGGTGTACCTGGCTATCTGGTCTGTGTCCTGCTGATCGATGGGCTGCGCGGGGTCGCGGGCGAAGTTGGAGTTGAGCTGCTGGCCGAGGGCAGGCTGCGGCATGAAGGAAGCGGCGGCGAACAAGGCGACGGCGACGAAGGGCAGCTTGGCTGGGCGCATGATTCCTCTGGATGGGCTTGCGGTGCTGGGGTGCTTTGGCAGCCAGTGTCCCATACGGGGGGTGGGATTTCAAAGGGAGCCAGGCGCAGAAGGCTCACGCGGGTTTCATCCACAGCGGGCGGGTGGGCCGGGGGTGGTACCTTGTTTTTTGCGGGTCACGAAGGAGACATGGAAACGTTGGAGGCGCCGGTGCCGGGGAAGTTGGAGCTGATTGTCGGACCCATGCGGAGCAACAAGACCGCGGAGCTGCTGCGGCGGATCGAGATTCGCAAACAGTACGCCAAGCAGGATGTGATGCTGCTCAAGCCCTCGGACGACACCAAGGCTGAGGCGGGCCTGGTGGAAAGCCGCAATCAGAACGGCTGCGGCAGGATGGAGGCGGTCGAGTTCCGCTCGGCGGACCCGTGGTCAGTCTTGCCGGTGCTGGCGGCCACCGAGCAGCGGATCGGCAAGCGCATTGAGTGCGTGGCCATTGACGAGGGCCAGTTTGTGCAGGACCTGTTCCTGTTCACCAAGCGGCTGCTGGAGCGCGGCTACGACGTGATGGTCTCCGGCCTGGAGCTGGATTTTCGCGGGCTGCCGTTTGGGGAGATGCTCGATCTCTCTTGGATTGTGCGCACGTATTCGGGAAACATTACCGAGCTGGTGGCCTATTGCAGCTGCGGGGCGAAGGCGCTCTATCCGCAGCGGCTGATCGACGGCAAGCCGGCGGACTACGCGAGCCCCATCATCATGGCCGGCGACAACTACGAGCCGCGCTGCGAGGAGCACTTCATCTTGCCGGGGCGGCCGCACTGAGCCGCGCGGATGCTTCTCACTCTCCCGTGGAAATCGCCTGTTGAGCAAAAGTGCTCAGGCGCGGCTATCTCCTGAAGTCCCGGATTGACGAAGGGATTCGTTGGCCTGCTGCCCGGCCGGCTAACCTTTGCCTGCTTCTTTTCATCGTAGGACAAGGGAGAAATATGAAGAGCCACCTGGCGCTGCGTTTACGGTTTTTGCCTGTTCTGTCGATGTTGAACCTTGTCGTGCTGGTTTTGATTGCGCGCCCCATGGCTGTTGCCGAGCCAATCCCGGTGCGTCATGTGAACGGCACCATTCACGGATTTTTGGAGCTGCGGTCCGAGGATGGCCGTGTTCTGGCCTCGGGCGATGTGGTACGGGTGGCGCACGGCGACCAGATCACATCGCATGTGGTCTTTCACTTCAAAGACGGCTCGGTCGACGAGGATACGACGGTCTTCAGCCAGCACCGCAGCTTTCACCTCATCACCGACCATCACGTGCAGAAGGGACCGTCTTTTCCCCACCCGCTGGAGATGACGATCGATACGCGCTCGGGCGTGGTCACGGTTCACACGGCCGGCAAAGACGGCAAGGATGAGACGAACACCAGCCACATGACGCTGCCCGACGACCTGGCCAACGGCATGCTGTCGTTTGCCATTGAAAACCTTGCTGCGAAGGCGACGGAGGACCAGGTGTCGATGGTGGTGGCGACGCCCAAGCCCCGGCTGGTGAAGCTGGTCATCACTTCGAGCGGCGAGGAGTCCTTTTCCATTGGCGGCGAGGCGCGCAAGGCGAACCACTACACGGTGAAGATCATGCTCGGCGGCGTGGCAGGCGTGGTGGCTCCGCTGATCGGCAAGGAGCCGCAGGATTTGCAGATCTGGACCGTGGGCGGGGAAGCGCCAGCGATGCTCCGCGAGCAGGGGCAGCTGTTTGCCGACGGGCCGACGTGGACGATCGAGCTGGCCAGCCCGGCCTGGGGCGATGCGAGCCGGACTGAGAAATAGAGGCAGGAAACGAGAGTTGGCTTAGCTGCCAGGCCAGGCGCCCTGGCGCCTGGCCGCGAGCAGAAGTTTGCATTCCAGCCGCCCTTCCATTACACTCAAAAGATGCGTCCCTGGGCAAGTAGGGGACAGTCATAAGCACCACGGTTTCTGGGCCTGTTTCAGAGCTCGCTCCGGCGCGAAATGTGCCAAGGCGGTGAGCCGCAGGTTTCCGCCACGGGCGGACTGGCAGCAGCGGTGGGAGACGAGGGAAGAATGGCGAGAAAAGACTCGAAGAACATTGTGAAGGCGCGCGCGGCTGTGACCAAGCCCGTGTATCCGCTGCCTGAGGCCGTCGGGCTTCTGCAGCAGGTGAAGTATGCCAAGTTCGATGAAACCGTCGACCTGACCATGCGTTTGGGCGTGGACACGCGCCATGCCGACCAGATGGTGCGCGGAACGGTTGTTCTGCCGCACGGGCTGGGTAAGACCAAGACGGTAGCCGTGATTGCCACCGGCGACCGGCAGAAGGAAGCGCTGGAGGCGGGCGCGGACTTTGTGGGCGGCGAGGAGATGGTGGAGAAGATCCAGAAGGAAAACTGGACCGCCTTTGACGCGCTGATCGCCACGCCGGACATGATGAAGGTGGTTGGCCGCCTGGGTAAGGTGCTGGGACCAAAGGGTCTGATGCCGAATCCCAAGACCGGAACCGTGACCCTCGATGTGGCTTCGGCTGTCAAGGAGATCAAGGCCGGCAAGGTGGAGTTCCGCGCCGACAAGACCAGCCTGGTGCATGTGCCGGTGGGCAAGCTGAGCTTTGACCCGCAAAAGCTGATCGACAACGCGACGACGGTGATCGGGGCCATTGTGCGTTCCAAGCCCTCGGCGGCCAAGGGCAAGTACATCAAGAGCGTGACGCTGAGCTCGACGATGGGCCCCGGGGTGCCGCTGGACTCGGCCGTGGCCGATGCGGCGGGCAAGCACTAAAAGCAGGGTTCAGGGATCAGGGGTCAGGGATCAGGGATCAGGCAGTTTCGTGATCTGATCGGCATTTTGCCGGACCTGACGGGAATTGAAAGACAAACCGCCTGGGAAGGCGAGGAGCGGGGAGCAAAGGAAACAGCGGCCGGGATCGAGCGATTTTCAAGAACTGATCCCTGATCCCTGATCCCTGACCCCTGTCGCGAGCGGAGCGAAGAAAATGGCGATTTCAAAGACGAAGAAGAACGAGAAGGTTGCGCTGCTGGCCAGCGAGCTGGAAGGCTCGACGACGGCGATTGTGGGCACCTTTAGCAAGCTCACCGTGGCCAAGGACTTTGAGCTGCGCAAGGTGATTCGCGAGGCGGGCGGCAAGTACCGCGTGGTGAAAAACAAGCTGGCCGCGGTCTCCGGCAAGGGGACCCAGGTTGAGGCGGCGCTGAAGGGCTTGAAGGGCGTCAACTCGGTGGCCTTTACCTCGGGCGATCCGGTGGCTCTGGCCAAGGTGTTTGCCAAGTGGGCGGGCGACAACGCCGAGTTCCAGTTCAAGCTGGGCATCGTGGACGGCAAGCTGCTGGATGTGGCCGAAGTGAAGGCTCTGGCCACGATGCCGGGCAAGGAAGAGCTCTTCTCGAAGCTGCTGTTCCTGATCAATGCGCCGGCGCAGCGGCTGGTGACTGTGCTCAACGCGACTGGCCGCGATCTGGCGGTGGTGCTGGGCCAGGGCGTGGAGAAGGAAAAGTTTGCCGGCGAGACGGCAGCGGCCTAGACGGCGCGAGGTTTGGCGGTCTCCACCCTTGGCGCAGGAGCAAGGACGCGCCAAGGGTGGGGCACCCAGAGGTTTTTGCGGGAAATTTGGTCGTGGGGCGGGTTGAAAGTGCGGGTCTGGCGCATCGGAAACTTTCAGTCTGGTCGAGCGGCCGGGAAACATCAATATCAAAACGATTCTGAATGGAGAAGAAAACATGGCGGATCTGGCGCAGTTGGAAGAGCAAATTGTATCTCTGAGCCTGCTGGAAGCAGCGGCTCTGGTGAAGAAGCTGGAAGAGCGGCTTGGCGTTTCGGCAGCAGCAGCGGCCCCGGTTGCGGTTGCGGCCGGCGGCGGCGCGGCAGCTCCTGTGGTTGAGGAGAAGACCGAATTCCAGGTCATCCTCAAGGACTTTGGCGCAAACAAGATCAACACCATCAAGGCTGTTCGCGAAGTCACTTCGCTCGGCCTGAAGGAAGCCAAGGACCTGGTCGACGGCGCACCGAAGGCCATCAAGGAAAGTGCCACCAAGGACGAGGCCGAGGCGATCCGGAAGAAGTTCGAAGGCATCGCGACCATCGAAATCAAGTAGTTGGAGCCGGGTGAGACTCCCCTTCCGGACTTGACCGCTGCAAGGCGGCAGGCGCGGAGGGGAGTCGAGCCGTCTGCGTACTTGCACGCGCGGCCGTGACGCGCTATGATGTTCGTTGCGCGTCTTTCCGGCTCATCCCGATTTTCTCGGGGAATGGAGCGGGGCTGGGCGGCGCGTCTTTGGGTACAGCGGGAAGATGTGGAGTGGCACGCAAGCGTCCGCAGGCCGGAGCCAGGAGCCAAGCACTCTGGCGGCGGTGGCGTGAGGTGGTTAAGTGCCTTAGTGTCAACTAGATGCCTTAGACGGGGCGAGGCTTCAGGGTTGACGGTTGGCGAGCGAGCGGCAGAAGCGAGCTTTGGGATCGGCGAGAGCAGTGATAAGAGAATTCGGTTTGGGGGCACAGGCAAAGGGCCGCGCTCGTGAGGCATTGCGTCCTTACGGGCCATTTGTGTCTACCGGCCGCGGCAGGTGAGTGAGTTTGCTCACAACCTGCCTGGGCGCATGAGTAATTTCTAACGAAATCACCTGTTGTGCTCGGTTTCTCTCCCGATTGTGCGCAGTCTAGCGCACTGGCCGGATGATCGGCAATGCCCAAAACGCGTCTTCTGTTTTCGACTCTCCCGAAACAGGCTTGGTGTGAGTGCTGTCCGCAAGGGCCCGCAGGTGCAGGAGCAAGAGGGCGCGGCTGACGGCAGGGATGTGGGCTGGATCGGGAGCGTTTCGCCAGTCTGGAGTGGTGCGAATTTTTACCGTAAACAGCTGTTGCCCCGAGACTCGGGCAGCGGCCCGGAGCCGGCCTCAACCGTGTGGGGCTTGTCTGGAGTGAAGAGCCTCAGGAGTGAACATGTCCAACGAGAAGCGCGCAATTCGCAGCAGGCTCGATTTTTCCAAGATTCCCACCGCAACCCAGATTCCCAACCTGATTGAAGTGCAGCGGCGCTCGTATGAGCGTTTCTTGCAGATGGACAAGCTGCCCAACGAGCGCGACGACTCGGGGCTGCAGTCGGTGTTTGTTTCAGTCTTCCCGATCACCGACTTCCGTGGCATCTCGCAGCTCGACTTTGTTGATTTCTCAATCGGCAACTGGGAGTGCAAGTGCGGCCACCTGAAGGGCCTGCATCACCTGAGGACGGCCTGCGTTCATTGCGGGGCGATGGTGATTACGGACCCGTTCCTACCCGGCGACGTGCTGTGCCAGAAGTGCGGCACCTACAACAAGAACACGCCCGATTTCTGCAACAAGTGCGGCGACCCGGTGAGCCTGCAGTTGAAGTATGACCAGCAGGAGTGCGAAGAGCGCGGCATGACCTTCTCTGCCCCTCTGAAGGTCACGGTGCGCCTGACCATCTATGAAAAGGATGCGGAGACGGGCACCAAGACGATCCGCGACATCAAAGAGCAGGAAGTGTTCTTCGGCGACATTCCGCTGATGACGCCGAACGGCACGTTCATTGTGAACGGGACGGAGCGCGTGATTGTTTCGCAGCTGCATCGCTCGCCTGGCGTGTTCTTTGAGACGGCCAACAATCGCACCTACTTCCTGGGCAAGATCATTCCCTATCGCGGCTCATGGGTGGAGTTTGAGTACGACCAGAAGAATACGCTCTATGTGCGCATCGATCGCAAGCGCAAGTTTCTGGGCACGATCTTCCTGCGTGCGCTGGGGCTGCGCTCGGACGAAGAGATTTTGAAGACTTTCTATACCGTCGACCGCATTCACATTGCCGACGGCAAGCTGCACTGGGCGGTGGCGCAGGAGGCGGGCAAGGCCACGCACCTGCAGGGCGCCAAGCCGGCGCATGCGGTGCTGCACAACGGCGACGAGATTGCGCACTCCGGCCGCAAGATTACCGCGCATACCCTCAAGGCGATTCGCGCCGCGGCCATTGATCGCATTGAAGTAGAAGCCGCCGAGCTTGATGGAGCGCTGACCGCGTCCGACATCATTGATCTCAACACCGGCGAAGTGATTGTCGAGGCCAACGTCGAGTTGACTGCCGACCGGCTGCACAAGGTGCTGTCGAGCGGCGCGGCGAGCTTTGAGGTCTTCTTCCCCGAGCGCGACGACGTGGGCAACATCATCACCAACACGCTGAAGCGCGACTCGGTGCGCAAGCCCGAGGAAGCCCTGATCGAGATCTACCGCAAGCTGCGCCCGGGCGATCCGCCGACGCTGGACACGGCGACGGCGCTGTTTGAAGGCATGTTCTTCGACGCGCGCAAGTACGACTTCTCGCGCGTGGGCCGGCTGAAGTTCAACATCAAGCTGTATGAGAACCAGGACGCGACCGGGCTCGATCATCGCACGCTGACGCCGGAAGATTTCTACGCGACGATTCGCTACCTGCTCAAGCTGCGCAGGAACATCGGCATGGTGGACGACATCGATCACCTGGGCAACCGCCGCGTGCGCGCCGTGGGCGAGCTGATGGAGAACCAGTTCCGCATCGGCCTGGTGCGCATGGAACGCGCCATCAAGGAAAAGATGAGCGTGTATCAGGAGCTTTCGACGGCGATGCCGCACGACCTGATCAACGCCAAGCCGGTGATGGCGGCGATTCGCGAATTCTTCGGTTCGTCGCAGCTTTCGCAGTTCATGGATCAGACCAACCCGCTCTCCGAGATCACGCACAAGCGGCGTCTCTCGGCGCTTGGGCCGGGCGGTTTGTCGCGTGAGCGCGCCGGCTTTGAGGTGCGCGACGTGCACCCGACGCACTACGGCCGCATTTGTCCTATCGAAACGCCGGAAGGCCCGAACATCGGCCTGATCAGCTCGCTGTCGTGCTTTGCGCGCATCAATGAATACGGATTTATCGAGTCACCTTACCGCAAGGTGAAGGACTCGCGCATTCTCGACTACGTGGAGATTGTCAACGCCGGCGAGAGCGGCCTGCGCGTGGGCGACCACATCGAGAAGGAAGAAGCAGGGCGGCTGAACGCCGGCCTGAAGAAAGCGGGCAAGCGCTCCATTGATGTGATGCCCTTCAGCTTCTATCTTTCCGCGTGGGAAGAAGACAAGCACACCATCGCGCAGGCCAACATCGAGTTCAACGCCGAGGGCGTGATCACCGAAGACCTGGTCAACGCGCGGCGGCAGGGCAACTTTGTTCTGGTCAACCGGACGGATGTGGATTACATCGATGTTTCGCCGAAGCAGCTCGTCTCCGTTGCCGCGTCGCTGGTGCCGTTCCTCGAGCATGACGATGCGAACCGCGCGCTGATGGGCGCCAACATGCAGCGCCAGTCGGTTCCGCTGCTTGTGGCCGAAGCGCCGCTGGTCGGCACGGGCATGGAAGGCGTGACTGCGCGCGATTCAGGCGCCGTGATTCTGGCCAAGCGCAATGGCATTGTGGACTCGGTCGACTCCGAGCGCATTATTGTGCGCGTCGAAGGCGAGCATCATCCCACGCAGCTGTCGCGTGAGGTTGGATCGGACATTTATCAGCTGATCAAGTTCAAGCGCTCGAACCAGAACACCTGTATCAACCAGAAGCCCGTGGTTCGCGAAGGCGACCGCGTAGTCAAGGGGCAAGTGATCGCCGACGGACCTTGCACGGAGCAGGGCGAACTGGCGCTGGGCCGCAACGTGCTGGTGGCCTTCATGCCGTGGCGCGGATACAACTTCGAGGACGCGATCCTGATCAGCGAAAAGCTGGTGCGCGAGGATTACTACACCAGTGTGCACATCGAAGAGTTCGAGATTGAAGCGCGCGATACGAAACTCGGACCCGAGGAAATCACGCGCGACATTCCCAACGTGTCTGAGCACGCGCTGCGTGATCTGGACGAGAGCGGCGTGATCCGCATCGGCGCCCAGATCAAGCACGGCGACATCCTGGTCGGTAAGGTGACGCCCAAGGGCGAAACGCAGCTGACTCCGGAAGAGAAGCTGCTGCGCGCCATCTTCGGCGAAAAGGCCGGCGATGTGCGCGACGCTTCGCTGACGTGCCCTCCGGGCATTGAAGGCACCGTCGTTGACGTGCGCATCTTCAGCCGCAAGGGCCAGGAGAAGGACGAGCGCGCCAAGCTGATCGAAGCGGAGTACATTGCCAAGCTGGAAAAGAACCTGGGCGACGAGATCCGCATTCTGACCGACGAGCGGTTGAAGCGGCTCGACGGCATTCTGGGCCAGAAGGAAGTGTTGGCCGACCTGCACGACGAGCGCACCAACAAGCGGCTGCTGACCAAGGGCGCGCTGCTGGACCGCGAGACGATCGAGCGCATCTCGACCAAGAACCTGAAGCGTATTCGCTATAACGACAAGGACCCGCGGGTGAACGAGCAGATCGACGAGATCGAGGAGATGACCTCGCGTCAGATCGAAGTGCTCAGGAAGATCACCAACGAGAAGATCCTCAAGCTGCAGAAGGGCGACGAACTGCCGCCGGGCGTGATCAAGCTGGTCAAGGTGTATGTCGCCATGAAGCGCAAGCTTTCGGTGGGCGATAAGATGGCTGGCCGTCACGGCAACAAGGGCGTGATCGCGCGCATTCTGCCGGAAGAAGACATGCCGTATCTGCCCGATGGCACGCCGGTGGAGATTGTTCTCAATCCGCTCGGCGTTCCTTCACGTATGAACGTGGGTCAGATTCTGGAGACGCACCTGGGCTGGGCCGCACACGCGCTTGGTTTCAAAATCGCCAATCTACAGACGGACGAATTACGGGCAACGGCTGGGATATTCGAGCATGGCAGCATGGCAGCATATGTCCGTGCAGAGATAGCCAAGGAGTTCGCCGGAACCGCAACGTTGCGCCAGCTGCTTGAACTCGACGACGAGATGCTCCTCCGCGTCGCCGCCGGCATGAAGCGCGGCATCTGGTTTGGCACCGCGGTCTTCGACGGCGCGCAGGAGAGCGAGATCAAGGCGCTGCTGGCTTCGGCCGGGTTGCCTTCCTCGGGCAAGACGCCGCTGTTCGACGGCATGACGGGCGAGCAGTTTGAGCAGCCGGTCACAGTCGGCTACATCTACATGCTCAAGCTGTCGCACCTGGTGGACGACAAGATCCACGCGCGTTCCATCGGGCCGTACTCGCTGATTACCCAGCAGCCGCTGGGTGGCAAGGCGCAGTTCGGCGGACAGAGGTTCGGCGAGATGGAAGTGTGGGCGTTGGAAGCTTACGGCGCCGCATACATCCTGCAAGAGCTGCTCACCGCGAAGTCGGACGACGTGTATGGCCGCACCAAGATCTACGAGGCCATCGTGAAGGGCGAGGCGGCGATCGAGCCGGGCGTTCCGGAGTCGTTCAACGTGCTGATTCGCGAATTGCAGTCGTTGTGCCTGGACGTGGAACTGATCAAGCGTGCAGATCTGATCAAGAAGCTGCCCGCGCCGGACCTGGCCGCGGTAGCTGACTAGAGCAAGTTATCAGTTATCAGTTGTCAGGAATCAGTTTGGCCGAGTCGAACTGAAAACTGACAACTGATCTCTGACCACTGTTTTTAGGGTCCTTCTTGAAAGCGGCAAACACCGCTTCCCGGGAAGGAAGGATCCGCTAACAATCCCGGGAAAAGCCGCGGCAGGCGCTGAAAAGGCCCGCCAAGGAGGGTCGCCTTGTTCCGTTCGAACCCGTTTGAGCTTACCAGCCCCATCACCGACTTTGACGCCATCCGCATCATGCTTGCCAGCCCTGAGAAGATCCGCAGCTGGTCGCATGGCGAGGTCACCAAGCCCGAGACCATCAACTACCGCACCTTCAAGCCGGAGCGGGACGGCCTGTTCTGCGCGCGCATCTTTGGACCGGTAACGGACTGGGAGTGCCTGTGCGGCAAGTACAAGCGCATGAAGCACCGCGGCGTGATCTGCGACAAGTGCGGCGTTGAAGTGACGGTGAGCAAGGTGCGCCGCGAGCGCATGGGCCACATCGAGCTGGCGTCGCCGTGCTCGCACGTGTGGTTCTTCAAGGGCCTTCCGTCGCGCATCGGCCATCTGCTCGACATTTCTCTTCGTGATTTGGAAAGCATTCTCTACTTCGAGTCCTATGTGGTCGTTGATCCGGGCGACGCGCCGGTGAAGGAACGCGAGATCATCAAGGACGAAACCAAGTTCCGCGAACTCGATCAGCAGTTCCGCCCCTCCGGCTTCAAGGCCATGATGGGCGCGGAAGCGATCAAGGAGCTGCTCAAGCGTGTGCAGGTGGAAGAGCTGGGCGTTGAGCTGCGCGAGAGAATGAAGACGGAAACTTCCGTCCAGAAGAAGATCAAGTACGCCAAGCGGCTCAAGGTTGTGGAGGCGTTCCGCAAGTCGGACAACAAGCCGCAGTGGATGATTCTCGACGTGCTGCCCGTGATTCCACCGGAGCTGCGCCCGCTGGTGCCGCTGGATGGCGGACGCTTTGCGACATCCGATTTGAACGATCTTTATCGCCGCGTGATCAACCGCAACAACCGGTTGAAGAAGCTGATGGACCTGCACGCGCCGGAAGTGATTGTGCGCAACGAAAAGCGCATGCTGCAGGAAGCCGTGGACGCGCTGTTTGACAACGGCCGCCGGGGCCGCGTGCTGAGGGGCGCCAACAACCGCCCGTTGAAGTCCTTGAGCGACACGCTGAAGGGCAAGCAGGGCCGCTTCCGCCAGAACCTGCTGGGCAAGCGCGTGGACTACTCGGGCCGTTCGGTGATCGTGGTTG
>Ga0302279_10002601_pt1 | contig 23574 bp, 18 predicted proteins | sample III_Bog_N3_3_FD_194541 | JGI IMG/M metagenome (GOLD analysis project Ga0302279, IMG submission 194541) | Peat permafrost microbial communities from Stordalen Mire near Abisko, Sweden - III_Bog_N3_3 | ecosystem: Environmental > Terrestrial > Soil > Wetlands > Peat | place: Sweden: Abisko...
GTGTCGGTGCGACGGTCGGTCGCGGTGGGAATCGAAGGGCACGGGTGTCCTGCGAATCCCGTCGCGGCCGGACGCCGCGTGAAAGCGTCCCCTCGACGAGCAATCGCGCGGGAGCGCGCTCCCGTCGCTAGATGTTCTCGAGATCGACCTTCGAGCGGCGGTCCCCCGCGCACTCGATGCACACGAGCAGCATGTCGTCGGCGAGCGGACGCCCGGCCGAGAACGTCGTCACCTCGGTGTCGAGCACTTGCACGATCCCCTCGGCGTCGAGCGCGTAGTCGGCGAGCAGCGCGGTAATCCGCTCCATCCCGAAGGGCTTTCCGGCGGCGTCCTCCTGCTCGTAGAGGCCGTCGGTGTAGGCGAGCAGCCGGTCTCCGGGGGCCATCTGCGCCTCGATCTGGGTGAACGGCGCGTCGATGACGATGCCGAGGAAGGTGCCTCGCGCGAAGATCTCGTCGACCTTGCCTCGCGAAATGCGGAGCAGGGGTGGATGCGCGGCGTTCGCGTAGATGATGCGCGCGGAACCGTCGTCGTCGGCGATGACGTCGAAGCAGCAGGCGCTGCAGCGGAGCTCGAGATCCGGATAGACGCTCACGATCTTCCGATTGAGCTCGGCGAGAACGTGCGCCGGCCCTTCGGGCGCCAGCTTCACCCGGTCGTACTCCGCCTTCAGCACCATCGTGCGGAGCGACGCCTGCACGCCGTGCCCCGTCGTGTCCGCGATGAAGACGCGGTAGTGCCGCTCGCCGATCTGGCAGATGTCGTAGATGTCGCCGCCGACGAGGTCGGCCGGGCGATACAGCGCGCGGAATCGAACGGGGCCGCCGCTGGGGAGCTTCGGCAGCATGCGCTGCTGGAAGGCCTGCGCTTCGAGCAGGTCCTCGTGGAGACGCGCGTCCTTGTCGGCCAGCGAGCGGAAGGCCCCCGCGAGATCCGTGTTCGCCTTCGCCAGCTCGCGCGTGCGCTCGTCGATCTTTCGCTCGAGCTCCACGGCCTGCGCGCGCAAGGCGACGATGCGCCAGCGCACGCTCCCCGCGCCGATGAACATCAGGCCGAAGGCGCACAGAAGGTAGAACGGGATGGTCTGGTGGAAGCTCGGCGAGAGCACGAAGCGGACGGCGTCCCCCTCTTCGTTCCAGAGCCCGTCGTCGTTCGCGGCCTTCACGCGGAAGCGGTACGCGCCCGGCGACAGGTTCGTGTAGTAGGCGACGCGCCGCGACCCCGCGTCGACCCAGTCCCGGTCGAAGCCCTCGAGCTGGTACTTGAAGCGCACCCGCTCGGGCGCCGTGAAGCTGAGCGCGGTGTACGAGAACTCGAAGTCTTTGCTGCCGGCGGCGAGCGTGTGCTGCGGCGCCGCGACGTCGATGGGCGCGCGGTCGACCAGCACCTCCTCGACGCGAACGGGGGGGACGACCGTGTTGGTCTTGAGGTGCCCCGGGTCCACGCGCACCGCGCCGGTCGTCGTCGGGAACCAGAGCGCGCCGTCGTGCGCGCGGATGCCGGCGGGGCGGCCGTCGTTGCACTCGCTCGACTTCATGCCGTCGCTCGTCGTGAGCGCGAACGACTCGACGCTCGCGCGCGTCCCCGTCGCCACCTCGATGAGCGCCGACTTCGACGCGTGGAAGATGCCGCGGTTGGACGTCATCCAGAGGCTGCCTCGCCGATCGTCGACCACCGCGTAGACGGTGTCGTTGAAGAGCCCCTGCTTGCTGGTCACGACGCCGAGCTTCCCTCCGCGAAAGAGGCCCAGCCCGCCCCCCGAAGTGCCGACCCACAGGTCGTCTCCGTCGGCCCGCAGCGTCTCGACGGGGGAGCCACCGAACGCCTCGTCGGTCGGGAGCTGCGTGAACGTCCCCCCCTTCCAGTGAAAGATCCCCGCGCGTCCCCCCATCCAGAGCGAGCCGTCCGGGGCCGGTTCGATCGCGTCGACCTCCCCCTCCGCCAGGCCGTCCTTCGGGCCGAAGCGGCGCGTCGTCCCGCCGTCGATGCGCTCGACCCCCTCTTGCGTCCCCACCCACAGCGCGTGACTCGCGTCTTCGTAGACGACGTCGACCGTGCGCGTCGCGAGCGAAGGGTCGCCGTTCCACGCCTCGAGCTTCGTCCCGTCGTAGTGGAAGACGCCGTGCGAGCGCGTGCCGACCCAGACGCCGTCGTGCGCGGCCGCCATCGTGAAGACGACCATCCCGGGGGTGGACCCCGTCACGGGGACCGTGTCGTCACCGCGCAGCGCGAAGAAGCCGTCCTCGAGTCCGAGCGAGAGGGCGCCGTCGGGCGATTCGTAGGTGGCCCACACGAAGTGGGAGCCGAACGTCGTCACCTTCCCGTCCTGCAGGCGCATCATCCCTTCGGACCAGGTGCCGACCCACAGGTTCCCCTCGCGGTCCTGGAGGAACGACTCGGTCGCGAAGGGGCGCGTCCCCTCGCGGTCGAACTTCGACAGCGCGCCGAGCGGCGTCGGCACGCCGGGCGCGCCGGGCGTCGTCGTCAGGCGGTGGAGCCCCGACTCGGAGCCGATCCAGAGGTTGTCGTCGCGGTCACGCAGCAAGGCGAACACGTCCCCGGCGATGCCCTCGTCCTCGTGAAGCGAAGTCACCCCGCCCCCACGCAGGCGGTCGATGCCGCGAACGGAGCCGACCCAGAGCGTTCCGTCGGGGTCGGCGAGCAGGGAGCGAACGCGCGGATCGGACAGTCCGCTCACGTCGCTGAAGCGTCCGTCGCGAAGGATCGAAGCGCCCCCGTCGGTCCCGAACACCATCGCGCCGTCGGGGAGCTGTGCGATGGCCCAGACGGCGTCGTTCGCGAGGCCGTCGGCGGCGCGGTACGTCGTGAAGTGACCGTCCTTCAGCTTGCTCACGCCGCCGCCGCGCGTGCCGATCCAGACCGCGCCGTCCTTCGTGGCGCAGAGCGAGAGGACGACGTCGTTGGGGAGCCCGTCCTTCGTGCGAAAGGGGGTGAACTGGCCGTTCTCGTAGCGGACGACGCCGGCGCCGCGCGTACCGATCCAGAGAGCGCCGTTCGCGTCCTCGACGAGCGCCTTCAGATCGTTCGAGCCGAACGCGGGGACGCTCCCCTTGGCGAAGACCACGAAGCGCGCGCCATCGAAGCGCACGAGCCCTTCTTGCGTCGCGAGCCACACGTAGCCGTCGCGGGTCTGCGCCATCGCCGCGACGTAGTTCGCCGGGAGGCCGTCGTCCGACTGCCGCCACTGGTGCGAGACGTACTGCGCGAGCGTCTTGTGCGGATCGAGCGCGCGCGCGCTAGGCGCCGCGGCCACCAGCGCCAGCGTGGCGGCGATGCTGGCGGCAACGCGCGGCTTCGTCCCCCTCATCGAGGGTCATCGTACCGAAAGCGCGCTCGGTACGTGTCAGTGTCTGTCGGCGACGCGCTTGCCGGCTTCCGTCGCGGGGGTCGCGTCGGCCGTCTTCGGCGGAACGGCGGCCCAGGCGAAGCCGTACTCCTGGGTCGGGTTCCACATCAGCCAGCCGGTCCCGCCCTGCGAATCGCTCGCGCGGATCTCGTCCTTCAGGTACTGCGGCGAGTAGGTCGTCGTCTTGTAGTCCTCGGCCTGGATCCACGGCCGCACCAGCGCGAGCGGCCTCGTCTGATCGGCGTTCTTGATCTGGTCGAGCGACCCCTTCACGCCGATGCCCACGATCTCCGGGTGGTCGCCCGGGTTCGCCCACCCGTAGAACCCGGTCGAGTAGTGCGACGGGTACACCATGGGGGAGAACGCCTCGCACTCCGGCGCGAGGACCGCCATGTCTTGCCCCAGCGCGTCGATGTCGATGCGGCGCCCCTGCGCGACGACGCCGAAGAGATCGAGCGAGAGCGGCACGTGGCGCGCGGCGGTCAGCGTGTGCGCGCGGCGGACGAAGTCGCGGATGACCTCGATCTTCGTCTTCTTGATCTCGTCGAGGTGGAAGTCCGCCCCCTTGATGCCGAGCACCGGGTAGCGCACGTAGTCGAGCTGGATCTCGTCGGCCCCCGCGTCGAGCCCCTCCTGCACGAGCGACAGAATGTAGTTCTGCGCCCCCTCGTTGTTCGGATCGAGCCACCCGATCGGGTACGGCTTCCCCCACTTGCTCTGCACGCTGAGCTCCGGCTTCGCCTTCGACATGAACTCGTCGTCGAAGCAGGCGACGCGCAGGACGACGCGGATCCCCTTGTCGTGCACGAAGCGAATGACGCGCGACAGATCGCGGATGGGGGCCCCCTTCGCGGCGCCCGTCTCGACCGCAAGCGGCGCCTTCGACACGAACGTGACCGGCCCGTCGTAGTCCTTGCCGTCGAGGACGATCGTGTTGATGTCCCGCTTGGCCATCTGGTCGAGGATGAAGAGGAAGAACGGGCGCGCGACCGTCCCGCCGCGGATGTAGAGGCCGCGGATCGCCTTGTCGTCGGGCCACCCCATGCGCTCGTCGTCCGCGCTCTTGAACGGGGCGGCGACGAGGTGAGGCACGTGGATCTTGTGGCCGGGGAGGAAGCCCCCCTCCTTGCGCGCGCTCTTGGCGATCTCGGTCGCGAAGTCGGCCTCGAAGTAGACGTTGGCGAGAGCGATGTACGCGTGCGCGAGCGTCGCCGGGATTTCCCCGTGCGCGACCGTGTGCAGCACGTCGACCGGCGACGCTTCACCGTTGTCGACGACCTCGTCGCCGGCGGGGACGAGCCCCTTCAGCCAGGCGATGTACTGGGCGTGCGCCGAGAGCGTGGGCGCCGTGGAGGCCGTGCCCGCGTCGGCGGCGGAGACCGTGGCGGCCGTCGTCGCCGTGGCGGCGTCGAGCGCCCCCTTCGGCGGGGCGGGCATCGTCGTGAGCGGGGCGCCCGCTTCATCGATGGGGAGCGCGTTCGAGGCGAGCTGGGACGAAGCACAACCGAAGAGCGAAGCGACGAGCGCGAGCGGAAGGGAGCGCGTGGACTGCATGTACCCCGGAAGAAAGGGGCAGAATCGTCGCGGATGCAAGTTTTCGCGACGCGGAGCCGGCAAGGATGGCGGCAAGCCCATCCGAGGGTGGCGCGCTAGTCTCGGTGCATGTCTCCGTGCGTGTCTCGGTGCATGCGATGCGCCTTCGCCGCGATGGCGTCCTTCACGCTCGTCGCGTGCGGGGGCAAGAGCATGGACGCGCCGTCGGCGGCCGATGGATCGAGCGCGTCCACCGTCCCCGAGCCCGCGTGCGAGACCGGGCCCGGCGTGACCACGCTCGTCTCCCCGTCCGGTCAGTTCGCCTACGACAATCGTCGTGGATGACCAGTGGGTCTGGTACGCGGCCTCCGACGGCGTTCATCGCGTCTCGCACACCGGTAGCGATGACGAGGTCGTGGGCGCCGCACAGGACGCCGTTTCACTAGCGCTCGTTGGGGGGGAGGCGTGGTTCTTCGGCGACTACCTCGAAGGGAGCGGCCCGAAGCAGCAGTCCGCAGCGGCGCTCTTCGCGGTCTCCACCGACGGCGGCGTTCCCGCGATCGCCGTCGGCGGCGCCTGGTCGATGGTGCTCACGACCGACGGCTCGAGCCTCTTCTGGCCTTCCGGCGCGGGCGTGAATCGACTCGACCCGCCCAGCACCGCGCCCCAGGCACTCTTCTCCGCGTCGCCGGCGGGGATCGTCCAGGCGCTCGCGGTCGACGACTCGTATGTCTACGTTCCGAGCTCCGACCTCACGGGCACGGGCGGCACGATCGGACGCGTCGCCAAGTCCGGCGGCTCGCTGGCGACGATCGTGGGCGGTCAGGCGCAACCTTGTGCCATCGCCGTCGATGACACGTCGATCTACTGGGTCAACTCCGGCCACGGCGAAATCTGGGACGGCAGCTACGTCCCCGACGCGCTGATGTCGGCGAACAAGGACGGCTCGGGCGTCACCGTTCTCGCCGGCGATACGCCGACGTCGCAGACGCGCGGCATCGTGGCGGTCGCGGTCGACGCGGATTACGTGTTCTGGATCGAGACCGTGAGCGGTCAGGTGATGAAGATGCCGAAAGGGGGCGGCGCGGAATCGGTGATCGCCAGCGGCCTCACGACCCCCAACTACCTCGCGGTCCACGGCGGCAACGTCTACTGGGAGAACGATACGGAGGGGAGCATGTCCGAAGGGGAGCCGAACCACGCCGTCCAGACGGCGTGCAAGTGAGCGCCGGCGCGGGCGCGCTCCCCGGGCGCTCTACGGCGCGACGCTCGGAGTCTTCCGCCGTAGCGGGATGGGGGCGGCCGCGCTCGGGTCGCCGACCGCGTCGCAGAGGCGTCGTTCCGCGGTCGCGCTCGCGGTGTCGCGGTAGCTCCGCGCGACGTGCCCTTCCCACACATCCAGGAAGGAGCGTGTCGCCAGCGTGCCGAAGGGGAGGTTGCGGATGGCCGAGCACGCCAGCAGCTCGCCGCGCGGCGTGATGTGGCAGGTCTCGTAGCCGGCGCCGCAGTTGGGCCGATCGACGTCGCGAAGCTTCGACATCGATCCGTCGGTGACCTCGACCTCGAAGTCATCCGCCGCCAGCGTGAGGCGGAGGCCCCGCTCGGCGGACTGCGCTTCCATCGTCTTTAGGATCTCGGGATCGACCTCATCGACCACCAGGTGTCGCCCTGACGGCGTCGCCCCGCGCCCCGAGGGCTTCGCGAGCGCCACCTTGACGTTGCGTACGCCGACGCCGCGCAGGTCGTCGAACAGCGCGGGGAGCTCGACCTCGCCCCCTTTGCACAGCGTGAGTCGCGCGGTCGTCGGGATACCGGCGCGGACGAGCGCCGCCATCCCCGCGAGCGACGCCCGGTAGGTCCCCTTGCCGCGCACGCGATCGTGAAACGCTTCCCCTCCGTCGAAGCTCACGCGCACGTCGAACGGCCGGATCGAGCGGAGCTGTTCGATGACGGCGTCGTCCAGCAGGAGTCCGTTGGTCGTGACGATCAGATTCATCCCCTGCGCGGTGACCTCGCGCATGATCGCGGCCCACGCTGGGTGCAGGAACGGCTCGCCGCCGGCCACGCCGACCTCCAGGACGCCGATGCGCGCGAGCTCGCCCACCAGCGCGACGATCCGCTCGCCCGTGAGCTCGACGGACGTGTCCACCGCCGGCGAGGAATCGGTGATGCAGTGGCGACAGGCCAGATTGCAGCGGTTCGTCAGATCGACGTACGCCTTCAGGGGTGCCCACCCCAGGAACGAGCTCGAGGAGAACACCCCCGACTCGGGACCGAGCTCGGCCGGGCGCGCCTTGAACAGCGTTCCGTCGGTCCGCCGGTAGAAGTAGGTCGTCCCTTCGCCCCGCCCGGGCCGCAGGACCCACTCGGCAGCGTCGCGACCCGTCCAGATCCCCGTGCTCAGCCACTCCGCCGCCACGGGGACCCCTCTCGAGGATTCGCGAGCTGGGGCGAACGGAAGAGACTGTGCGCTCATTGCATACCTCTTGAACGAGTACGCTCGCGTCTGCAACTCCTTCCCAGCATCCCGACGCGTCAATCTCGATCGTTCACAAATCGACTCTACTGGCACTGTGGGATTCCCGTGGCTTCGCACGTGAGAGCCCGGTCGCGCCGCTCGTCCCTGGTCTCGTCGGACACCCTTTTGCACGAGCGCGCGGCGCCGTTCGTTCGCGCGGGACCGCGGGAAACACGGTACTTTCCCCGTCGAAATGCGCATCGACATCGGGACCAGCGGCTACGGCTACAAGGAGTGGGTCGGCAGCTTCTACCCCGTGGGGACGAAGCCCAAGGCGATGCTCGCGTACTACGCGACGCAGCTGTCCACCGTGGAGATCAACTACACGTTCCGACGCATGCCGACGGTGAAGCTCCTGGAGGGCTGGGCGTCGCAGGTCCCGCCCGACTTCACGTTCGTGCTGAAGGCGCCGGAGCGGATCACGCATCGCGCGAAGCTGAAGGACGTGCGCGAGATGGCGCAGGCGTTCGTGTCGACGTCGCAGACGCTCGGGACGCGCCTGGGGGCGCTCCTCTTCCAGCTGCCGCCGTACGCGCGCAAGGACGTGGAGACGCTGCGCCTGTTCCTCGAGGACGTGAAGGACGGGCCGCGCCTCGCGTTCGAGTTCCGCCACCCGTCGTGGTTGGACGAGGACGCGCTCGACGTGATGCGCACCTACGGTGCCGCCCTCTGCCTCTCCGAGTCGGACGATCAGGCTGCGGGCGACGAGCTCGAGGCTCCGCTCGTGTCGACCGCCGACTGGAGCTACCTGCGCCTGCGGCGCACCGATTACAGCGATGCCGATCTCCTCGCGTGGAAGAAGCGGCTGCAGGCGCAGTCGTGGACGCGCGCGTTCGTCTTCCTGAAGCACGAGGACGAAGGGAAGGGGGCCGCGTTCGCGCGGAGGCTGCGCGAGCTCCTCGCGGGGTGAGCCACCGCGTATCGGCGCGCCTGGTGCGCCGGAGATCCAGATCGCGTCAAAATGCGCCGAGACCGTCTCGTCCACGTCGCGTGCGTTGCGAGCGACGGATCCGTCCGGCAGATTCCGTCGTGTCGCACACGTGAAGTCGCGCGTACGCGAAGAACGGAGAGAGTCTTCGATGGCCGACTGGAAGCTTGGCGTAGGTGGACTTGCGGTGATCGCTTTGGCGAGCGTCTTCGCCGGCGCGTGCGGAAGCAGCGCCAAGCCGGCCGGCGGCGCCGGCACGAACGGCGACGGCGGTGCGCAGAGCGGCGATGACGGAGGGGGCGGTCTGCTCGGCGGCGGCGGGATCGGTGGAGGATTCTCCGATGGCGGCGGCTCGTCGTCCGGCGGCGGGAGCGGCCTCCCCCCCACGTGCGATCCGAGCTGCGTCGCGGCGGGTGGAACGTGCGCCGCGGGGACGTGCACGATCACGGAGAACCCCGGTGGCGTCTCGTCCGGTACGCAGACGGGGCTCGGCTCCGGCGGTGCGTCGGACTCGTCGTTCGCCTGGCTCTATCCCTACGACAAGACGGTCTTCCCGCGCGGCCTTCTCCCCTTGACGCTGCAGTTCGGCGGCACCGCGTTCGACGCGGCCGAAGTGACCGTGACGTTCCCCGGCATGAGCTACACCGGCTACTACGGTGCGGGGAGCACGGCGAACCAGATCAAGCTCTCCTCCGCCGTGTGGACGGCGATCACGAACGCCGCGCAGGCCACGTCGGCCGTGAAGGTGAACGTCACCAAGAGCACCGCCGGGAGCGTCACCGGGCCCATCACCGAGACGTGGACGATCGCGCAGGGGACGGTGCGCGGCACGATCTACTACGAGACCTACGGCTCGCAGATCCTCGGCGGAGCCGACAGCGTCGGCATCATGAAGATTCAACCCGGCGCGACGACACCCACGCCCGTGAAGAGCGGCTGCGGGAACGTGTGCCACACGGCGAGCGCCGACGGCTCGACGCTCGTCGCGGCGACGATCTTCGAGCTCTCGAGCGCGAGCTACGATCTGCACACCGCGGCGTCGACCATCTCCACGCAGATGAGCTCGAACTTCACCTATGGCGGCCTGTTCCCCGACGGCAGCTTCCTCATGTCGGCGACCAACTACCGTGGGTGCGAGTTCTGTACGTCGCGTCTCTACAACACGCAGACGGGCGCCAACATCGCGGCGACGGGCTGGGACGGCGTCATCACCGCCGGCGGCACGCCCGCGTTCTCGCCCGACGGGACGATGATCGCGTTCAACCACGAGGACACCGGCGGCGGGCACACGCTCGCGACGATGAGCTTCGACAAGGCGAGCACCACGTTCAGCGGCCTCGTCGACGTCGCCACCGACTCGGGCAATACCCTCGCGTGGCCGGCGTTCACGCCCGACACGAAGAACATCCTCTTTCACGCCGGCTCGGACGCGTCGTTCGAGACCGACGACGGAGCGACGGGCGACCTCTACTCGGTCGATGTCGCCACGCACACCAAGACGCGCCTCGACGCCGCCGACGGCTACACGGCGACCGGCAACTACCTCCCCGCGAACGACCCCGGCCTGAGCTTCGCGCCGACGGTGCTCCCCGAAGCGGTCGGCGGCTACTTCTGGGCGGTGTTCACCAGCCACCGCTCGTACGGGAACACGGCGCCGACGCAGGACAACGGCGACCAGAACGGGAAGCTCTGGGTCGCGGCGATCGACATCAATTCGACCGCGGGCGTCGACTCGAGCCACCCCGCGTTCTTCCTCGACGGGCAGGAGCTCACCAGCGACAACCTGCGCGGCTTCTGGGTCCTGGACCCGTGCGCGGCCAATGGGAGATCGTGCACCTCGGGCGACGAGTGCTGCGGCGGATTCTGCCGCGGAGGGGAGGACGGCGGCCTCGTGTGCCTGTCGGCGCCACCGGCAGGCGACGGCGGTTCGACCTGCTCCCAGGACTACGAGAAGTGCAGCACGGCGGCCGATTGCTGCAACACGCAGGACAGCTGCATCAACAACATCTGCGCGGAGCCCGCGCCGAAGTAGTCGAGCGGCGCGCGTGGCTGCCGTCGCCGGAGCTTCACCCGCTCGGGCGGCTCGCCTCGTCGTCCTCGCGCGCGAGATCGATGAGCAGCGCCGTCGTGCTCATCCCGATCTTGTCCGCGCGCCCGACGGGCTGAACGTCGAACTCGAACGAACCCTCCCTCCACCCGAGGATGCTGCGCACCCGCGCGCGTCCCGTCTCGCCGACGGCGACCGGCTCGACGTCCACGAGGCGCCCGCCGCTGATGTAGATGCGCGCTTCCTCGATGTCGCGGCGCACGACGAGCTCACCGGTCAGGCGCTCCATCTCGAACAGCGCGATGAGCGTCGTCAGCGGGACGCTGGCGAGCTGCCCGGAGAGGTGGTGCGCGCGCTGGCGACGCGCCTCGTCGGAGGGGGCGAGGATGAGTGAAGAGAGGAGATCGTCGAGCGTGCGGAGGTTCTCGTCGTAGCTCGAAGGACTCGGCTCGGCATTGCTGGGCGCCGGCGCTGCCGGGGGGACGACCTTCGTGAACGACATCGACGAGTGCGCGAGCGGCCGGTCCGACTCCTCCTGCACCTCGACCTCGATCGTGAAGGTATGGCTCTTCCCCGGGCTCGGCGCGACGCGCACCGCCTTCCCTTCGAGCCGGATTCGCCGCGTCATCCCCGGTGCCGCGATGTCGACGCGGAGCGACTCACCCGGCGACACCGCCCAGCTGGTCTCCAGCACCATCGACCGCACGCTCAGCTTCCCGATGACCGCCTCGCGCGCGGCGACCATCGATCCCGAGGACGTCGCCGCCGCTTCGAGGCGCGGCGACGAGATGTGCGGATCGAGCGCCGCCATCGACCGGAGCCCCAGTGAGTACTTCACGAACGTCTGGAGCGCGCCGAACGAGTCGTCGCTCTCCGGCATGAACTCGAACGCCGCCCCGCGGAGCTTCCCGCGCGTCGCCGATCGGACCACGTACGCCATCACGCGCACCTGCCGCACGTTGTCGACCGACACGAGGTGCAGCCAGTGAATCGTGCCCGTAGGGCCGACGTCGGCGGTCGTCTCGAAGTAGATGCCGGTCTGGCTGATGTCCCCCTGACGCGGCTCGGGCGCCCGGTCGACCCCTTCGATCGCCACGAGGAACGTCGTGGCTACGCGTGCTCCTCGTCGTTCCTCCATGCGGGGAACGAGTCTCTAGGAAAGCGCGCGCGCACTCAAGGGGTGCGCGTGGCGAGGCTCAGTTCGCGCCGCAGATCTGCGGATACGCCGAGAAGATGAGCTTCGCAGCGTTCGGCGGGGGGGCCTCTCCACGGGGGGGCTCCACGAATCCGTGGGCGCGGTCGAGCCCTCCGAGCCCGCCGAGTCCACCGAGTCCGCCCAGCAAGGACCCGCACGAGGTGCCGCACGAGCCGGTGAGGCAGGTGAGGATGGGCAGCAGGCTCGAGAGCCCGGTGATCCCTCCGCTGGCGCACGACGTGAAACAGCTCGCGCCGCTCCCCGTCCCGCCGCTGCTGCTCCCGCTGCTACCTCCCAGGCCGAGCCCGCCGAGCGCGCCGCCGAGACAGTTGGTCGCGATGCACTGGAGCTCGGTAGAGCACGTCGTGTCCGCCAAGCACGTCGCGATCGACGAGCTGCAGTTCTCGGCGACGCAGGTGCCACAGGCGACCAGACCGCTGTCGGCGAGCCCCGGGGGGAGGTTCGGGAGCGTGAAGCCGCCGTCGGTCGACGAGGTGCTCGGCCCGCCGTCGTCGAGCGTTCCGGGTGAGCCTGGCGTACCCGGCGTGCCTGGCGTCGCCGTATTCCCCGGTGCCGGGGTGTTCGCCGTGGAGCTCCCTCCGTCGCCGTTCGTCGTGAAGGACCCGTAGTCGTCGAGCGAGCCTCGCGCGCCGCAGGCGAGGGCGGTGAGAGCGATGGCGGAGCAGGCGAGAGCGCGGCGGGCGAGCTTCATGGTGCGCGAAGCGTGGTGTTCGGGGCCCCGTCTGTAAAGCGCGAATCGCGTCCCGTGCGCGTCGCGGAAGCCGATGCAACTTTCCTGAGACTACAGAATGCGCCCCTTCCCACGGAGCGCGAGGGCGAACAGGTCCCCGTGCTTCGCGACACGCTCGGGCACGGTTCGCACGGTGAACGCGCGCGGATCGAGCCGCTCGCTCACCTCGCTCCACGCGAGCGGCGTGGACACGGGCGCGCCGTCGAGCGCGCGAATCGTGTACGGGGCGACGATCGTCTTCCCCTCGCCGTTCTGCAGGTAGTCGATGTAGAGGCGCCCTTTGCGCTTCTCCTTGATCCGCTCGGTCGTCGCGACGTTCGGCATCACCTTCGCCACCGCCTGCGCGATCCGCTCGGCGAACGCGGTCGCCTCTTCGTGGCTCGGCCCTTCGGCGATGGGCACGAACACATGGATCCCGCGCTTGCCGCTCGTCTTCACCGCGCTCTCCAGCGACAGCGCGTCGAGCAGCGTTCGCACCGCGCGGGCGACGTCGATCACGTCCTTCCATGTCGTCGCTTCCCCCGGATCGAGGTCCAAGACGACGTAGTCGGGCTTCTCGAGCTTCGGCACGCGCGACGACCACTGGTGCAGCGTGAGCGCCGCGAGGTTCGCCAGCCACGCGAGCGTCTCGACGTTGTCGCAGACGACGCGTTTTTTCTTCTCGAAGGTGGCGACCCGCACGAACGGCGGGAGAGGGGAGGGGGCGTTTTGCTGGTACCAGGCCTCCCCGTCGATGCCGTCCGGCCACCGCTGGAGGGTGAGGGGGCGGCGCTCGATGTGCGGGAGGAGATGCGGCGCGATGGCGAGGTAGTAGGCGAGGATGTCGCGCTTGGTGAGGTTGTCGCGGGGGAAGAGGAGCTTCGTGGGGTTGGTGAGGGGGGGGAGCTTGCGGGGCGTGGAGGCGATCGCGGTCGGGGCGGAGATCGGGGTCGAGGTCGAGGTCCGGGTCGAGGTCCGGGTCGGGGTCGGGGTCGAGGTCGCGTCCTCGCGATCGATCTCGCACTCGTCGGGTGTCTTGTCCTTTCGCAGCGCGATGAAGCTCGACCGGCGCAGGTGTCCGTCGTTCGTCCACTCGCCGAAAGCGACCTCGCATACGAGCGACGGCGTCACCCACCTCGCGTGCGCCGCATCCTTCTTCGAGACGGCGACGGGCGCGGCGTCGATCGTCAGCGGCCCGAGCTCCGCGAGGATCGCGCGTCGCGTCCTCTCGTCGAACCCCGTCCCCACCCGCCCCGCGTAGCGGAGCGACCCGCCGTCCTTCACAGCGAGCAGCAGCGCGCCGAGATCGCGCGACGCTCCCGCCATCGGTGCCCAACCGACGATCACGCAGTCCTGCCTCCGCTCGAACTTCAGCTTCCGCCAGGCCCCACCCGTCCCTCCGATGTACCGTGACCCGCGCCGCTTCGCGACGATCCCCTCCAGCCCCGCGCCCCGCGCCGCCTCCACGATCCGCGCGAGCTCCGCGCGGTTCGCCGCCGCGCTCGCGCGCGAGAACGACAGCGGTGCAGGTGCTTTCGCCACGATCGCCTCGAGGAGCTCCCGCCTCTCCTCGAGAGGAGCGCTCCGAAGGTCGCGCCCGTCGACCCACAGCAGATCGAACGTCACGTACCCGAGCTTCGCGTCCTTGCTCTCCCCGGCCAGCCACGCCTGCAACGCCTGGAACGACGGTCTCCCCGCTTCGTCCACCACGCACGCCTCGCCGTCGATCACCGCCTCGCGCACCGGCAGCTTGCGAACCGCGTCGGCGACGATCGGGAACTTCGCCGTCCAGTCGTGGCCCCCGCGCGTCACGAGGCGGACCTCGTCCCCCGCCTTCGCCGCGAGAAGCCGGTAGCCGTCGTACTTGATCTCGTACCAGTAGGCCGTCACGTCATCGACCGCCGACACGAGCGTCGCCCGCGCGATTTCCCCGACCGCCGCCACCAGCGCCAGCGCGGTCTTCCCCTCGGGCGACGCGCCGACCCTCCGAGGCCCTCGTGTCGCGCTCTTGCCGCTCTTCACCGACTCCGGGCGCTCCGTGAGAATGTCGCGCGCGGGGTCGGCGGTCTCGTCGTCGGCCTTGAACATCAGCCACTGCGCCTTGGCCGATTCCCCCCCGTGCTTTCCCCCCTGGGGCGCCGTCCCCTTGGTCCGCACGAAGTGCCACCCGCCACGCAGCTTCTCCCCGAAGAAGCGCACGTGCAGGTGCCCCTTGGCGCGCATCTTCTCTTCCTGCCCCGGCGGCACGGTCTCGTACGTCCCCGCGTCCCACAGGATCATGTCGCCGGCGCCGTACTGCCCTTCGGGGATCCGCGCCTCGAAGTCGGCGTACATCATCGGGTGGTCCTCGGTCTCCACCGCGAGCCGCTTCAGCTGCGGGTCGTAGCTCGGCCCTTTGGGGACCGCGAAGCTCATCAGCGCGCCGGCGATTTCGAGCCGCACGTCGTAATGAAGGCGCGTCGCGTCGTGCTTCTGCACGCAGAAGACGGCCCGTTTCTTTTCCGTTTGCCCCGCCGCTTGCGACGATTCGGGGGGCGGCTCTGGCGTCCTCGCGAAGTCGCGCTTGGCGTCGTACTGCGCCAGGCTCGCCCGCGACGTCTGGATTTCGGGCGTGCGCCGCACCGGCTTCTTCGCCATTCTTTCCGAGCGTACCGACAGCCACTGGGGAACGTCACCATGCGCGCGATCTGGACCGGTGAAATTGCGTTTGGCCTCGTGACCATCCCGGCGAAGCTGTACACGGCGACGCGGGACCTCACCCCGCAGTTCAACATGCTCCACAAGGAGTGCGGCTCGCGCATCAACATGGTCCGCCGCTGCCCCAAGTGTCAGCGCGACGTCGAGTGGGGAGAGCTCGGCAAGGGGTACGAGGTCGAGAAGGGGGTCTACGCGCTCTTCACGAAGGAGGAGCTCGCGAAGATCGAGGGGGACGAAGCAGCGGGCGCCATCGAGATCGTGGAGTTCGTCGACCCGGCCGCGATCGACCTCGCGTACATCGACAAGAGCTACTGGGTAGGCCCCGGTGGCAAGAGCTCGCGCGGCTTCGCGCTCCTCCGCGAGACCCTCGAAAAGGTTGGACGCGTGGCGCTCGCCAAGACGAGGATCCGCACGCGAACGCGCCTCGCGATCCTGCGTCCGCGCGGGAAGATCTTCGCGATGGAGATGATGCGCTACGCCGATGAGCTGGTGAGCGACGCGGAGATCGACGTGCCCGAGTCGCCGAAGAAGGCGTCGGCGCGGGAGCTCGAGCTGGCGCTCGACCTCGTGCAGAAGCTCTCCGGTCCCTTCGACCCTTCGAAGCACCCCGACGAGTACCGCGCGGCGGTGGAAGCGGCCGTCGAGGAGAAGGTGGAGCACGACGACCTCGCGAGGCAGGAGGCGCTCCCCGAGGCGAGCGAGGAAGCGGCGCCGACGGCCGGCGGAGCGAAGGTCATCGACCTGGCCGAGCTGCTCTCGCGCTCCCTCGGGAAGGTCGAGCCGAAGGGGGGGCCGAAGAAGGCCGCCCCGCGCGAAGAGGCGGTCGAAGCGAAGCCGAGGAAGACGAAGTCGAAGGCGGGGTGAGCCGGGCGGCCATGCGCCCTCGCACTTCCGCCTCCCGTTCGTCATTCCGAGCGGAGCGCGGAATCCTCTGCGGGGTCACGCGCTCCTAACGCGCCGCTCTGTCACCACGCCCGGGCGCGTCTTGGCGAGCCCCGGGAGCTGTAGCTGCTCCGGTGCCGGCTGAGCGCCCAGCCGGAGCGCGCGGATCGCCTCTCGGTGACGGAGCGCTGTGCGGACAGACTCGCGCTCACGCCGTCCGCTCGTCCCCGGCTCATCCCGGTAGACGCGCGCCAGCCGGAGCGCTCTCCGCGCGGCGGCGTAGTGGGCGGCGATCGAACCGACCGTGCTCCGTAGCTCGTCGGCGCGCGTCGCGAACTCTCGCTCGTACGGGTCGCCATCGTCCTCGCGCGAAGCGTCGCGGCCGAGCGCGCTCTCGGCCAGGACGAAGTACGCCTCCAGCGCTTTCCGGTACTCGCGCTCGAGCGAGGGGGCACCGTCCTGCCGGTGCGCGTCCAGCGCCCGCATTGCCGTCTGTACCTTCGCCGCCGCGTCTTCCAGCTCGCCCATCTGTGCTTCACCCTAGAACGAACGACCGCAACCGCAATGATGGACGGGCGTGCAGGCGCAGGGCGAGTTTTTCGACACGTACGGCTATGCTCCAACGTGCGATGAGCGAAGTAGATGCGGAAGTGATCGAAGCGGCGGCGTACGCGACCCGCTACGAGTTCGAGGCGAAGACCGGCACGATCATCGTCGAGCTCGTGGACGACGCGAGCGACGAGTGGGTCATCCGCACCGCGCGGAGCTCGAATCTGTTTTCGGAGAAGGAGGTCGTGCGCGGACGCGTACCCGCCCTCCAGCGCGCGAAGACGCTCCGCGCGACGTAATCGAGCGAAGTCGCAACCACGTCCGAAAACGGCGAGCCGGTGCTCCCCGGACGCCGTAAGAACACTCTCGTGAGCCCGCGCGTGAACGAGATGCTCGACGCCGACGCGTCCTACCGTGCGTGCCTCGCGCGCGACGCTCGGTTCGACGGGCTCTTCTTCGTCGGCGTGACGACGACCGGGATCTACTGCCGTCCCGTGTGTCGCGCGAAGACGCCGGCACGCGCGCGCTGTCAGTTCTACCCCTCGGCCGCGGCCGCCGAGCGCGAAGGGTTTCGCGCGTGCTTCCGGTGCAGGCCCGAGCTCGCGCCCGGCAACGCGCGCGTGGACGCGACCTCGCGGATCGTCACGAGCGCGGTCGCGCGGATCGAAGCGGGAGCGCTCAACGAGGCGAGCCTCGACGACCTCGCCGGCGAGCTCGGCGTGACGTCGCGTCACCTGCGGCGCGCGATGCACGACGAGCTCGGCGTATCGCCGGTCGAGCTCGCGCAGACGCAGCGTCTCGCGCTGGCGAAGCGGCTGCTCCACGAGACGTCGCTCTCGATGACCGAGGTCGCGATGGCGAGCGGGTTCGCGAGCATTCGCCGCTTCAACGCCGCGTTCCGCGCGCGCTTCGATCGCGCACCGAGCGATGTTCGTCGCGCGTCGAAGGTCGAAGCGCGCGACTCGATCCCGCTCACGCTCGCCTACCGCGCCCCGCTCGACTGGAGCGCGCTCCTCGGGTTCCTGCGCCCGCGCGCGACCCCCGGCGTGGAGCGAGTCGACGACGTCTCCTACGCGCGAACCGTACGCATCGGCGCGCACGCCGGCTGGATCACCGTCGCGCCCATGGCGGGGCAAGCGGCCCTTCGCGCCGAGGTGTCTCTGTCGCTCGCGCCGGTGCTCATGGCGCTGGTCGCACGGCTGCGCCACCTGTTCGACCTCGACGCGCGTCCCGACACCGTGTCGTCGCACCTCGCGGGCGACGCCACGCTCCGCAAGATGGTCGCGAAGCGGCCGGGGCTTCGCGTGCCCGGCGCGTTCGAGGGGTTCGAGATCGCGGTGCGCGCCGTCCTGGGGCAACAGGTGAGCGTGGCGGGAGCGACGACCTTCGCCGGACGGCTCGTGAAGACGTTCGGTGAGCCGATCGTCACGCCCGACCCATCGCTCCACGCGGTGTTCCCGACGGCCGCGCGGCTCGCGCGCGCTTCGGACGCGGAGATAGCGTCCATCGGTCTCACCGGCGCGCGCGCACGCACTCTCGGTACGCTCGCGCGCGCCGTCGCGAACGGCAGTCTCGCGCTCGAGCCTCGCGGCGAAGCGTCCCGCGTGATCGACGAGCTCGTCAGCCTCCCGGGCATCGGGCCCTGGACCGCGAACTACATCGCGATGCGCGCGCTCGGCGCGCCGGACGCGTTCCTCGAGGGCGACCTCGTCCTCCGTCGCGTCCTCGGCGACCTCACGAACAAGGAAGCGCTCGCGCGCGCCGAGACGTGGCGCCCGTGGCGCTCGTACGCGGCGATGCACCTCTGGACCTCGCTCGCAGGAGACCCGTCATGACCAGCTTCGCCCCCATCGTCTTCAGCCTCGCGCCGTCCCCGATAGGTGAAATCCTGCTCGTCGCGCAGCAGGACGCGCTCGTCGGTCTCTACATGGAGACGTTCGCTCACGGTCCTACGGACCGCACGGCGTGGATTCGCGACGACGCGCGACTCGCCGCGGTGCGCGCGCAGCTCGACGAGTACTTCGCGGGGAAGCGCACGTCGTTCGATCTGCCGCTGCGCCTCGAGGGGACGCCGTTCCAGCAGCGCGTGTGGGACGCCCTGTGCGCGATCCCGTTCGGCGAGACCGTCTCGTACGGCGAGCTCGCCGCGCGGATCGGTGCACCGGGGTCGGCGCGCGCCGTGGGGCACTCGAACGCGCGGAATCCCGTGTCGATCGTGGTGCCGTGCCACCGCGTGATCGGCGCGGACGGCTCGCTCACCGGGTACGGGGGCGGGGAACCGCGGAAGCGGTGGTTGCTGGAGTGGGAGAGGGGAGTCGCTCGCTGACCCCGACCCCGCTCGCGCATGCGTCCGGTCGGAGCGCCGTGGGCTGAAGCAGATGGTCCGCACGTTGCTAGGGCGAGCGCGCAAGGATGGAGTCGTACACGCTCTGGGTTGTCTCCGATTCGGTCGGAGCGAAGGCGCTCCTCGTCGCCGAGTCTCCCGACGGCGCCTTTGCCGACCCGATTCTCGTGGAGGACCAGGAAGGCGTTCGAAAATTCCTCCGAGCTCGCGGGATGCCGCGCCAGATCGACGCGAATTCTGCGGCCGCCGTTCGCCTCGTGAGGCAGGCAGAGCCTCGCCTGTTCCAGGTTCCCGCCACCGTCCTCAAGCCGAAGGAGCTCGCCGCTCCGCTCGCCGCGATCGCACTCGGAGCGTTTCGCGCAAAGCCGTGATCGCCGGCGTGCGTGGGGCGGGAACGTACGGGCCGTTCCCGTGTGCGCGCGCCCACCGTCGCAAGCTGTCCCGCTCGGAGGCGATCTCGGATCGCCGACCAGTGTCTAGGAATGCCGCGGTCGATGCGCACGAACGGCGCGACGCGACCCGCTGATCGGCGCTCCTTCCCGAGCGCGTGACCCGAGGTTGCGCGAATCAGGCCGCATTCGTGAAGGCACGTCGGTTGCTGTCGGGCGGTGCTCATCGCTCGAGCACCCGACCAACATGATCCAAAAACTCGTCGCCTTCGCGCTCCGCATGCCGTTCCTCGTGCTGTCCGGTGCGACCATCCTCATCCTGCTCGGGCTCGTGGCGTACTCCCGCCTCGATATCGAGGCGTACCCAAACCCCGTCCCGCCGCTCGTCGAGATCATCACGCAACCGAACGGGTGGAGCGCGGAGGAGACCGAGCGCTACGTCACCATTCCGCTCGAAGTCGGTCTCTCCGGGATGCCCGGGCTCGACCACATACGCTCGCAGTCGCTCTTCGAGCTGAGCGACGTGAAGTGCTACTTCAAGTGGGGAACCGACTACTGGGCAGCGCGGCAAGAGGTCATCAACCGCATCCAGTTCGTCCAGCTCCCGGGGGGAAACCAGGCGCAGCTGTCCCCCTGGAATGCGATCGGCGAAGTGTTTCGCTACACGCTGAAGGGGAAGGGCTACACGCTCGCCGAGCTGAAGACGGCCGAGGACTGGATCATGGAGCGCCAGTGGCGCCAGGTCCCCGGAGTCATCGACGTCACGAGCTACGGCGGCGAGACGAAGCAGTACCACGTGGAGGTCGACCCGTTCCGGCTCCGCGGGCAGGGGGTCACGCTGCTGCAGGTGCAGCAGGCCATCCAGAACGCGAACCAGAACGTCGGCGGAGAGCGCCTCACGATCGGCGCGCAATCGTACGACATCCGCGGGATCGGGCTCGTTCACGACGTGCACGACATCGAGAACATCGTCGTCAATGAGGTGCACGGCATCCCCGTCCGTGTGAGAGACGTCGCGGTGGTCGATCTCGGCCACGCGCCGCGCCTCGGTGTCGTCGGGCACGACGACGAGCCGGACGTCGTCCAGGGCATCGTGCTCATGCGGTACGGCGGGGAGACGCCGAGCACCCTCGAAGGGATCTACGACCGCGTCGATCACATCCGGAAATACCACCTGCTCCCGCCGGGAATGGACATCGTCCCGTACTACGACCGTGGTGCGCTCGTGCACGTGACGACGCACACCGTGCTCGAGAACCTGCTGCTCGGCATGCTCCTCGTCGCGGTCGTCTTGTTCATGTTCCTCGGGCACACGCGCGCTGCGCTCATCACTGCGCTCAACATCCCGCTCGCACTGCTCGTGGCGTTTTGCGGCCTCGTCTGGACGGGCACGTCGGCGAATCTCATCTCGCTCGGCGCGGTCGACTTCGGGATCGTCGTCGATTCGACCGTCATCATGATGGAGAACATCTTCCGACACCTCGGGCCGCACGGGCGCGGCTCGATGAAGGAGCGAATCTTGTCGGGCGCGCGCGAGGTCGCAGGCCCCATGACGTTCTCCACGCTCATCATCGGCGTCGCCTTCATTCCGCTGTTCACGATGACGGGCGTCTCGGGCGTGATCTTTTCCCCCATGGCGCGCACCTACGCCTTCGCCATCGGCGGCGCGATCTTCCTCGCTCTCACGCTGACGCCGGTGCTCGCCGCGCAGTTCGTGCCGGCGCAGATGGAGGAGAAGGAGAACGCGATCATGCGTTTCCTCCACAAGGTCTACAACCCGTTCTTCGACGCCGCGCTGCGCAGCCCGGTGCGCTCGATGTTCGTGCGCCTGATTCCGATCCTCGCCTGCGTCGTCCTCTTCCCGCTCCTCGGTCGCGAGTTCATGCCGAAGCTCGAGGAGGGGAACTTCTGGATTCGCGTGACGTTGCCGATGTCGATCTCGCTGGAGCAGTCGTCTAGCTACGTCGGCCGGATGCGCGACGTACTCCGCGGCTGCGACTCGGCGTCGAAGGTCCCCTGCGACGAGCAGAAGGATCGCAAGTACCCCGAGGTCGTCACGGTGGTCTCGCAGCTCGGTCGGCCCGACGACGGCACGGACGTGACGGGCTTCTTCAACATCGAGTTCTTCGTTCCGTTGAAGCCGTTCGACGAATGGCGGCACGGTCTCACGAAGGAGAAGCTCACGGAGCAAGTGAACGCCGACCTACAAGCGGCCTTCCCGGGGGCCGTCTTCAACTTCTCCCAGTACATCAGCGACAACGTCGAAGAGGCGCTGTCCGGCGTGAAGGGGGAGAACTCGGTGAAGGTCTACGGACCCGACATCGCGACCGACGAGAAAAACGCCCAGGGCATCGTCGACATCATGGCCCAGGTGAAGGGCATCGAAGACCTCGGGATCTTCCACTCGCTCGGACAGCCCGACATCAAGATCGTTCCCGATCGCCTGGCCTGCGCACGCTACGGCCTGAACACCGGCGACGTCGACGCGACGATCACAGGGGCCATCGGCGGTCAGGCCGTGACCCAGGTGTACGAAGGCGAGAAGCAATTCGACCTTACGGTGCGCTGGTTGGGTACGTACCGACAGTCGGTGGAAGCCATCCGCGAGATCACCGTCGCGACACCGGACGGCAACCAGATACCGCTCGGTCAGATCGCGAAGATCACCATGGAGACAGGGCCCAGCACGATCTTTCGCGAGGACCTGCAACGCTACGTTCCGGTGAAGTTCTCGGTGCGCGGGCGCGATCTGAACAGCACCATCGAGGAGGCGCAGAAGAAGATCGCCGCAAAGGTGAACCTCCCATACGACTCTCACCTCGAGTGGAGCGGAGAGATCAACGAGCTGAAGGAAGCGGAGGCGCGGCTCTCGGTCATCATTCCGCTGACGCTCCTTCTCATCGGCTTTCTCACGTACACGGCCGTGAAGAACTGGGTCGATACGTTGATCGTCCTCGTCGACATCCCGGTCGCATGCACGGGCGGCGTTCTCGCGTTGCTCATCACGGGAGTGCACTTCTCGGTGTCGGCCGCGATGGGCTTCATCTCGATCTTCGGCATCGCCATCCAGGACGCGATCCTTGTCGTCACGTACTTTCAACGCCTCCACGACGTCGAAGGGCACACGATCGAGCAGGCCGCGCGTGAGGCCGCCGAGAAGCGGTTCCGCCCCGTGCTCATGACGACGCTCGTGGCGACTCTGGGGCTGCTCCCCGCGGCGCTCTCGAACGGCATCGGCGCGCAAACGCAGAAGCCGCTGGCGATCGTCGTCATCGGAGGCTCGCTCATCCTCGCGATCCTCACGCGCGTGCTCCAGCCGCCGCTCCTCGTGCTCGCGCACCAGTGGATGGACCGACGGCGTCCCCCGCGACCGAGTGGCGGCGACGGCGGCGGGGGGAGCGGCTTCCCGTCGAAACTGCCATCACCGGCTCCCGTGGGAGTCGCCGACCACGGGTGAAGTCCGATGCGCTTCCTGTCCGACTACCCGAGCCTGGTGGCGGAATGGCATCCGATCAGGAACGGCGTCCTGTCGCCCCACGATGTCTCGTATGGTTCCGCTGCGCGCATCTGGTGGAAGTGCGCGGTGGGGCCCGACCACGAGTGGGCGGCGACGCCGAACAGCCGCACGTCGCTGGGGAACGGCTGCCCCTTCTGTGCCGGGCGCCGCGTCTCCTCGACGAACAGCCTCGCCGCCTGTTTCCCGGCCGTCGCCGCGGAGTGGCACCCTTCGCGGAACGAGCCGCTGACGCCCGCGGGCATCGTCGCCGGCTCCACGCGCGTCGTGTGGTGGCGGTGCTCTCGGGGCGAAGAGCACGTGTGGGCCGCGTCGGCGCGTCAGCGGACGCGCGACCTCTCGGGCTGCCCCTTCTGTAGGAACCAGCGCGTGTCGCGTACGAATTCGCTCGGTGCGCTCGAGCCGGAGATCGCCGCGGAGTGGCACGAGTCGAAGAACGAGATGTCCTCTTGGGACGTGCCCGCCGGGTCCTCGCGCCGAGTGTGGTGGAGATGCAAACGCGATCCCTCGCACGAGTGGTGCGTAGCGATTGCATCGCGTGTTCAACATCGGAGCGGATGCCCCGTGTGCGCTGGGAGGCGCCTCGATGAAGCGCGCTCGCTGGCGACCGTGGCACCCGAGGTCGCCAAGGAGTGGCACCCCGCGAGGAACGGCCGCCTGAGACCATCGGGCGTGAGCGTAGGGTCGAGCGTGCGTGCCTGGTGGCTCTGCGCGAGGGGGCACGAGTGGAGAGCGTGCATCAGGGCACGGACCGGTCCGCGAAGGACGGGGTGCGCGCGGTGCCGGCGCGGTCGGGGGGAGCGTGCTCGCGTGGGGGAGCGGGTGGGGCGTCGGTCGGGGATGTGAGCGAGTGCTAGCCGCGGCGCAGGGCGGGGTCGGGG
>Ga0302279_10002607_pt1 | contig 23560 bp, 19 predicted proteins | sample III_Bog_N3_3_FD_194541 | JGI IMG/M metagenome (GOLD analysis project Ga0302279, IMG submission 194541) | Peat permafrost microbial communities from Stordalen Mire near Abisko, Sweden - III_Bog_N3_3 | ecosystem: Environmental > Terrestrial > Soil > Wetlands > Peat | place: Sweden: Abisko...
TCACCGCAACGGTACAGTTCACGACCAAGTCCGGTACGTCGCTGCCGGGTTCCTGGAGCCTGACCCCCGGTTCCCTGTCGACCAGCGGATCCTCGCTGACGGCGGTCACCGGCAACTTCACTGACAAGGCCACCGGCGCCACGGTGTCGATTACGTCATCTGGCGCCATGACCAGCCAGGATGCCTCCACCGGGTGTGTCCTGAACGGCACGATCGGCACCGACGATACGACGATAGACGTCTACCAGGTCAGTTACACGCTGGAGAGCTGCACGGCCACCGCGGCCGTGCTGAACGGGATCACGTTCACGGGACTCGGCTACGTTGACAGCACTACGTCGCCGGCCGTTCTGACCTACGCAGTCTCCGGTTCTGGGACCGCAGGCAACTACGGGATCGTCAGCGCGCTCGCCGGCACCTGACGGGCCGGCCGCGCAGGCTCACTCTCCGCCGAGGTGACTGCGGACGCGCTCGAGATCCGCCGGTGTGTCGACGCCCGCAGGCGGCGCGACCTTGAGCGTCACGCAGTGGATGGTCATGCCCTGTTCCAGCGCGCGCAGCTGTTCGAGCTTTTCCGCGAGTTCGAGCGGCGTCGGCGGGAGCTGCGTGAAGCGCCGCAGGCTGCGCACCCGGTAGGCGTAGATGCCGATATGCCGCCAGGCGCCGGCGTACCGGATCGGGCGCCCCTGGGGCGCCGCGTCCCGCGGCCACGGCATGGGTGCACGGCTGAAGTACAGCGCCCGGCCGTCCTGTGCGCACACCGCCTTGACGCTGTTCGGATCGAGGAACTCCTCGAGGCTGCCCACCGGGGCAATTGCCGTTGCGATATCCACCGCCGGCCGCGCGGCAAGCGCCGCGGCGAGATCCGCGACCAGCTGCGGCTCGATCAGCGGCTCATCGCCCTGTACGTTGACGACAATGTCCTCGTCGCCGAAACGGCGCAGCGTCGCCACCTCCGCGACCCGGTCGGTGCCGGAGGCGTGCGTCGCGGCTGTCATCACCGCATCGGCACCGAATCCGCGCGCTGCAGCGAGGATGCGCGCGTCGTCGGTCGCAACGACGATCGAGGCCGCGCCGCTGCGGCAGCAGCGCTCCCAGACCCACTGGACCAGCGGCTTGCCCGCAATCGGCAACAGGGGCTTGCCGGGAAGTCGAGAGGCCGCATGGCGTGCCGGAATGACGACGTGGAACATCAGCGTTCGAGGCGCGGATCGCCCGGCTCGAGGACCTGCGCATCCTCCGGACTCATCATCGGAAGGCCGTCCTGCACCGCGTAGGCCAGTCGTTCGGCGCGACAGATCAGCGTCGTCAGGGTGCCGTCGACGACATGGCGCAGCAGCGGCCCCTTGCACGAGGTACAGACCAGCATCTCAAGCGTTCGTTTATCCACCTGCCTCCTCTCCAGCGTTGCGGTTGCCGCCTGCGAGCCGCTCCCTGATCACGGCCAGGAGAGCCGCCGCCGCGGCCGGCTCGAAAGCAGCCTCGACCGGTACCGCCCACAACCCGGCAAGCTCCGCGCCGGTACATTTTACGGCGTCCTTCTCGGTCATCAGCACCGGCCGCCCGTCGCCGAAGTCGAGTTCGGCACGTCGCAGCGGTGCATGGTCGTCGCGCGGGTGCGCGATCACCTCGATGCCGCAGGCCTGCAGCATACTGAAAAATCGTCCTGGATTGCCGATTCCCGCCACGGCGTGCACGGCCTGTCCCGCGAATGCGGCGAGCGGCTCGCAGGCGCCGTCCGCCAATGCAACAGCTCCCTGCGGCTGCAGGTGCATCGTGTAGCCGGCGATCCCGCCGGCAGCATCGCCGTCGCCGTTGCGCACGATCGCCGTGACGCTGCGCAGGCGTCGCCTGCCCTCGCGCAGCGGTCCTGCCGGCAGCAGCGCACCATTGCCGAAGCCGCGCTGCGCATCGATCACGACGATCTCGCAGGCGCGCGGCAGCGCGAGGTGCTGCAGGCCATCGTCGCTGACGATGACATTGCAGCCGGCCGCAACGAGTCGCTGCGCGGCCTGCGGTCGGTCGCGGCCGACGGCGACCGGCACGCCGGACCGTCGCACCAGCAGCACTGCCTCATCGCCGATCCCGGCGGCATCATCGGCTGCGGTCGCGAGGCGCACGCCGCGTTCGCTGCCGCCGTAGCCCCGGGTCACGATCCCCGGTTTCAGTCCCTGCCCTGCCAGTGCGCGGCAGAGCCAGATGACCAGCGGCGTCTTGCCGGTGCCCCCGACGGTCAGGTTGCCGACGACGACGACGGGGCAGTCCACGCGCGCCACCTGCCGAACCCCGGCGCGGTACAGCAGCCGATGCACGGCGGTCAGTGCCGCATACAGCGCAGCGAGCGGCCGCAGCCACAGGGGCGGGCGCGGCGCGTCGTACCAGATCCGATTGAGCCAGGCTTGCACCGGCATGGGGTTTGAGGTCCGCCGTTGGCTATTCGTTGAACTGCATCCCGTGGAGTGCCGCGTACAGGCCGCCCTGTTCCAGCAACTCGCGGTGACTGCCGCTCTCGGCGATGCGCCCCTTGTCGAGGACGATGATGCGGTCCGCCCCCTCCACGGTAGACAGGCGGTGCGCAATGACCAGCGTCGTGCGCCCGCGCATCAGCAGCGCCAGTTCCTGCTGCACGCGCCGTTCCGACTCGTTGTCGAGCGCGGCAGTGGCCTCGTCGAGGATCAGGATCGGCGAGTCCTTGAGCAGCGCACGTGCGATCGAGATGCGCTGGCGCTGGCCGCCGGAAAGATTCTGGCCGCGGTCGGTCAGCGGTGTCGCGAGGCCCTGCGGCTGCTGCGCGACGAATTCCATGACGTTCGCCGAATGCGCGGCAGCCTCCACCTCGGCGTCGGTCCTGGTCGTGGCATTGAAGGCGATGTTGTTGCGGATCGTGTCGTTGAACAGCACGACATCCTGGCTGACGAGGCTGACCTGCGAACGCAGGTCCGCGAGCCGGTACTCGCGCACGTCGACCCCGTCGAGCAGCACGGCGCCGCCGGTCACATCATAGAAGCGCGGCACGAGGCTCACGAGCGTCGTCTTGCCGCTGCCGGAACGCCCGACCAGGGCGACGGTCTCGCCCGGGCGCACCTTGAAGCTGACGTCACGCAGCACGTCGCCCTTGTCGGTGCCGTAGTCGAACGTGACGTTACGGAACTCGATCTCGCCGCGCGCGCGCACCAGCGGCAGCGCTCCGCCCGCGCCCTCGTCGGGATGATCGAGCAGTTCGAACACGCTCTGGCCCGCGGCAATCCCCTGTTGCAGCGGGCCGCTGATCTGCACCAGGCGGCGCAGCGGCGCAGAGACCAGCATGGCCGCGGTCAGAAAGGCCAGGAAGTCGTCGACCTGCATGCTGTGCGCGAAAACCTGGCGGATCGCGACGTACAGCACCGCCGCGAGCGCACACGCCGCCATCAGCTGCACGACGGGATTGCTGACCGCCTTGGCCCTGCTGAGCTTCATGTTGGACGCGCGGTTGTGCTCGTTGACCAGCTCGAATCGCTGCGTCTGGTGCTCCTCGGCGTTGAAGATCTTGATCAGGCGGTGCGCATCGATGGCCTCCTTCGCGACGCGCGTGATGTCGCCCATTGAACTCTGGATGCGCGCGCTGTAGCGCCGGAAGCTGCGGTTCGCGATCTGCATCAGCCAGCCCATCACCGGCGCGGCCGCGAGGCAGAACACTGCAAGCTGCCAGTTCAGGTAGAACAGGTACATGACCAGGAACACGATCGTCAGGCTGTCGCGGATCAGCGAGATCGACGCGTTCGTGGCCGCATCGGCAACCAGTTCGATGTTGTAGGTGAGCTTCGACAGCAGATGTCCCGACTGCTGCTGGTCGAGGTAGGCCGTCGGCAGTCGCAGGTAGTGCGCGAAGGCGTCGCGGCGCACGCCCTTGACGACCTGCCGGCCGACCCAGCCCGGGAAGTAGTTGGACACGTAGTCGCCGACGCCGCGGACCGTGAACAGCAGGATCGCGCCGCCCGGCACCAGCCACAATATTTGCGGGTTCCGGCTTATGAACGCGCCGTTCAGGAACACCTTGACGAGATACGCGAGCGAGGCATCCGAGGCAGCGAAGAGGATCATGCCGCAGACCCCGATCAGGAACATGCCGGCGTAGGGCCGCGCATAGCGGAGCAGGCGCCTGTAGACGTCCCACGCACCGGGCGTCGGGGGGACAGGGCTGGTACTCAAGGCGCCGGTTCCTGGTGGATCGTCGCGATATCCAGTTCGCTGAAGCCGAGGCGCCCGGCGACGTCCATTGCGGTGACGACGGCCTGGTGGGTGGCGCGCGCGTCGGCGCGGATCACGACCGGTCCGCGCGCGGCTCCTGCCTCCTTGACGAGCGCATCGCGCAGCACCTCCGGTGTGCTGTTGATCAGCGTGCGGTCGTTGAGCCGGAAGTTGCCTTCGGCGGTCACCGTGATGACGAGCGGCTCGACAGTGCCGCGCGGCACCGGAATGTCGCTCGCCTGCGGCAGGTGGATCCGCACCCGACCCTCCTGCAGGAACGTGGTCGAGATCATGAAGAAGATCAGCAGGACCAGCAGCACGTCGATCATCGAGATCAGGTTGATCTCGGGATCTTCGCGATGGCGTGGCCGCAGGTTCAAACCCGGATGCTCGCCTGGGACTGGGACAGCGCATAGCTGTCCAGCGCGTCGACCATGCGCATGACCTCCTTCTCCATCTGCACGACGAGCCGCTCGACCTTGCCGCGCAGGAACCGGTAGGCAATCAGCGACGGGATCGCCACGGTCAGGCCGGCAGCCGTCGTGATCAGCGCTTCGCCGATCCCGCCCGACAGGATGCGCGGATCGCCAAGGCCGTTCTGCGTGATCGCATTGAACGCATGGATGATGCCGGCGACGGTACCCAGCAGCCCGAGGAGGGGAGCGACCGAGGCGATCGTGCCCAGCGTATTGAGGTAGCGCTCCAGGCTGTGCACGACGTGCCGCCCGCCGTCCTCCAGCCGCTCGAGCATGACCTGACGCGGCTTGTGGCGGTTCGCGAGCCCGATCGCCAGCAGTTCGCCCAGCGGGGAATTCTGTTCCAGCGCGGCAATCAGCTTGTCATTGAGCTGGTCGCTTTCGATCCAGCTCCAGACCTTCTGCGACAGGTCCCGCGGAATGACGCGACTGCGCTGCAGCGTCCACAGGCGCTCGCCGATGATCGCGACGGCGAGGACCGAACAGAAGACGATCGGCCACATGAATACGCCGCCGGCCCGGATGATCTCCCACATTGCGCCCAGTTTCCCCGAGGTTTGACAGACCGCTCGCATGATACTTGACCCTACCGCGCAGAGACAGCGTGCGCACCCCCAGCGTTGTCGCAAATCGGCGTTTCGGCGCTGCGCCAGGCTGAAAATCGGTCAATCGCCGGAATTGCTGCCTGGGTCCGGTCGCGGGGATTGGCAAAAACGGCATAATGGCTTCCGGGAGTAGGCGAATAGCATGTCATGCAACGCTGGCTGAAAAGAATCACACCGCAGCGGGCGGTCCTGGAGCAACGCTGGTTCCTGCGGCCGTTTGCGGCATTGTGCGGCCGGGCGCAGTGCTGGACCTTCCATCGTACGAGCGTCACGCGTGCCTTCGCCCTCGGGCTGTTCATCGCGTTCATCCCCCCCGCTCCGCCGCTGCCGATCCACATCACGCTGTGTGCGCTCGCCGGCCTTACCCTGGGGCTGAACCTGCCGGTGCTGTTCGCAACGGTCTTCCTCAGCAACCCCGTCACCTGGCTGCCCCAGGTGGTGGGTTGCGTCTGGGTCGGCGCGAAGCTGATGGGTCTCGACTTCGTGCCTTTCGTGCAGCAGATCGCGCACCAGCACATGGGGGTTGTGCTGCAGAAACTGTGGTCGCCGCTGCTGCTCGGCTCGCTGGTGCTGGGGTGTCTCGCCGCGCTGTCCGGCTACGTCATTGCCCAGGCGCTATGGCGCGCCCGTGTGGTCTACCTGCTGAACCGGCGGCGGCGTGCGCGCCTCATGCGGGTTGAGCAGTCCGCTCGCTGAGGATCCCGTCGACGAGGACCAGGATGCGGTCGAGCCGCGCCGCGAGTCGCTCATCATGGGTGACGATCACGAGCGCAGTCCCGAACTCGCGGTTCAGCTCCAGCATCAGCTCGAACACCTGCGCCGCGTTGGCCCCGTCGAGGTTGCCGGTGGGCTCGTCGGCGAGCATGAGCTGAGGCCGCGTCACCAGCGCGCGGGCGACAGCCGCCCGCTGGCGCTCCCCGCCGGACAGCTGCGCCGGGCGGTGATCGAGCCGTGCGGCGAGTCCGACTCGCCCGAGCACGGCGGCGGCCGCCGCGCGTGCATCGCGCGGCCGCATGCGGCGCACCAGCAACGGCATCGCGACGTTCTCGAGCGCCGTGAATTCCGGCAGCAGATGGTGAAACTGGTAGACGAAGCCGACCGAACGGTTGCGCAGCGTGCCGCGCTCGGCGTCGCTGAGTTCGTGCATCGCCCTGCCGGCGATGCTGATCGACCCCTGGGTCGGCAGGTCGAGGCCGCCGAGCAGCTGTAACAGCGTGGTCTTGCCCGATCCCGAGGCGCCGACGATCGCGATGCGCTCGCCCGGCCGCACCGCGATCGAAGCGCCGCGCAGCACCTGCAGCACGACGCCGCCCTGCGTGAACTCCTTGCACAGGCCGCGGCCGTCGAGAACGAGTGGCGATGAGGGTGCGTTCACGTCGATGGTTTCCTTCACAAGGTCAGTCATTGCGCAGCGACTCCGCCGGCAGCAGCCGGGACGCACGGTAGGCAGGATATAGGGTCGAGACGCAGGCCAGCAGGAATGCCACGCCGCAGACCTGCAGGATGTCGGCGGAGCGGACATGCGCCGGCAGGTCGCTCATGAAATAGACCCGGGCGTCGAGGAACTTGAAGCCGACCACGGACTCGAGGCCATGGACGAGGCCCTGCAGGTTCAGCGCCAGGCCCAGGCCCAGCAGCACACCGCCGGCGATCCCGAGGAGTCCGATCAGGCTGCCCTGGACGATGAACACCGACAGGATGCTGCCCGGTGAGGCGCCGAAGGTGCGCAGGATCGCGATGTCGCGGCGCTTGTCCTTGACGACCATCACCATCGTCGAGACGATATTGAAGGCGGCGACGGCGACGACCAGCGAGAGGATCACGAACAGGATCCGCTTGGTGATCTCGATCGAACGGAAGAAGTTGACGTGCTGGGTCGTCCAGTCCTCGACATAAAAGCCGCCGCCGAGGGCCAGCGCCGCGTCGTGTACCACGCGGGGCGCTGCGTACATGTCGGTCAGCGACAGGCGGATGCCGGTCACGTCGGCGCCCATCTTCAGCAGCTTCGCAGCATCCGGCATCGCCACCAGCGCGATGCGCCGGTCGTACTCGTACATGCCGACCGAGAGGATGCCCGTGACCTCGAACGAGCGCATGCGCGGCAGAATGCCGACCGGGGTCACGTCGCCCTCGGCAACGATCAGCACGACGCGATCGCCAACCGAGGCCTTGAGTTCCTCGGCCAGCGCCTTGCCGAGAATCACCCGGTAGCGCCCCGGCACGAGGTCGCCGAGGCTCCCCACGACGAGGTGCCGGTCCAGATCGGCGACGCGCCGCTCGTCGCCCGGCAGGATCCCGCGCAGCAGTACGCCGGCGGAAGCGTCGCCGTGCGTCATCATGCCCTGCGCTTCGATGTACGGCGCCGCGGCAACGACGCCGGGGAAGACGCTGAGCTTCTGCACATCCGGCCGCCAGTCGCCGATGCGACCCTCGAGTCCCGACAAAGTCGCATGCGCCGTGAGGCTGAGGATCCGGGTGCGCAGCTCCTCCTCGAAGCCGTTCATGACCGACAGCACGACGATCAGCACCGCGACGCCGACGCTGAGGCCGAGGATCGCGATGCCGGCAATCAGCGACACGAACCCCCTGCGCGGCGAGGCGCGCAGGTAGCGCAGACCGAGGAAGCCTTCGTACCAGGTACCCATCATTCGTAGCGCAGCGCTTCGGCAGGTAACGTGCGCGCAGCCCGCAGGGACGGGTAGATCGTCGCGAGGAAGGTCAGCAGCAGCGCGGCGGCGGCAATCCCGAGCACGTCGCGCGGATGGGTTTCACTCGGTATCCCCGAGATGTAGTAGACGTCCGGATCCATGATGTGGAAGCCGAACGTGGACTCCAGCGCCGGGACGATCACGTCGACGTTCAGCGCCAGCCCCAGGCCCAGCGCAACGCCGAGCGCGGTGCCGAGCCAGCCGATCAGCACGCCCTGCGTCATGAAGGTCGCCAGCACACCGCGGGGACTCAAGCCCAGCGTGCGCAGGATCGCAATGTCGGTGCGCTTGTCGGTGACCACCATGACGAGCGTCGCCACGATGTTGAACACGGCGACGGCGACGATCAGCATCAGGATCAGGCCCATCATCGTCTTCTCGATGCGCACGGCCCGGAAGTAGGCTTCGTTCTCCTGCGTCCAGTCGCGCATGCTGAGGGATGGCGGCAGGCGGCGCATCGCGAGCGCGGCGAGCCGCGGGGCATCCAGCACGTTGTCGAAACGCAGGCGGATGCCGGTGGGCCCCGGCAGGTTGCGCAGCGCCTCGGCGTCCTGCAGGTTGACCAGCGCGACCGAGCTGTCATGTTCCTGCAGGCCGACCTCGAACAGGCCAACGACCTCGAACTGCTGGAGTCGCGGCACCGGCGCGCCGCTGGCACCGGCGCTCCCCGGTATCATCACGGTAACCGAATCGCCGACCCCCACCTGCAGCTGGTAGCTGAGGCTGCGCCCGAGGATGATGCGGTTGAGCCCCGGCTTCAGGTCCTCCAGACGTCCCTCGCGCATCGAGTCGCCGAGCGCCGACACCGTGGGTTCGAGAGCAGGATCCACGCCGCGCAGCACGGCGCCGCTCATCGCCGTATCGCGGCTCAGCATGGCGTCCGTATCGATGAACGGGGCGGCACCCTGCAGGCCCGGAGAGCCCTGCAGGGCGGCGACCTGCGCCTGCCAGTCGGGGATCGACGCCCCCCCGCCGGCGTGGATCACGGCGTGGGCAGAAACGCTGAGCAGCCGTGTACGCAGTTCGGTCTCGAAGCCGTTCATGACCGACAGTACCGTGATCAGCGCGGCAACGCCCACCGCCACCCCCAGCAGCGACACCCAGGTGATGAAGGAGACGAAGAAACTGTGCTCACGGGCCATCGAATAGCGCAGGCCCACAAAGATCGGCAGGGGCTGGAACATGCTTGAGCGTTGAAAACCTGTGTAAAAGAGTCTGTGATGCGTGTCAAATCCGGGCCTTGCGGCAAACTGATATAGTCTACGGTATTAGTACCCTGCAACTGAGGTCTGCCATGAGCTATCGAGTCGTGCTGCTCACCGGAGTGCTGGCCGCCGCCCTCGGCGGCTCCTGTCAGGCCGCGATTGAGGCCACGGACAGCGGAATCCAGGTCAAGGCGCCGGCGGTGCCGGCCCCGACCCGCGGCATGACGATGGCCGAGGTCTCGGCCCGGTTTGGCGAACCCGCCAGCAAGCTGCCTGCGGTCGGCAAGCCGCCGATCACCCGCTGGGAATACCCCGGATTCGTCGTCGTCTTCGAATACAACCATGTCGTCGATGCGGTTGCCCTGTAAAACCCGCATCAAGTAACATCCGCGCACGTTGATTCCGGCCTGCCGCCGGGGCTGTTCGCAGCCCGGGCGGCGGGTTTTCTATTGCCGCCCGGAAAGGCCTGCCTCCCTACGATGAACCTGCTCGCCCCGCGCCTTCCCGGTCCCGCCACGCCACAAGTCCGCTGGGGGCGCCTGTATGGGGCCGCAGCGGCGTTGTGCATCGCCGAAGCTGCCGCGGCAGCCACCGGTCCGTTGCTGGTCATTGCGCCGAATGCACGGGAGGCCGAATCGCTGGCCGATGCGATCGGCTTCTTTGCCGGTCCCGAACTTGCGATCCGGGTGTTCCCCGACCTCGAGACCCTGCCTTACGACGCTTTTTCCGCCCACCCCGACATCACGTCGCTGCGCCTGGCGGCGCTCGCCGCCCTGCCGCGGGCCCGCGGCGGAGTCTGGGTCGTCGCGGTCGACACCCTGATGCAGCGGCTCTGCCCCCGCAGCTTCATCGAGGCCTATTCGCTGCGCATCCATGTCGGCGAGACCCTCGACCTCGACGCGCTGCGCGCCCAGCTGAGCTCCGCCGGCTATGCCAGCGTCACCCAGGTCGTCGCGCACGGCGAATTCGCGGTCCGCGGCTCGCTGCTGGATGTGTTCCCGATGGGCGCGGATACGCCGTTCCGGATCGACCTGCTGGACCGCGAGGTCGATACCATCCGCCGTTTTGACCCCGACTCGCAGCGCTCCGGCGACCGCCAGGAGCGCCTCTCACTGCTGCCGGCGCGCGAGACGCCGCTGCATGCCGACGCGGTGCGCGAATTCCGTCGCCGCTACCGGCTGCGCTTCCCCGGCGACCTGTCCGAGCACATCGTCTATCGCGACGTCAGCCAGGGAGCCGCGCCCGGTGGCCTCGAGTACTACCTGCCGCTGTTCTTCGAGCGCACCTCGCACCTGTTCGAGTACCTGCCGCCGGACAGCGTCATCATCGACGTCAGCGAAGCCACCGGGGCGGTGTCCGCGCTGTGGGACGGCATCGTGAAGCGCCATGACCAGCTCAGTCACGACCGCCTGCGGCCGATCCTGGACCCGGCAGAGCTGTTCCTCGCACCCGCCGAGGTCGAAGCAAGCCTGCAGGGATTCGCTCGCGTCCACCTGCGCAGCTTCGAGTGGCCGCCGGAAATGGCGCTGAGCGACGGCATCCCGGTGCAGAACTTCCCGAGCAGGGCCCCGGCGAGCGTGCGCATCGACGCGCGCGCGGAACAGCCGGCAGCGGAACTGGCCGCCCACCTGGTCGGCAGCACGGGGCGCGTGCTGATCGCCGCGGAGTCCGCGGGCCGGCGCGAACTGATCCTTGATCTGCTGCGGGGCCGCGAGCTGCGCCCGGTCGTGTTCGAGAGTTTCGCCGCGTTCACGGCGGCGACCACGCCGCTCGGCATCACGGTCAGCGCCAGTGTCGGCGGCATGCGGCTCGAGCAGCCGCAGCTCGAGATCCTGACCGAGTCGCAGCTGTTCGGCGAGCGGGCGCGCCAGGAGCGGCGGCGACGACGCGCAGACCGCGATCCGGCGAAGATACTGGCCGAGCTGACCGACCTCAGGATCGGCTCGCCGGTCGTGCATGAGACCTACGGCGTCGGGCGCTACGTCGGCCTGCAGACGATGGATGTCGCGGGATACAGCGGCGAGTTCCTTGTGCTCGAGTATGCCGACGGCGACAAGCTGTACGTGCCCGTGCAGTCGCTGCACCTGGTTTCGCGCTACACGGGCGCACCGGCCGAGACGGCACCCCTGCACAAGCTCGGGGGTGACCAGTGGCAGAAGGCGCGCCGCAGGGCCGCGCAGCGCATCCGCGACGTCGCCGCCGAACTGCTCGACCTGTACTCGCGGCGCGCCGCCCGCGCCGGCACCTCCATCGTCGCGCCGGAAGCCGACTACCGCGCGTTCCAGGCCGGCTTCCCCTTCGAGGAGACCGCGGACCAGGCCGCGGCGATCGAACAGGTCATCGCCGACCTGAAGTCGGACAAGCCGATGGACCGGGTCATCTGCGGCGACGTCGGCTTCGGCAAGACCGAGGTTGCGCTGCGTGCCGCGTTCGTCGCGGTGCAGGCCGGCAAGCAGGTCGCGATCCTGGTGCCGACGACGCTGCTGGCACAACAGCATTATACGAATTTCGCCGACCGCTTCGCGGACTGGCCGGTGCGCGTCGAGAGCCTGTCGCGCTTCCGCACGAACAAGGAAGCGGCCGGGGTGCTCGACGGCGTCTCCAGCGGCGCGGTCGACATCGTGATCGCGACCCAGCGCCTGCTGCAGGGCAAGACCCGGTTCAAGGATCTCGGGCTGATCGTCGTCGACGAGGAACACCGCTTCGGCGTCCGCGACAAGGAGAAGCTCAAGGCGCTGCGCGCCGAGGTCGACGTATTGACGCTGACCGCGACGCCGATCCCGCGGACGCTGAACATGGCGATGGGGGGCCTGCGTGACCTGTCGCTGATCGCGACGCCGCCGGCGGAGCGGCTCGCGGTCAAGACCTTCGTGATGGAATGGAACGAGACGGTGGTGCGCGAGGCCTGCCTGCGCGAAATCCGTCGCGGCGGCCAGATCTATTTCGTCCACAACACCGTCGAGACGATCGAGAAGACCGCGCAGGCGCTGCGCGAACTGGTCCCCGAGGCCATGGTGGCCGTCGGGCACGGCCAGATGCGCGAGCGTGAGCTCGAACAGTTGATGCTCGACTTCTACCATCGCCGCTTCAACCTGCTGGTCTGCACGACGATCATCGAGAGCGGCATCGATGTACCGACTGCGAATACGATCATCATCGACCGCGCCGACCGTTTCGGACTCGCGCAGATCCACCAGCTGCGCGGCCGGGTCGGGCGCTCGCACCATCGCGCCTATGCCTACCTGATCACCCCGCCGCCGAAGGCAATGACCGCCGACTCGGTCAAACGGCTCGAGGCACTGGAATCGCTCGAGGAACTCGGCGCAGGCTTCACGCTGGCGACCCACGACCTCGAGATCCGCGGCGCCGGCGAACTGCTTGGCGACGAACAGAGCGGCCAGATCAACGAAATCGGCTTCAACCTGTACACGGAGCTCCTGCAGCGTGCGGTTGCGGCGCTGAAGGCAGGCAAGACGGCTGATCTGGAGAGCCCGCTGGATGCCGGCCCCGAGGTCGAGCTGCACCTGCCTGCCATGATTCCCGAGGACTACGTACCGGATGTGCACCTGCGCCTCGTGCTGTACAAGCGCATTGCGACGACGGCGACGCGAATGGACCTCGAGGAGCTGAAGGTGGAGCTGATCGACCGCTTCGGGCCGCTGCCGCCGTTCACGCTGTCGCTGCTGCGTATCCGCCAGCTGAAGCTGCTGGCGGCCGAGCTCGGCATCCGCAAGATCGATGCGGGTCCGGCGAACGGCTACCTGGTGTTCGAGCCGCAGAACCGCATCGACACGGCGAAGGTCATCCGCCTGATCCAGTCGCGGCCGAAGGAATACCGGCTGGAAGGCTCGCTGAAGCTGCGCTTCGGACACGTTGCGCGCACCGAAGAGGCCCTGTTCACGCGCATCGAGCAGCTGCTCGACGAGCTCGGCCCGACCGTACCGGCCGCGGGTGCGACGCCTGCCTAGTAGTACGTCTCGGTCGTTCCGAGTGACGCTGCAGTCTGGCCGATATAGCCACCGCTGACGAGAACCACTCCGCCGGGCAACAGGGTCGCCGTGTGCGCGCCGCGGGCCGTCGACATCTGGCTTGGAATATAGAGAAATACGTTGCCGTCGGGATCGAAGAGCTGGGTCGATGCGAGTACGGCGAATGCGCCGTTGACGATCTGCGCGCCGCCCGCGAGCAGTACCATGCCGCTCGGCAGCGCCGTGGCCGTATGGGAAGCCCGCGCCGTATGCATCGTCGCGGAAATGCCCGTGAACGTCCCCGCAACCGGATCGAAGATCTCCGCGCTGGCGAGCAGGGTCCCGGCGCTGGAAGCGCCGCCGGCGATCAATACCCTGCCGTTCGGCAACAGCGTCGCCGTGTGTGAATTGCGCGCTGTCGTCAGCGATGCGGCCACCGGCGTGAAGGTGTTGGACGCGGGATCGTACAGTTCCGCCGTGCCGAGTGTCTGGTCGGTCGCGTCATAGCCTCCCGCCAGCAGGACCTCGCCCGTCATCAGCAGCGTCGCCGTATGGCCGCCACGCGGCGTGACCATGGCCGGCGGCGTGCCGCCGGACAGCGGCAGGAAGGATTGCGTCGCCGGGTCGTACAGCTCGGCGGAACCCAGCGCGTCGCCCGATCCCGGGATGTTCGTGTAGCCACCGGTTATGAGGACCCTGCCGTTCGGAAGCAGTGCGGCCGCATGATTGGCGCGCGGTGTCGACATCGTCGCCTGCAGCGGCAGGAACTTCCCGGACACCGGGTCGTACAGCTCGGCCGTGTCGAGCACCGCGGCATTCTTGCCGGAACTCGTGGTACCGCCGGTAACCAGTACCTGCCCGCTCTGCAGCAGCGTTGCCGTATGGCTCCCCCGCCCCGCCGTCATTGTCGCTGAGCCGGAATGGAAGTTGATGACGCTGCCGACAGACACGACCTTCCCGATCAGCACGGACACATTGGTGTAGACCGCGCCGCCGGCTGCGACGACGGAAATGTAGAGCTGGCTGCTGATCGGGTTGTAGTAGTCCCAGCTGCTGGCGGGGGGGCCGTTGCCAACGGACAGGACGTGCGCGACCGTGATGACCACCCCCCGGTACAGGGTACTACCGACCTGTATGTAGGGTATGGTCAGTTGCGACGCGGCATACGTATCGGCGCCCGATACTCCGCCTATGGACACCAGACCCGTCAGCGTCGCGACCACGTTGTGGTACGTCGTCGAGGCGACAGCGACGGCGGGCACCGTGAGCTGCCGGTCGGTCGGATCGTAGCTGTCCACGGTGCCGATGGACGTGCCGGCCGGGCCGCTGACGACACCGCCGATGGTAGCCACGACGTTCGAGTAGGTCGCCGCCCCGATCGCCACCGTGGCAATCTGCAGGTGACCCGAGACCGGGTCATAGGTGTCCAGCGCAGTGGCGCGGAATGCGCACAGCAGCGCCAGGAAAGCCGTGAGCGACGACAAGGTCTGCCTGTAGGCCAGCATGGTCCCCTTCCAGCGGCCGCCACGGGTGCGGCTAACGGATTCTAGCCCTTTGGGGTGCCCGCGCAAGCCTCCGGGACGGGCCGGTAGACCAGCAGGGCAAGCAGCGACAGGAGCGACGCGGCGCTGAGATAGTAGCCAACGTAGCGCAGGTCGTAGTCCGTGGCGAGCCAGGTCGCGAGCGGCGCTGCAAACGAGCCGCCGAGGATCCCCGCGAGGTTGAACGCGAGCGACGTGCCGGTATAGCGCACGGCCGCGGGAAACAGCGATGACAGCGCGCTGCCGAGGGGTCCGTAGGTGAATCCCGTCAGCGTGAAGCCGATGACCAGGTACGCGATGACGCCGGCGCGGCCGCCGCCGAACAGCGGCGCGATCGCAAAGCCGAAAACGCACAGCAGCAGGCTCGCGATCAGCAGCACCTTACGCCCGCCGATCCGGTCGGCGAGCAGCGCCGAGACCGGGATCAGCGCCGCGAAGAACAGCACTGCGAACATCTGCAGCGTCAGGAAGTCCTGGCGTGTGTAGCCGAGCCTGCGCGTCGCCCAGCCGAGCGAGAAAAGGTTGATCAGGTAGAAAATCACGAAGGTGGCAGTCGCGCCGCACATGCCGGTGAGCACACCGCGCCAGTGCGAGGCGAAAACCACCAGCATCGGCACACGGACGCGTCCGCCCTGCTCGAGCACGCGCTCGAAGGCGGGGGTCTCGGTGATCCGCAGGCGCACGTACAGGCCGGTGCCGACCAGCAGGGCGCTGGCGAGGAACGGCACGCGCCAGCCCCAGGCGAGGAACTCATCGGGGCTCAGCGTCCGCCCCAGCAGCAGGAACAGCCCGGTCGAGCACAGGAATCCGAGCGGCGCGCCAAGCTGCGGGAAACAGCCGTAGATGGCCTGCCGTCCCGGCGGCGCATTCTCGGTGGCAAGCAGCACGGCGCCGCCCCACTCGCCTCCCAGCCCCAGTCCCTGGCCGACGCGGCACAGCGCCAGCAGCAGCGCCGCCACCCAGCCTATCGACGCGTAGGTCGGCAGCAGCCCGATCGCGACCGTGGACAGCCCCATGGTCAGCAATGCCGTGACGAGGGTGGCCTTGCGGCCGATGCGGTCGCCGAAGTGCCCGAAGAGGAGCGATCCGACCGGACGCGCGAAGAAGGCCAGCGCCAGCGTCGCCAGCGACTCGAGCGTCGAGGTCGTCGCATCGCTCTTCGGAAAGAACAGCTTCGGGAACACCAGCACGGCGGCGACGCCGTAGATGTAGAAGTCGAAGAACTCGATCGCGGTGCCGATCAGGCTCGCGAACAGGATCCGCCCGGCCGGCCGCGCAGGACCGGTCACGGGGAGATCAGCCTATCAGCGTGCGCAGCCGCGCCGTTCGGTTCTGTTCCTCGCCGACCGATGCCGAGCGCGCCAGCAGCTTGCGCGCATCCGCCGGGGACAGCGCCCGGCTGAACAGGTAGCCCTGCGCCTCCTGACACTCGTTCTCCAGCAGGAATGCCAGCTGCGGGAAGCTCTCGACACCCTCCGCGGTGACATTGATGTGCAGCGAGCGCGACATCGAGATGATCGCGGAGGCGATCGCGCGATCGTCGTCGCATTCGATCAGGCTGGTGACGAAGGAGCGGTCGATTTTCAGCCGGTCGACCGCGAAGTTGCGCAGCCGGCCGAGGCTCGAATAGCCCGTGCCGAAGTCGTCGATCGCCAGCGAAACGCCGAGCTTCTTGAGCTCCAGCAATGCCTTCTCCGCCCATTCCTCGTCCTTCATGACCACCGATTCGGTGATCTCCAGTTCCAGCATGGCAGGCTCGATGCCCGTCTCTTGGAGGATCGATGCGACCAGCTGCGGGAACTCCCGCATCCCGAACTGGTGGCCCGACACGTTGACCGCCATGCGCACGGCAGGCAGGCCCTCGTCCCGCCATACTTTGGCCTGCGCGCAGGCATTGCGCAATACCCACTCGCCGATCTCGATGATCATCCCGGTCTCTTCGGCGACGGGAATGAATTCGTCGGGTGAGACGGTGCCCAGCTCGGGGTTGTTCCAGCGCAGCAGCGCCTCCATGCCGGAAACCATGCTGGTGCGCACGTCGAACTGCGGCTGGAAAAATATCGAGAACTCGCCGCGCTGGAGCGCGCCGCGCATCTTGCCCTCGATCGCAAAGCGGTGCAGCGCGTCGGTCGTCATCGCCTCCTCGAAGTAAGCGAAGTTGCCGGCGCCGCGGCGCTTCGCAAAGTACATCGCGAGGTCGGCATTGCGCATCAGCGTGTGTCCGTCGGTGCCGTCGGCCGGATAGGTCGCGATGCCGACGCTCGGGGTGATCACCAGCGAGTAGTCGTCGAGCTGGATCGGCAGCTGCATCTGCTCGATCACGCGCGCAGCGACCAGCCCCGCATCGTCCGGCATGTGCAGGTTCGGCAGGATCGCGACGAACTCGTCGCCGCCCATGCGGGCGATGTGACCCGACAGCGGTCCCGGGCCGCTCAGCGGCGCCACCGTATCGCCATGGCGCAGCACCCGCCGCAGCCGGTCCGCAACCGCGCACAGCAGCTGGTCGCCGACGCCATGTCCCAGCGTGTCGTTGACGCGCTTGAAGTTGTCGAGGTCCATGTAGAGCACGGCCATGCTGCGCTCCTGCGTACGTGCCGCCTCGATCGCGCTGTCCAGGCACTCGAGCGCCTGCTGGCGGTTGGCGAGGCCGGTGAGCGGGTCGAAGTAGGCGAGCCGTACGATGCGGTGCTCGGCGCGCCACTTGCTGCCGAGGGAGATCGTCATCTGCCGGATCTCGTGCGGGTGAAACGGCTTCTGCAGGTACGATAGCTTGTCCTCCGGCGGGACCAGGCCGCCTATCGTGCCGGGATCGGTGTCCGAGTACGCGGTGCAGATCACAATCTCGACCGCCGGATCGAGGTCGCGGATGCACTTCGCCGCCCACACGCCATCCTTGCCCGGGGGCATGCGCATATCGAGGAACACGACGGCGAACGGCCTGCCTGCCGCCATCGCGGCGCGCACTGCCTCGACCGCCGATTCGGCATCCACGCAGAACTCCGGATCGAAGGCCGGCAGCATGTCCGGCGCAGGCGCAGCAGCGTCCGGCTCGTCGCCGTCGGTCTTGCTGAACAGGCGTGCGCGCAGCTTGCGGAACGCCGCAAGGTCCTTGCTTACGTCCGATTCCAGCAGAACCTGCCGATAGGCGTCGCGGACGTCGGATTCGTCATCGGCGACGAGTACCCTGATGGGCGATCGCTTGGTGTCTGTCACAGGTCTACCTCAGTTGCTGCTCATGCCATCGCCACGCTGTCACGCTTGCCCAGCGGCAGGACCAGGTGCATCGCGGCACCGTGCCCGGGACCGTCGCTGGATGCCCAGATGCGGCCTCCCAGCGACAGAATTGCGTTCGCGCACCAGTGCAGGCCGATGCCCTGATTGGTGTCGCGTGATTTGGTCGAGAATCCCTTCTCGAATACCCGCTCCAGGTGGTCGCGGGAAATGCCGACGCCGTCATCCTCGCAGCGCAGGTGCAGCGCATCGCTGCCATCGTCGCGGACGATCTCGGCGGCTACGCGGAACACGCCCCGGTCCTTGCCGGCGTCGCGGACAGCGTCGGCTGCGTTGATGATCAGGTTCTGCAGCACCATGCGCAGCACGGTACGCGCGACGCGCACGGCGCCGACCTTCTGCAGCGACTCGTCGGTCTCGATCGCGAGGCGCCTGCGGCTCGCGTCCGGCACGATCTCGAGCGACTGTTCGACGAGCTCGGGAAGGCGCACCGTCTCGAGCACGGCGCCATTCGAGCGCGAGACGCGCACCTGTTCGCTGAGCGAGGCGCGCATCAGCGATGCCTGGCGCTGCAGCGTCTCAACGTCGGCGCTCGCCTCGGCGACCATCGTCGACATCTCGGCGGCGCCGAGTTCGATGAACTCGACCAGTGCCGCACGCCGCTCGGGCGCGGCACCGGCTCCCGCCAGCTCCGCTGCCGCGAGCCGCATGTCCGCAGCCGGCGACTCGCGCAGCCGTCGCGCCAGCGCCTCGAGGCGTACGCCGAGCGGGGTGAGTGCATTGCCGAGGTTGTGCAGGACGCCCTTGGAGAGCTCGGCAAAGCCGGCCTGGAAGGACTGGTCGACGAGTTCGCTGCGCGTCTCGGCAAAGCGCTCGACCATGCGGTCGAACTCCGCTGCCAGCTGACCGAACTCGTCGCGGGACTTGAAATCCAGGCGATCGGGCAGGTCGGGGTTCTTGCCTATCGCCACCGCATGGCGGGTGACGCGGTCAAGCGGCGCGAGTACAAGCCGGTTCAGCAGCACCAGCATCAGGATCAGCACGACGATTGCGACGCCGACGATCGACAGCGATGCCACGCGCAGGGCGCTGCGGCCGTAGGCGGTCACCTCGCGCGGCACGTCGACGCGCAGCGTCAGCGCCGGCTGGTTGTAGATGTCGCGGAACGAGCCGAATACCTGGGTCACGCCGTCGGTCTCGACGAGACGGTCCTGCGTCCCGGCCTCCGGCTCATGCTGCGGCAGGATGCTGGTCTCGGTTTCGCGCTCCATGCGGCGGATCTTCGCCGGCGTCAGCAATCGCCCCATGATCGCCATACCCTGCGGTTCGCCCGCGCCCGAGCCGTCGAGGATCGGGCCGCTGACGAGCAGCATGATGCCGAGATTCGTGCGCACCAGCCCATGTGAGGTCTGCATCGAGCCCAGCGTCGCGCGCCAGGGCAGGTCCTCGCGCAGGGCGCCGTTGCGGCTGATGATCCCCTCCGGATCGAGCCCGGTATGCACGAGGTTCCCGGAGAACAGCAGCACGCGACCGTCGCGCCCGATGATCCAGATCGCATTGGCCTGGATTTCGTGCATCGCGGCCGGCGTGACATTGTGCGCCGGGAAGTCCGGCGCGTTGCCGCGGGCAAACTCGTACAGTTCGGACCAGTTGCCCCAGTCCATGACCTGGACTTCGAGCGTGCCGAGGTCGTGCTCGACGGCGTTGCGCACGCGGCTCATCGCGATCCTTGCGTTGCGCAGCTCGAGCTGCGTGAAACGCGGCATCACGACGGATTCCTCGATGAAAACCGTCACCGCGCCCATTACGAGCAGCAGCAGCGTCAGCAGGATGGTCACCTTCGGGCGCATTTTCATAGGCCCGCAGATTTAACAAAAACGCCGCTCTAATGTACGACGGGTTCGCAGTTTTCCGCACGGGAAGCGTGACCGGAAGCGCAGGCAGTGACCGCGGTCACAGTTATCGGACGGTGTTGCGCCCTGCTTCCTTGGCGGACTGCAGGCGCTCGCCGGCCTGCCCGACCAGCGCATCCCAGGCCTGCGACTGCGCCGGCACTGCGCTTGCGACCCCGACGCTGACGCTGATATAGCGCAGCACGGCGCAACGCGGATGGTGGATGTGCAGCTCGCGGACACGTTCGGCGACGGTACGCCCGAGCTGCAGCGCCTGGTCCTCGCTGAGACCGCTGGCAAACGCGAGGAAGCGGCCGCCTTCGAGGCGGGCGGCGGCGTCGCTCGCGCGACGCAGGCATCCCATGATGCAGTGCCCGACGCGACGGATCACCGAATCGCCGGCGCCGCGTCCGAACGTGGCGTTGTACAGCTCGAGGGCGTCGATGTCGATCGCGAAGACCGTCACGCTGTGCCGTTCCCGCTGTGCGATCGCCCAGTCGCGCTTCAGCAGCTCCTCGATGTATTGCCGCGTCAGCAGCCCGCTCAGCCGGTCCTCGCGCAGCAGGGCGATTCCCGGCACCGTCACCGGGGGCGCCGGAGGCGTGTCACGCTGCAGCCTGGGTTGGCGATAGTACGCGGCGAAATGACTGACGGCACCGTCGGCATCGCGCAGCGGCACGACGCTGAATTCATTCCGGAATTCGACCCCGTCACGGCGCAGGTTGCGCACCGTCGCCTCGCAGGCCTCGCCCCGCGCGAGCGCTTCGCGCAGCCGCTGCAGGGCCTCCTGGTCGCGGTGCTCGCCCTGCAGCAGCCGCAGGTTTCGGCCGACGAGGTCAGCCGCCGCGTACCCCGTCAGCGCCTCAAAGCCCGGATTGACGTAGACGACCGGCTGTCCGGCGTCGCGCGCATCGACCAGCGCAACCGGGACCGGTGAAGCATCGACGAGCCTGCGCAGCAGTTGCAGTTCGAGATCCACGTTCAGTCGTCCTCGGTGAGCACCAGCGGCGGCGGCACATTGAGCTCGGCGAGCCGCGCGATGGCGGCCGCCTGGCGCACGTCATCATCGGGCTGCGCCGGCCAGCTGCCGCGTCCGCGCAGGTGTACGAGCCGCGCCTGCGACGCGGGGTTGATCGCGTCCGGATCCAGCCGCTCGAGCAGCGAGAGGACCGCCGCCCGGTCATTGCACACCGGCAGCACATCGCAGCCTGCGAGGCCGGCGAGCCGCGCCCGTTCGGTCAGGTCGCCAAACGCCGCGGCGCCGGCCATCGTCAGGTCATCGGCAAAGACGCAGCCGTGAAAGCCGAGCTCACCGCGCAGTACACCCTTGAGCCAGCGCTGCGACAGGCTCGCCGGCAGCGCATCGACCTGGGGAAACACGACGTGCGCCGCCATGACGGCCGGCAGCAGGTTCGCGATCAGCACGCGATACGGGCGCAGGTCCGGTTCGAGGTCCGCGAGGCTGCGCCGGTCCACGGGCAGCGCCACGTGCGAATCGGCGGTAACCGCACCGTGACCGGGGAAATGCTTCGCGGTCGCAGCCATGCCCGCCTCGCGCATCCCCGCCATATAGGCCACCGCCAGCGCGCCGACCGCATCGGCATCGCGGTGCCAGGCGCGGTCGCCGATGATCTCGCTGACCCCGAAATCCAGGTCGACGCACGGCGCGAAGCTGAAGTCGACGCCGACGCTGCGCAGCTCCGCAGCCATCAGCCAGCCTGCCGTCTGCGCGAGTCCCAGCGCGCCGCGCGGATCGGCATCGTAGCGCCGGCCGATCGTGCGCACCGCGGGAAGCCGGGTGAAACCCTCGCGGAAGCGCTGCACCCGGCCACCCTCGTGATCGACCGCCACCAGCAGTGCCGGACTGCGCAGGCCGCGGATCGAGGCGGTCAGCGCGGCGAGCTGCGCGCGGTCCCGGTAATTGCGGCTGAACAGGATCACGCTGCCAACCAGCGGATGGCGCAGCACCGTGCGGTCCTCGGCCGACAGCTCGGTGCCCGCGATGTCGACCATGAGCGGCCCCAGGCTCATCGTCAGCAGCGCTCGAAGACTGCAATGGATTCGACGTGCGTCGTCTGCGGAAACATGTCCATGACCCCTGCGGCGAGCAGCCGGTAGCCCTGGGTCTCGACCAGGATTCCCGCATCTCGCGCCAAACTGCCCGGATGACAGGAAATATACACGATGCGCTGCGGGCTCCACGCGGCCATGCGCTGTACCGCCGCCAGCGCCCCCGCCCGGGGCGGGTCGAGGAGCACCCGCGCATAACGCTGCTCGGCCCACGCGCCCCAGGCCGCCGGTTCAAACAGGTTCTCGGTCGCGAAGCGGGCGTTGACGATGCCATTGGCCCCCGCGTTGGCTCGCGCCCCGTCGATCAGCGCCTTATCGCCCTCCACCCCCGTGACCTCGAGGACCCGGCGCGCCAGCGGCAGCGTGAAGTTTCCGAGTCCGCAGAACAGGTCGAGCACGGTATCGGCGGAACCCGCCTGCAGGTTATCGATCGCCGCAGCCACCATTGCCTCGTTGATGTCGCGATTGACCTGGACGAAGTCCAGCGGCCGGAAGCCGATCGAGACGGCCTCGCCATCGACCCTGTAGGACAGCCCCGCCGGCGCGGGATGCAGTGGGCGCACCGTATCCGGGCCGCCGTCCTGCAGAAAGATCTGCACGCCAAGGCGCTCCCCGAAGGCAGCAAGCAGCACGTCGTCCGCCTCGCTCGGCCGCTGCATGACACGGAACACGAGCGCGACCTGGGCGTCGCCGACCGATACCTCGACCTGCGGCAGCGTGTCGCGGATAGACAGCGTCCCCACCAGCGCCGCGAGCTCCGCCGGCAGCGTGCGCAGCGCCGGCACCAGCACCTCGCAGGCCCGCAGATCGGCGAGATAGGGCTTGTCGCGCTCGCGAAATCCCGCCAGCACCCGCCCCTTCTTGTGTACGTAGCGTACGCCGAGGCGCGCACGCCGCCGGTAGCCCCACTGCGGGCCCTGCAGTGGATCGAGAATGTGCAGGGGGCGCACCTTGCCGATGCGCGCGAGGTCCTCGAGGAGCTGGTGCTGTTTGGCGGCGAGCTGCGCCGGTCCCGACAGGTGTTGCAGCGAACAGCCGCCGCAGACGCCGAAATGGGCGCAGCGAGGTTCGACGCGGTCCGGCGACGCGGACAGGATCCCGACGAGCTGCGCCTCATCGAGCTGACGGCGGCGGCGCAGTATCCGCAGCCGTACCCGCTCGCCGGGCAGCGCACCGGCGACGAAGACGACCTTGCCGTCGATGCGGGCGATGCCGCGGCCGTCGTGCGCGAGCGCGACGACGTCCGCGTCGAGCTCGGGCAGCGCCGCTACGGGGCTGGCCATGCGGCGGATGCTGGGCGTTTCATCTTGCGGCCAGCATCAGGTCCTTCATGTCACGCACCGCCCGGGCGAGCCCATCGAACACCGCCCGCGCGATGATCGCGTGCCCGATGTTCAGCTCGACGATCTCGGGGATGGCCGCGATGGGCCCGACGTTGTGATAGTGCAGGCCGTGCCCGGCATTGACGGTCAGGCCAAGCGAGGCGGCAAGCCTCGCGCCATTGACGAGACGATCGAACTCGCGGGCACGCGCGGCGCCGCTGGCCTCCGCGTAGGCGCCCGTGTGCAGCTCGATCACGGGCGCACCGACGCGCCGCGAGGCCTCGATCTGCGCCGGATCCGGGTCGATGAACAGCG
>Ga0302279_10002608_pt1 | contig 23558 bp, 22 predicted proteins | sample III_Bog_N3_3_FD_194541 | JGI IMG/M metagenome (GOLD analysis project Ga0302279, IMG submission 194541) | Peat permafrost microbial communities from Stordalen Mire near Abisko, Sweden - III_Bog_N3_3 | ecosystem: Environmental > Terrestrial > Soil > Wetlands > Peat | place: Sweden: Abisko...
TCGTCGGCCAGGCGCCGGCATCCGGCCTCCGTGGAGAGGTCGGCCGGGATCCCGATGCAGGTCCCCTTCCGGGAGAGCTCGGCCGCGACCTCGGCCACCATCTCGGCCTTGCGGGCGGAAATGTAGACCGTGGCCCCGGCGTCCACGAAGCCTTCGGCGATCATTCTGCCGATACCGCGCGTGCCCCCGGTGACGAGGGCCGTCTTGCCTGCGATGTCGAAGAGGTCCGAGGCGCTCATCGCTCCATTGTGCCCGTCGCTGTCACGGCGCGGCCAGTGCCAGTGCCAGCGCGCTGCGCACCAGCACGCTGGCCCCGACCCGCAGGGACTCGTCCTCCACCAGGAAGGTCGGGCTGTGGTGCGTCCCGCTCGAGCCGTCCGCCGCACCGCCGCCGACGAAGAAGTAGCAGCCCGGCAGGTGGCGCAGGAACTCGCTGACGTCGTCACTGGGCGACACCGGCGGCATCCGGAAGACCTGGTCGGGGCCGAGCACGACACTCGCCTCCGCCTCGACCAGGGCGGTGGCCTCGGCGTCGTTGACCACGGCGCGGGTGTGCTCGGGGACCTCCAACTCCACGTGGACGCCCTGGTCGTCGCCCACCTGGTCGCACAGGTCCTGCAGGCGTACCAGAGCTTCCTCGTGCTGGGCCTCGGTGAAGGTGCGCAGCGTGCCGGTGACCCGGGCCGAGGTCGGCACCACGTTCACCGCGGTGCCGGCGTGGATGGTGCCGGCCGTGCAGACGCAATCAGTCTCCTCGTAGCGCAGCCCCGAGGCCACGTCGCCCAGCCGGGCCACCAGCTCCGCCGTGGCCCGGATCACGTCACCCTGGGCCGAGGGCATGGCCCCGTGCCCCCCCGGGCCCGTCAGCGTGATGCGCAACGCGCTCGCCTCTGACATGGCGACGCCGGCGCGCAGGGCCACGAATCCCGCCGGCAGTTGGGAGGTGACGTGGAACCCCACCAGGCGTGAGCCCTCCATGGCCGTCAGCGCACCGCCCTCCAGCATCGCCTTGGCCCCGCAGAGCGCCTCCTCCGCCGGTTGGAAGAGGAAGATGTAGCGGCCCGGCAGGTCGTCCCGCCGCGCCGCCAGCAGCGACGCCGCGCCGAGCATGGAGGCCACGTGCACGTCGTGGCCGCAGGCGTGCATGACCCCCTCGACTTCGGAGTGGACGCGGCGTGCCTCGTCCTCTTGGACCGGGAGGCCGTCGATGTCGCCCCGCAGGACGACGCTGCGCCCCGGTCGGCCGCCCTCCATGGTGAAGATGCCGCCGGTCTCGGTGGTCCGGAGGGTCTCGGCGATCCCGAGCGAGGCCATGTGCTGGCGGATCATGGCCGTCGTCTCGTGCTCGGCGAAGGCGAGTTCGGGTCGGCGGTGCAGCGTGTGCCGCCGGTCGACCATGTCGTCGAACACGGCGTCGGCCGGGGCCGGGCCGAACAGGTCCCTCACATCACCGGCTCAGGAGATCGCGGGCGATATGGGTGACCTGGATCTCGTCGGTGCCGGCGTAGATCTGGAACACCTTGGCGTCGCGGGCCAGCTGCTCCACCCGGAACTCCGACATGTACCCGTTGCCACCGAACAGCTGGACCGCCTCCATGGCGACCTCCGAGGCGGCCTGGGCCGAGTACAGCTTCATGGCCGAGGCCTCGGCCAGCGTCAGGGTCTTGCCCGCCGAGCTCATCTCAATGTGCCGGAACACCAGGTTCTCCACGTTGAGGCGGGCGATCTCCATGCGGGCCAGTTTGAGCTGAATCAACTGGAATTCGGCGATGGGCCGCTCCCACAGAAGTCGGTCCTTGGCGTACTGCACCGAGAGCTTCAGGCACTCTTCGATCAAGCCGAGTGACATGGCGGCCACGCCGGCCCGCTCGGTCACGAAGTTCCCCTTGGCGCTGTCGCGCCCCTCGTTCCCGCCCTTGCCCTCCGTCTCGCCGAGGAGGCGGTCCTTGCCGACCCGGACATCGGTGAGGAAGAGCTCGCCGGTCGGCGACGAATGCAGGCCCATCTTCCGGAACGGCTTGGACTGCACGAGCCCGGGCATGCCGCGGTCGAGGATGAAGGTGAGGACCGGGCGCTGGCGCAGCGGTGTGTCGCCGCCATCGTCGAGCTTGGCGTAGAAGACGATCGTGTCGGCGTAGGGACCGTTGGTGATGAACGTCTTGTTCCCGTTGAGCACGTACTCGTCGCCGTCGCGCTGGGCCGAGGACTTCATGCCGCCCAGGGCGTCGGAGCCGGAGTCGGGCTCGGTGATGGCCCAGGCCCCGACCTTGTCCAGCGTCATGAGGTCGAGGCCCCATCGCTCCATCTGGGCCGGGGTGCCACCCTTCATGATGGTGCCGCCGGCCAGGCCCGTGCTGACCCCGAGCGCCGTGACGATGCCGGGGCAGTAGTGGCACAGCTCAATGATGGGGATCAACGTCATGGCTGCGTTGCCGCCGCTCTCGGCGCGTTCCGGCGCGGCCGCACCCGAGGCCTTGCGGTCGAGGGCCCGCTTGAAGGAGTCCCGGGCCAGGGTGTCGAGCCCGAAGGTGCGGTAGAGCTTGCGGATCACCTCGTAGGGCGGGGTGTCCCCGTGCTCGAGCTCCTCGACGTTCGGTTTGACCTCTTCTTCGACGAACCGCCGTACCGCATCGCGGATCGCCAGTTGCTCTTCCGACCACTCGAACATGTGGTGCCTCCCTACGCCCCTCGAGGACCCCCGACGCGCCGACCCTACCGGTCGGCCCTAGGCGTCGGCGATCTTCCGCAGTGTGTTGCTGTCGGTGTGGATCACCTCTTCGGGCAGCCGGGCATGCTTGATCACCGTCGTCTCCGTGTAGGTGAATTCGTTCTCCACGCTGGTGTCGATCGTCACCTCGTAACGGATGGCCTGGGCGTTCTTGTCCAGCCAGTTGTTGGAGAGGATCCCGTAGGTCTGGCTGCCCACACTGGCGTGCAGCGTGTACTTGGTGTCGTCGGCCCCGACCACGGCACCGGCGACAATGGCGGATCCCCGTGGGATCAGGAAGCAGCGCACCACCTCGCTGTCACGGGCGTCCCACATCCAGTAGCCGACTTCGGTGTGGAACGGGCTGTCCTCGTCGCCGCGCCAGGCCGCCATGCGGTAGTCGAGGCCGTAGAGCACCTGGCTGCCGTTCTCCACGGGGCCGAAGGGCTTGAAGTCGATGTGCTCGCGGTAGGGGGTCAGGCCGATCTTCCCGTCCTGATTGGCGTAGGCGACATCCTCGCCCTTCTCGCCCTCCCAGACTCCCGCCAGACGGGCCAGTGGGCCCCATTCGGATCCTGCGCTCAACGGTCTTCCTCCTGAGTTGTGTGCGTCGTGCTCCACCTTAGGAGGTCTGTCCGGGCGCCGTCTCTAGACGGTCGGCACCTCGAGGTTCGGCTCCGCCAGCGCTGCCGTGGGACCAGGGCGTCCGGGCCGGCGGCGCTGTGTTCCTCGGGCGCTCTCGGAGTGGCGCTGGGTCCGGGAGACGACGATGCGGCTGGCCACCAGGAGGAGCAGCACAATGACGACCAGGATCAGCGCGGCGTCGTAGGACAGGTAGTGCTTCTGCACTGAAGGGTCGTTGTAGTACTGGAACACGACGTAGGTGAGATACGGGAACTGGGCGTGCGTCAACTGGTGCGGCAGGGTGTTGGAGAATCCGGCGGTGTAGATGAGTGGTGCCGTCTCACCGCAGGCGATGGCCAGCGCGAGCAGAAGGCCGGTGACGATGCCGGGCAATGCGCTCTTGAGGACCACTTTGCGCAGCCCGTACGCGGCCGACATCCCGAGCGCTTCCGCCCCCTCGCGATACCCGGTCGGCACCTGGCGTAGGGAGTTCTCTGTCGTCTTGGCGATATAGGGGATGACCATGATGGAGAGGATGATCAGGGCCGACAACAGTGAGAAGCCCCAGTGGAGGCCGACCACCAGTGCCACGTACCCCACGTAGCCCAGCACAATGGAGGGGAACCCCGACAGAATGTCGGAGGCGGTGCGCAACGGGCCGCTCAATTTGCCGCTCGCCTTGTGCGGCAGGGCGAACTCGGCCAGGTGGATGCCCGCCAGCACGCCGATGGTGCCGGCAATGATGAAGACGCCGACCATGAGGATCAACGTGCCCAGGATCTGGTCCCGCAGCCCGCCACCTTCGGGGGTGAGTTGCGTCCAGAGCACGCTCCATTTCCAGTGGCTCCAGGCCCGGCCCAGCACGCCGATCAGCAGCCAGGCTGCCGGTGCCATGATCAGCACCAGGGCCAGGTAGGTCAAGCCCCGCCAGGCGAGGGTCGAGACGCGCCGACGTCGCGTCGACGGGCCGGCTGCCAGCGAGGTCATCAGGCGCCCCCGACCGGTGCCCCGGTCCGGCTGGTCCGGTTGATGATGAGCCGGGCCAGGAGGTTCACGCCGACCGAAATCACAGCCAGGACGAGGGCGAGCTCGGCCAGGGTGGCCACGGCGAAGCCGGTCCCGTCGGTGAGGGCGCCGTCGAGCTGGGTGAGGATGGTGGCGGCCACGGTGGTGAAGGGCAGGTAGGCCGTCGGGGGGATGTGGAGAACGGCGCCACCGATCATGGCGACGGCGATGGTCTCCCCTAGCGCGCGGCCGAGGCCGAGCACCGTGGCGCCGATGATGCCCGAGCGCACCCAGGGCAGGGTCACCTTGTTGGCCACTTCCCAGTCGGTCATGCCCAGCGCGGAGGCCCCTTCTTTGGGCAACGGCGGCACTTGCTGGAACAGATCACGGGTCGTCGACGCAATGATCGGGACGATCATCAGCGCCAGCACGATGCCCGCTGACATGAGGCCCTCACCGCCTCCGACCGGGTTGCGGAAGTACTGCAGGACCGGGACGTCGGGCATGTGGTCGGCGATGATCGGATAGACGTGGTGGGCCAGCCAGGGTCCGAAGGTCAATATGCCCCAGAGGCCGATGACCACGCTGGGGATGCCGGCCAGGATCTCGATGGTGAACCCGAGCGGTCGCGAGATCCAACCCGGGAGGCGCTCCGTGAGGGCGAAGGCCGCCCCGATGGAGAGCGGCACTGCGATGACGATGGCGATGAGCGACGAGGCGATGGTGCCCCAGATGATCGCCCAGGCGCCGAATTGGGCACCCATGGGATGGGCCACGCCGTCGGTGTGGACCACGGCGCCGTAGCCGCTGCCGTAGGTCCAGTTGCGGCCGTAGAGGAAGTACCACCCGTTGACCCGGACGGCCGGCCACGCCTTCACCGCCAGAACTGAGACGGCGAACGCCAGGGCGGCCAGGGGGAGAACGACGGCGATCCACGCCGACCCCCTCCACGCGTGCTCCTCGTTCCGGCGGAAGAAGTCCAGTACCCGCCTGGGCGCGGAGGGCTTCCCCATTGACTCCGCGTGCGGTGTGGCGGGGACGCGCCCCGCCACACCGCCGACGGATGTCATCTACTTGATTTTCAGGATCTGCTTGATCGACTGTGCCGCGACCTTGGTCGGGAGCGGCTGGAAGTCGACCTGGGCCAGGTACGACGTGGCGGACCCGTACTTGGGGCTGACGGCCCACTCCAGGACCGAGCGCACGTTCTTGGCCGTCGACGAGGACTGCTGGTTCGTCGACACGATGGCGTACTCGTAGTTGATGATCGGGTAGCCGCCGGGAGCGGGACCGTAGATCATGGAGATGGTGCCGTTGGCCGGGGTCTTCTTCACGAAGGCCGCCGCCTCAGCGTTGATGGACGTGGCGCTCGGGAGCACGTACTGGCCCTTGCCGTTCTGCAGCGAGGCATAGCCGAGGCCGGCCTGGAGGGCCTGGGTCTGGTAGCTGATGCCCACGTAGGCGATGCAGCCGACCGTGGCCTTGCAGCCCGCCACCATGCCCGAGTTGCCCGTCTCACCGAGCGCACCGGGTGCGTTGGGCCACGGGACCGTGGTGTTGTAGCTGATCTTGGTGCCCCAACCGCTCGGGTCGGCCTTCGAAAGGTAGCTCGTGAACAAGAACGTGTCACCACTGCTGTCCGAGCGGTGCAGTGTCACGATCGGTGTGGCCGGAAGCTTCACGCCGGGGTTCAGGCTGGCAATCTGCGAGGCGTTCCAACTCGTGATCGTTCCCTGGTAGATCGCCGAAATGACTTTGCCACTCAGCTTCAGGTGTGCCGTGACGCCCGGAACGTTGTAGGTGATCAGCTGCGCCGAAATGGCCAGCGGGATGTTCATCAGGTCCGGGTTTGATGTCGTCACGCTGGGTGCCAGGTAGGCGTCGGAGGCGCCGATGTCGATGGTGCCGTTCTCCGCCTCGGAGATGCCGGTACCGGACCCGGTCCCGGCCGTCTGAATGCTGGTGCTCGAGAACTTCTCGTTGTACCCGCTGGCCCACAGGTTGAAGAGCGGGTACAGCAGCGTGCTGCCCGTCTCCGTCACCGAGCCTCCGGAGGGCTTCTCCACGGTGTTCAGTGTCACCTTGGCGGCCGAGGCCGCCGTGGCGAATCCGAACGCCGCCGAGCCCAGCGCCAGTCCGGACGCCATGGCGACGAGCACTCCTCGCTTGAGTCGTGCCGCGCGCATCGAGGTCTTCACAGATTTTCTCCCTTGTGTTGGTGTTGGTGTTGGTGTGGTTTGTTGCTTGCTCTGGGTCTGGTTCGGTCTCTTGGTGTCGCGAACAAGAAGCGTGGATCGGAGCAGCTGTGCTAGCCCATCCGTCCAGTGACGTAGCGTTCGGTGTCCGGATGCGACGGTCTGTTGAACAGATCGTCCGTCGCTCCGTACTCGACGAGCGCCCCCTGGTAGAAGAACATGGTCTGGTGCGAGACCCGCATGGCCTGGCCGAGGTTGTGTGTCACCACGATCAAGGTCAGCGCGGGGGCCAGCGTCTTGAGCAACGCCTCAATGGCCTCGGTCGTCACGGGGTCGAGGGACGAGGTCGGCTCGTCGAGCAACAGGACCTCGGGCCCGACGGCAAGGGCGCGCGCCAGGCACAACAACTGCTGCTGGCCGCCCGACAGCCGGAAGGGCGAATCATTGAGCCGGTCCTTTACTGCGTCCCACAGCCCGACTTCGGTGAGACGGCGTTCACACACGACGTCGAGTTGCTTGCCCTTGGCGATCCGGTGCGCCTTGACGCCGGCCACCACGTTGTCCTTGATCGACATCGGGAACGGGTTCGGCCGCTGGAACAGCATGCCCACGCGCCGGCGCAGTGTCAGGAGGTCGACCTGCTGTGCCCACAGGCTCTCGTCGTCGAGCGTGACGTCTCCCTGTCGCGTGAACCCGGGCACGCGGTCGTTCATGCGGTTGAGCGTGCGCAGGAAGGTGGACTTGCCTGAACCGGTCGGCCCGATCAGCGCGGTGATGGAACCACGCTTCAGGTCCACGTTCACGTCGTTGAGGACCATCCGGCCCGAGAAGCCGAGACACAGGTCGACCGAGCGCATTACGCACTCAGGTCGGGAGGCGTCCGGATCGAGTGCTTGCAGCGCCCTGTCGACATCGGACCGAACCTCGGTCGTCACTGGATTGGGATTTACCTGGGTGATCTCTCCGTCGGCCACTACCAGGACCGTAGCGAGGCAAGGTGAACGTGGAGCAACAGGAGCGCTATCGCGAGGTGAACACTTGGTTAGTTCACGTTGTCCCTGCTCAGCTTGCGACCAGCAGGGCGTGCGTCAGGCCCGCAACGCGCCCGTTTCCCGATTCTGCGTGGCCAGGGCCTCCTCGTGGGACGTGGCGATGGCCATCACGATGCCGGGTGCCCAGGCGATCACGGCCAGGCAGGCCAATGCCGCAGGGATCGACAACACCAAGCCCGTTCCGGTCGAGAACAGCGCCGCGATGCCGGCCGCCACGCTCAGGATCCAGGCCAGCATGAAGGCGAGCCACCAGTGCAGCACCCGGGCCCGCTGCGGATGTCCGGGCGGCAGGCAGTCCCGCACCGCGCCGTAGGGCATCCAGAGGTTGACGACCGGCACGAACCAACACCCCACGCCCCAGGCGGGTGAGTACCGGGACGGGATGCCGAGGGCACGGCCGGCCGAGGCGGCCTTGTGCTGCCACATGCACGCGATGATCACCGCCGCGATCGTGAGCAGCCCGACGAGCAGGCCGATCGGTGCCAACGAGTTGCCCGGGGCGTGGTACGGCGGTGGCGTGATGTTGTGTTGCGCGTCGTGGAAATCGATGCGGAACTGATGGCCGGCGGACCGCAGCTGGTCGGTGTTCGCCCGCTGCAGCACGAGGCCGACCAAGAAGTAGACGCCCGGCATCGCCACGGCGAAGCGTGCGACCGGCACCCTGCGGCGCTCGTCGTCCACCTGTTGTGTCACGTTGAAGGTGTTGAGACGTTCCGACGCCGCGGCCCACGGCGCCACTTCTGCAGGCGGTCCCGATGGCGCCGCGGCACCCGCCCAGGTCGGCGGTGGCGGCGGATGCTGGGGGAGCACGGTCGCCTCGGTCCAGGCGTAGCCGTCCCACCAACGCTGGCCCGGACCACCGGCCGGGTCGGGGTACCACCCCGGTGGCGCGCCGGGGTAGCCGGTGTGCTCGCTCATCCACCCATCCTGCCAAAGCTGGAGAGTCGTTCCGGACAAGCCCGGGGCCGCCCCTGCTCAGCTGTCGATGGCTGCCCGGAGTTCAGCGAGCCGTGAGCGGTTCAGTGAGTACCAGACCCACTTGCCGCGCCGGTCGCCTTGGACCAGGCCGGCTTCGCTCAGAATCTTGAGGTGGTGCGAAACGGTGGGCTGACTCCTGGCCAAGGGCTCGACGAAGTCACAGACGCAGACCTCTCCTTCCGGTGAGGCAGCCAACATGGAGAGCACCCGGAGCCGGACGGGATCGGCCAGCGCGCTGAATCCGCTGGCCAGCTCCGCCGCAGCCACACTGTCGAGGGGCGCGGCCAACACCGAGGCACAGCACTCTGTCGGGCGGGTCTTCGTCGCAACTGCCTGCTTGCCCATGGGGCCCCTTCACATCACATTGACATTTGTCGATACATCGTCAATAGTGGATACATCGACCGATATCAATGCTAACAGGAGGGGACATGTCGAGGGTCCAACTCGCACTGAACGTCAGCGACATTGACGAAGCCGTTGCGTTCTACACCAAGCTCTTCGGAGTCGAGCCGGCCAAGCGCCAGGCGGGCTACGCCAACTTCGCCGTCGCCGACCCGCCGCTCAAGCTCGTCTTGATGGAGGACGCGACCGCACGCGGCAACGGCGTCGCCGGTGCGCTCAACCACCTCGGCGTCGAGGTGCAGACCCCCGACGATGTCGTGGCGGCCACGAGCCGCCTGAGCGACACGGGGCTGGAGACCGAGGTCGAGGAGCAGACGACCTGTTGCTATGCCGTGCAGGACAAGGTCTGGGTCAGCGACCCCGATGGTGCTCCGTGGGAGGTCTACACCGTCCTGGCCGACGCATCGGCCGAGACGGGCATTGCCGGCGACGGGTCCTGCTGTATCCCCGAGTCCGTCGGCAGCGCGCCCTTGGCGCTCGGCGCGACCCGAGCCGGTTCCTCCTCCTGCTGCTGAAAGACCCGGACGAGGGGGGGACAGACCATTGAGGGACACCGTCTTGTGGCGGCGCCTGCTCGCCGAATTCCTGGGCAGCGCCTTCTTGGCTGCTGCCGTCATCGGCTCGGGCATCGCGGCAGAGAATCTCTCGCCGGGCAATATCGGCCTCCAGCTCTTCGAGAACGCGGCGGCCACGGCGACCGGGCTCTTCGCCATCATCTTGATGTTCGGGCCGATTTCCGGCGGGCACTTCAACCCCATCGTCTCCTTCGTCGACGCCGCGTTCGGGGGCCTCAAGTGGAAGGACGCCGCCGCGTACCTGCCCTTCCAGACACTCGGCTGCATCGGCGGAGCGATCCTCGCCAACGTCATGTTCTCCGAGGCCGCCATCTCCGTCTCGACCAAGCACCGGGCTTCGGGTCCCCACTGGCTCTCCGAAGTCGTGGCCACGGTCGGCCTGATCCTGGTCATTTTCGCTCTCGCCCGAACGGGGCGATCCCACCTCGCCCCTGCCGCGGTCGGCGCCTACATCGGTGCGGCGTACTTCTTCACCAGCTCGACCAGCTTCGCCAATCCGGCCATCACGGTCGGGCGCATGTTCTCCAACACATTCGCGGGCATCGCCCCATCCTCGGTCCCCAACTTCATTTCGGCCCAGATCGTCGGTGGTGTCGTTGCCTTCGGGCTCATCAAGGGGCTGTATCCGGGCATGACCAGAGCCGAAGCGGCCGACGTCATCGAACCGCACCTGCGCGGTGAGACCGACCTCGAGACGCAGTGAATCTCCGCACGCCCGGAGTCGGACCCTCGACGCATCCCCGAAAGGATGACCATGCACCTCGTTGCCATCGGCGGCAGTGACGCCGGTATCAGCGCCGCGCTGCGGGCGCGCGAGATCGATCCGACCACCGATGTCACCGTGGTCGTCGCCGACGCCTATCCCAACTTCTCCATCTGCGGCATCCCCTACTACGTGTCCGGCGAGGTCACCCATTGGCGGAACCTGGCCCATCGCACCCTCGACGACCTCGAGGCCACCGGGATGCACGTCCGCCTCAATACCGTGGCCACCAGCATCGACGTCGGCGGCCACCGCCTGCACGTGGTCGACGAGGGAGGCCGCGAGAGCGAAATCAGCTATGACCAGCTGGTGGTGGGGACCGGAGCTGTCTCCGCCCGCCCACCCATCGACGGCCTGGTCGGTCCAGGGGCGCTCGGTCCCGCCGACGGGGTCCATCTGCTCCACTCCATGGGCGACACCTTCGACCTGGTGCGCACGCTCGAGGAGGAGCAACCGGCCAGCGCGGTGATCGTCGGTGCCGGCTACATCGGGCTCGAAATGGCCGAGGGCCTGCGTGCCCGTGGCCTTGCCGTCACCCAGTTCGAGCAACTTCCCGAGGTGCTCCCGACCGTCGACCCCAGCCTGGGCGCCCTGGTCAACGCCGAACTGGCGGGTCACGGCGTCGACGTGCGGACCAACACGACGGTCAAGCGGATCTCCCGGGCGCCGCAGGGCGTAGCCGGTCGGTTCCGGATCGACGCCGTCGGGTCGTCGAACGCCGAGCTCACGACCTTCGCCGACATGGTGTTGGTCGTGGTGGGCGTCCGACCTGACACCTCGCTCGCCGCAGCCGCGGGGGCGGAACTCGGGGCCGCCGGTGCCATCAGCGTGGACCGGGGGATGCGCACCAACCTCCCTGGCGTCTACGCCGCCGGTGACTGTGTCGTCACGCACCACCGGCTGATGGGCCTCACCTACCTCCCACTCGGAACCACGGCGCACAAACAGGGCCGGGTGGCCGGCGAGAACGCCATCGGTGGGAGCAGAGAGTTCGCCGGCAGCCTCGGGACCCAGGTCGTGAAGGTCTTCGACATGGTCGCGGCGCGCACGGGTCTGCGCGAGCACGAGGCGATCGCCGCTGGTTTCGATCCCGTCACGGTCGAGTTCGAGGCCGACGACCACAAGGCGTACTACCCCGGGAGTCACCGCATCCGGATGCGCTACACCGGGGAGCGCAGCACCGGCCGGCTCCTCGGCGTCCAGCTCTTCGGCCACCGCCACGCAGAGGTGGCCAAGCGCATCGACATTGCGGCCACGGCCATCTTCAACGACATGTCCGTGGACGCCATGAGTGAGCTCGATCTCTCGTACACCCCACCGCTGGGCAGTCCCTGGGATGCGGTGCAGATGGGGGCGCAGGCCTGGGTGCGCGCGCAGGGACCCACCGATACCTGAGGGTGCTACAGCAGGATTTCGGCCATCTCCGTCAGCGCCGCAATATGTGCGTCCGTCGTCGGCAGGTCGGCGTGCATCGTGTTGAGGGACAGGTGGCTGGCCCCGGCCGCCTGCCAGCGACGTGCGTGCTCGGCGATTTTGTCGTGGTCGCGCACGGAGTACTCGAGTCTGCCCTCGAATTGCAGGTTCGACACGTCGCGGCCCACCTCGGCCGCACCCTCGTGGATGTGCTCGAGGGCGGCTTCCAAACCGCCGCCGGGCCGGACCATCGGGAACCAGCCGTCGGCGATCCGTCCCACCCGCCGCAGCGCAGCCGGGGCGTGACCGCCGATCCAAATGGGGATCGGTCGTTGCAACGGTGGGGGGGCGATCCCGGACGCCCTGATGTGGTGGTACCGGCCGTCGATCGTGACGCTCCATTCGGTCCACAGCGCGCGCAGCACGACGACTTGTTCCTCCAGAACGGCGGCCCGCTCCTCGAAGGGCATGCCGAGTGCGTCGTATTCGAGCTTGTTCCAACCGATGCCGAGGCCCAGCCGGAAGCGCCCGCCGCAGAGCAGGTCGAGTTCCGCCGCCTGCTTGGCCAGCAACGCGGTCTGGCGTTGCGGCCCGATGAGGATGGACGTGGCGAAGGCCAGGTCGGTGAAGCCGGCGAGGTAGGCGAACATCAGGAGCGGCTCGCGGAAGGTGGTGTCGATGGTGTACGGCCCGCCGAGGTCCCCGAGCACAGCGGTGTCACCGCCGAGGACGTGGTCGTACGCCGCCAGGTGGGTGTAGCCCAGGTCCGCCACGGCCTGCCCGATGGCGCGCACGGCACCTCGGTCACCGCCCGCTTCGGCCTGGGGAAAGATGACGCCGATGTCCATGGCAGCAGTCTGCCCCCTGTAGCCACACCGCTGCAGGCCGGCCGCCTGCCGCCCCGGCCCGGCGGCGGACCGCTCCGGATAACTTGAGCCAATGAAACTGCGCATCTTCGTGGAACCCCAGCAGGGCGCTTCGTACGGGCAACAGCTGCAGATGGCGCAGGCCTCCGAGTCCGCCGGCTTCGACGCCTTCTTCCGCTCCGACCACTTCTTGGCCATGGGCGGAGACGGCCTGCCCGGGCCCACCGACGCCTGGTTGACGTTGGCCGGCATCGCCCGCGAGACCGACCGGATCCGGTTGGGCACCATGGTGACCTCGGCCACGTTCCGCCTGCCCGGACTGCTGGCCATCCAAGTGGCCCAGGTGGACGACATGAGCGGCGGGCGCGCCGAGCTCGGCCTCGGCGCCGGCTGGTTCGACGCCGAGCACACCGCCCACGGCGTGCCGTTCCAGCCCCTCGGTGAGCGTTTCGAACGGTTGGAGGAGCAGCTCGCCATCATCACGGGGTTCTGGGACGTGCCGCTCGGCGAGACATTCGACTTCGAGGGGCGGCACTATCAATTGAAGGACAGCCCGGGTCTGCCCAAGCCCGTGCAGCAGCCGCATCCGCCACTCATCGTCGGCGGCGGCGGGCCGAGGCGGACGCCCCGCCTGGCCGCCACCTTCGCGGCCGAGTTCAACCTCCCCTTCTCGTCGCTCGCCGACACCGAGGCGCAGTTCGGCCGCGTGCGCGCCGCCTGCGTGGCGAGGGGGCGCGACCCCGGGACTTTGCGGCTGTCGGCGGCCCAGACCGTCTGTTGCGGTGCCAACGAGGCCGAGGTGGAGCGACGGGCCGCCAACATCGGCCGGAAGGCAGACGAGCTGCGCGCCCACGGCGTGGCCGGCACACCCGACGAGGTCGTGGCCCGGCTGCAGGAGTTCGCCGCCGTCGGGGCCGAGTCGATCTACCTCCAGGTGCTCGATCTGGACGACCTCGAGCACATAGAGCTGCTGTCCGAGGAAGTGCTCCCCCGGGTCTCGTGACAGGGCTGGCGCAGGCCTCGCCAAGGGGAGAGTGACATGACCATCACGAGCCGTGGGGCGGTGGCCCCTTCCGGTGATGACCCCGGGACGTCGGACGGCATGCACCCGACGCCGACCACAGTGCCCGATGCCGCGGCACTCGACGTGGTCGTCGACGAGGTCGCCGACCACGCCACCGTGTGGGCCCGGACCGGCGCGTCGGCGCGCGCCGATCTCCTGCAGCAGGTCATCACCGACACCATGGCCGTGGCGGACGAATGGCTGGCGGCCGCCTGCGAGGCCAAGGGATTGACGCCGGGCACGACCGAAGCGGGGGAGGAGCTCTTCACCGGCATCGGGACCTTCGTGCGCATGGCGCGTCTGTTGCGCGACGCGCTGCGTGACATCGCCAAGGACGGCAAGCCGGCCTTCGCCGGGCCGGTGCGCGAGACCCCCGACGGTCGTCTGCGGGTCCAGATCTTCCCGGCCAATGCCTTCGACCGGATCACCTTCCCCCAGACGACGGCCGAGATCTACATGCAGCCCGGCGTCACCCGCGACACGCTCGTCGCCGGGCAGGCCGCCGCCTATGCCGATCCCCTTGCCCATGCCGGCACGGCGCTCGTCCTCGCCGCCGGCAATGTGGCTTCCCTCGGGCCGCGCGATGCCCTCTCCAAGCTCTTCGTGGAGGGCAAGGTCGTCGTGATGAAGGCCAATCCCGTCAATGACTACCTGGTGCCGTACTGGCGTCGCGCCCTGGCCTCGCTGCTCGGGGCCGGCGTGCTGCGCATCGTCGACGGCGGCGCGGCGGTCGGGCAGTACCTGACCGGGCATGCCCGCATAGACGAGGTGCACATCACGGGTTCGGACAAGACATACGACGCCGTCGTCTTCGGCACCGGCCCCGAAGGGGTCCGGCGGAAGGAGGCTGACGAGCCCGTCTTGCGCAAGACCGTCACGGCCGAACTCGGCAATGTCTCACCCGTGATCGTGGTGCCGGGCAAGTGGTCGATACCTGAGCTGCTCTACCAGGCTGAGCACGTGGCGACCATGCTGGTCAACAACGCCGGATTCAATTGCGTCTCGGCCCGTCTGGTGGTGACGCACGCCGCCTGGCCGCAGCGCGACGCCTTCCTCGGTGCGTTGACGCAGACCCTGGTCGGGATCAAGACGCGTCGGGCCTACTACCCAGGTGCCGCCGATCGGCGAAACGCCTTCATCGGCGCCCACCCCGAGGCCGAGGAGTACGGCAACGGGCCGGACGACGCGCTGCCGTGGACGTTCATCCGGGGCGTGGCCCCGGGGCAGACGGGGGACATCTGCTTCAACGTGGAATCGTTCTGTGGGGAGCTGGCCGAGACGGCGCTGACCGCCCCTTCGCCGGCGGCCTTCGTCGACGCCGCCACGGCATTCTGCAACGACGTCGTCTGGGGCACTCTGGGAGCGACCATCATCGTCAGCCCTGCCTCCATGAAGGATCCCGATGTGGCCGAGAGCGTCGACCGGGCGGTGGCCGACCTGCACTACGGCTCAATCGGTGTGAACGTCTGGCACGGACTGGCCTTCGCCATGGGGTCGACGAGTTGGGGTGCCTACCCGGGCCACACGCGGACGGACATCCAGTCGGGTACCGGCGTCGTCGGCAACTCGGCGATGTTCGGCCGGCCGCAGAAGTCGATTGTGCGTGGCCCGTTCCGTTCCCGGCCCAAGCCGTCGTGGTTCGCGACGGCAGCCGATTCCTCTGACGTGATGCGCCGGTTCGTGGCCTTCGAGGCTGAGCCGTCTGCCGCGAAGATCCCAGGGCTGCTGCTGGCGGCCGTGCGCGCCTAGCGGCGCGGCCGCCGCACCTACATCGTCTTGGCGCGCAGCTGCGGAATTGCGTAGGGCGCCGCGGCCACGAGCGCCGCGATCAGGCCGAGAATGGCGCCGAATCCCCAACCGACACCCCCACCACCGGGCTTGTCGATGAAGGCGATCAGTACCAGGACGGCGTTGACGAGCGTTGCGACCATCATCACGGTGAGGTGCGGGACATTTTGACTGATGGGGAGCTTGTCCCAACCGGCGAGGAGCACGAGGTAGGCGATGATCACGATGGAGAGGATCAGCGTGAGGTACATCCACCCGTGCCACAACCCGTTGACCGACCCGCTGGCGAAACCGAAGGAGATGGTGAACCAGGGGAGGAAGAGGCTGATGAAGAGCACGAGCGTGGCGGCCCCGGCAATCCGGTCAGCCAGTGTCCATCGGGCGGCGTTGAACTTGAAGGCCGGCACGGCGGAAGCCGTCGGCCCCGCTGTGGTCGGCCCCGTCGGGGTGCTGCCGACGGGTGCCCCTTGGGGCGCCGCCGTCATGCCCAATTGTGCTCCGCAATTCTGGCAGTGGTTTGCACCATCGCTGACTTGGGTCTGACACTGCGGGCAGGTCTGCGGCATCGCGCTCCTCCATCACTCGGGCGCCAGGGCACCGCGTGCCCCCGAACGCTTCCAACACAGTCTCAATCCGTTCCGGAGTCTACGGCGGTGCAACCCCTCTGACGAGGGATCATTGCTCTGAGGAGAAGCCGAACCTGGGGTGACGCGGGGCCGCGACCAGCGCTGACGCTCTAGGTCGTGGGGGTCGTCGTCGGCGCCGTCGACCCAGTCGGCGCCCCGGATCCCGTCGTTGCCGGGTGCCGCCTGGGCGGCAGGAGGGTGACGCGGGCGACCGTGTGACCTCCGACGGCGATGCAGGTCGACGTCGACGGGCAATCGACGGCGGTCAGGGTGATGGGGGTATACGACGTCGGCGTGCTGCGGAAGGTCGTTCCGGCGTCGGTGCTCTCGGCCACAGAGCCGACGCCGACCTCCGGGAGGCCGAACCAGAACGTCCCGACCATGGCGCACTGGTCAGCTGAGGGGCAGTCCATTCCGTAGACGTCTTCGACCGGCAACGGGCCAGGCGACTGCTCCCATGTGTGTCCCCCGTCGGTGCTGCGCAGGAGCAAACCTTTGGCCGGCACCACGTCGCTCACGGTGGTTCCGGTCGAGCCGGCCGCCAGGCAGACCGAGGCGGAGGGACACGCGGTGCTCTGGAGGACGCCCGCTCCCGCGGGCACGGACGCCAGCGTCCAGGTCTGTCCTCCGTCGGCACTCACCGCGACGGCGCCTTGACCGTGGCTGTTGCTCGTCGGGACGTACCCGGCGTCCAGGCAGATCCCGCCGGCCACGCACGCGAGGTCGTTCTCCGGCTGGAAGGTTGACGGCAGATTGCCCTCTTGCTGCCACGTCTGACCGAAATCGGGACTGTGGGCGGACCAGGTCGAGGTTCCGTCGCTCACAATGGCGGTGCAGTCTGTCGGGCTGGCACAGGTCACGCTGGAGAGGACGAGCGCGTTCGGCGGAGAGGACGCCGCCGTCCAGGTGGCGCCCGCGTCGCTCGTCGTGACGACGACACCGCTCCCCGGGAGCGATGCCCCGGTGGACCCGACCGCCATGCACTCGGTCGCGGTGGGGCACGACACCCCGCTCAGTTGCGGGGTACCGTCGCCCACCACCCGCTGCGCTCTCCAGCTCTTGCCGCCGTCGGTGGTGGCGGCAATCACCGTGGCCCCGGTCCCCGGGGCGGGATTGGGACCGGCGACGCCCACCGCCCAACAGCGCCGGACCGTGGCGCAGGACACTGCCGCCAGGTCGCTCGTGCCCGTGGGGGCCGGTTGACCCACCCCCAGTGGCGTGCCTTTGGCCTCACCCAGGACGTGCACGACCTTGGCGGAACCCGGGTGTCCGGACAGACCGCAGCCCGAGGCGGTGATGGCGAAGGCGACAAGGACCAGGAACAGGCCGCCACTGCGCCGCCGGACACGCCAGTGCTGAAACACGGGTCGTCGATGCACGGCAGGAGGAGAATAGCTGTGGGGGCCGCATTTCCACGTGCACCGTTCGATACCCTCGCTGCGGTGGATTGGGTCGACCTGTTGATCATCGGGCTGATGGTGCTGGCGGCCGTCCATGGGCTCCGGCTCGGGGCCATTGTCCAGATCCTCACATTCGGGGGTTTCTTCCTCGGATTCTTCCTCGGCACTGTCGTCTGGGTACCGCTGCTCAGTGGTGGCCACGGCGATGTCACCCGCTCTGTCCTCGTCGTCTCCCTCGTGATGTTCACCGCCTGTGTCCTCGGGTTCGCCGGTCGGGTGATCGGCACCTGGAGCAACGCGACGGTTCGGCGACACCACCTGGGCAATGTCGATGCCGTGCTCGGAGTCGGCGTGGCCGTTCTCGCCGTCCTGCTCTCGGTCTGGGTGGTGGCGGCGGTGATCCTGTCGCCCAACAGCCGGTTCACCTCCCTCGACGCCGCGGTGGCTCGTTCGGACATCCTGCATTCCATCGACGGGGTGCTGCCCCAGGCGCCCTCCATCTTCAACGACCTGCAGACCTTCTTGAATGATCAGGGGTTCCCCCAGGTGTTCTCGACGCTCACGCCACCCTCGACTCCGGCGGTCTCCACGCCGACCGATGCCGAGACCAGGGCGCTGGCCGACCCCGCCGTCTTCTCGACGGTCAAGATCCTCGGTACGGCGTGCAACAGCGAGCAGGAAGGGTCCGGTTTCGTCGTGGGCCCGGGGTTGGTGGCCACCAACGCCCACGTGGTGGCGGGGGAGAGCAGCGGGAACACACAGGTTGTGCTGGGGGACAGCACCTACAGCGCGACAGCGGTGCTCTTCGATCCCGACTTCGACCTGGCCGTGCTTCGCACCGCCGCACCGCTCGGCCCGGCCCTCACCATCAGCTCGACCCTGGAGTCCCGGGGCACGCCGGCGGCGTTTCTCGGCTACCCCGAAGATCGGGGGCTGACCATCGGTGCGGCCGGCGTGACCGAGGAAGTCACCGCCATCGGGAAGGACATCTACAACGACGGCTCCGTCACGCGCGGCGTCTACGCCCTCGATGCCACCGTCCTGCCGGGCAACTCGGGTGGGCCGCTCCTCGGACCGGGAGGCCAGGTCATCGGCGTCGTTTTCTCCCGCTCCACCGTCTACCCCAATGTCGGTTACGCCCTGACGTCACCTGGGGTGCTCCTTCGCGTGCAGCAGGCAGAGCGGCGGCACAGCCCCGTCGGCACGGGGCCCTGCATTTCGGGCTGAACCGGCAAGAATGCACCCATGAGCCAGCGCATCGAGGATTACGCCGTCATCGGAGATCTCCACTCGGCCGCCCTGGTCGGCATCGACGGCTCCATCGACTGGCTCTGCCTGCCGCACTTCGACTCCCCTTCGTGCTTCGCTCGGTTGCTCGGCAACGAGGATCACGGGTTCTGGAGGATCGCACCCGCCGGCGGACCTTCGGCCATTCTGGCCACCCGACGCTGGTACCGGCCGGACACGCTCGTGGTCGAGACCGAATTCGACACCGTCAGCGGGACGGTGCGCGTGACCGACTGCATGCCGGTGCGAGAGGGTCATCCCCACCTGGTGCGCTCCGTCGAGGGTGTGAGCGGCACCGTCGACATGCACATGGAGATGGCGGTCCGTTTCGACTACGGGGAGGTCGTCCCGTGGGTCACCTCACACGACGGATTGACCCGTCTGACTGCTGGTCCGGACTCGGTGGCGCTCTGGCACCGGGTCGAGGCAGTGGGGCAGGACATGCGCACGGTGGCCGACTTCACGGTCACCGCGAACCAGCGGTTCCCGTTCACGCTCGTGTGGTACCCCTCGCACGAAGAGCCGCCGCCGCCGCTCGACAGCTACTACGCGGTGCACCTGACCGAGGCGTTCTGGACGGAGTGGGCCGCCCAATGCTGTTACGAGGGTCCGTACAAGGACGCCGTCGTGCGCTCGCTCATCACCTTGAAGGCGCTGACCTACAACCCGACCGGTGGCATCGTGGCGGCTGCCACGACCTCGCTGCCCGAAGCGCTCGGGGGCAATCGCAACTGGGACTACCGGTTCTGCTGGCTCCGCGACGCCACCCTCACTCTCGAGTCGCTCATGCGGGGCGGGTACCACGAAGAGGCCCTCGCCTGGCGCAATTGGCTGTTGCGTGCCGTGGCCGGGGACGTGGCGAAGCTCCAGATCATGTACGGCCCGGGCGGTGAGCGCCGACTCGACGAATGGGAGGCGGACTGGCTTCCGGGCTACGAGGACTCGGTTCCGGTCCGGATCGGGAACGCCGCTTCGGGGCAGTACCAGCTCGACGTCTACGGCGAGGTCATGTCGGCCCTTTTCTCGTCGGCCAAGTCCGAGGGGGTGCAGAGCCGGGCGGCCTGGAGTTTGCAGATGCAATTGGTCGGATTCCTCGAGAAGGGGTGGAAGGAGCCCGACGACGGCATCTGGGAGGTTCGGGGCCCGCGGCGCCACTTCGTCCATTCCAAGGTGATGGCATGGGTCGCCGTCGACCGGGCGGTGCGCACACTGGAGGAGTGGCCGGACCTCGACGGACCCCTCGAGGCGTGGCGCGCACTGCGGGACGACATCTTCAACGAGGTCTGCGCGAAGGGCTTCAACAAGGAAGTGGGCGCTTTCACGCAGTACTACGGGTCCGACACCCTCGACGCCAGCGTGCTCATGATCCCACTGGTCGGCTTCCTGCCACCCGGCGACCCGCGGGTGGTCAGCACGGTGGAGGCCGTGCAACGAGAGCTCATGGACCATGGCTTCGTGTTGCGCTACCGCACCAGCGACGATGGAGCCGTCGACGGGCTGACCGGCCGGGAGGGTGCCTTCTTGGCCTGCTCCTTCTGGCTGGTGGACTGCCTCCACATGATCGGGCGGGCCGAGGAGGCCGTCAACCTCTTCGAGCGCCTGCTGGCCCTGCGGAGCGATCTCGGCCTGCTCGCCGAGGAATACGACCCCATGGCGGGGCGGCTCGTCGGCAATTTCCCGCAGGCCTTCTCCCATGTGTCCCTGATCAACTCGGCCTTCCGCCTCAGCGGCACGGATCCCCTGAGCCTGGTGGACGACGGCTCCCGGCTCGTGGTGGACAGCACACCCACGACGGACACCATCGGCAGAGCGAAGCGTCTCAGTCGCGCCGGCGTGCGCCATCGCACCAGAACGGCGCGCTGACCATCACGGGTGCCGCCGAGGTGTGAGCCGAACCCCTACCGATGGGGCCGGGCGCACCGCCGCGCCGACCTGTCGCGGGGACGCTCAGACGACCAGCTTGGCCCGCAGCTCCTCCTGGCGGATCTCGAAGTCGTCGAGGGAAATTCGGCCCTCGGCCAGGTCCTCGTGCAGAGCGGCGAACTCCTCGAGGAGGCGGGTCTGGTCGACTTCATCGGCCGAGAGAGTCGGGGCAGCCTCGTCACTGGCGGCCGCCTTGTCCTCCTTGCGCGAAATGCGATCGTCCATTTTCGCTTTGGCCCGGTCCTTCTTGGCCTGGTCGCGCTGCAATTTTCCAAATGTCGAACGTGCGCGTGCCACGGTTGACTCCTTTCCGGCCGCTGGAGAGCGGCCAGGTGCTGCCGGCAAGGCGCTTGCCCTGCCGATGTTCTTGCCGCACCCGCCTGTGCGGTGGGCCTCTTCGGCCCCGAGCGGAGGAGTGGGACTTGCACCCACGGTGCCATGAGGCGCAACGGCCGTCGAGACCGTGGCGCCGTGTTCTTTTTCCTCCCTGAACTGCTACTTCCTGTTTCCTGCACCCCGGAGATCGGGGATGTCGCACCGGGCTCGAACCCCAGGTAAGGGACTCAACCGGCCCCGGCAGTGTACCGGGCAGCGGAGCGGGTGGGATTTGAACCCACGGTGGCTTGCACCACACAACTTTTCGAGAGTTGCACCTTCGGCCGCTCGGACACCGCTCCGTCGGACAGTCTACTGAAGCCCCTGCGGGGCCTCTTTGCAGCAAGAAGGTGCTCGGACGCCTGGCATCCCCCGGCCCCGACCGGGCGCAACGGCCATTGGGCCCCAGGCGGTCGGCAAAGGCGCGACGGATCCCATGGGGCCACCGGCTTGCCCGGAGAACGCTGAGGCTCGAGCGCGCGCTCAGGCGGCGCCGCTCGAGGTCCCGGGAGGCGTGGCCGCTTGATCGGCCCGCTTCTCGGAGAAGAACGACGAAAGGAGGTCGCCACACGCGGCGGCGCGCACGCCACCCCTGACGTCGAGCTCGTGATTGAGCCTCGGATCAGCGCACAGGTTGTACAGCGTGCCGCAGGCTCCGGCCCGCGGGTCGCTGGCCCCGAAGACGATCCGGCCGACCCTGGCCGCCACCAGCGCGCCGGCACACATGGGGCACGGTTCGAGTGTGACGACCAGCGTCAGCTCGGAGAGGCGCCAGCCGCCGACCTTGGTGGCGGCATCGCGCAGGGCGAGGATCTCGGCGTGCGCCGTCGGGTCGGCGGCTCTCTCCCGCTCGTTGTGGCGGGCCGCCACGACCCGCCCTCCGATCAGGGCGATCGCACCGACGGGAACTTCCCCCAGCTGGGCGGCGAGCCGCGCCTGGGCCAGGGCGAGCTCCATGGCGTCCTCATCGCTCAGCGGGGCGGTCGTGGCAGCGTTCGTGATGCCCCAGTATGCGGGTCGGCGGTCCCGGGCGGTAATCCGCCGAGACCGCCCGAGCTCAGGTCGTGGAGGCGCTCAAGTCGTGTTCCAGCGTGCCGAGGGCCTTCTGGAACTGTGCGGCGTCCTTCCCGAACTGCTCGAGGTACGTGCCGAGGCGTATGGGCTGCAACCCATTGATGGTGCTCAGGAACTGCACGTCCTGGCCGGCCAGTGCCAGCGCATCGGCGGCGGCCGTCCGGGCCGTTGCGGACACATCCGCTCCAGACAGAACGGTTGCGTACTGCTGGAGGGAGGAGACGTAGGGGTTGATCAGCGCAGCCACCGTCACGGGTGTCGGGATGCTCTTCAACGCAAGGAGCTCCGCGCGTGTCGCACTGGTGACGCCGTCGGCGGTCTTGGTGGCGGCCACCAAGTGGGCGGACGCGGAAGGGGTGACGGCCGTCCTGGGTGTGGCGCCCGTGGTGGCATTGGCCGAGTGGTGCAGCAGGACCATGACAATCGTCACGGCGACGAAAACAGCGACCAGGGAGGCCAGCACGATCGCCCTCGTCGTGGCGTGGGTCCGTCGGCTCTGCCGCTCGTGGGCGTGCACGGGTCGGTGAAGGGGCGCCGTCTCTCCGGCGTGTTCCCACCGCGCATCGGGCGACGATGCCGACACCGACACCGATGAGCGCTCCCAATTCGGGATCCGTGGGGGTACCGCTTCGGCGGCGGGTTCGGGCAGCGTCGCCATCTTCGGTGTGACCATCGGCTCGGGGGCCCACACCGGTTCGGGCGGGACGTCAGCCTCGTGGTCAGGCCCTGACCCTGTCGACGCCTCCATGACCGAGATGCGCGCCGCTGCGGTGGGCCGCGCACCACCGCGTTCTGACGCTTGCGGCCTTTTACCCGCCTGCCTTGTCTGCGTGGCGTTTGGGGCCTTGTCGTCGCTCAGCGAGGTGGTGGTATCAGCAGTGGCGATACCCCAGTATGGGAGGTGGGCACACCCGTTGGAAAGTGCCCAGGCCAACCCCCCTGATGGGCCTCAGGAGGCGGATGAACGAAGGTGCTGTTCCAGGGTGCTCAGGGTGGTCTGCAGCTCGGTGGCGTCGGCGTCGAACTGCACCAAGAAGGCGCCAAGTTGCTGGGGCGGCAGCCCGTCAATTGTGTCGAGGAACTGCAGATCCTGTCGGAGTTGCGACTCGGCGTTGGCCGCGGCGGGCTGGGCCGAGGCGGGAACCTTGGTTGCCGTCAAGAACGTCTGGTAGAGCTGGAGCGACGAGATGTAGGGGTTAATCACGGTCTCGACGTTCGTCGGCGTCGGGAAGGCCGCCAGCGATGTGATGCCCACGCTGGCAGCGGTCGTGGCGGAGTCGACGGCGTCGGTGGCCGTCTGGAGCCGAGCCGTTGCCGCCGACGCCGCAGCCGAGGTCGCGCTGCCGGCATTGGCGGCATTCGAAGAAGGCGGAGCCACGACATGGGCCGCCGGGGCCGCCGTCGTGATCGGATGGTGCACGGCGCGCACACCCACAGCG